>Ga0265798_10002632_pt1 | contig 26216 bp, 2 predicted proteins | sample P3T30metagenome_FD_192430 | JGI IMG/M metagenome (GOLD analysis project Ga0265798, IMG submission 192430) | Plant litter microbial communities from East Loma Ridge, Irvine, California - P3 T30 | ecosystem: Environmental > Terrestrial > Plant litter > Unclassified | place: USA: California...
AAAAAAACATACTTATTATATAGTAAAGCTATAAGTTATCTTATATTAGTTAGAATTAGTTTTATTCTTTTTTTACTACTCTAAGAAAAGCTCAATTTTAGCTTTACTTTTATAGCTATACTTTTGGAATTTCTTATTAGAAGATTTCTAGAAAGAACTAAAGAATTAGATAAATTATAGATATAACTAGTAAGAACTACTAAATAAGTATACTCTATTATACTAAATAGTGTTATTATAAAAACTAAAGAGAAATTCTAAATATAAGAAAGATTTTTATATTAAAGATTTTAAGTATTAAGTATATAGATTAAAAAATTTTTTAAAAAGTATTTAAACGTTCTTATAAATATATAATATAGAAAAAAGTTTATTTTCTATATAAGTTTTTATAAAAGTTTTTTTTAAGATACTAAGTTGTGTTCTATAACTTAATCTTATTACTAAACATAATTATATTTTCAGGTACTTAGGTAAGATTAAACTTCTACTATACTATAGCTATTTTACTACTATTCTTTAATATATAACTTGAATTTATTTAGAATTTCTACTATATTTTAGCTACTTAACTTACACTTACTATACTTACGCTTTCTATTGTATTTATAGCGACTATAATTATGCTTACTATCTCTTTTTACTATACTTTTTAATCTACTTCTATAGATAATAAAAATACTTTTATTTAACATTATACTATACTTTACTTTTAACTTCTTCTACTAATACTCTTTTAGTATTACTATTAGTTTATCTATACCTAAATATCGAAGTTTATATTTAATTATAAATTTCAAACTAGCTTAGTAACTATATAGCTTAATAGCTCTATAGCTTACTTATTACTACTTCTTAATTATAATTTTAAGTTTACTAAAGAAGTTAATACTACTATTACTTTTTATAAGAATTAAGTACCTAATATTTAAGTACGATATCTATAATAATTGTAGAATTAAAGGTTTTATCTATTATTATATATATATATAGAAAATGTAAGATAATTAAATATTAAAGTTAAAAGGTAGTTATAATTATCTAATTATAGAAATATTATTTCTAAGCTCTTAGGTATATAACTAGAGATTTTATTCCAACTTTTTTCTAGAGTAATTAGTTATAATACACTTAATTATCTCTAACTACTAATTATCTTTCTAGCTCTAAGATTAATAGATATAGTTCTATTTGAGTTACTATAATAAGCTAGTTTCTATTTTCTATTACTCTACTTTGCATGAAAATCTTACTCTAATTATTTAATATTCTTTAGCTTAAGGATTCTTTTTATTCTATACACTTAATAAATTTTTATTAGTCAATTTACTGTGCATAGAAAAGCTCTACTTTTTATTTACTTAAGAATTAAAAATTATATATGAAAATATAAACCGCTATAGTTATTAGTCTAGTATATATACTTATAAATTAGTATTAGAGCTACTAGTACTTCTTAGAGTTCTAAATTAATTGATATTTTTATCTAAGCTATTATACTAAAAACTAAGCTTTAGTATCTTATTATTACTTTCAAAAATCTTATGTTACACTATTTTTTTATTTAATTATTACTTATCTTTTTATATAATACATTTCTTTTCAAAGTTATTTTTTAAAGATTAATAAGTACACTATAGCTTTTGAAGATTATATTTCGCCTTAAAAAAAAATATATATCAAGACTTTTATTTTCAATAAACTTTATTAAAATAGATGTATTTCTTTTCTATTAATATTTTTTAAATACTAAAATAAGCTAAGAATGTTAAGTCTAGTAAAAATATTATTAAGAGTTTATTAGAAAGTGCTAAACTTAGATTTAAAAAGAAGATAATATAACTATAGAATTTCTCTTGAGTTACTTTAAATTAATAACTAATAACGTATATTATGTATTATTAGAGTTTTCTAGAAAGTAAATAGTATTTAGTTAACTATTACATAATAGTAAGTAAAGAAAGACAATAGTTTAAACTTCTTAAAATATTATTAAACTAGAGTTAAAATCTTAAGTAAGATAGTTATTTTAATAGTAAATGTAAATCTATAGATAAGAACTTAGTTTCTAGTAGTAATATATCTAGGTTCTATAGAAGTAGCTTTAAAGTAATACTATATTATATTAGAAATAACTTTTTACCTTCTAAGATATATTCTATAAATATTTAAGTTTTATCTTAGTATAGAATCTAAGCCTTATAATATACTAATATTAATTTCTTTAATATAGTTCCTAGATAGAAATATATAGTAGTAGAGTACTGATAGAAAGTAGAAAGGTAAATTAAACTTAAGTAACTTTCGAAAGTAATTCTTGTAAAAATAAACTTTTCTAATACTTTATATTTCTTTTTTCTTAATAGTATAAATTTGTACAGCTCTCTTAGTTATGTTTACCTCAATTCTTAATAATTAATTATATACTTTCTAAAAGTAAAAGTAGTAAAAATTCTTTATAGAAAACTTAGAGATAAACTTAAAAGTAGTAATAGGTAGAGATAATAAGATTTTTGGAATATAGCCTAAATTTAAATAGAGAAGTAATATAACTAGTACCTATCTTTAAAGTAGTGTTAATAATTAAAATATAGATGTTATTTACTTCTAAAAGCTTCTAATTTATGTAAAGATTATAATAACTTAGTTATTATTATCTTTTGTTTATCAAGCTTTATTAAGATTACACTTATTATTATTTTCTAACAAATTAAAATAATTCTTAGTAAATCTAATTGCTTACGTAATTAAGATTTTAGTAGCTAGTTTTAGTCTACTACACTAGGAGATTCTAAAACATCTCTATCTATCTTAGCCTAGCTATTGTTAGAGTTATTACGTAAGATAATAACTCTTATCTTTCTTATCTCTCTTTCTATAATTACTAAAAGATCTAGTAATAAATTAATTATTAGTCTATGCAATATAACGCATAGACTAATATAATTAGTACTAGTCTAGATTACAAATCTAGAAGATAAGAAGGATTTAGCAGACTTAGATTATAAATCTAAGAATTAAGCAGATTTAATTATGAATCTTTATCTTTAGGCAGAAATAGGTAGATATTTACGTAATTATTCTAGTAGCTATTTTCTATAAAAGAAATAGTAATTCTCTATATTTTTCTTTACCTAGCAATAACATTGTTACTTTGTATCTATTATCTACTTTACAATTACTTTATTACAATCTTTATTAGTTATACTATTTATTATAGTATTTAACTACTTTGTTCTAACAAAGCTATATTCTATTATTAGAGAATAGTTTCTGTTACCTCTCTTTTCTTTACAATAATAAGATAAAAGAGAAGTTTAATACTATATAATAGGCTATAATTGTCTAGTCTAGTCTTATATAAAGTTTTCTTATAGTCTTTAATGCTATATAAAGTATTTATACATAATTCTAGTAGAAACCTAAAGTCTTTAGTCTATTATAGGCTACTCTAGTTTATAATAGAGCTAAGTAATTAGTTTTTATAGTGTATGTTTAGCTCTATAAAAATATTAAGGTCTGTCTATTTCTAACCTCTAAGCTATATTAGAAAATAAAATAAATTTTTATAAGACTTAAAAGAGATAAAAAGAATAAAAGAAAGAAAGCCTTATAATATAAAATAAATTATAATAGTCTATAATTAGTATTATATAACTATTATAAGAATAAGTAAGATAAGCTATTAAGCTATAGTACTGTTAACTACTATATAAAAAAACCTAAATTGGAAAAAAACTAGTAAAAGTATACTAAGTTTTATTTTCTAAGTATTATTTTAACTTTTTTTCTTCTTTTTCAAAGGCTATCTATAACTCTATCTACACTTACACTTCTTAGACTAGTAATAAAGCTATATACTACTATTATTTTAAAACTTTCTTACTACCTTTACGCTAATTTCTAGTTCTAGCTTCTAAGAGTTCTTCTTATTAAGATAGCTTTACTATTTAAGAATATACTTTTACTTCTTATCTTATTACACTATTAATCTAAGACTTAGTTAATATTATAAATATTATTACTAAATCTATATATAGTATAAACACTCTATATTAGTAAATATAATAAGTATTTAGTTAGCTTATATAGTTCTAGAAGTAAAATATAAAATACTAGATAGACTACTTCTAGTTTAGGTATGTTAATTTAAAGTATGTATAAATTTATCTAGGCTATTATATACTCTAGACTAATATACTTCTATTCTAGCTTCTTCTTTAACCTAGTAGAATATATATACTAGTTAGAGATTAGAACTTAACCTTCTATCTTGGATAGAAGAGATATTCTTCTTTTATTAGTATATATACCTTCTAGTACGTATTAGCTATAACAATTTTTTATTTATAGTTAGCTTATAAGCTAAGTATATTTATAGTAGTAAAGAGCCTTATAAAGCTTTCTTTCTTAATCTCAACTATACTAGACTAGTCTACTTTCTTTAGACTAGTACTATAATAGGCTTACAAAAAGGTTATACTAGTATTTATATAAATTTACTAATAAATATCTATAAAGCTTAATTATTTTATTCTAGCCTATAGTAAGACTAGAAGTACAATTCTAGTATCTAGTTTAAATAGTTAGTTTAGCTATTAGTCTAAAAGTTAAATCTAAATATAAGAATTCTTTTTAAGTTTAAAAAGTATTTAAAAGTATTCTAATACTTTATATTTATAAGTAGACTTCTATCTAACATAACATACTTTAGAATACTATATAGATAAATAACTTCTAATATTTAGGCCTAAGTAAGATTTTAGCTATTTTAATTACTTCTTACTAAAATATACTAAGCTATCTTAGTTAGTCTATTTATAATAACTAGTATTATATTAAAGACTCAGCTTTAAATAGTACTAAAAAGAAGCTCTAAAGTAATATTTCTATTAGCTTTCTTTTAGATTTAATTATAAGAAAGTAAGAATTCTAAAAAGATTTATAGTTTATAGTAAGCTAGTATCATCTTACAGTAAGCTAAGTAATCATAGTAATACTTAGTAGTATCTTTTCTAATACTCTTTTAGGTATATTAATCTTAAAGCTTTTTTTATATATATCTTACTTTAAAATATTCTATTAGTAGGTTATTATAGTACCTAGTAAGTACCTTTAATTTACTTTTTATATTAGTAAGCTCTTAGTAGTAGTCTTAACTTATAATAAGTTCTAATAAGTCTATTTAGCTTATATCTAAGTCTAATGTATTTACTAAAAAGCTACTATACTTATTAGAGGTAGTTTAATTTTCTATTAGCTTTTACTCTTTTCTCTTAGTATAATTAGCTTGCTTAAACTTATTAAGTACTTTGCTTAACTTATTTAGTAGTTCTAATCTAGAACTAGACTTTATTAGCGTAGCTATAGCTAAAAAGTTTTTTTACTTTTATTAAATATAATATCTCTTATAAGTTATAGAAAAGCTTTATTATACTTCTAAACTAGCTTTTAGAATATAATTATATAGTTAGAGTAGTATAATAAGCTATTTATAGAGTTAGTACTTCTAAAATAATAAGTTAAGATACAATTATAATAAATAAGTATTAGATAAGACTAGACTTAATAATAGTTAAAAGCCTTAGTTTTTATAAACTACTTAAGGCTTATATAATTAGTAAGAATCTTATAATAGATACTTTTAAAATAATATTACTAATATTCTAAGCAATAAATAATAGCTTATAGCTTTAAGTAATATATATTATAGTTACACTCTACTATAATAAGTATACATAAATAGAAAATTTATTAGATACTAGTTATTAGGCCTAGTTAATTCTAGAATATATTAGCTTAAAATATCTAAGATTATATCTTCTAACTTATTTACTTTAACTTTTATCTTATAATCTTTTTAAAAGTAAGCTAAAATTAGTTTTTTAAGAAAGAGCTCTTAAACTTGTAAGAAGTCTTTCTAGTATCTATACTAATATCTAGGAGTTTTTTCTCTTTATATGGTATAGCTACCTCTAGCTATACTTAGGCTTTTCTAAGTTAAAATAGTTAAGAATAAAACTAATCTAGAAAACTTAGTAATAAACTAGTAATAATACTTTGTAAAGCTAATAAATATCTAAATATTATAAATAAGATATAGCTTAGGCTAATTCTAGATAGTCTTGATATAATTTTAGTTAATGTTAATTCTATCAAAGATAATAATTTAACTAAAAGACTTAGTATATTAGATATACCATTTGTACTTACTAAGTTTTAAGTAAAGCTTAGTCTTACGTAGCCTCTATAAGACTTTTCTAATATATATTTTATACAGTTTAAGTGTATTTAAGAAGATAAAAATATTATCTATATATATAATATAAGATATGTTAATTAAACTAATAAGAGTCTAGTTTAAATATATTAAGAACTATAGAGGTATACTTATATTACATATATAAACTTATAGTAACTTTACTTAGTACTTTAATAATAAGCTATAGTAAGCTGATAAGCTATAAAAAATTAAGTAGTATTTCTTATATTACTCAATATTATTCTATAAGAAATATTATAGCTTAACTATTAAAAAAGCTTAAATATATAAATACACGACTAATAGACGCGTAACTATCTTTACTATAATTAGTCTTGTTTTTTTAACTATAATAGCTACTAATACTTAAAAGATTGTTACTAAAAGCTTAATAGCTATTACTAGAATTATAGTAGTAGTAACTACTATTACTATTTAAACTACTAGTAGTATATATACTACTATTAGTATTACTACAACTACTATAGTTCTCTAGATTAATCTCTCTTATACAACTACTTAGTATTTCTTATAGTATAGAAAAGTAGTATTAATTAGAGATTGTATAAGTAATATAATATAGAGTCTTTAAGCTTTATTTATATAGAAACTTATAATATTAAGAAACTCTAATTAGTAGTTAGACTTATATCTTTTGTATAGTAGTTTCGCTCTTCTCTTATAAGTCTAGATTAAGTTATCACTATTTAAGTATAAATTAAAGCATTTTTACAAGGTCTAATTCTAATACTAAGTTAGTAAAGAATTAAAAAAAAACAGTAAAAAACTATTTAAGTTATCTTAACACTAAGACATGTTTTAACTATAATAGATTATTAATAAAAGTTAAAATTAATATTACTCTAGTAATAGCTATAGTAAGAAGTATATTACTAAAAACTAAAAGATTACCTAAAATAAGTATATACTTTAATACTATTAGAAACTTAATAGAAATATAGAGATGATAGATAAGAGTTTACTAATCTTAATAATTAAGTATAGTTTCTATTTACTCATATAGTCGAAGCATAACTAAAGTATCTTTAAACCTAGCTTATTATTAGATAGAAAATTACTAGAAAGATTATACTTTCTAATTCTAGAATTATTACAACTAGAATTTCAACTTTACTTTTGTAGTAAAGATTTTATTATAGTAAAGAATAAAGCTTTAGTAGAAATATCTTACTCTTATTAAATATTAATTAGCTTTCTAAAAGAATTTAGTTTGCATAATATAATTATATAAGAACCTTTTAGAATTCTAGTTTGTAAGGTTATTTAAGTTTATTTATCATATTTCATTTAAGAATAGATTAATAGCGTAAAGTTATTAATAATATTCTTATTGTAATATAAGCTTCTAAAACTAGAAATTAAGATAAGAATAGATAAATAGTTTAGTCTAAAATTATATGTTACTACTAAGTTTATTAGTAGAATATAAGCTACTAGTGGAATTCTAACTAGTTAATAAGCTAGAACTAGAAGTATTACTAGTATTAGATCTACTACTAAAATTTTTGTCTCTAATTTAGAGTCTATCAGTTTTTACCAATAGAACTATATTTCTACTTTATATTATAACAGTAACGATATCTATAATTTAGACTTTGCTCTATCTCTTTAACTAATAACAAAGTAGTCTTTCTATATTTTACATTTTTTTGTACTATAAAGCTAATAGCTAGATTCTTTATACTAGTAGTACTAAGATAGTATATAAAACGCTTAAATAGCTCTTAAAATAACTAAGTTAGCTGTATATATAAATCAAGAGTTATAAGTAACTATAGCTAGTAACTATAGCTTATAGCTATAGCTTATAACTCTAGCTATAGATTAAGCTTTTTATATAAAGCTACTACTTAAGTATATAAGAAGTTTACTAGCAGAATAGCATATAAAATCTTCTATTATATATAAGATTTCTTCTTACTATTTATATAACAAAATTTAACTATCTAAATAATATTATTCTGCTAACTATTATCTTTTCTATTTTATTAAAAGACTTTTTATTAGAAGAAACTATTTTTACTAATAATAAATTAATTATCATACTATGTTCTACTAGTAATAATACGCTAGTGCTTACTAACTTTATTATTATTCTTGAGAACTATTTTATAATACTTTTATTAAAAAAGGAAAAGCTAAGTTTATAAAAAGAATATTATTCTTCTATTTACTTTTACTTCTTTTATTTAGTAAAAGAGAACTAAAAACTACTTTAAGATAGATAATCTCTAAGTCTAAATTCTAAGTATAGAAGACTCTAAAGTCTTTCATAATAAAATGTAGTTTAGTACCTTTATTATAATAGACTAAGAAAATAATAAACTTAAAGTTTATTATAACTAAATATAAGAAGTTAGGCTTTAAAAGAAATATATGTATCTAAGAAATATAGAGAAGTAGAGATATAGTAAATAATAAGAGTAAAATAATAAGTTACATACTTTAAGAATAACTGCAAAATAGCTAAGCTTATAGCTTAAGCTAGAAAGATTAAATTCTTATAACAAGCTTTGTATTATACTATTAAAGCTTAAGAAAAGCCTAAACTATACGTCTATTAAGTACTACTAGGTTACTACGAAGTTAATTATAATAGTCTATAATAGGTAATAATATATATTAATAGGTAACATAAGTAATAATCTAATAGATATTATAGAAAATAATTTAGGAATTTTGATAATAAATAAAATAATAATAATATAAAGGAAAAGAGTAATTTAGATAAAAAGTATAAGAACGCGTATAATATAAGAACCTAGTAATATAAGCTAGACAATAGTAGATATACTAAACCTTAGCGCCTAAATTAGTTCTATATAAGATATAGCTAGGTTCTTATAACAATACTACTACTACTTTTATTATTATTATTAAAAGTAAATAGAGAAAGTACGTAGCTAAGACTTTAAATAATATTATTACTTTTGAGTTATCTTTACTGTACCTACGCGTAACTATATAGTTATTAGTATAGTAAAGTACTATAAGCGTGTAATATGTATATATTTATAAAAAAAAAGCTATAGTAGCTTAGATTATTAGAAGTATACAAAATAGAACTATTATTATTAATAAAACAAGGTTTTAAGTATAGATAGCTTTTAAATAAGTAAATAGTTTAATAATTAGACTATAATTTACTAGTTAGTAATGATTTTTAGTATAGAAGTAAACACTAAGTATAGTATCTATAAGAAAGCAAAAGTAAGTAGAGTAAAGTCTTTAGTAAAGTAAAAGCTTTAATATAAAGCTAGAGTAAAAAAGTTATAATATGATAAATCGAAATTAAATCTTTTATACTATGTATATTAAATAAGAAGACTTTAGTATTTTCTGTAATTTAGAAGATAGAATAGTTATCTTAAGAAAAAAAAAAGTAAAAGCTTATAATAGTTAGTACTAGTTTTAAATTCTAGTTTAAGCGTATATCAATATAAGTAGGTAGCTAGTATAGCTATACAAGCTATAGTTAATTGTAAAGATATTACTTTAGAAAAGCTAGAGCTCTAAAAACTTCTAGTATAGTTTTGTTTTACTAATTAAGTTTCTAATTTTTTATAGCTATTAACTACATTCTAGAGCTCTAAAGTTAGAATTATATTAATTTAAGTAATCTTAAATCTATAAAAACTACGTTAAAACAAGTAATAGCCTATTACTATTAGTATTAAGAATAAGAAAATTTATGCTTAAGCTAGAGTCTATTACTATACTCTAAGAAATTGAAATCTAGACTTAACTAAGTTTTACTAATAAAGGTAGATTCAATAGACATTATTAACGTAGAATAGGTTAATATCTTTATTATACTAAAAACTATATTCTTTTGTAAGAGTGTTTCTAGTTAGCTAAAAGTACTTGTATATTTTTACTTAGCTATTAAGTACATAGCCAAAAAATATATTTAGACTCTTTTATATAAGAATTACCTATAATATACTTAGAGATTTTAAATTCTAAAATACCTCTATAGCTCTACTTATAGCTATTTTATACAAGATAAACCAAAGAAGACTTATAATAATTAGTAAACTTAACGAATATAAATAAGTAGAAATAATTAATTAAAACTTTAGCTTAGAAAGATATCTATAAATCTCTATTGAGGTAAGACTGTTTTAAAACAATAACTTAATAGCTTCTAAATATAGGTATTATTTCTCTATACTTAATATAGTAGATACATAAACTAATAGTAATCTACTATTAAGCTTTATATATTCTTTTATTATCTTTACTCTTCTTATCTTCTAAAATTCTCTAAAACTTTCTACTTTATCTTACTAAAAATATATATACTATAACACTAGTTAAGAGTACTCTTAAATAGAGTTTTTTCTTGTACTTACTTTAAAAAAAATCCTTTTTTTTTGCCTATCTTAGAGTAAAAGTTAGAAGAGATAAATCTTCTCTGCTATTTAAAAATACTAGACTTTAGAAATATAGCTAAAATTTAGATATAGTTCACTTACTTAATCTAGAATCTAGCTTTAATATTAATATACTTAATTATAATTTAAAGCCTACTATATATTACGTTCTTCTCTTTTTTCTATCTTTTCTTATTTTTCTCTTTTTTCTAACTATTAGACTATGTAAACTTCTAACTACTTTAGTGTAATAATACTTGTTAAAATAGCCTATACTAATTCTCTTAGAATTAGTTCTTAAATTAATATAAAGAATCTTTTAATACTATACTCTTGTATTAATCTAGAACTAACTAGAATAGCGTTTAAAGAATCTAGAGATCTTTCTATTTATATTATTACTTATCATTATAGTTATAAGATTAAGTTATTAAAAAATTATATACTCATTATTGTATGGAAGTAGCTTTAATATTAAGACTATTAATCTATAATAAATATAGAAAACTAACTATCTATATTCTAGATTTTATTACTAAAAGTATATAGTAAAGTACTAATATTACTTTAATTATTTTAGAGTAGAATATATAAGTAGCATAATTAAAAAACTAGAATCTTGAAACTTTAGAGTAAATAAAGAATCAAAATCTATAGCTTTATAATTAGCTCTAGAAGTAGATATAAACTTTAGTATAAGTTATAGTAAGCTACAACAGTACTATTTAATGTAAACCATAATTAGTTATAAAGTCATACTTTAGTATATAGAGTTTTAGACTAAAAGACATTATATAAAATGTTAAAGATTTAGGCTACTCTCTTCTATTTTAGACTTTTCTTAGTATCTTCTTTTATACTATAATCTCTAGAAGACTTATTAGAATATATAACAACTAAAAAGAACTTTTTATGCTAGGTCTTAATTTATTACTAAAAGAAGAAATCTTAGTTATATTTCTTATTAGATATTTAGCGTTATATAATGTTTATTCTTTTAGTGATTATTACTAGTTATAGTACTATTTTTAAAATATAACTTACTAAAATACTATATAGCTAAAAACTAATACGATTTTTTTCTTTTTAGTAATTACTCTACTAGAACTTTTTTATATTAGCTTTGTTAAGTATAGAAATCTATTATTTATTTCTAATACTTTATATCTTTATATCTATCTTTAATATAAGTCTTAATATAGTATAGTGTTAATATGTTAGAACTATAATTTAGTCTCTAGAAATACTTTACTAGTGTCTTTTTAGTATATAATAGAACTTACTCTACTTACTAGTTAATATGTTTAGAGTATTATACTATAGGTAGTATTTTTATATAATGTATATAACTTACTACTTAAAGTACTTAATATAGTTTAACTAGGTTAATAGAGTAGCTACTTAAATATCTTAATATGGTATAATTCTAGACAAATAGCTACTATACGTAAAATATAACTATGTAATAAATTATTCCTAAACAGCTTAGAGTCTTAGTAGTAAGCTAGAAGACTTTGATATAGATGTTATATATAAATTTTAGTAATATTACTACTATAAAAACTATAAGAATTAAATTTTATTCTTATAGTAGAATGCTAATACTAGGTAGAGTAATAAGATATAGTCTAGTAACTCTATATAGTAATCTTAACATAAGTATATTTTCTTAACACTTTATATTTAATATACTATAGGAATTTATATTATTAAAACTTAGTTAGTAATATTTACTATAGATCTAGTATATTAATAATATACTCATAGAGGTAATAGTAATAAGAGCCTCTTAAGCTACTCTACTTTCTAACTATAATAAAGAGTAGTGTCTAAATATTTTAAGATGTAAGACTTATATAAACTTTTAGACCTATACTAGTAACTTTTAAAAAGCTTTCGCTTAATTATATAAGTAATCTTATTCTATCTTATAGTATATATAATTATTTTATCTCGATATAAAGTTATTTAACTTCTATTTAGTCTATTAGTATATTATACTTTACGTATATATATAGCAAATTATCTAATATTCTAATATTTATAATTAAGGCTTTAAGAGTAGTAGCCTAACGTATAAAATTATAGAAGCTTACTACTATAGTCTAATAAATGCTAATACGCTATACTTATAGTAGTTATATTCTATACTCTATAAGATTACTACTTCTAATCTACTTATTAGAGAGTCTACTTCTATTCTCTATTGTTTAACCTTAATAGCTCTATAAGTAAATTAGTTAATTACGATTATATCTCTATATATTATATAAGTGTCTTATATTAGATTAAACTTTAGACTAGTAGTAAGTCTATAAGACTATCTTTTAATATCATTAAACTATAGAATGTAAATACTATAACTACTAGTTAATGGGTTTAGAAGCTATTATAACACACGAAAAATCTAAATTACTTAGCTTATTATTATTTTTATACATATAGTCTTAATTATACTAGAAGTCTAAGAAGTATAAGTATAAATTTCGTAACTTTATAATATAGACTTTTATTTTAGATTTTTCTAAGTTAACTATTTAATCTTATCTAGTAATATTTAACTAAAAATGCTAAGAAAGTTTACTTTTAAATTTATATCCTAAACTTAAAAGAACTAGTAAAGCTTATAAAGAGAGAGGTATTAACTCTATAATTACATTTAGGTGTATATTATTATAATTAGAGTAATTACTTAAATTTCTATTTCTAGTTTATCTTTATATTATAAAGTATACGCGAGAAGAAAAATAAACTATATAATTATTAAGTCTATTAACTCTTCTTAGCTTTATTAAGTTTTTTGAGTAATAAAAAATATAATTTTAATATAAGTATGTTTTCTTAAAACTTTATCTAATGTTACAGAGTAGTATATATATTTAGTATAAAGTTTAAGAATATAAGAATAAAGTAAAAGATTTAGTACTCTTTAGAAATAATCTAAAGTATAAAAAAGCTAGAGAATACTATAAATTCTTTAGAAAAAAGATATACATTAATATTGTTTTATAATAAATAAGTAGAAGTATCTAAAAGTAAAAAGTATATATAATTACGTTATAAACGCTATATTAGAAAAGAAAAGAGAAAAGCTTAATTTATATAGAAGAAGTAATAAATATTTTAAACTATGTTAGAATCTAATTTTAAAACTTAACTATAAAGTAGGTAAAGTAGTAGTAGATAGTAGTTTTCTCTTAAAGTTTAATATCTAATAGCTATTCTTAGCTAAAAGAAGAGTCTCTAAAGTAATGTTCTATATATATATTTCTATATACTACTAAATCTTTAGCTATAGTGTAATTACTAGACTTTATATTATACGCTTTATATAGAAAGTTACTAGTAATTACTATATTTAAGTGTAAGTATAATGTTAAGATATACTAGTAAAGTTAAAGTAGAGATCTTTTAAGATTTATAACTAGTTCTAAAGTAATAGCGTAAATAGTAATAAAGTAGATAAAAGAAGGCTTAAGATAAGTAGAAATCTAAATAAAGTTCAGAAAAACTAGAAAAAAAGATTTTCTAAATGTTTTATATAGAAAATCTACCTATTATATTATTAAGAACAGAATTATAATTACTACGCTAGGTAACTATACTCTAGGAGATAGAGTCTTACGATTATAGTCTTTTTTAGTTAAGCTATTATCTTGTAAGTAACTCTTTAAAAACTAAATATTATTAAATTAAAATATTACTTTAATATAAAGATTTACTTAGTGATAGAGAAGAATTAATTTTAAAGATTTTAAAGCCTAATATTAGTAGATAAGATATTAGAATAATACTCTAAATAAAAAGTTTATAAGGTAATTGATTAGTTATATACTTTTAATATTAAATCTTAGTTTTAAATATATACATAGAATTTAACATAGATATTTTTCCTACTAAAGAGTAATACTTATTAGCGTCTAGTCTTCTTTGATATAAACTAGAACTTCAAAAATAAAAGATTCATAGAGACGAAATCTAATAAATAATATAACAAAACAAAATACTATAATTATGTAGTAAACTACTAATAGAATAGTGTAACATCTTAAAGAAGCTAATACTTAATATATAGCTCTTGAAATGCATTTTATAATTAAAGTACTTATTACTAATATAAATTAATAGTATAAGAAATCTTTTAAACAACTATAAGCTATAGAAAATAGAATCTAGTTATTTAGTATCTTATATATTACATAATTAAGACATTTTCTTAAGGCCTTAGAGATAGAGCAAACTACATAGTATCTTTTAATATTATACTATACTCTAAATAAGAGAATAGTGTAATGTAAATCTTTCGCTCTAGGCCTAAGAGATAGAGTCTATAGTGTACTTCTTCTATAATTACGAACTTATAGAATAACGTATTACTATTTTAGACACTAAATTTAAGCTTAAAAATCTTAATAACGTATAATATTTATACTTATACTACTACTAATATAATATTTACTATACGCGTAATTATAGTACGCTAACTACTTTATATATATAATATAATACTAATAGCTATCTAGATTATAAACTAGTATCAAAGTAGGTCTTGCGCAACTACTAATACTAAAAAGTAACCTAGTAAGCTTAGCGCTAGTATAAAGCCTCTAAGATAATATATAATATCTATAAAAAGCTTAAATAATTACTAGTAACTTATATTTTATATATAATTATCTCTTAGCTTAGCTATGTTAGCTATAATGTTATATAATCTCTATAGCTTAATACTATACTCTTTATACGTTTAGCGCTTTCTAAATTAACTAAAGTACTATCTACTTATAGCTACTAAATCTACTACTTACTATAAAGTTTATAAATAATAACTTATTAGGTATTACTAGTACTTTACTTATACTAGCTATATATTTAGTATCTAGTACCTAAAGCTATAAGAGCTATTTTAAAGTAATTATATAAGTAGTAAGAAAAAGGTTTATATAAATAAAAGTTTATATACTAAAAGAATATAGACTTACTACTTATTTTAATCTATTAATCTACTTTATAATATTAACGCTATTAAAGTTAAAGCACTTTCTAAAGCGCTATATAAGCTCTATATTAATAGCGAAAGTTTAAATATTATCTATTATAAAGTAGATAATATAAGCTATAATATTAATAAAGCTAAATAAAGATATAGTATAGTTATTTAGATTAGTAATGTTTGTAATACTAGGCGTTTAGATATTATTAAAGATAAGAACATTCTCTATAAGTATAGAAGAGAAGTTAATTTAGACTAAGTATTACTATCGCAGAACGCACCTCTAGATACTCTTGCAGAGCATTGCACGTAATTATACTAGTATAGATTATAATAAGCTCTTAGAAGCTTTACTACTTAAGAGAGCTTTCTAAGTAAGCTTATAATATAATAATTTATCTTCTATTTATTTCTATACTCCTAGACGCGATAATTACTTATTAAGAAAGAAGTAGAGTATATTAAACAATTAAGATAGAAGTATTAAGAAGTTAAAAAAGAATATTTATAGTAAAGAGAAGTATATAAGTATATAGCTTCTTATATAAGAAATTACGTAGAGTAGCTATTCTCTAAACTATAGTATTAACTTCTCTAAAAAGTATTATAACTATAGTTATCTATCTAGCTCTATAGCTAATAGAAAGGCTTCTATTTAGTATTATACTACTTTCTAACTTCTAGCTCTTTTACTAATTTAAGCAAGCTTATTATTACTATTAGTATCTACCTTAAAAAGCTTGTTTTAATATTAACTTTAAGATATAGTATATTTTGATACTCTAATAGCTCTATAGCTAGTCTATTATCACCTTTAAGTCTATCTCTAAGTATACTAGAAAAGTCTCTATTACTATTACCTCTATAAGCACGCTATTAATGTACTAGACTTATAGTAAACGTTACTAAAAGAGTCTTATTTATATTTACTACTATATTCTAGTAAATATAAGATGTTTAAAAAATCTACTTATGTTAAAATTACTATATAGAGTTGCTAGACCGCGCTTTGCTACTTTACTTTATATTAATATTCTACTATAATAGTAATGTAAGTCTATTAAAACTATGTCTAAACTTAAATCTTTCTTATAATCTACCTACACTAACTATCTCTTTAAATTCTAGCTTCTTTTATACTTTTATATATAGTAAAGGAGTAGTTAACTATATAGCTTAGTTTTAATTTCTAGAACTTTTAAAAGATTCTATACTACTATAAACTATAAAACAAGATACTTAGATAATGTACCTATATTTTAATTATGTACTATATTACTTAAGTACGTTATATCTATATTTCTATAGTAGTACATTTTACAAAGAAGTAAAGTTTAAATTTCTACTTTACGACTTTGTTTTAGAAAGAATTAAAGTTGTACTAGTACTAAATACTATCTTAAACTACTATCTTAGTTCTTAAGCTTTATCTAGTTTTACTCTCTAGATATAATTATAAACTAAGTAAGAGTAAAAGCTAGTATATAGTCTGTTATAAAATAGTATCTAGAAAGCGTTTTAAATTTTGTAGCAATTAAGTATAAGTTTGTAGAACGTAAGCATAACGTTATATCTATTCTATTTACTTAATAATTATAGACTTTACTTATTATATTAGAAAGTTATATACTCTATAGTTAAACTATCTAAATTATTCTAGAATTTAGAGTAAAGGGTATATAATAATTATAAAGTGCTAAGTAAAAATTTTCTATTAACCTAAGCATAACGTAAGAATAGATTATACGTATAATAAGCTTAATCTTTAAGTTATTAGATATATAATGCTTTGAAATTTGACAAAACTCTACTATATTATATTAAAAAGATAGTGCTACATAATATAAAATAAATCTTTTAATCTATGTTAAAGTAATTTACTTCTATAATTACTATGATAGCTAAGCTTCTAATATTTTAAAGTCTATTAAGATAGAGTTTTCTTAGTTTTTATAAGCTAGCTTTTATCTTATATCTTAGTAAGTGTACTTCTAGCTTAGTTTTTTAAAAAATTACACTAATACTATATTTATTTTAAAGCTTAATTGTGAAATTAGGTTAAAAAATCATAAAAGATATTTATTACTTTTTCTCTATAACTTTAGTTTTTTTCTTCTTCTTTTATCTAAAGATTTTACAATACAATTTAGTTAACATACTAGCTATAAATACCTTACTAAAAGTACACAAAAAATAATACTTATACATACTTTTTTCTTTTAGAATTTACACTTATTTCTAGTATTGTTTTTTTTTATCTAGCTATAGAGTACTAAGTCTTTTACTTTAGCTTAAATTCTTAGTGCTCTTAAAGAGATACATTCACTTCTATATACTATATAATAGAGTTTTTAGAAAATAGACACATAATTAAATTATATTTTAATTTACTTTACTAGGTTATATCTATATAACTACACTTAAATATTTAATCTACGACAAAGCTTTTATATATACTAAGAATGACTTAGCAATAAGCTAAGCTTTTAGTTACTAGTAGTTATTACTTATTTTACTAGCGTATATATTAGATAGAATAATAAGTTTATATAGTATACTTATAAAAGAATATATTAAGAGCTTTATATCTCTAGGCAAAAAAAAAAAAAAATTTCAAATCATAGCTAACATTAGTCTCACTAATACATAGCTTTAGAGACTTGATAGTATAAATTTATTTTCTATTATAACTCTATAACATAGATTAAATGTACTTTTTCTTTCTCTAGGCCTAAGGGGTAAAGTCTATAGTAAAACTTTCGTAAAATAATTAATAAGTTACGTAATTATAGAATTACGATATAACAGGTTACTATATTAGACGTTTAATAAAGTCTTACAAATCTATAATAAAAATCTATTCTTATAACTTATTATTTTCCTTTATTTATACTTTTACTATAAAGATAATAATAGCTATACATTTAATTATTATAAACTAACTAGTTTATATTTATTAAATAATGCTTATAGCTAGTATAATTATCTTTTACTTGTTTAAAGTATATTATATACATCTCTTCGTAATAGAAGAATTATTAGTAAGTTATAGACTAGTGTCTAACTTTCTAAATTATACAATATACTTAAAAAACTACCTATAAATTTACTTATATAACTACTAAGAACTTATATTCTTTATATAATATACGAATAATGTTAATATTACTTATAATAGTATTTACCTACTACTAGCTCTTTCTACTATTACTTGAATACTTATTACTTATCTTTATACTTACATCTTTGAATTATCTTTATAATCTATATTCAAACTCTATACTATACTTTATTTATTTCTAAAGTTTTCTCTTCTACTATTCTTTTCAAGACATTATAAAGGTACTAAATCTTACTTCTAACTTAACTTTTGATTTTCCATTTTTTGTGTAAAAGTACTACTTACTTTAGAGTAAAGGTTAAAGCGATCTAAATATTTTTTTTAAATATTCTATTAGAAGTTAGTAAAGGATATCTGTTGATAATATTTAGTACTAGATTATAGTAATTATAAAAGAATTAGCAAGTATGCCTTTGTTAAGGTTATTATTTAATATTAATAGATTATATTTTAATACTCTAATCTATAATAATGCTCTAATATAATTACCTAAATACGTAATTCTAATAATAAGTAAATAAAGCTAAGAATATAAGATATATTAATACTAATCTGTAATTAAGTAATAGAAGGTAAAATTTATAATTTAATATCTTAATTTACTAGTAAAGCGTAAAGAAAAAATCTAAGTAATGTTATTCTAAATATAGCAATTTTCTTACTATAGTTATTAAGAAAATAGAAGATAAATATTAATACTAAGTACTAATTACTTAGTGAGAAGTAACTACTATTACTTCTACTCATTTTTATCTACATTATATATAGCTATAGTAGAAAGCTTTAATTAATGATTATAATACACCTCTCTTTCTATTTCCCTCTTTAAATTTAGTAGTAGATATTATATAAATTAAACTTACTCTAATAGGCTTAAGTAGGTGTAAGATCTTAGACCTAGAGATACTATAATATTTTTTAAGCTTTACAGCTTTATAGGTTACTTAATACTACTAAAAAGATAATATTTAAGTTTTATAAAATAGTTTTGACAATACATTAACTCTATGCAAGGCTATTGTTACTAAAGAAAAAGATTTATAATTTTAGTAAATATTATAAATTACCTTCTAGTAGTTGAATAGAGAAATCTATAGTAAGTAATAGATTTTAGGGATATCTACTTATATTAGAACTATTAAATAGAAAAAATAAAGTCTATATAATTACTCTACTTTATATTACTCTCTAGTAGAAAAAGATACAATTTAAGAATTATAGTAGTTTCTGTCTTTTGAATTATAGTTTTCTTTCTTATACTTTGAATTATATAAACTAAGCTTAAGTCTAGAATATTTAAACTAGTAGTTAGTCTTACAAAGATATATATATATATAGTTGTTTTTGTTTTCTTTTACTAAGATTCTATAATTATTTTTTAAGTCTATATTTAGTTTTCTTAACAAACCTTTAGTTTTTAAAGATAAGAAGTACTATAAAAGTCTTAGAATTAGAATATATAGCTATATATAATATTTTGTAGGCTATAGAATTTGTAAACTATTATATATATTTATAAGTTCTTAACTAAGTAAGTACTACGTATAATATAGCTTTAAGAAAAGAAAAGATCTTTTATATTTAGTGTATTAAAAGCTAACTTAAAAGTTAATACAGATATAATTCAAAACACTCTATTATAATAGACTTATTAAAATAAGAAAACAGATTCTTATTTTTTATATTATGTAGATAGTAAGTAAAGTAAAGCTATTAGTTACTTAGTAGAATCTAAGAAATAATAGTTTCATTAAGTACACTAGAGATATCAAAGCTTATTAAGTTCTATATATATTAAGACTATAAGAAAACAGACTTTCTATTTACTTATAATAAATAGTACTTAGAAATTGTCTTAGTCTAAAAGGCTTACATAGAAGCTATAAATAAATAAAAATCTTAAATTATTAGAAAGTACTTCTTTATTATAAGTACTATAAAACTATATAAGCTCTTTTAAGTTTGAAGAATTACTAAGATTAAATAGTATAGTTATAGTAGTAAGAGAAGGCTTTAGGCGCATAAAACTCTACTCTAATATTTCTTTTCTTTCTCTCTTATACTATATTGCCTAGAATACTAAATAAGTACTATTTATTATTACTATTACTTATACTAACTTAAAAGCTTTAAAAATATTTCTTATATTTAACTACTACGCTATAGTAGCTTCACTTAATATTATAAAGTTAAAAAACTCTATACTTGTTATACTATACTAAACTAGTATTAGCACCTCTATACTATAAATTGTTAAGATAATCTAAACTTTATATTACTTCTCTAGACTTAACTCTAACATTTAGATAGCTACTTTTCTACTTCTAAGCGTTAGCTATAAGTAGAAGATTTAGTATATTAATAGTAAAGCTATAAAACCACTTATAGAATAAGAAGTATATCTAGTTATAAAAGTAGAATAGTAAGTGTTTCTAGATACTATAAAGGTTAACAGACTTAACTCTATAATAGTGATAACCTACTTTAAACGCTAAACACAAAGCGTAGAAGAGCGAATATTAAAGATTTGTCTAAATATTATTAAAAAAAACAATAAAGTAGCGTTTATAAAGTTATTATTAATTACTAAGAATATTATATAGATTAGATTAGTGTTAAAATACCTTAGTAATTAGAAATATCTTCTAGTAGCGTATAGCGTATAGAAGAATCGCTACTAGTTTAGGTATAATTATTAACTTCAAAAAAGTTAGAACAAGAAGTTAATTTCAAAACCTAGTACTACAGAACTAACTAAAACGTAATATCTAAGAAGTAATATAAGCTATTTTCAAAGTAATAAAAAAATCATTTTAAATTAAATTTAATAGAAGTACTCTAATCTACAAAAACGTTTAAGAGAAAAGTATATTATATAAGATATTCTTTCTATAGTATCTACCTTCTACTACTTTTACTAGTTAATACTTTATACAATAGCTAAAAATATATAACAAATTTAAATAAAAGTTTTTTTAAAGTTAATAGTAGTAAAAACATAGTAAAATATTTACTAAGACTAACCTAGTAGAATTGAAAATTAGGAAGGATTTTGTATATTAATAAAATAAACACTTCTTATCTTTTAAATTCAAATTACTAAGCTTTAGAATTCTATATAGAGTTTACAAGTTTTTAAGATAGTAAGAGTAGATTATTTTAAACATCTTAAGATTGTTAAGCTTAGCTACTTTTAAAGTTTATTAGCTTTGTAAGAAAACTAGTTTAAAGCTTAGCCTTAAAGTATACTCTGTTATAGAAAAAATACTAAATAAATATCTTAGGAAACGATTCTTTATAAATATACATTTATATCTAGAATAGAATAAAAATAAAGGTAAAAAGCTTATCTAGCTTAGTATCTAACTAGAACGTAGTAGTATAAGTGTTATAAATAGATAAATAATAAGACTAAGTAGAAAAGAGATTTAGATTAGCTTTTAATAATTCTAGCTTTATAGTTTATCTAAATTTTGAAACGCTTAAGCTAGATATAAACTTAAATCTACTTTTTTATAATATAATAGTTTACAAAGCTATATTAGTTATAGAAAATTTTTTTTTATAGTTTCATATATTTACGTCTATAAGATATCTAATAAGTAAAGATTAATAAGCTTAGAAGATAGAACTTCTAAATATACAAGACTTATACTATAAAATTAGCTATATCCATTAGTTTATAGAAGTTTTAAACGATATATATTCTAATTACTTTATTTTTAAAAAATATATATATTAGATAGTTAATATTACTTCTAGAATAAAATGAGATTTGCTTACTTTATTAATAATAATTATATTAAAGTTTGTTTTTAACTTCACTAGTTAGTCTTACTTAGAGTAAATAGAACGTAAAATATTTATTATTCTAGAGAAGTTTCTTAATACAGAATTTTAGTAGAAAACTAAGTAATAATTTTTATTTTTATAGATTTAAGAAAGCTAAAACTCTTTATAGAGCTAAATTAGGCGCTATATTAATTTAGAAAAGTACTACTTTAAGAGTATAAAAGAATTTTAATAATACTAATAGTAATAAGTATTCTAGGTCTATCAAAAAGTGTAATTCTGTCTAAGGTTAAAGTTATATTATCAATATTTCTTTTTTATTAAGTAAAATCTTCTTTAGTTACTAATATTATAAGAATGTAAAGTAGTCTTTTAGTATATATATCTATTTTAAGATTAATACATTTGATTATTTTTATTTACTTCTACTATCTATCTGCTAAAAATACTTAAAACTTCACTATTAGAAAAGATAACTTAATATACTTAGAAACTAATTAAGTAAGAAATTCCTGATTTATGTAATAAATAATAGACCTCATACTATAAATACTAGTAATATCTTACTTAGATCTAAGAGATTTACGATATTATAGTTTTTCTAATTTCTTTCTTTTCTAATCAATATAGAAAGAAAAGCTTGAATATTTTTACTCTTAGATATTAATTAAAATCTAAAGTAGTTCTAGATAAGATTAAAAGGCCTCGCCTAGGTAGGCTTTGCGAAATAGCGTATTAACTAGATTCTTTTAGATATAACTATTATATAGATCTTAGAGCCCGCGCTAGTAATATTATAATATTATACCTCGCGCTAAGCGTAATTATTTTACTTCTTCCTAAAGCTTTTTACTTCTATCTAGAGTTTCTAGCTTACTTACGTAAGCGCTTCTAGTCGTATAATATTGTATCTTATAGTGTACATAGTAAGTTAACGTAATATATAATCTTAGGTTACTACTATAGCGTATTATATTATAAAGTTTTAAAGTTTCTTACTAGCGCTTATAGTAGTAGTCTAAAATAAGAATTATATTAACTTACTATAGTAAGCTTATAAAACGTTAACCTCTAAAATTACTATAATTATATATAGCTAATTACAGGACTACTTCTAGTATACTAAGTAAAGTATCTACCTTTGTTTAGTGTAAGTTTAGTATATATAGCTTTATAAGTAGATTTATAGTTACTATACTATGATTTACTATTATAAGTATTATAATAGAGTAGAGATAAATAGTGTAGTAATGAAAGTAGTTAGAAACTTTATAAAGTCATCTTAATATAAGTATATTTCTTAATATATTATATATACTATATATAGCTCTAGGTATTTATAAGACTCTTCCTATAATATTTACTATAGATATTATAACTTAATAATAAGAATAATATACTTAGAAAGAGTAATAGTAAGAAAGCTTCTTTACTAGACTTAGAGATATTCTTAGAGGTAGTACTAGATAAGCGGTAGAGCTCTAAAAACATTTAATTAGTAACAATTATAACTAAAACACTTTACGTCTAAAACCTACTAGTATAATATTTTAAACTAAAACTTTTAATACTTTTTACTTATATTATAAATATATTAATGTACTATAAGAGAAGAAAATTATTAGAAACCTATAAAGCAAATAACCTTCACTATATTTACTATAGAATCTAAGTTATGTATATTTGTAAATATTATTTTAAAAGCTATGAATAAAAGTATAGATATGATTTCTACTAGAGAAGCTAAGTTATTTCTATTAAAGTATACTACTAAGAAAGCTATCTTACTAAGGTACTTACTTTAAGATTATATACTTAATCTTAAAAGAATATGTATTACTAAATATAGTAATTTAGAAAATTGTTAGCTAAGTATAAGGAAGAAAAGTCTATTAGTACTTAGTTTAAGTTTATTAATATCCTAAATATATAGCATTAGTAAATATTTACTTAAAAACTATAAATATTTATTAAATTTTCTCTAACTATTACTATTAAAATATTATAATTACTTAGACTACTTATTTAGATGTTATTAAGATTACTTAAAATACTACCCAGTCTATGTATTATATAAAGTTAAATTCTATAATAGTATTCTAAGCGCTAATTTTATACAGAATAAGTAGTCTTAATATACTTATACATTTTGAGTGAATTCCTATTTATAGTAACTACAATATTTTAATTTTAAGTAAATATTAGGCCTTAAATACTAAATTGCTAATCAAATAAGCTATAAGAGATCTAAGACTATTCTATAGAAATGTAACAGCTTAATAAATAGTAGAAGAGTTATAAAGCGTAGAAATATAAATTTTCATTCTTATACCTCTTACTAAAATAAAGTACACAATACGAAGTTGAGTTATAATCTATAATAAAAGAATACCTTAAACTTAGATAATAAAGATAAGAATAGATATAAGAGATAAAGATTAGATTACGTAAGTTATACTAATTAACTATAGGTTAAATTTACTTGTACTAAATATTATATAACTTAGTATATCTAGCTCTATTACTAAAACTAAGTTACCTACTAGAACAAAAGTCTTTTACTTTTAAAACTTTCTATTATTTTTCTAAAACCTTTTTACGCGCTATAATAACTAGAATAAATCTATTAATTAGATAAACTACTTTCTCGTATAAAGTATAATTAAAATCTTACTTAGTTAATACTATAAACCAGATCTATTATTATTAATTTCTTCTTAGAATAAAGGTTTTCTCTTTTGAGTAGTATGAAAGCTTATAGAGTTAATTAATATTCTTATAATATTAATTATGTAGTAATTAATAGATGTTTTACCTAATGTTATTATAGTATAACTTATATTAATCCTTCTTCTTTTTTTTTCTAGAGTGTATTAGGTTCTACTAATAAGAGTCTATTCCTTTTTTATATTACTTTAGTTATAATAGCTATAATTAGAACTTTACTATACCTCTTTAATTAAGATTAAAATAGTATTTATATATCTTATATGCTTTACATTAAAAAAAGGCTTATAGCTAAATTTACTTTACTAGTAGTAATAAAATAGTATATAGAACGCTTGTATAGGCCTTAAAATAGTAAAGTTAGCTTTAAAAAAGTAATAATAGTAATGAAAATATATATCTTATATCTATAGCTAGTAACTATAGCTTACAACTATAGCTTAAAACTATAGCTTTAGTTTAAGCTATATTAATAAGGCTACTGTACAAAGTGTAGTAGTATAATAGTATATAAAATCTTCTCCTCTTATATTTAAAATTTCTTCTTAGTTTCTATATAATATAGTAGAGTAACAAAAAGATAAAGAAATTAAAAAATTTATCTTTTTTAAAGCTATATATCTAGACAACTAGACTAGCTAGAACTAGGATTTTTAGTATTCAAAAATGCTAAGAACTTGTTCTTTCAGTAAAACCTCTAGAGTTCATACTAAGTAAGCCTTTAGCGCTAGTAAACTAGCGTTAAAGTAAGAGTAATAAAAAAACATTACTAAAGCTAGCTATATCTTTTAGAATAAGCTTACAGCTACTAATTTTATCTTCTTGTATTATTCTATATATTCGTGTCTATTTTTGGTAATTCTTTTAAAATTTTAAAACTTATACTTTGAAAGTTATTAGAAGATTCAAAAAAAAAAGCTAAAA
>Ga0265798_10002633_pt1 | contig 26215 bp, 26 predicted proteins | sample P3T30metagenome_FD_192430 | JGI IMG/M metagenome (GOLD analysis project Ga0265798, IMG submission 192430) | Plant litter microbial communities from East Loma Ridge, Irvine, California - P3 T30 | ecosystem: Environmental > Terrestrial > Plant litter > Unclassified | place: USA: California...
CGCCTGCTGGAGTCGCGCATTGGGTCGGTGGCGGTGCAGACCTGGGAGTTTCATGCGGTGACCGGGTGCTTGTTCCTGGTACTGGCGTTTCCGGGGTTTGTGATGCGGTATTTGTACAAGCCGCGCAGGTAATCGTTATCTTCAGCACGTCGTTCCCGCGCAGGCGGGAACCCAAGTTTTCATGCGCGGGCCACAATTGTTGAAATGGTCTGCGAGCTAACTTGGGTTCCCGCCTCCGCGGGAACGACGGTTTTGGGGTAGCGGAAATTAAGAAAGTCCCCGCGACTCCAGCACCTCGTTTCGCTTATGATTCCCCTTATCGCAGTCACAACGATTTGGAGCACATAGTGTCGGAACTGAAAGAAACCCGCCTCGATGGCGGCGTCGTCTACGATGGCCACTTCCTGAAGGTCGAACGCGACCGCATCCGTCTGCCCGACGGCAAGGAAACCCACCGCGAGTACATCCGCCACCCCGGCGCCGTCGTCATCCTGCCGCTGCTGCCCGATGGCCGCATCCTGCTCGAGCGCCAGTTCCGCTACCCGAACGGCAAGGTCTTCATCGAATTTCCGGCCGGTAAAATCGATCCGGGCGAAGACAACCTCCATTGCGCCAAGCGCGAACTGGTCGAAGAGACCGGCTACAGCGCCAACAAGTGGCGCTTCGTCTGCACCATCCACAACGCCATCGCGTATTCCGACGAGCACCTCGAGATCTTCCTGGCCGAAGACATGACGCAGGGCGAGCAGCAGCTCGATGCCGGCGAATTCCTCGAACTGTTCACCGTCACCTTGCCCGAATTGCTCGACCTCGTGCGCCGTGGCGAGATCACCGACGTCAAGACGATCATCGGCGCCTTCTGGCTCGAGAAGATCCTGGCCGGCGACTGGACGCCCGCCTGAGCACGATGCACCGGTGGTTGTTCGCGGCAGCGTTGTCCCTGCTCGTCTCGTCGGCGTGGGCGCAGGCCCGCACGCCGCTGCAGGCGCGCTGCGAAGACACGATCGGCGAGAGCATCTCGGTGCTGTCCACGCGCGAGCAGGGCTATCGCATCGACAACACGCGCTCTTACCACGACCTCACGCGCCTGATGCCCAGCGCGCGGCGCGGCTCGTGGGTACTGGGCCTGACGCACACCGAAGCGCGCGTGCGCATCAATGTCGGCGGGCGCATGCTGGCCGACCCGGTCACCGGCTACGAATGCGTGGCGCCGCGCATCGATGTGAGCCTCGATTACGCGCCCATCGTCGTGTATGTCAGCCGCGAATTTCCGCCCAGTTCGTGCGCCTACCGCGAAGTACTGGCCCACGAAATGCGCCACCTGACCACGTACCAGAGTTTCATGCCGAAAGCCGAAGCGACGGTGCGCGCCCGGCTGGCAGGGCGCTTTGCCGGCAAACCGTTGTATGCGCCGATCGGCCAGGCGCAGGCGCTGTTGCAACGCGAGGTCGACCGCAGCTGGATGCCGTACATCAAACGCGAGATGGCCAGGGTCGAACTGCTGCAGGCCGCGATCGACACGCCGAAGGAATATGCTCGCCTGGGCAAGGTTTGTGCAGGTGAGGTACAGTCCTTGCTGAGACCCGCAAGAAAAAGTAGTTGATGACAATGAATGAACACCCTGACGTAACCGACCGTTACGTGGCCTTGATTCCCGCCGCCGGCGTGGGCGCACGCATGGCTGCCGGCAGCCCCAAGCAATACCTGGCCATCGGCGCCAAGCCCATGCTGCGCCACACGGTCGACGCCTTTCTTTCCAGCCCGCTGATCGCGCACACGTATGTGGTCGTGAGCGCCGACGACCCGTTCATCGACGCCGTGCTGCCGGATGCAATCGATGCCGCCAGCCGTGTCACGGTACTGCGCTGCGGCGGCGCGACGCGCATGGAATCGATCCGCAATGGCCTGCACGCCGTGCGCGATCTGCTTGCCGATACCGACCACGTGCTGGTGCACGACGCCGCGCGCCCGGGCCTGAACGCCGCGCTGATCGAGCGCCTGATCACCGAGACGGGCGACCATGTGGCAGGTGGCCTCCTGGCCCTGCCGGTGGTCGACACCGTCAAGCGCAGCACCGGCGGCGACATCGCCACTGTGGCGCGCGCCAATCTGTGGCTGGCCCAGACGCCGCAGATGTTCACCTACTCGCTGCTGTGCCGCGCGCTCGACGCGGCCACCGACCCGGCCGCGATTACCGATGACGCCAGTGCGGTTGAAGCCCTCGGTATGGCCCCCAGATTGGTGGAAGGGCACCCGCGCAACCTGAAAGTCACGCTGCCAGCGGACATCCGCATCGCCGAGATGTACCTGGCCGCCGACGCCTCCATTTGACCAAGACAAGAAAACACATCATGGCACTCGCATCCTACAATCCCACCCCGCCGTTTCGCATCGGCACCGGCTACGATAACCACGCGCTGGTCGAAGGCCGCAAGCTGATCGTCGGCGGCGTGACCATCCCGCACCGCCTGGGCCTGCAAGGCCACTCCGACGCCGACGTGCTGCTGCACGCGATCATCGACTCCCTGCTGGGCGCCGCTGCGCTGGGCGATATCGGCAAGCATTTCCCGGACACCGACCCCATGTTCGCCGGCGCCGATTCGCGCACGCTCCTGCGCGAAGTGGCGCACCGCGTGCTGAACGCCGGCTACACCATCGGCAACATCGACGCGACCATCATCGCGCAGCAGCCGAAGATGGCGCCGCACATCCCGCTGATGGTCTCGCGCATCGCCGAAGACCTGGGCGTCTCGCCGCAGCAGGTGAACATCAAGGCCAAGACCAACGAGAAGCTCGGCTACCTCGGCCGCGAAGAGGGCATGGCCGCGCAATCGACCGCGCTCTTGATCCGGGCCCCCGCCGACTGAGCTTCAAGCAGTGTAATGACGGGGGCACTATAATTGGCGAATGACTAACGCCCCTGCCAACCCCGCCGCCCACCTGTCGCCGCGCGCGGCCTGGACTCTGATCCTGGTTGCCAGCGCCGTGATGATGATCACGATGGGCGCGCGCCTGACGAGCGGGCTGTTCCTGTCGCCCCTGAACACCGCCACCGGCCTGGGCGTGGCCACCATCAGCTTCGTGATGGCGGTGGCGCAACTGATGTGGGGCGCGGCGCAGCCGGTCTTTGGCGCGGTGGCCGACAAGTATGGTCCGGGCCGCGTCATCGCCCTCGGTGGCCTGATGCTGGCCATTGGCACGGCCGCCACGCCGTTCGTGCAATCCGAGTGGGCATTGCTCTTGACCATGGGCTTTCTGTCGGCAGCCGGGGCGGGGGCGGGCAGCTTTTCGATCCTGATCGGCGCCACCGCCCAGCGCCTGCCAGCCGAACGCCGCGCGTTCGCGTCCGGCTTCATCAATGCCGGCGGTTCATTTGGCCAGTTCGTGTTCGCCCCGCTGATGGGCGCGATCATCGCCGGCGCCGGCTGGATCGTGGCCATGCTGACGATGGCGGCGACCACCTTGCTCACCATTCCGCTGGCCTGGCCGCTGCGGCGCAAGCGCGCAGCCGTCGCGCCAGCGGTGTCAACCGTTGCAGCGGCGCCAGCGGCCGTGCCCACCATCGCCCTGGGCCAGCAACTGCGCCAGGCGATGCGCGACCGCAGCTACCTGTGCCTGCACGCGGGCTTTTTCACGTGCGGCTTTCACATCGCCTTCCTCGTCACCCACTTGCCGGGCGAGGTGGCGATGTGCGGCTTGCCGACGGCAGTTGCAGGCACGACGCTCGCGCTGATCGGGCTGTTCAATATCGCCGGCAGCCTGTCGGCCGGCATGCTGGCCTCGCGCTATCGCATGAAGTCGCTGCTGTTCTGGATCTACGCCAGCCGCGTCGTCATCGTCGGCGTGTATCTGCTGGCGCCCAAGACCGAATGGACGTTCTACATTTTTGCCGGCGCGCTCGGCTTTACCTGGCTGGCCACGGTGCCACCGACCGCCGGTCTGGTCGGCAAACTGTTTGGCGTGCGCTACCTGGCCACGCTGTTCGGCATGACCTTGCTGTCGCACCAGATCGGCGGCTTCTTCGGCGCCTGGCTGGGCGGCCTGGCCGTCGTGCACACGGGCGACTACAGCTGGATGTGGTATGCCGACATGGCACTGGCGGGGGCTGCCGCGTTAATCAACCTGCCGATACGCGAAGCGCACGTGGTCCGTGCGCCGACGCTGGCGAAGGCGTAACGGTGGCGCGCGACGCCTGGGCGTACCGCGAGGTGGCGGTGGAGTCGCGGCTCGACCACCGTGGCCGGCCGTGCGTTACGCCCGTCTCGGGCCAGGCGTTTTCAACGGGCATGCGCGTGCAGTGCTCGCGCCGCCTGCTCGACCTCGATACGCATCCGCTGGGCACGCGCTTCCTGCTGTCGGTGCGCATCAGCGACCGCCAGGGCGGCGAGCCCTATCTGTATGCGTGGCATGGGGATCCGGTGCGCGTTCTGACCAAGGCAAAGCTCAAGCGCTTCCTGGAGATGTACCGGCGCCTGCGCCTGTAACAGCCCCCAGCGTCGGGGCGAAAATGGTTATGATGAAGCATGGGCAACTCGACCTCGTCAACAATAAAAGGATCCACATGACCACCAAGAAAATCGCCGTCCTCGTGGGCAGCCTGCGCAAGGAATCGTTCACCCGCCGCGTCGCCCAAAGCATGATCGAACTGGCCCCCGAAGGCTTCGAGCTGTCGATCGTCGAACTGCGCGACCTGCCGCTCTACAACGAGGATGACGAGACCGCCACCCCGCCAGCCGCCTTCACGGTGTTTCGCGAGGCGATCAAGGCGGCCGACGGCATCCTCTTCTGCACGCCCGAATACAACCGCTCGGTGCCGGGTTCGCTCAAGAACGCCATCGACGTCGGCTCGCGCCCGTATGGCAAGGCGGCCTTTGCCGACAAGCCGTGCGCCGTGGTCAGCGTGTCGCCGGGCGCGCTGGGCGGTTTCGGCGCCAACCACCACCTGCGCCAGATGCTGCCGTTCCTGAATATGCCGACCATGCCGGCGCCCGAAGCGTATGTCGGCGGCGTGGCCAGCAAATACGAAGGCGACAAGCTGGTCGACGACAGCACGCGCGCGTTCTTCGAAAAATTCATGGCCGCCTTTGGCGCATGGGTGACGCAGCACGCTCGATGACCCGCACGACCGACAGCACAGCCGTTCCAGCCTCGCCGCGTGATCTGCCAACCCTGCTGGGCCGCCCGCCCGGCGGTTGGCGCGCGCGCATGTTCGACGTCATCTTCGGCAACGACACGCCGGCCGGGCGCCGCTTCGATATCGCGCTGGTCGCGATCATCCTGCTCAGTATCCTCACCGTGGTGCTCGACAGCGTGCCGGCCATCGGCGAGCGCTACGCCGCGCAGATGTCAGCGCTCGAATGGAGCTTCACGGTCTTCTTCACGCTCGAGTACATCGCGCGCCTGGTCTGCGTCCAGCGCCCGCTGCGCTATGCGCGCAGCTTCTACGGCGTGATCGACCTGGTGTCGGTGATGCCGACCTGGATTTCGCTGCTGGTGCCGGGCAGCCAGGTGTTCCTCGACGTGCGCATCCTGCGCCTGTTGCGCATCTTCCGCATCCTCAAGCTCACGCGCTACGTCGAAGAGTACACGCGCCTGGGCGAGGCGCTGGTGGCCAGCAAGCGCAAGATCATGGTGTTCCTGTCGGTCGTGCTGATGCTGATCCTGATCCTGGGCACCGTGATGTACGTGGTCGAGGGCCCCGAGAACGGCTTTACCAGCATTCCGATGGCGATGTACTGGGCCACCGTGACGATCACCACGGTCGGCTATGGCGACATGACGCCGCACACCCCGCTGGGCAAGGCGATCGCCTCGTTCATGATGCTGCTCGGCTGGGGCATCCTGGCGGTGCCGACGGGGATCGTCAGCGCCGAGATGACATCGCAAAAGCTGGCGCGCCATGCGCCGCGCGGCGAACCGCGCACGTGCCCCGGTTGCGCCAGCACGGGCCACGATCCGCGCGCGCACTTCTGCAAGGATTGCGGCGTGGCGCTGGCGCCCGAAGCAGGCCATCTCAACAACTCTTGATAGCACACCCATGTCGATCCACTTCTACGAACCGCAGCACGGCCACGGCCTGCCGCACGATCCCTTCAATGCCATTGTCGGGCCGCGCCCGATCGGCTGGATCTCGTCGGTAAGCGCTGCCGGCGTGCGAAACCTGGCGCCGTACAGCTTCTTCAACGCCTTCAACTATGTGCCGCCCATTGTCGGCTTTGCCAGCATCGGCGCCAAGGACACGCTGCACAATGTGCAGGAGACCGGGGAATTCGTGTGGAATCTCGCGACCCGGACACTGGCCGGGGCGATGAATGCGTCGTGCGCCGCCGTCGGGCCCGAAGTCGATGAGTTCGCGCTGGCGCAGTTGACGCCCGCGCCGTCACGCCTGGTGGGCGCGCCGCGCGTGGCCGAAAGCCCGGTGGCGTTCGAGTGCAGGGTCACGCAGATCATCCAGCTGCAGCGCACGGGCGGCGAGACGGTGCCGACCTGGCTCGTGCTGGGCGAAGTGGTGGGAGTGCATATCGCGCAGGCAGCGCTGAAGGACGGCGTCTACGACACGGCTGCTGCCGGCCATATCCTGCGCGGCGGCGGACCGGCCGATTACTTTTCGGTCGGGCCGGAGCAGCTGTTCCAGATGCACCGGCCGCGCTGACTGATGAGCTGGCGACCGCACCGCGCACCATGATGGCGTGCGGCGCACCGGATTGGTGGGCTTACGCCATGGCCACGTGTTGTGCAAAGCGTGGTGCAGCGCGGCCCGGCAATGGTGCAGTCGGGCGAGCCAGCGTTACCGATACCGGTGCACTGGCGTCGCGTTCGAGCCAGTAGTTGAACTGGCCGAAGCTCGGCAGGCCACCTGCATCCTGGCCCTGGAAGAAATCGGCCAGCATCTGGCGATAGGCTGCGCGGCGCGAGAATTCGTCGTGGCTCGCGGCATAACGCGCCGCAGCGGCGCGGAAGATCGCGCGCATCCGTTCGTCGGCATTGGTGCCGGTGGCGGCGCCCTTGCGTGGCCGGCCGCGCTTGATGCCGGCGGTGACGGCGCGCGTGCGGCCCGGCGCACCCGAGTTGCCGTAGTCCGGCAGCAGGGCGTCCGGCGTCTGGCCCCGTTCCCAGTAGCGGCGCAGATAGCGCAGGATGCTGGACTTCGAGATGCCGTGGGCGGCAGCATAACCAGCCATCAGGATGGCGCGTTCGCGCGGCTGGTACAGCGCCTGGCGGTCGGCGTGCAGGGCGCGTACGGCCGACCATGCCTTGGCCTGCAGCGCCAGGTAACCTTGCGGCACCGGCTCTTGCGGCGGCGCAGCCGCGAACGGGTCGACCAGCAAGCGGCGCGCACCGCCGGCGCGCAAGGCTTCCTCGAGATCGCGCAGCAGCGTCGGCTCGGGCAGGGCGGAGTGGCTGCCCAGGCGATACGTCCACGCCAGTTCCTGGGGGCGGTCGATCCAGAGGATGCGGATCGTATGGCCATTCATGCCCGTGTATTCGAGCACATCGTTTTGGGTAAACATCGACTTCTCCCGCAGTTCAGTGTGCTTTTGTACATGCAAGGATCGGGCCAGCCTGGTTGTGTGGGGAACAGGCGCTAGCTGCGAACACTTTTGGTGCATGTCAAACGTGCGCAGTGCCCACCCTACGGGCTCGAGGGTCCGTGTCCGCGCCGGCGTCCACAGCGCGCGGCTGGAATGCCAGTCCGAACAGCGGACGCATCAACGGTACCCGCCGCACCGCCTCGTACAGCGCGAAGCTGCCAGTGGCCGTGAGCAGCATCAGTAATATTGCTTCAAGGCCAGGGGCCAAGTGCAGTGGCTTGAAGGCATGCGCCATCACCACGATCAGGGTCTGGTGCGCGATGTACACCGGAAACACGGCGTCGGTGAGGTAACGCCGTGCCGGGCCGTCACGGTTGAGGCGGCGGCGGGCAAACCCGCAGGCGGCGACGATGGCGCCCCAGGCGCACAGCGCGTAGACGAAGCGCATGCCGGTGCGCCAGCGTTCCATGTCATGGGGCGCCATGGTCTCGTGCGGCGCCGCGAACCACAGCACGATTGCTGCCCAGCTCGCCAATGCCAGGCACAGGGCTGTCCAGCGCTGCTCTGCCATCGTGTCCCAGATGCGGGGTGTGCGCGCCAGCAGGGCGCCGAGCACGAAGGTCGGCAGGTAGGTGGCGTGGTTGTACCAGTCATTCGTCAGCGAATGGTCTTGCGGGAAACGGTCGAGCAGCAGAATCCGTATGATGCCCAAAAATAGCACGGGCAACAGGATCAGGCGCCAGCCGTCCAGCGCCGTACCCAGCCGGCGTGCCAGCGCCGCGATGCGCGTCTCTCCCAGCAGCGCCACGCCAGCGGCGAGCACCAGCGTATAGACCCACAGGTACAGCACGAACCACAGGTGATTCCAGGTCGGCAGCGACAGGCAATCTTCGCGGCAGAAGCCGTCGTAGCCGACGATGTACAAGCGCATGAAGGCCAGGTAGCTGTCGGCATAGCCGAGTTTCTCGACCACCTCGAGATAGGGCTGCGGCGGCACGATGACGAGCATGCCGAACACCAGTGGCGCGAGCAGGCGCAGGCTGCGCCGCCGCACGAACTTTCCTGGCCCAAGGCGCGCCAGCAGAAAATGCGAGGCGGCGCCGGCGACAAAGAACAGCAGCGTCAGGCGCCATGGCGACGAGAGCAGCATGAATGGTTCCGGCGCTTCGCTGGCGTGCGGACTTTTCACATGCCAGTCCCAGCTTACGTAGTACATGCCCACGTGGTAGGCGATCAGCACAAAAAACGCCAGGATGCGGACCCAGTCGAGAAAGTACAGGCGCTGGCTGACGGTATGAACAGGTGGATGCATGGGCGTGTCCCCGGATGTCGATGACGCCAGCATCGCGCAGCCCTGCGTGGCGACGCCAGCACGATGGGGCGAACCGGGCCTCAGGCGGGGCGAAGCGGATCGAGCAGGGCGGCGCGGTACTGGCGGCTGCACGCCACGACCGCGCCGCTGCGCAGCACCAGTTCGCAATCGCCCTTGGTGTGGGGATTGACGCGCTCGATGGCGGCCAGGCGCACTGCGGCGCGCCGGTGACAGCGCACGAAGTCGGGCCCAAGCTGCCCGAGCAGCGTGCCCAGCGACTGGCGCAGCAGCGGCGCGCCGTTCGGGGTATGCAGCACGACGTAGTTGTCCGCCGTCTCGAGCCACTCGATGTCGGCCACCGGCACGACCCGGGTGACGCCGCGCTCGCTCACCAGGAGCTGGCGTGGTGGCGGGCAGGTGGATGCCGGCGCGTGCAGCCGGTTCGTCAGGCGAACCTGCAGCCGCTCGAGCGCGCGCCGCAGCCGCGCCGCATCGAACGGCTTGAGCAGATAGTCGACCGCTTCGGCATCGAACGCGCGCAGCGCATAGTCATCGTAGGCCGTGACGAACACCACCAGCGGCGCCGGCGCCGGCAGCGAGGCGGCGACATCGATGCCCGACAGTTCCGGCATCTCGATATCGAGCAGCAGCGCATCGGGCGCGTCGCGCGCGACCAGCGCCAAGGCTTCGACGCCGTCGGACGCTTCCATCACCGACGTGATGCCCGGTTCGGCCGCCAGCATGCGGCGCAGGCGCTCGCGCGCCGGCCGTTCGTCGTCGACGATCAACAGGCGCATGGCACCCGCATCTCGGCGCGCACGCCGGCCGGCAGCAGGGCCGAAAGCGCCAGGCCCGCGCGCTCACCATGCAGCGCGGCCAGGCGCGTGCGCAGGTTCACGATCGTGATGCCCGGCGTGTCCGACGGCGCCAGTGCGCCGCCATCGTCCTCGATCGACAGGCGCAGGGCGCCGTCGGCGACCCTGGCCTCGATCCGGATTGCCGTCGATGCGCGCCGGTGCGCCACCGTATGCTTGAACACGTTTTCGAGCAGTGGTTGCAGGCTGATGGCGGGCAGCAATACGGTGAGCGCGGCCGGCTCGATGTCCCAAGCGAGGGTCACACGTCCGTCGAAACGTTCCTGCATCACGGCCGCGTAGCCCTGGGCCAGGCGCAGCTCATCGCCCAGGCTCGCCTGCGGCTTTTCGCCCAGCGCCAGCGTGGCGCGCAGCACGTCGGCCAGGCGCACGAGGGTGGCGTCGGCGCGCGCCACGTCGGTATGCATCAGCGATGAAATCGTGTTGAGCGCATTGAACAGGAAATGCGGCTGCATCTGGCGCGTCAGGCGCTCGAGCTGGGCTTCGCGCAGCAGGGCGCTGGCCTGCTCGGCGCGCAGACGCTCCTTCATCATTTCGCGGTACGACAGCAAGCCGAAACCGATCGTCGTGAACAGGCCGAAGAACAGCGAGATCTTGAGCGCCTCGTAGACGAACACCTCGCTCCACGCTTCGTGCTCGTAACGGGCGCCGACTACGGCGTAGACCGCGTGGCGCAGCGCGAACACGATCGGCGTGAAGCCGAACCAGTACAGCGGCAGCCAGAGCGCCTGCAGGCTGAACCAGCGCCACGGCGAGGCAACCAGGCTGTCGTGCCGCGCGCTGAAGCGGCGCTGGACCAGGAACAGGCCGGTCGCCACCAGCGCCGACGAGCTCTCCCACAGGATCGGCGCCCAGGGCGTGACGCCGCCGTCGCGCCGGTTGTCTTCGACGGCGACGATCACCATCATCGTCCAGAACAGGACCCAGGCGATGCTGGCAACGAGCGTGCTGCGGCGTGAGAGCATGGACTAGGGTGGAATGGCGGCGTTCGATCATCGGTCATCTGCCAGCGCTTGTCAAAGCGCCATGCACGCTGGCTGCCACTGCTGCGAAATTGCATCATCGTCGCGCAATTGCCTACTGTCAATTGGACTTCATGCGACAATAAAGACATGAGCGATCCGGGCCGACCTATTTCCATTTCCTCCAACGATGTGGACATGCGCGCGCTGGTGCGCAGCCACGATTGGGCGGCAACCGCGCTGGGCGACGCGTCCGGCTGGCCGCCCGAGCTGCGGGTGGCGATCGAGCTCATGCTCGACGCCCGGCATCCGGTGCTGGTCGGCTGGACCGGGGCGGCATCGAATGACGCGCCGGTGCGCGTGCCGGTGCTGTTCAATGACGCCTACGCCCGGCTGCTGGGCGAGCGCGGCGCGTCCGCGCTGGGCCGCACTCTGCCCGATGTGCTCCCCGATGCCTGGCCTCGCCTCGCGCCACTGGTCGACGGCGCCCTGGCCGGCGCGCCGGCTTACCTGGACGACGTGGTGCTGGTTGCCGCCCCCGGCGCGCGCAGTTTCAGCGCCGCTTTTTCGCCGCTGCGCGACGCTGCCGGCAAGGTGCACGGGTACTTCCACACCGCATTCCAGATCGACGCCGGCGAACACCAGCGCGTCGAGGCGGCCCTGCAACGCCAGGCGAACGAGTCGGCCGAGGCGAGCCGCCACCGCAGCGAATTCCTGGCCGTACTGGCGCATGAACTGCGTAATCCGATGGCGCCGATCCGCACCGGCCTGGAAATCATGCGCCTGCGCGCCGACAGTCCCGAGACGATCGAGCGCGTGCGCGAAATGCTCGAACGGCAGACGCGCCAGATGACGCACCTGATCGACGACCTGCTCGACGTCGCGCGCGTCACCAGCGGCAAGATCGACATCCGCAAGCAGCTGGTCGACCTGAACCGCGTGGTGGCCAGCGCGGTCGAGACTAGCACGCCGATGATCCAGGGCGCGCGTCACGTGCTCGACGTCGACATGTGGGGCGAGCCGCTGCTGCTCGACATCGACCCGACCCGCATCGCGCAGGTGATCAACAACCTGCTGACCAATGCGGCCAAGTACACGCCGCCCGGCGGCAATATCCGGCTGACGGTGCGCAAGGAGCGCAGCGGCGGCACTGGCGGCGGGCAGGCGGTGGTCTCGGTGACCGACAGTGGCGTGGGTATCCCGCTCGAGCACCAGGACACGATCTTCGAGATGTTCAACCAGGTCGGCCGCAATATGGGCCTGGCGCAGGGCGGGCTCGGTATCGGCCTGTCGCTGGTGCGCCAGCTGGTGGCGCTGCATGGCGGCAGCGTCAGCGCCGAGAGCGCAGGCACCGGCCTTGGCAGCACCTTCACCGTGCGCCTGCCGCTGGGCGCGCGCATGGCGGTGGCGGGCGACGACACGTCGCGGCAAGACCGCCGCACGGCGCAGCGCCGCACCTTCCGCATCCTGGTGGTGGACGACAATACCGACGCCGCCGAAAGCCTGTCGCTGCTGCTGCAGCTGAACTCGCACGAAATCCGCACCGCGACCAATGGCCGCGACGCGCTGGTATTGGCGCAGGAGTTCGTGCCGGACGTGGCGTTTCTGGACATCGGCATGCCCGGCATGACCGGCTTCGAACTGGCCACGCGCCTGCGCGCCATGCCCGAACTGGCGCAGATGACCATCGTCGCGGTGACCGGCTGGGGTTCGGAAGAAGACCAGGCGCGCTCGCGCGAGGCCGGGTTCGATCAGCACTTCACCAAGCCGATCGCGGCCGAGACGGTCAGCCGGCTGCTGGCGGCGCTGGACTAACCTCACGCGGGGTTAGCCCCCGCTCCTCAAGAACCGTCATTCCCGCCCGGGCGCCTCATAGGGAAAACCACGTCGTTCCCGGCCTCGTCGGCCACCTTGGCGGGAACCTAAGTGTCGCCGGCTAGCGGCGTAAAAACCTACCTCCGATGAGCGTTCGGGCCACGCAAGAGAATGAACATTCTGTAACTTCACTTGGATTCCCGCCTGCGCGGGAATGACGTGCATACTTTTTCGTAAGAATATTCTGGACAGCAGTGCGCTTAGGCGGGAACGACGTGGTGATTCCCATGACGTGGCCTCCTTCAACCCCCGAAATTATCCCGGACAGCAGCGCGCCTGCGCTGGAACGACGGTCTTCAGGCTGGCGGTATCAATGGCGGCGAGGCCCCATTTCCGCGAACACGTCGCGCAGTGCGCGCATTACTCCGCCGCGCCGCCAGTGCGCTCGGCATCGATCTCGCGCTTCATCGCCCCCACGCTGCCCATGTACTCGGCCACCGGCACGTCGGGGCTGGCGCGCAGCTCGGGCGGCAGCAGCACCGGCATGTACAGCTCGTCGGCGGTGCGGCCATGGCGCTGCATGTTCCCGGCCAGGATCAGGAGGGAGGCCAGCACCGCGATCCCGGCGCAGGACAGGCGCAGCCGGCGCCGGAACTGCGGCGTGATCGTCGCCAGGTGGAAGTAGATCATCGCCGCCACCGTCACCACGATCGCGTGCGAGCCATACCCGGTGAGCCATTCGATCGACCACGCATAGGCCACCACGCTGGCGAGCAGCCGCACGCCGACCAGTGCGCCCAAGCCGCAACCGAAAATGAACACGTGGCGGCCGAGGCGCGCGCGGCGGCCGAACAGGCGGTTGGAAAACGCCCACATGCCGCTCCAGGCCAGGCCGGCGCCGACCGCCACCGCCGGATACAGCGCGTAGCGTTCGGGGTCGCCGCCGACGTCGAGCAGCCAGGCCGCCAGCAGCGCGGTCAGCACGCTCAGAACGATGCCGGCGACGCCGGGCAGCATGCCTTCCCAGCCGTGCATGGTGCGGTCGACCAGCTCGGGCGGCACCGGGTGCGCCGCGCTGCGGATGCGCAGTGACGTGTGCCCCATGCGGACGATCGTGTCACCGCCCAGTTGCACTTCCTTGACGCGCCGGCCCTTGTGATTGATGCCGTTGCGCGTATCGAGGTCGCGCAGCAGCAGATGGCCATCGGCGCCCAGGTCGACCAGCGCGTGGTGGGCCGCCGCGTACTCGTCGTCGACGATGAAGTCGTTGTCGTAGGCGCGGCCCAGGCGGATCGGCAGCGTGGTCACGCGGTGCCTGTGCAGCACTTCGCCGTTGCGGGCCAGCGTCTCGATGGTCCAGGGGCCGCTCATTTGACCGCTCATGACGCGACTCACCGCCGCACCGAGCGCCCGAATGCGCCCAGGTAGGCACGCGTGACGCGCATGCCGTTTTCATACGAGACGCCCGACACGTCGAGCCGGCTTTGCAGGCTCGCCTGCGAGGCGTCGGTGCTGGCCGTTAGCAGCGTGAAGTTGTACAGCCCCTCGAACTTGCGGTAGGCGCGCACGCAGGTCACGGCGCGCAGCGGCAGCGTGCGGGTGTGCACGAAGCGCTCGGTGCAGAACGGCTTGGTCAGGCGCGGGTCGCCCGTGCTGCCCAGGTTATCGACCTGGAAGATACCGCTGGCCAGCGTGGCAAAGCGCATCGGGTCCATCGTCCCCGAGCGAATATAACGGTGCGTCATCGACACGTTACCGGTCTGCTGCACGTCCGAGACGAACACCGCCGACTGCATCACGCAACTCATCGCGTCGACCGCATACGATGCGCCCCGGGTATTCGAACGCCCCCAGCAGCGCACCTGGCCCGACTCGCGCACCGGCACCAGGTACGGCCCCATGCCCTTGAGCGTCAGTGGTTCTTCCAATAACCGGTCGACCATGCCGCCCTGGTGCGCCAGCAGCTGCTTGCCGATCAGCGGATTGAAGTCCGTCGGCGGCGCGGCCTGCTGCGCCACGTTGCGCAGCAGTTCCTGGGCATACTTCACCGGCACCAGGAAGCTGACCGATTCGCCGTCGCGCCGGCGCGAGACGTTGATGCCTGCCACTGTGCCGCTGGCGGTCACGCTCGGGCCGCCGCTCATGCCCGAGTTGATCGGACCACTGAAGATCAGGCGGTCGTAGAAGCTGCGCGTGAGCACGCCGTTATAGGCGCCTTCCGAAATCGCAAAGCCCAGGTCGAGTGGATTGCCGAGCGAGTACAGGGGTTGGCCCTGGCGCAGTTTCACTTTTTGCTCGGGCACCTTGAAAAAGCCGCTGCCGTTGCGGTTGATGCGCACCACGGCCAGGTCGTGCAAGACGTCGACCGCCAGCAGTTCGACCGGACCCGTATTGCCGTCGGTGTCGATGTATTCGGCCGTGTAGATGGCCGGGTCGAGCGCCATCTGCGAGACCACGTGGTAATTGGTCAGCGCCAGGTTGCTGGTGCCGACCAAAAAGCCCGAGCCGACCGTGGACTGGGTGCGGCCATTCTTGAGCAGCATGCGAATCTGCAGCAGGTCGCCGCGTGCCGATTCGTACAGGTCTTGCGCGGCCGACGAAGGCTGGGGCAGGGCGTCCTGCGTGTCGGCCTCGCCGGGAATCAGCTCGGTCGGCGTGGCGGCCGGCGGCGTGTCGACGGCGATTTGCGGCACGGGCGCTGCGACCGGCGCCGACGCCGGCAGCGCAGTGCGCACGCCGGCCGCGCGGCCTGTCTGCGCGGCCGCCGGCGGCGCGAACGCGTCCAGTGACGCGGCCAGCGCCAGGCAAGTCAGCAGGAAGGCAGATAAGCGTGCAAGGCAGGCCCGGTTCATGCGGTCACCAACAGCAGAAGAAAGACGCTATCTTGCCATCTGCGTGGCTGGCGCTGCGCGCGCTACGCAACCGGGGCTGGCGCTGCCTGGGCCACCGGCTCGCCCTGCTCGAGGGACGTCAGGGGCGCCATCATGTGGCCGAGCTTGGCCTGCTTGGTATTGAGGTAGCTGTTGTTATGGGCGTTGCGGTTGACCAGCAGCGGCACGCGCTCGGTAACGGTGATTCCCAGGCGGGTGAGCGCGTCGATCTTGCGCGGGTTGTTGGTCATCAGGCGCACCGCCTTGATGCCGAACTGCGCCAGCATCGGCCGGCACAATTCATAGTTGCGGGCATCGGCGTGAAAGCCCAGTTGCAGATTGGCTTCCACCGTGTCGGCGCCGGCTTCCTGCAGGCGGTAGGCGCGGATCTTGTTGACCAGGCCAATGCCACGGCCTTCCTGGCGCAGGTACAGCACGATGCCGCGGCCTTCCTCGGCGATGCGGCGCAGCGCGCCTTCGAGCTGGGCGCCGCAGTCGCAGCGCTGCGAAAACATCACGTCGCCAGTGAGGCATTCGGAATGCACGCGCGCCAGCACCGGCTCGCCATTACCGAGGTCGCCGAGCGCCATCGCCAGGTGTTCCTTGCCGGTGGCCGCTTCGACCCAGGCGTGCAGCGTGAACTCGGCCCACGGTGTCGGCAGTGCGCACGAGGTGGCGTAGTCGAGCAGGGCAGGCGAAACGTTGGCAGGAATGGTGGCGGTGGCTGGCATGACGATGTTTCCAATCGATGACGATGTACTTGTAGGGCGCAAGTTTATCGGAAATCGGGCATGGCCGTGCGGAATAGCCCGGCCGCAGGCTGGCGCCAATGCTGGCCGGTTTGTTCTGACAATGCGCCCTTGCAACACATTTCAAGCAGTCTGGGTAGCTGACAGCGCTTTTCATGTGACTATTAGTCGATAACCAAGAGTAGTATTGCTCTACAGTATTACTGGCATGATACGCTCGTAAAATCGATACGCTCAGGTTTTTCATGCTGACTTTCCAATCCCTGTTGCACCGTCTGACGCCACGTGGCCTCGGTGCAAGGCTTGCTCTTGCATTCACCCTGATGAGCGCCGTTCTCACGCTGCTGCTGGTCGAAGTCGTCGATCGCTCTTCCACCGCGCAGGTCAAGAGCAGCATCGGCGCAGGCCTGGGCGAGATGGCGATGCAGACCGCCGACAAGCTCGATCGCGGCATGTACGAGCGGTTCCGCGAAGTGCGCCTGATGGCGCGCCGCAAGGATCTGATTTCTCCCGCGACGAGCCAGGACGAACGGCGCCGCATCCTGGCCGACATGCAGTCCACCTACGGCTACTACGAATGGATCGGCCTGGCCGCCCTCGATGGCACGGTGCTGGTCGAAGCGCGTGGTCTGCTTGAAGGGAAGAACGTCGCCAAGCGCCCGTGGTTCAGCAATGCGCTGGCCGGCACGTATGTAGGCGACGTGCACGAGGCGGTGCTGCTGGCCAAGCTGCTGCCGGTGCAAGAGGGCGAACCGCGCCGCTTCGTCGACGTCGCGTTTCCGTTTCTTGGCGCGGATGGCCAGCCGGCCGGCGTGATGGGCACGCACCTGTCGTGGGAATGGGCGCGCGAGGTCGAGCGCTCGATCATCGCGCCGGTCCAGACCCGCAACAAAGTGCAGGCGCTGATTGTCAGCGCCGAAGGCGTGGTGCTGCTCGGCCCCGAAGATTTGCTGGACACGACCGTCAAACTGGACAGCCTGAACGCGGCGCGCGAAGGGCGCACCGGGTATGCGGTCGAGCGCTGGCCGGATGGGCGCGACTACCTGGTCGGCTACGCGTCGACCAGGGCGGTGGGCGATTACCCAGGTCTGGGCTGGCACGTGCTGGTGCGCCAGGATATCCAGGATGCCTACGCGCCGGTGCGCGAGTTGCGCGCGCGCGCGCTGTGGAGCGGCGGCGTGCTGGCGCTGCTGTTCTCACTCGGCGGCTGGCTGCTGGCGCGCCGCATCACGCGTCCGCTCGCGGCGCTGGCCAGTTCGGCCGACGGCCTGCGCCGCGGGGATGCGCACGAACTGGTGCCGGCCGGGCGCAGCTACACCGAGGTGCGCCAGTTGTCGGGCGCGCTCAATGCGCTGGTGACGGCGCTGGTGCAGCGCCGCGCCGAGCTGCAAACCCTGAACGACACGCTGGAAGAACGGGTCGAGAGCCGTACGCGCGAACTGGAACGCGCGCTGGTGGCGGTGCGCGCCAGCGAAGGGCGCATCATCGCCATCGTCGAGGCGGCGCAGGATGCGTTTATCGCGGTCGACCTGCGCGGCATGATCGTCGACTGGAACCCGGCCGCCGAGCGCATGTTCGGCTGGACCCGCCACGAAGCCGTGGGCTGGCCGCTGGCCGAAATGATCCTGCCCGAGCGCTATCGTTTCAGCATCGGCAAGGCGCTGCATTCGTTCCGCCAGGACGGCCAGTTCATGCTGGCCCGGCGCATGGAGCGTACCGTGATCAACCGCCAGGGCTTCGAATTCACGGTCGAGAGCACGGTGACGCTGGCCGGCGAACGCGAGGATGCCTTCTTCTCGATCTTCCTGCACGATATCTCCGAGCGCAAGAAGGTCGAGCGCATGAAGAACGAATTCGTCTCGACCGTCTCGCACGAGCTGCGCACGCCGCTCACGTCGATCCACGCGTCGTTGTCGATGCTCGACGGCGGCATGGCCGGCAACTTGCCGCCCGACGTGGCAAGGCTGATCGCCATTGCCAGCCAGAGCTGCGACCGCCTGATGCGGATGGTGAACGACCTGCTTGACATCCAGAAGATCGAAGCGGGCCATATGGAATACCAGCGCACCCCGCAGTTGCTCGCGCCGCTGATGCAGCATGTGGTCGAGGCGATGGACGGCCAGGCGCGCCAGTCGGGCGTCACGCTGCGGCTCGACCTGCCGCCGGGCGCCGAGCGCGTCCAGGCCGAGATCGACCATGACCGCATGGTGCAGGTGCTGACCAACCTGGTGTCGAATGCGATCAAGTTCACACCGGGCGGCAAGGCCGTTACGCTTGGCCTGGCGCAGCGCCCGGGCTGGGCGCGTCTGAGCGTGACCGATGAAGGCCCCGGCATTCCACCGGCATTCCAGAGCCGCGTGTTCGAGCGCTTCGCGCAAGCCGACGCCGCCGACTCGCGCCAGCGCAGCGGCTCGGGCCTGGGCCTGAGCATCAGCAAGGCGATCATCGAAGAGCATGGCGGCACGATCGGGTTTGAAACCCGGGCCGGGGCGGGGACGCGGTTTACGGTGGAGTTGCCGCTGGCGTGAGGTTGGCCGCCTGCGCCAGCACGTCGTTCCACCGCTAACCTGAAGACCGTCGTTCCAGCCCTCGCCGGGCGCCTTGGCTGGAACCCAAGTTGGTCGAGTAGCCGGTTGCTTCAAACGTAAGTGGTGCGCATCGGACTTGGGTTCCCGCCTTCGCGGGAACGACGTGCTGGGGGCGCGTGGACAGGCCAGGCGCATCCTTACATCACCCCCTCACCGCAAATCGTGCACCGCCATCCCGCCGAAACTCTCCCACGTTCCGAATACCCGTTCGAGCTGCGGCAGCAGGCGCATGAGCGCGCCCTTGTCGGCGTGGAAGCTGGCGTCGGCCGCATCGATGTCCTGGCTCGCGGCCAGCGCATACGCCTGCGCCCTGTCGTGCGCGGCCGGCACCTGCAATAGCAGCAGGATCTTCTGGCCGCCCAGTTCGAACACCAGCAAGTCGCCGCGCGCGCCGGGCGGGCGGCGCTCGTAGCGGCGCTGTACGCCGGCGCCGATCGGGCCCGCGTCCAGGGCTACGCGCACGGTCTTGCCATGCAAAGCGCCCCAGTCCAGGAACGGTACGGCGAGGCGGTAGATCTGTGCGGGATCGGTGCGTGGGCTCTTGACGGTCACGACGTCGACGTACTTCGCCAGAGCGTCCAGCAGATCGGTCTTGCCCGCCCACCAGTGCGGCGCCACGACGTCCAGCGTCATTTTGCCGGCTGCCTGGCGCAGCTTGGCTGCCAGCTCCAGATAACGTCGGTCGCGCTGCGCCTGCGGCAGCACGTGGGCCGGCAGCAGATACGGTTCGATATGGTACTGGACCCCGTTCAAGCGGGCGCCCTCGGCGGCGGCGGCGTTATAGGCGGCGTAGGCGCGCAGACGCGCGACGGCGGCAGCCTGGTGATCGGGCAGCACCATCTCGGGCGCGCCTTCCATGGCGCTGACGGCGATGCCGCGGCTGCCTGCCTGGCGCACAAAGGCGCCCAGCTGCGCGGCGTCGGCCACCGCACCGTCTTTGAGCGGCACCGTGATGAACACCGCGCCGATCTTTTGTTCAACCGCCCAGTCAAGCAGAGGCGCGGCGCGCTCGCGCCATTCGTCCGGACTCCAGGTCCAGGTCGCGCGCGGCGCAGCCGCAGGGTCGGGGTCGGCCGCCGCTTGCAGCGTCAGCGCGTCGAGTGTCAGCGTCGCCGCGCCTTGTGGACAGGCCAGCGAGACCTGGCGCCAATCTGCCCGGTCGAGTTTTTCGGGCAGGGCGAAGCGCGCCGTCTGCACGTGCTGCGTGGCGTTCAGGTCACCCAGATCGAGCGCGCCGTCGGGCTTTGCCGGCGCACCACTCTGGACCCCCATGCCAAAGCGCCCATTGCCCGAATACGCCGCCTGCATCACGACGCGTGCACGCGGCATGAACCAGGGACCGAGCAGCGCGACCCCCGCCGGCCTGGCGCCGGCGCGGCAGGTCAGGTACAGGCGGCCATCCTTGATATTGGCGTCGATGCGCTCAGTGTCGCCATGGGTGCGGGTCTGCATGGCGCCGAGCAGGCTGGCGCCGAACGGCATCGGGGTCTGGGGCCGGGGCGCCGGCTGGTCGCTCACTAGCGTGTGTTCGCTGACCCTGAACGACTTGCCCTTGTCGGCCTCGATCCCGCGCAGCAGGATGGTCTTGCCGGGGCGGGCGTCAGGCGGCAGGAAGTGCAGTGCCTGCACACCCGTGACGGCCGCCGGCAGCGGCAACATGCGGCAGTTCGCCTGTGGCTTGCCGGGTTCTTCGGTGACGATGGCATGCAGGATCGAGCCGTCGGGCGCCGTCGTTTGCGCCGTGATGGCGCCAGGCGAGACAACGGGCGTGCCGGGACACAGCTGCAGGCTGGCAGCCAGTGCGGGCGTGGTCGACAGGGAGAGTAACAACAGGAGTGGGAGCGAACGGGACATGACTTGATTTTAAGTCAATAGTCCGATCTGGCGCGTACGGTTCAGCGCCGGCCATCCCGGTCAGGCGTTATCGACTTTGAGCAGGCGCCGCACGCGCGCCAGCAATTCATTGGGCTGGAACGGCTTGCTGACAAAATCGTTGGCGCCGGCGTCGAGCGCGCGCACGGTATCGCGTTCGGTGTTTTTCGCAGTGAGCATCAGGATCGGCACCCCGACCCAGTCAGCGCGCGCACGCGCCAGGGCGACAAGCTCGAACCCGTCCAGGTACGGCAGCATCACGTCGAGCAGGATCAGGGCCGGCGCTTCGATGGCGGCGGAGATGTGCTCGCTCGCGGCGCGGCCGTCGGCCAGGTGAATGACGCGGTAGCCCTGGCGCTCGAGCATGAAGCGCAGAACCTGGGCGATGTGGTCATCGTCCTCGACAACCACGACCAGTGGCGATGATGCTTGTTCGTTCGGCATGATGAACTCGTGAAGGAATGTTCGATTATACCGATGTGCCTGCCTGGTTTGCCACATGAATTGCTGCAAAGAATCAACTACCCGCGCCGGTTGCCAGGAGGGCGCAGCGGATCGAGCAAGCCGCGCAAGTCGTTGTGGTCGAGCTCGTACATCAGAGCCAGCAATTGGCCCAACTCGCCGCGCGGAAACCCTTCGCGCGCGAGCCAGCCAAGATAATGGCCGGGCATGTCGGCGATCTTGCGGCCTTTGTATTTGCCATAAGGCATTTCTCGAACGAGCAGGAGGGCTAAATGGTCGGCATTCATCGTGCGGCACTTTAGCAAACAACACCGACGTTGTAGCATTTCGATGACAAGGGGAGGGCATCATGGACAATCATTTCGATCTCGACCGTTTCGTGCAGGCGCAGGATCCGGTCTACGCCGCCGTGCTCACCGAGCTGCGCGCCGGCCACAAGCGCACACACTGGATGTGGTTCGTGTTTCCGCAGATCGCCGGCCTGGGCACCAGTGCGATGGCGCAGCGTTACGCGATCGCGTCGGCCGACGAGGCGGCGGCGTATCTGGCGCACCCGGTGCTGGGGCGGCGCCTGCGCGAATGCGCCGGCATCGTCGCCGCGCTCGACGGCGAGCATGCCGGCGCCATCTTCAGTCATCCGGACGAGCTGAAATTCCACTCGTCGATGTCGCTGTTCGCCGATGTGGCACCCGATGAGGCGGTGTTCCAGGCCTGCATCGACAAATACTTCGAGGGCCAGCCCGATCCGGAAACGCTGGCCCGGCTGTAGCAGGGGCAGGTTCAGGCCTCGGCCAGTTGCGCCAGCAGTTCGTCCGGCCGCCCGCGCACCGCCACGTGCAGGATGACGGCCGTGGAGAGGCGCAGCGCCGGGTGGCTGGCGCGGTGGCGCGCAAACCAGAACACTTCGTCGAGGTCTTCGTCGGCGTGCTGCGACACCGTCACGATCTGTTCGGGCGGGATGTCGTCGTAGTCGAACGCTTCGAGTGCGGCGTCGTCGACGGCGTCGTGCCAGCTTTCGCATTCCTTGCCCCAGGCCAGCATGCTGCGGCAGCCGCTTGTTACCAGCCAGCGCGCCACCTCCCAGCGCCACATCTCGTCGCTGTCGTCGTCGATCACGACAATGGCCATGAACGGCGCCAGGTGACTCAGGTCGGGCAGGGCGTCGTGGGGCCGCAGTTGCAGGTAATGGGCTTTGGCTTGCATGGTGTTATCGCTGTGTCGGTAAAGCCGTCATTATCGCAGCATGCGGCCGCCACACCAGGCGCAGGCGTTCAGTCGATCGTGATGCCGCTGCCGTCGACCAGCATGGCGCGCAGGCGCGCGCGCCGGTGTTCGAGCTCGCTCATCTCGGCCTCGATCGCGGCCAGCAGCTTGCGGCGCGCCGGCGCGGTTTCCGGGCACATCGCGGCGCCGTCGACGGCCAGCATGCAATTCGGGAATGCCGCAATGTCGGCCAGGCTGAACCCGGCCGCGATCAGGCGGCCGATCTGGCGCACCTGCGTGACGGCGCCGACCGGGAATACCCGATAGCCATTGTCGGCCCGGCGCGACGTCAGCACACCCTGCGCATCGTAGTGGCGAATCGAACGCACGCTGGCGCCGCTGCGGCGCGCCAGTTCGCCGATCGACAGCGGTGCTTGTTCTTCGGACGGCATTGCACACATTTCGCTTGACCCTCACACTAATGTCAGGCCTGAGGATAGCATTTCATCGACTCTGGAGTGCATCATGCATCTGCTTTCTTCACGCATCCGGGCCCGCGCCCTGGCGTCCTTCCTGTTTGCCGCGCTGCTTGCCGCATCGTCGTTATTGCACGCGGCGCCCCGGCACTTTGCCGTCACCGCGCCCGATGGCGTGGTGCTCGCGGTCCAGGAATCCGGCAATCCGGCCGGGCCGGCCATCGTGCTCATTCACGGCCTGCTGGGCAGTCACATGAACTGGGAGGCGCAGCGCGCCAGCCCGGCCCTGCAGGGTTATCGCCTGATCAGCTATGACCTGCGTGGGCACGGCCGCTCCGGCCAGCCGCGCGACGCCAAAGCCTATACCGAAGGGCGGCGCTGGGCCGACGACCTGGCGGCCGTCATCGCAGCCACCGGCGCGCACAAACCAGTGCTGGTCGGCTGGTCGCTGGGCGGCGTGGTGATTTCCAATTACCTGGCCGCGCACGGCGACAGCCGGATCGGCGGGGCGGTCTATGTCGATGGCGTGATCGAGCTGGGCCACCCCGAGCAGATTGCGCCGCATCCGGCGATCTATCGCGATCTGAACGCGGACGACCTGGCCACGCGGCTGGAAGCACAGCGCTCTTTCCTGGCGCTGTGCTTCGCCACGCGGCCCGGCCAGGCCACGTTCGAGCGCTTGCTGGGCGCCGCCGCGATGGCGTCGTGGGACATGCAGGCCGCCGTGTTTGCGCTCGACGTGCCGCTCGGCGGCCTGGCCAGGACGCAGGCGCCGGTATTGCTGCTGTATGGCGCGCGCGATGCGCTGGTCAACGCCGAACCTGCCATGGCGCGCGCGCGCCAGCTCAATCCGCGCGCGACGCGCATCGTCTATGCCGGGTCGGGCCATGCGCCGTTCGCCGAGGAGCCCGAGCGCTTTTCGCGTGACCTGGCGCGGTTTGCCGATGCTGCCGCAGCGCGCGGCGCAGAACGGATGAAAGAGGATTAGCCTGCGCCGTCCAGCAGCGCGTACAGCTGCGCGATATCGATCGGCTTGACCAGGTGATGGTCGAATCCGGCTTGCAGGATCTGCTGGCGGTCGCTGTCCTGGCCGTAGCCGGTGATGGCGACCAGCAGCGCGCGGGCGGTGCCGGGTCGTGCGCGCAGGCGCCGCGCCAGTTCCAGGCCGTCGATGCCAGGCAGGCCGATATCGAGCAGGCAGGCCTGCGGCGGGGCGTCCAGCGCAGCCTCGAGCCTGTCAAGTGTCTTGAGCGCCTCGAGCGGATCGTGTTCGACCTGGACCTGGTGGCCGTTCGCTTCCAGCAGCATCGACAGGATGACGGCCGCGTCGACATTGTCGTCGACGACCAGCACGCGCAGCGGCGCCGCCGTGGATGCAGGCTGCTCGTCAAGCGCTGGCGCAGCCGCCTGGGGCGCATGCAACCCGGGCAGGCAGACCGAGAAGCGGCTGCCCTGACCCGGTCCCGCGCTGTCGCAGGCGACCACGCCGCCGTGCAGTTCGACCAGGCTTTTTACCAGCGCCAGGCCCAGTCCCAGACCGCCCGACGAGCGGTCCGAGGCGCGTTCGGCCTGGGTGAACAGTTCAAAGGCACGTGCCGCCAGCTCGGGCGCCATGCCGATCCCGTTGTCCTGCACATCGATGCACAGCCAGCCATCGCGCTCGAAAGCACTGACGCCAAGGCGACCACCTTCAAGCGTGTACTTGGCGGCGTTGCCCAGCAGGTTCGCGATCACCTGCACCAGGCGCTTGCGGTCTGCCAGCACCTGCGTGCCATGCGGCGGCAGGTTCAGCGCCAGCGAATGGCCGCGCGCTTCGATCAGCGGCGTGACCTGTTCGACCGCTTCGTACAAGACGGCGTCGACGTCGAGCATGGTTTGGTCGAGTTCCACCAGCCCGCGCGTGACGCGCGAGACATCGAGCAGGTCGTCGATCAGCGCCGTCATGTGCCGCACCTGGCGTCCGATGATCTGGCTGGTGCGCGCGAGTACGCTTTCATCGAGTGTCGTGCGCTGCAGCAGTTCGGCGGCCGCGCCGATCGGCGCCAGCGGGTTGCGCAGTTCGTGCGACAGCATCGCCAGGAATTCGTCCTTGCGGCGGTCGGCTTCGCGCAGGCGCTGCTCGCTCTCGCGCAGCGCCGCTTCCGACTTGACCTGGTCGGTAACATCGATATTGCTGTGCGAGATGCACACCAGTTCACCGTCGGCGCCGAACACCGGCGTGCTGGTCGCGGTCCAGAAGCGCTCTTCGAAGATGGTCTCGCCGTTGGGCAGCACGATCGGGATCGGATAGCGGATCGCGGGCAGGGTATCCGGCTGGCTGCTCGTGCGGACTTTGGCCAGCGAGTTGCGCAGGCTCGCTTCGCCAAGGTCGGCCGGATCAGTGGGATCGCCTGGAAAGGCCGTGAACAGGCTGACGCCCACCAATTCATCGCGGGTGCGCGCCGACGCTTTCAGAAAGGCGTCGTTGACAGCCAAAATCGTCGCGTCGGGCGTCGGCGACAACAGGTAGTGCCCGAACGGCGAGCGGTTGAAAACAGACTCGAACAGGGTGGTGGTCAGCATCTTTGTTCGATAAACGGTTGCAAAGGTTAAATAATTATAGGCCACATTTGACGTGGGACGTGGCAATTGCAACGTCACCGTCGTGGCCTGGCATCACTTCGCGACGCGCACGATCAGCTTGCCGAAGTTTTTCCCGTCGAGCAGGCCGATGAACGCTTGCGGCGCCCCGTCCAGTCCCTCGACGATATCTTCACGATAGCGCAGCGCCCCATCCCTGATCCAGCCGGCGGCTTCTTTCAAAAAGGTGGATTCGAGCCGCTCGGCGAATTCGTTCTGCAGGAAACCGCGCACGGTCAGGCTCCTGAACAGCGCGAGAGTCAGGTCGATCGAGGCGCCCGCGCCGGCGTCGTTGTAATGCGAAACCAGTCCACACACCGGGATGCGCGCGAAATTGTTGAGCAGGGGTTTGACCGCTTCGAGCACCTGGCCGCCAACGTTCTCGAAATAGACGTCGATGCCGTCCGGGCAGGCCCTGGCCAGTTGCTCGGCGAAGTCCGGTGCGCGATGGTCGACCACCGCGTCGAATTTCAGCTCATTCTTCACGAACGCGCATTTTTCTGGTCCGCCGGCGATGCCCACCGCGCGCGCGCCCTTGATGCGGGCGATCTGGCCGACGACCGAGCCGACGGCGCCGCTGGCTGCCGCCACCACGACCGTTTCACCTTGTTTCGGCTTGCCGATTTCGAGCAGCCCGGCATAGGCCGTAAAGCCCGGCATGCCCAGCACGCCGACGGCGGTGGACACCGGCGCGGCATTGGGGTCGACGCGGCGCAGGTTGCTGCCGTCCGAGATGGCGAACGCTTGCCAGCCCGAATACGCCACGACGATCTCGCCTTCTTTCCAGTCCGGGAGGTTCGATTGTTTGATGCGGCAGACCGCGCCGCCGATCATCACGTCGCCAAGCTGCAGCGCGGCGGCGTAGGTGGCGGTACCGTTC
>Ga0265798_10002635_pt1 | contig 26206 bp, 22 predicted proteins | sample P3T30metagenome_FD_192430 | JGI IMG/M metagenome (GOLD analysis project Ga0265798, IMG submission 192430) | Plant litter microbial communities from East Loma Ridge, Irvine, California - P3 T30 | ecosystem: Environmental > Terrestrial > Plant litter > Unclassified | place: USA: California...
GCTGAGGGCGAGGCCCACGCCCGGCTGACCGTGCGGGCGCGCCTCCGTCAGCGCCGCGAGGCCTCGGAGGCGCGCTCGGCCAGCACGAGCTCGCGCCCGCGCGACGACCGGCGCTCGGAGGCACCGTCGGCGTCGAGCTCGGTGCGGGGCGTGCCGGGGACGAGCGGCAGGAGCGTGCGCCGTGCCAGCAGCCCGGTGACCTCGGCGCCGACGCCCGGCCAGTCGCGCTCGGCCAGGGTCGACCGCAGGCGGGCGACCCCGGGTCGCAGCGGCGGCAGCGACAGCGGCACGCGCAGGTGCCGGGAGAGGAAGGAGGCGCGGTGCTGGAGGGGCTCGGCCGCCTGCCGGGCGAGGGGGCTGGCCGACAGGGGCAGGGCGCCGGCGGTCGCGGCGACGAGGTCGGCGCAGGTCGAGTCGGGGCCGTCGAGCACGGCCAGCACGTCGTCGGCGAGGCGGTCGAGCGCGGGGTCGTCGGCGGGGGCCGAGCGGAGCGCGACGCCGTGCAGCAGCCCGAGCAGCTCGAGCGCGTCGAGCAGGTCGTCGGCGCAGGCCGGTGCCACGCGGGTCCAGCGGTTGGCCTCGATCTCGACCAGGCCCTGCGCGGCCAGCCGGGCCAGCGCCTCCTTCACCGGGGTCTTCGAGACGCCCAGCCACGCCGCGACGTCGTCCTCGAAGATGCGCTCGCCGGGTCGCAGCGTGCCGTCGACGATCGCCCCGAGCACCGACTCGAAGGTGAGGTCGCGCAGGAGGCGGCGAGGTCCGCGGGAAGGTCGCTCAGGAACAGGCATCTGTCTCCAATGTCAGACGTGCAAAATATCACACGACGGGTGTCGGGTCACGTCCGATGTCGGCGCGCGCGGCTACCATCGCCGCATGGCACCCGACCCCGTCCCCGCCCGCGACGCCTCGGCGTCGCAGGCCCCGGCGACGGCTGCGTCGGGGGCATCGGGCGCGTCGGCCTCGTCGGGTCCGATCGGCGAGGCTCCGCTCGAGTCCGTCTGGAGCCCGGCGCAGCCCGTCGACGTGCGGGCGACGCTCCGTCCCCTCTCCCGCGGCTCGGGCGACCCGGCCTGGCGCGTGGTCGGCCCGCAGCTCTGGCGGGCCGTGCGCACGCCGCGGGGCGCGGCGACGCTCTGCCTGACCCCGCGTCGCGACGGCGTGCACGCGGCGACCTGGGGCCCCGGCGCCGAGTGGCTCCTCGCCTCCGTGCCCGAGATGCTCGGCGCCGGCGACGACTGGTCGGGCCTCGACGTGTCGGCCCACCCCTTCCTCGCCGACGCCCGGCACCGCCAGCCCGGCCTCCGCCTCCTCCGCACCGGCCTCGTCGTCGAGGCTCTCCTGCCCGCGGTGCTCGAGCAGAAGGTCACGAGCCGCGAGGCCTGGCGGGCCTGGCGCGAGCTCGTCCGGCGCCACGGCGAGCCGGCCCCCGGCCCCGCTCCCGAGGGCCTCACCGTGCCCCCCGACGCGGCGACGTGGCGACGCGTGCCGAGCTGGGAGTGGCACCGGGCCGGCGTCGGGCCGCAGCGCTCCGACACCGTCATGCGCGTCTGCGCGGTGGCCGCGGGGCTCGAGCGCACGACCGCGCTGGGCCGCGGCGGGGCCGAGGTCGAGCGGCGCCTGCGCTCCGTGCCGGGCGTCGGCGTGTGGACGGCGGCCGAGACGATGCAGCGGGCCCACGGCGACCCCGACTCGCCGAGCGTCGGCGACTACCACCTGCCGGCGCTCGTCGGGTGGGCGCTCGTCGGCGCCCCGGTCGACGACGACGGCATGCTCGAGCTGCTCGAGCCCTGGCGCGGCCACCGCGAGCGGGTCGTGCGCCTCATCACGGGCAGCGGCTTCTCGAAGCCGTCGTTCGGGCCGCGCATGACCATCCAGGACCACCGCTGGCACTGACCCTCGGGGTCGCCGCCGTCGCTGTCGGCCGCGAACGGAGCGGGGGAGGCGCGGAGGCGCGGCTCAGGAGGCGCGCGGCGCCCGGCCCCGGTCGGCGCACGGCTCGACGTCGGCGGCGGCCGCCGGGGCGTCGTCGGCGGCCGTCGTGCCGCGTCGGGAGGCCGTCGTCGTCGCCGGGGCGTCGGGGGAGGCGTCGTCGCCGATGGCGGACAGCACCCGCTGCGAGAAGGCCCGCACCGTCGCGGCGTCGTCGTCGAGCGCGTCGACGAAGTAGCGGCGGATCGCGGCGGTGTGCCCCCGGGTCGCCGCCAGCATCGAGCGGCGGCCGTCGGGCGTCAGCTCGACCCACGTGCCGCGGGCGTCGGAGGAGCAGTCGCTGCGGCGGACGAGGCCGCGCTTCTCCATGCGGGTGACCTGGTGGCTCACCCGGCTCTTCTCCCAGCCGATCTGCTCGGCGATGTCGCGCACGCGGAGGCGGCGGTCGGCGCTGCGGCCGAGGCCGACGAGGATCTCGTACTCGGGCGCCGAGACCCCGGAGTCGTCGTGCAGGCGCAGCTCGAGCGCCCGGTCGAGGCGACGCCGCATCGCGTAGAACTCGTCCCAGACGGCCCAGTCGTCGTCGGTGAGCGGGTCGGCCATGGGCCCAGTGTAGGGACGCGCTCGCGGGTCGAGGACGGTGGCGCGGCATATCCTCGGGTCATGTCCGAAGTGCGCGCCGTCGACGTCCAGCAGCAGACCGTCGAGACGGCGCGGCGCTGGGCCGCGGCCGCCGCCGCCCGGCCCGCCGACCGCGACGCCGCCCGCCTCGCCGGCGTGGTGCGCGACCCCGAGGGGCTCGCCTTCAGCCTGGCCGTCGTCGACGGCGTCCTGCGGCCCGACGACGCGGCCGTGGCCGCCCGGTCGCTCGACGTGCTCAGCCGCGAGATGCCCGGGGGCCTGCCCTGGCACCTCCGGGCCGCGATCTCGGCCGCGGGCGGGTTCGGGCCGCTGGCGCCGCGGTCGGTCGTCGGGGTCGCCCGGCGTGCCCTCCGGCGCACGCTGCAGCACCTCGTCGTCGACGCTCCGGCCGACAAGCTCGGCCCCGCGCTGCGGTCGCTGACGACGGCCGACGGCGTCCGGCTCGACGCGTCGGTGCTCGGGCCCGCCGTGCTCGGCGTCGACGCGGCCGACCGCCGCCGCGCCGCCCTCCTCGACCTCCTGGCGCGCGACGAGGTCTCCGGGGTCACGACCACCGTCGCCGCCGTGGCGGGGCCGTCGTCGCCCTGGGCCACCGACGAGGCGAGCGCCACGGCCGTCGAGCGGCTCTCCCCCCTCGCCGAGCTCGCGCTCGCCTCCGACCCGCAGAAGAGCCTCTCCCTCGAGGTCGAGGGCTACGCCGACCTCGACCTGACCATCGACGTGCTCACGCGCCTCCTCGACCAGCCCCACCTGCTCGGGCTGGAGGCCGGCATCGTGCTGCCGACCGCCCTGCCCGACGCCCTCTCCTCCCTCGAGCTCCTGACCGACTGGGCCCGCGGCCGCGTGGGCCGGGGCGGCGCCCCGATCCGGGTGCGCCTCACGAGGGGCCACGGCTCGACGGCCGAGGTCGCCGAGGCCGAGCGGCACGGCTGGCCCGTCGCGACCTGGCGGGCCCCCGTCGACGTCGACGCCGCGCACCTGCGGGCGCTCGACTGGGCCCTCCGCCCCGCCCACGCCGAGGTCGCGCGCGTCGAGGTCGTCGCCCGCGACGTCGTCGACCTCGCCCACGCCTGGACCCTCGCGAAGCAGCGGGAGGTGACGCACCTGCTCGACCTGGGCGCCGAGCTCGGCCTCGGCGACGCCGCGACGGAGGTCGTCGTCGCCGAGACGGGCACCCTCGTGCGGCACGCCCCGGTCGTGCCGCACGACGACCCGGCCGCGGCGGTGCCGTGGTTCCTCACGCGGCTGCACGAGATCGCGGCCGGCGCCGGGGTCGAGGCCGACCTCGACGCCGCCCTGGCGCGCTGGCTCGAGGCGGCCGCCGTGGTCGACGCCGAGCCCGAGGGCACCGTGCCCCCCTCGCACCGTCGCCAAGACCGCTCGCGCCCCTCGGCGCCGCCGGTGCGGGGCGCCCACGAGCAGGCGCACCAGTCACGCGCCGCCGACGCTCCGTCCGACCCCGCCCCGGCCGACCTCGACCCCGCCGACGGCGGCGAGGCCGACACCGACCCGGCCGTCGAGCGCAACCGCAGCTGGGCCCGCCGCGTGCTCGCCGCCGCCCGCACCTCGCACGCCGGCGTCGAGACGGTGGGGCGCTCCCGCGTGCTCGGCCTCGACGAGCTCGAGGCCGTCGTCGCCCGGACCGCCCAGGCCGGCGTGCTCTGGGGCCGCGAGGAGCCCGCCACCCGCAGCCGCCTCCTCGAGCGGGCCGCCGACGCGCTCGCCGCCGGCCGTGCCGCGCTGATCGAGGTGCTCGTCAGCGAGACCGGCACCACGATCGGCGAGGCCGACCACGAGGTCAGCGAGACGGTCGACCAGGTGCGCCACCACGCGCGCCTCGCCCGCGAGCTCGAGGCCGTCGACGGAGCGCGCTGGGCGCCTCCCCGGCTCACCGTCGTCGTGCCCGACGCCACCGCCGCCGTGGCGACCCCCGCCGACGGGGCGACCGCGGCGCTCGCCGCGGGCAGCGCCGTCGTGCTGAAGCCCGCGCCGCAGGCCCGGCGCTCGTCGGCCGTGCTCTGCGAGCTGCTCTGGGCCTCCGGGGTGCCCCGCGACCTGCTCGCGCTGGCCGAGCTCGACGAGGACGACCTCGGCCGCGACCTCGTCACCCACCCGGCCGTCGACCGCGTCGTGCTGACCGGGTCGGCCGAGACCGCCCGGCTGTTCCGGTCGTGGCGCCCCGACCTGCCCCTCGTCGCGCGCACCGCGGGCCACGGCGTCGTCGTCGTCACGCCGAGCGCCGACGTCGACCTCGCCGTGGCCGACCTCGTGCGCGGGGCGACCGCCCGCGCCGGCCGCTCCCGCGACGCGACCACCCTCGTGCTGCTCGTCGGCTCGGCCGCGACCGACGAGCGCTTCCGCCGCCAGCTCGTCGACGCCGTCGAGAGCCTGCCCACGGGCTGGCCCGACGACCCCGCCACGCGCGTCGGCCCGCTCGTCGACCCCGCGTCGAGCGCCCTCCGCACGGCGCTGACCACCCTCGAGCCCGGCGAGCGGTGGCTCGTCGAGCCGCGCCAGCTCGACGAGGAGGGGGTGCTCTGGTCGCTCGGGGTCGTCGAGGGCCTGAGCCCCGACGGCGCGCGCGCGACCGACGCCCCCCGGGGCCCGGTGCTGGGCCTCCTCGCGGTCGACACCCTCGACGAGGCGCTCCGGCTGCAGGCGCGACTCGGCGGCGGCGTCACGGCCGGCATCTCCTCCCGCGACGTCGACGAGGTCGACCGCTTCCTCCGCCGGGCCGAGGCGGGTCGCCTCGTCGTGAACGGCAGCACGGCCGACGTCGTCGCTCGTCGGCAGCCGTCCGCGGGCTGGGGCGCCTCCTCGGTCGGGGCCGTCGCCTCCACGGGCCCGAGCGCCGTCGTCGCGCAGGGCCGCTGGTGGAGCCTCGCCCGCGAGCCCCACCCCTCCCTCCGCCTGACCGGCGTCGGCGACCGCGTGGCCGCCGTCGTCGAGGCCGCCCGCCCCGGCCTCACCTTCGAGCAGTTCGACGCCGTCCGCGCGGGAGCGGTCAGCGACGAGCGGGCCTGGGAGTCCGTGCTCGGCGCCGTGCGCGACACGGTCGTGCACGAGAGCGAGCGCGTCGTGCTGCGCCACCGGCCCTGCCCCGTGGTCGTCCGGCTCTCGGCCGGGGGCGACCTGGCCGACCTCGTGCGCCTCCTGGCCGCCGCGACCCGGGCGGGTGCTCCCGTCGACGTGAGCGCGGCGGTGCCCCTGCCCGCGCCGCTCGTGCAGCTCGTGCGCTCGCCGGCCTCGCCGCTCCGGGTGGGCGAGATCACGGTCGAGGGCGACGACTCCTTCCGGGCCCGCGCCGCGGCGGGGCTCCTGCAGCGCGTGGGCGGCGACGCGGTCGTCGACGACCTCGAGCTCCTCGCCCGGGCCACGGGCTCCGGCGACGCGACCCCGCAGGCCGGGGGCGACGGGCCCGACGGCGACGAGGCCGGGTCGTCGTCCGACCACCTGCCGGCGGCCGACGCCGCCGCCGTCGCGGCCTACCGCGAGCTGCGCATCCGTCTCGTCGGCGGCGACGCACGGGCGCTGGCCGCCGCGGTGGGCGGCAGCACCGACGTGTCGATCCACGCGGGCGACGTCACGGCGGAGGGGCGGGTCGAGCTCCTGCCGTTCGTCCGGGAGCAGTCGGTCGTCGTGACGACGCACCGGCACGGGCACGTCGACGAGCCGTTCCGCCGGCTCCGGCTGTAGCCCGGCCGAGGGCAGGGCAGGGCAGGGCAGGGCAGGGCAGGGCAGGGCCGGGCCGAGCCGGGCCGAGCCCGGCCGGGCCGGCTGGCCGAGGAGCGGTGTGCGGTGTCGGGCCCGCCCCGCGCGGCCTACGCGGGCTGGCGGCTGATCAGCTTCGACAGCACGATCGCGCTGCGGGTGTGGTCGACGTTGGGCGCGTTGCGCACGCGCTCCAGCGCCTCCTCGAGCGAGGGGATGTCGCGGCTGCGCATGTGCACGATGGCGTCGGCGCTGCCGGTGACGGTGCCCGCGTCGACCACCTCGGGCACGGTGCTGAGGATGCGCTGCAGCTCGGCGGGCGACACGGTGCCCCGGCAGAACAGCTCGACGAACGCCTCCGTGCCGAGGCCGTCGACCGCCGGGTCGACCTGCACGGTGAAGCCCTTGATCACGCCGTCGGCGACCAGGCGGTCGACGCGGCGCTTCACGGCGGAGGCGCTGAGGCCGACGGACGAGCCGATGTCGCCGTAGCCCGCACGGGCGTTCTGCCGGAGCAGGTCGATGATGCCGTAGTCGAGGTTGTCCACATCGGGCATCATACGCTAGAAAGTTGCGTCAGTGTGCTGCTAGGCGCAAGATATGTGCGTTCTGAGCGTCCACCGTGCGCGGCCCAGGTGTGACACTGGCTCACGTGAGCATCGTGACCCCCACCGCCCCGTCCGAGTCCGCGGCCTCGACGCCGACACGACGCGCCACCCCGCGCACCGTGTTGATGTGCCGACCCGACCACTTCACCGTGAGCTACCGCATCAACCCGTGGATGGACCCGGCGAAGCCGACCTCCACGTCGTTGGCGGTGCAGCAGTGGGAGTCACTGTACGAGACCTACCTGCGGCTCGGCTTCCAGGTCGAGCTGATCGACCCGCTGCCCGGCCTGCCCGACATGGTCTACTCGGCCAACGGCGGCTTCGTGCTCGACGGCGTCGCCTACGGGGCCAAGTTCACCTACCCCGAGCGCCAGCCCGAGGGCCCCGCCTACATGGAGTGGTTCCGCGAGGCGGGCTTCCGCGTCGCCGAGCCCGTCGAGGTCAACGAGGGCGAGGGCGACTTCCTCCTCGTCGGCGACGTGATCCTCGCCGGCACGGGCTTCCGCAGCGCGACGGCGTCGCACGCCGAGCTCGCCCGCGTCACCGGCCGCGAGGTCGTCGGCCTCACCCTGGTCGACCCGCGGTTCTACCACCTCGACACCGCGATCGCCGTGCTCGACCCCGAGCCGGTCGACGGCCTCCAGAACATCGCCTACCTCGAGAGCGCGTTCGACGACGCCTCCCTCGCGGTGCTGCGCGAGCGGTTCCCCGACGCGATCCTCGTGAGCGACGACGACGCGACCATCCTCGGCCTCAACAGCTACAGCGACGGCCTCCACGTCGTCATCGCCGAGAAGGCGACGGGCTTCGAGCGCCAGCTCCGCGAGCGGGGCTACGAGCCGATCGGCGTCGACCTCTCCGAGCTGCTGCTCGGCGGCGGCGGCGTGAAGTGCTGCACCCTGGAGCTGCGACGATGACCGACACGACGACCCGCGCCTCCACCGACGACGCCATCGCCGTCGAGGACGCCTCGCTGGCCCACAACTACCACCCGCTGCCCGTCGTCGTCGCGACGGCGGACGGGGCCTGGGTCACCGACGTCGAGGGGCGCCGCTACCTCGACTGCCTGGCGGCCTACTCCGCGGTCAACTTCGGCCACGGGCACCCGACGCTCGTCGCGGCCGCCCGGGAGCAGCTCGACCGCGTCACCCTGACGAGCCGGGCGTTCCACAACGACCAGCTCGGCCCGTTCGCCGCCGAGCTCGCCGCCCTCCTCGGCAAGGAGATGGTGCTGCCGATGAACACGGGCGCCGAGGCCGTCGAGTCGGGCATCAAGGTGGCCCGCGCCTGGGGCTACCGGGTCAAGGGCGTCCGGCCGGGCGCGGCGAAGATCGTGGTCGCCTCCGGCAACTTCCACGGGCGCACGACGACCATCGTCAGCTTCTCCGACGACGAGGAGGCGCGGGCCGACTTCGGTCCGTACACCCCCGGCTTCGTGACGGTGCCCTACGGCGACGCCGCCGCGCTCGAGGCCGCGATCGACGACGACACGGTCGCCGTGCTCCTCGAGCCGATCCAGGGCGAGGCCGGCGTCGTCGTGCCGCCCGCCTCCTACCTGCCCGAGGTGCGCCGCATCACCCGGGAGGCCGACGTGCTCTTCATCGCCGACGAGATCCAGTCGGGGCTCGGGCGCACCGGCGCCACGGTCAGCTGCGACCTCGTCGACGTCGTGCCCGACCTCTACCTGCTCGGCAAGGCGCTCGGCGGCGGCGTGGTGCCGGTCAGCGCCGTCGTGGGCGACCGCGACGTGCTCGGCGTGCTGCGCCCCGGCGAGCACGGCTCGACCTTCGGCGGCAACCCGCTCGCGGCCGCCGTCGGCCTCGCGGTCGTGCGCATGCTCGCGACCGGCGAGTGGCAGGAGCGCGCCGCCCGGCTGGGGGCGCGCCTCCGGGAGGGCCTCGACGCGCTCGTGGGCGACGGCGTCGTCACCGTGCGCGGCGCGGGGCTCTGGATGGGCATCGACATCGACCCCGCCCTCGCCACCGGCCGCGAGGTCTGCGAGGAGCTGATGCGCCGCGGCGTGCTCGCCAAGGACACCCACGGCTCGACCATCCGCCTCGCCCCGCCCCTCGTCATCACCGAGGCGGAGGTCGACGAGCTCGTGTCGACCCTGGCCGGGGTGCTGCGCGACCTGCGCGGCGCGACGACCGGCACGGCGACGGCCTCATCGACCGCCCCGACGACCGCCGCGTCGACCAGCTGAGGCGCACCGCGCCTCCTCAGGCCCCGGCTCCCGGCCGGCCCTCGGGCCCCGGGGGCCGGGCGACCCGCGCCGCGGCTCAGCCCTGCGCGCGCCCCTCGGGCCGCACGAAGAGGTAGACGACGCTGCGGCCCGTGCGGTGCTCCTGCGCGTTCTCGTAGCCGAGCCCGTCGAGCAGGCGCCGGTCGCCGTCGGTCAGCACGTCGACCTGGCGGCGGACGATCCACAGGCGGTCGTGGTCGGCCAGCCGCTCCGAGAGCTCGGCCGAGTCGTCGGGGTCGTCGAGGTGCAGGGTCTCGTCGGTGTAGCGCCCGGCGGCGATGCCCGAGCTGACGAACGCCACGTCGTCGAGCCCGGCGAAGCGGGTCGGGTAGGCGTAGAGCGCCTGGCGGGGCCGGGTCGAGACCGTGCCCGTGGCGTCCAGCAGCACCGCGTCGCCCGGCCGGGCCTGCTGCTCGACGTAGCTCGAGATCTGCGCGAGGTCGGCGCCGCCGCCCTTGCCGGCGGGCAGGCGCTGCAGCACGTACGTCGGAGCCGACGCCGCGACGAGCACGGCCACGAGGGCGACGGTGACCCACCGCCTCCGGAAGCCCGTCACCGCGACGGCGAGCAGCAGGCACATGCCGGGCGCCGACCACGCGACGAGCCGGGCCTGGAAGAGCGGGGCGATCGCGAAGCCGACGAGCAGCATGAGGCCGGTGGGCAGCACGACCCAGAGGGCCCCGAGCAGCACGACGCTGCCGGGCGTGCGCGAGCGGTCGCGCAGCCGCGTGCCGAGCAGGATGAGCAGGGCCGCGCCGACGGCCGCCCAGGCCACCGACGTCGCGAACCACGGCTCGACCAGCACGGAGTACCAGGTGACGTCGGCGCCCGTGGCGGGGTCGCCGTCGCCGAGCAGCCGCGTGCGCTCGCGGATCACGGTGCCGATCACGGGCGCCGAGACCAGCAGCGCCGCTCCCGTCGAGATCGACCAGCCGAGGAGGCGGTGGCGGGCTCCCCGACGTCGCCGCTGCGCCGGGGCCAGCAGCAGGAAGACGCCGTGCACCGCGACGATCGACACGATCGGCACGAACACCGCGATCGACACGGCCAGCCCCGCGCCGTAGGCGACCCACCACCAGCGGCTCTGCCGGCGGGAGGCGACGAGCACGAGCACCGTGGCCCAGACGGCGAGGGCCGCCGTGAGGGCGTAGGGCCGCGCCTCCGCCGCCTCGAGGGTGAGGCGGGGCAGGACGGCGTACAGCCCGGCGGCGACGACGGCGGTCGTGCGGGTCGTCAGCATGCGCACGAGCACGAGGAGGCCGGCGGCCCCGGCGCCGGCCGCGACGGCGCTCGGCAGCCGCGTCACGGCGGTGCTCTCGCCGAACAGGCCGATCCAGCCGTGCATGAACACGTAGTAGGCCGTGTGCACCGCGTCGCGCTGGTGCACGAACTCGAGGAGGGAGCCGAGGGGGAGCCGCGCGGCCTGCAGGGTCGTCGCCTCGTCGCTCCAGTAGGAGGGCACCCACGACGCGGCGAGGCCGAGCAGCAGCGCGGCGACGCCGGCGAGCACCGGGTCGAGCCAGGTGCTGCGGGGGTGGGCGACCGCCGGGTCGTGGCCGAGGCTCACGCGACCGGGCCGGAGGTCGGGAGGAGCGTCGTGTCCGCGCCGCGCTGGCGGGGGGCCGCGTTAAACGAGTCAGGCCCCGCCTCGGCGGGGCCCTGTGCTGGACTCTGTGTGGCTGGACACGGCATCGATCCGTGGACCTTTCGATTTTCAGTCGAACGCTCTACCAACTGAGCTACCCAGCCGTGGAAGCCGGAGCTTCCGGAAGGGCGAAGCCTTCCAGGCGAGGTGACCCGCCTTGGCGACCCTGACCGGACTTGAACCGGCGACCTCCGCCGTGACAGGGCGGCGCGCTAACCAACTGCGCTACAGGGCCAAACAATTGCTTACTGATGTTACCGGACTCCGGACCATTGCTGGAACCGTGACCCCAACGGGATTCGAACCCGTGCTGCCGCCGTGAAAGGGCGGTGTCCTAGGCCACTAAACGATGGGGCCGTGCGACCCCGGTGAGGATCACAGAGCAACCGAGGGACAAGAATACGCATGCGGGGCCCATCATGCAAACCGAGGAGGCGCGGGGCCGGTCGCGCGCCTCCCCGCGCCTCCCCGACACGCCCACGCCACTCCGCAGCCGGTGCTGCGGGTCCGGGGGAGGGGGAGCTAGGTTCGACCTGTTCTCGACAGTTGGTCGGCGGCGCCCCGAGATGATCGGGCGGCACCTCGGCGACGCACCGCGACCATGACGGATCGGATCCTCGATGACCCAGCACCACCCCCGACGCCCCCGCTCGACCCGCGGCCTCGTGGCCCCCGCCCGCCGTCGGTCGACGCGCCTCGTCGTGGCGGTCGCCGCCCTCGCGCTCGTCGTGACCGCGGGCGTCGCCGCCCAGCCCTCGTCGGCGCAGGCCGCTGCCTACCCCTCGTGGGCCGACGTGCTGGCCGCCCAGGGCAACGCCGACGCGAAGGCCGCCGAGGTCGCCACCGTCCAGGCCCTCCTGCAGCAGCTCTCGACCGACCTCGACGCGAAGAACGCCGACGCCGTCGCCAAGGGCGCGGCCTACGAGGAGGCGCAGACGGCCTACGACCAGGCCGACTACAAGCTCGGCCAGCTGCAGCAGCAGGCCGACGAGGCGAGCGACGTCGCCGCCGCGAGCGAGGAGCGGGCCGGGCAGCTCGCCGCCCAGCTCGGCCGGTCGGGCGGCACCGACATCAGCAGCAGCCTGATCGCCGACCCGGGCGACGCCGGGCAGCTGCTGTACAAGATCGGCGCCATGTCGAAGCTCACCGAGCAGGCCGACGGCATCTACTCGCAGGCCACGCAGGACCGCAACACCGCCCAGTCGCTCAGCGACCAGGCCGACGTCGCGGCGAAGGCGCTCGCCGTGCTCGCGGCCGACGCGCAGACGGCGCTCGCCGCCGCCAACGACGCCGCCGCGGCCGCCGCCGACGCCGTCGCGGAGCAGCAGGCCAACCAGAGCACCCTCCAGGCGCAGCTCGCCACGCTGCAGACCGACGTGCTGCACACCAAGGAGGAGTTCGAGAAGGGCGAGGCCGAGCGGAAGGCCGCCGAGGCCGCCGCCGCCGCCGAGGCCGCGCGCCTCGGCAGCCCCACGAACGGCACGCCGACCGGCGTCGTCTCGAGCTCCGGCTGGACCCGCCCCGCGGGCGGCAACATCTCGAGCGGCTTCGGCATGCGCGTGAACCCCGTCACCCACGCCTACATCCTGCACGCGGGCACCGACCTCGCGGCGGGCTGCGGCACGCCGATCTTCGCGGCCGCCAGCGGCACGGTCAGCTACGCCGGCTGGTACGGCGGCTACGGCAACTTCGTGCTGCTCGACAACGGCGGCGGCATCACCACGGGCTACGGCCACCAGCCGAACGGCGGCATCACGGTCGGCGTCGGCCAGCACGTCGAGGTCGGCCAGCAGATCGGCCACGTCGGCTCGACGGGCAACTCGACCGGCTGCCACCTGCACTTCGAGACCCGCGTCGGCGGCACGCCCGCCAACCCGGTCGACTTCATGTCGCAGCGGGGCATCCGCCTCTAGCGCGCGGCGGGGCGCCATGCCCCGGCACGACGGAGGGCCCGACACCAGCAGGTGTCGGGCCCTCCGTCGTGCGCGGTCGGCGGCTGGGGGTCAGTGGCCCTCGGCGGCGAGCTTCGCGATGCCGGCCTCGACGATGGCCTCGGCCTCGGCGGCGTCGCCCCAGCCCTCGGTCTTGACCCACTTGCCGGGCTCGAGGTCCTTGTAGTGCTCGAAGAAGTGCTCGATCTCCTTGCGGAGGAACTCGGGCACGTCGGAGACGTCCTGGATGTGCTCCCAGCGCGGGTCCTTCGCGGGCACGGCGATGACCTTGGCGTCGCTGCCGCCGTCGTCGGTCATGTTGAAGACGCCGACGGGGCGGACCTTCACGCCCACGCCCGGGAAGAGCGGGTAGTCGAGCAGCACGAGCACGTCGACGGGGTCGCCGTCGAGGCCGAGGGTGTTCTCGAAGAACCCGTAGTCGGTCGGGTAGACGAAGCCGGTGAAGAGCACGCGGTCGAGGTAGACGCGACCGGTCTCGTGGTCGACCTCGTACTTGTTGCGGCTTCCCTTGGGGATCTCGATCACGGCGTCGTACGCGGCCATGGGTGCTCCTGGTTCAGTCTGGGGGCGGTGCCGACCGGGTCGGTCGACGGCTGCCGGTAACGTTACAAGATGCCCGAGAGACCGCGCCTGACCCCTGCCGTGGCCGACGTGAGGCGTGCGGTCCGCACCTCCCTCGACGGCCTCGGAGCCGACTCCCTCGTGCTCGTCGCGCTGAGCGGCGGGCCCGACTCGCTCGCGCTCGCCGCCGCGACGGCGTTCGAGGCGCCGCGGGCGGGGCTCCGCGCCGGGGCGGTCGTCGTCGACCACGGGCTGCAGGCGGGCAGCGCCGAGGTGGCCGCCGCGGCGGCGGCGCAGGCGACGTCGCTCGGCCTCGCGCCCGTGGTGGTGCGCCGGGTCGACGTCGGCCGGGCGGGCGGTCCCGAGGCCGCCGCGAGGGAGGCGCGCTACCGGGCCCTGCGCGAGGTCGCGACCGAGACCGGCGCCTCCGCCGTGCTGCTCGGGCACACGCTCGACGACCAGGCCGAGACCGTGCTGCTCGGGCTCGCCCGGGGCAGCGGGCCCACCAGCCTGCAGGGCATGGACGCGACGTCGGGGCCGTGGCGACGGCCGCTGCTGGCGGTCCGGCGGGAGGCGACCCGCGCCTCCTGCGCCGACCTCGGCCTCGAGCCCTGGCACGACCCGCACAACGCCGACCCGTCGTACGCCCGGGTGCGCGTGCGCGAGACGGTGCTGCCCGTGCTCGAGCGCGAGCTCGGCCCCGGGGTCGCCGAGGCCCTCGTGCGCACCGCGGCCCAGCTGCGCGAGGACTCGGAGGCGCTCGACCACTTCGCCGAGGAGCAGGCGGAGGAGGTGGCCGACCACGCCGAGGCCGGCATCTCGCTCGACGTGCGCTCGCTGGCCGCGAACCCCGCCGCGCTCCGGCAGCGGCTCATCCGCCTGGCCGTCGCGAGCGAGTTCGCGGTGACGCTCTCGCGCGCGCAGACCCTCGAGGTCGCCCGGCTCGTCACCGACTGGCACGGCCAGAAGGCCGTCGCGCTGCCGGGCATTACAGTTGTACGGACCGGAGGCGCGCTGCACTTCGCCGCGACCGCCGCCTCCTGAGCTCCCTCCCCCCTCGACCCCAGGAGAACGCGCGCCCATGGAACTCAGCGACATCGAAGGCGACCTGACCAGCGTCCTCTACACGGAGGAGCAGATCCACGCGAAGATCGCCGAGGTGGCCCGCCAGGTCGAGGCGGACTACGCCGGTCGCGACCCGCTGCTCGTCGGGGTGCTGAAGGGCGCCGTGATGGTCATGGCCGACTTCGCGCGCGAGCTCAAGCTCAACGCCCCGATGGACTGGATGGCCGTGTCGTCGTACGGCTCGGGCACCAAGTCGTCGGGCGTCGTCCGCATCCTGAAGGACCTGGACACCGACCTGCACGGCCGCGACGTCATCATCGTCGAGGACATCATCGACTCGGGCCTGACCCTCTCGTGGCTGCTCGAGAACCTCAAGAGCCGCGGCGCCGCCTCCGTCGAGATCTTCGCGCTGCTGCGCAAGCCGGCCGCCGCCAAGGTGCAGGTCGACGTCAAGTACGTCGGCTACGAGATCCCCAACGACTTCGTCGTGGGGTACGGCCTCGACTTCGACGAGAAGTACCGCAACCTGCGCGGCGTCGGGGTGCTCGCGCCGCACGTCTACAGCTAGGCCGGCCCGCCCGCGGGGCGGCGCCCCCGACCCTGCCGCGGCCTCCCCGACCGCTCAGAGCGAACACCCATGAGCCCCCGAGGGGGCCCGAGGTAATCTTTCGCTCACGTTCTTCCTGCAGAAAGGTGTCGGGCTGCGCCCGTACTGACATGGACCTCAAGAAACTCTTCCGCGGACCGATCATCTACGTCGTGATCGCGGTGCTCGGCATCGGGATCGGCTGGAGCGTCATCAGCGCCTCCGGCTCGACGCGCGTGTCGACCCAGAAGGGGCTGGAGGCTCTGAACGACGACAAGGTCGCCTCCGCCACCATCTTCAGCAACGAGCAGCGCGTCGACCTGGTGCTCAAGGACGGCGACGCGCAGCAGCAGTTCTACTACGCGACGCCCCGCGGCGACGAGGTCGTCACGGCCGTCGACGACGCGAAGCTCGAGAACTTCGACGACAACGTCACCCAGAGCAACTGGCTGCTCTCGCTGCTCGGCGTGCTGCTGCCGTTCGTGATCATCGGCGCCATCTTCTGGTTCCTGCTCTCGTCGATGCAGGGCGGCGGCAGCAAGGTCATGCAGTTCGGCAAGTCGAAGGCCAAGCTCGCGTCGAAGGAGACGCCGCAGGTCATGTTCACCGACGTGGCCGGCGCCGACGAGGCCATCGAGGAGCTCGAGGAGATCAAGGAGTTCCTCAAGGAGCCCGCGAAGTTCCAGGCCGTCGGGGCGCGCATCCCCAAGGGCGTGCTGCTCTACGGCCCTCCCGGCACCGGCAAGACCCTGCTGGCGCGTGCCGTCGCGGGCGAGGCCGGCGTGCCGTTCTTCTCCATCTCGGGCTCCGACTTCGTCGAGATGTTCGTCGGCGTCGGCGCGAGCCGCGTGCGCGACCTCTTCGAGCAGGCCAAGCAGAACTCGCCCGCCATCATCTTCGTCGACGAGATCGACGCGGTCGGCCGCCACCGCGGCGCCGGCGTCGGCGGCGGCAACGACGAGCGCGAGCAGACCCTCAACCAGCTGCTGGTCGAGATGGACGGCTTCGACGTCAAGACCAACGTCATCCTCATCGCGGCGACCAACCGCCCCGACGTGCTCGACCCGGCCCTGCTGCGCCCCGGCCGCTTCGACCGCCAGATCGGCGTCGACGCCCCGGGCCTCGACGGCCGCCGGCAGATCCTCGAGGTGCACGGCAAGGGCAAGCCGCTGGCCGCCTCCGTGAACCTCGAGGTGCTGGCCCGCAAGACGCCCGGCTTCACGGGTGCCGACCTGGCCAACGTGCTCAACGAGGCGGCGCTGCTCACCGCCCGCTCGAACGCGCAGCTGATCGACAACCGCGCGCTCGACGAGGCCGTGGACCGCGTCATGGCCGGCCCCCAGCGCCGCAGCCGCATCATGAACGACCACGAGAAGCTCATCACGGCCTACCACGAGGGCGGCCACGCGCTCGCGGCGGCGGCGATGCGGCACACCGACCCGGTGACCAAGATCACGATCCTGCCCCGCGGCCGTGCCCTCGGCTACACGATGGTGCTCCCGCTGGAGGACAAGTACTCGGTCACCCGCAACGAGCTGCTCGACCAGCTCACCTACGCCATGGGCGGCCGCGTCGCGGAGGAGCTCGTCTTCCACGACCCGACCACCGGCGCCTCGAACGACATCGAGAAGGCGACCGGCACCGCCCGCAAGATGGTCACCGAGTACGGCATGAGCACCAAGGTCGGCTCGGTCAAGCTCGGCCAGGGCTCGGGCGAGCAGTTCATGGGCCGCGACATGGGCCAGCGCGACTACTCGGAGAACATCGCCGAGACCGTCGACGCCGAGGTGCGCGTGCTGCTCGAGCAGGCGCACGACGAGGCCTGGCAGGTCATCATGGACAACCGCGACATCCTCGACCGCCTGGCCGCCGAGCTCCTCGAGAAGGAGACCCTCGACCACGACGAGCTCGCCGAGATGTTCAAGGACGTCAAGAAGCTGCCCGAGCGCCCGCAGTGGCTCTCGAGCGACAAGCGGCCCGTCTCCGACCGCCCCGCCATCGCCATGCCGACCAAGGCGCCGGTCGACGCCGAGGCCGTCGACGGCGGCGTGGGCTCGGAGCCCGAGCCCGAGGGCCTCACGACCCGCAAGCGCCCGCCGCGCACCACCCCCGGCATCGCCACCGCGTAGCCGCCACGGCGATCGGCCGGGACGGTGTGCAGCACCCGTCCCGGTCGGTAGCCTGGGCAGTCGACCCGTGGCCCTGACCGGAGGAACACCTCGTGACACCGACGCCCCCGAGCGGCACGCCCCGCGACCCGGCCGCCCCGCGCGACGCGGGCGTCTGGAAGCGGCCGCGGGGGCGTGAGAGGTACCCCGACCCGGTCGTGCTCGACGCCCCGCCGGCGTCGGCCCCCGCGGCGGGCACGGAGCGCCGCCTGGCCCTGGCCCTCGACGAGACGGCCGCCGTGCGGCCGCCCGCGCAGCTGCCCCCGGTCACCCACACCCCCGCGACACGGACGCCGGCCACGCGCACCCCGGCCACGCGCACGCCCCCGCTGCCCGCGCCCGCGGCGGCGACGCCGTCTCCCGCCCCGGCTCGTGCGGCCGTCTCCCGGCAGGGGGCGGTCTCGACCCCGATCGCTCCCGGCGGTGCCGGGGAGCCGACCCGCGCCTCCGGTCGTCGCCTCGTCGCGGGAGGTCGCTTCGACGGGCCCCTGCCCGACGAGGGCTCCCGTCAGCGCGTCGGCTCGCACGCCGCGCCGGGCCTGGTCGACGGCCCGCCGCGCTCGACCGCGGAGCCCGGTCGCCCCCGGGGAGAGCGTGCGCGACGCCGCGGCGGCGCCGTGCCCACCCCCGCCGCGCCCGCGACGCGTCGCCCGACCGCCGCGGAGCTCGTGCCGACGGCGGAGGGGCGCACCCGCGTGATGGGCATCCTCAACGTGACCCCCGACTCCTTCAGCGACGGCGGCCGCTACGTGGGCCTCACGGCGGCCCTCGAGCACGCCCGCGAGCTCGTGGCCGCCGGCGCCGACCTCATCGACGTGGGCGGCGAGTCGACGCGACCCGGTGCCGCCCGGGTCGACGCGGCCGAGGAGCAGCGCCGCGTGCTGCCCGTGGTGCGCGAGCTGGCGGCCGAGGGCGTGCGCGTCAGCATCGACACCATGAACGCCTCCACCGCGCTGGCCGCCGTCGAGGCCGGGGCCGACGTGATCAACGACGTGTCGGGCGGCCTCGCCGACCCCGACATGGCCGACGTCGCCGCCGAGACGGGCCGCGTGTTCGTCGCCATGCACTGGCGCGGGCACCTCGAGGCCGGCCTGCGGGCGCCCGACTACGAGGGCGACGTCGCCGGCCGCGTCGTCGACGAGCTCCGCGCGCGGGCCGACGAGCTGCTGCGCCGGGGCGTCAGCCCCGAGCGGCTCGTGCTCGACCCGGGGGTGGGCTTCTCGAAGGACGCCGCCCAGAACTGGCGCGTGCTCGCCGCCCTGCCCGAGCTGGGGCGCCTCGGCTTCCCGGTCGTGGTGGGCGCCTCGCGCAAGCGGTTCCTGGGCGACCTGCTGCCGGACGGCGCCCCGGTCGCCGACCGCGACCTGGCGACGGCCGTCGTCAGCGTGCTCGCGGCCCAGGCGGGGGTGTGGGCCGTGCGCGTGCACGACGCCGCGGCCACCCGGGTGGCCCTCGACGTCTGGCAGTCGTGGCAGGGCTCGACGGGCCCGGCCCGGCCGGCGAGGCACGCATGAGCGACGAGACGGCACGCGCGGCGCAGCCGGGGAGCGCGGCGCAGCCCGGGAGCGCGGCGCAGCCCGGGAGCGCGGCGCGGCCCGCCCTCGCGGCGCGCGGCCTCGACGTGCTGCGGCTCAGCGGCGTGCGGGCGACCGGTCACCACGGGGTCTTCGACCACGAGCGCCGCGACGGGCAGGAGTTCGTCGTCGACGTCGTCGTGCACCTCGACGCGACGCCGGCCGCCGGGGGAGACGACCTCGGGCAGACCGTCCACTACGGCGTGCTCGCGGAGGAGATCGTCGCCGCCGTCGAGGCCGACCCCGTCGACCTGATCGAGACCCTCGCCGAGCGGCTGGCCGGCGTCGTGCTGAGCCACCCCGCGGCGGTCGTCGCCGAGGTCACCGTGCACAAGCCGAGCGCGCCCATCACCGTGCCGTTCGGCGACGTCTCGATCACGGTCGTCCGGGAGCGGGCATGAGCGACGCCGCCGGGGCTCGTCGCGCCGTCGTCGCGCTCGGCTCGAACCTCGGCGACCGCGACGGCCTGCTGCGCGACGCCGTCGCCGCCCTCGACCGGATCGACGGGGTCTCCGTCGTCGCGGCCTCCTCGCCCGTCTCGTCGATCGCGCTGACGCTCGACGGCCCCGACGCCTCGAAGCCCGAGTACCTCAACGCCGTCGCGCTCGTCGACACCACCCTGGCCGGTCTCGACCTCCTCGACGCCCTGCACGCGGTCGAGGCGACCTCCGGCCGCGTGCGCGACGAGCGCTGGGGCGACCGCACGCTCGACCTCGACGTGGTGCTGCTCGGCGACGAGGAGAGCGACGACGAGCGCCTCACCCTGCCCCACCCCCGCGCGGCCGAGCGAGCCTTCGTGCTCGAGCCCTGGCTCGAGGTCGACCCGGAGGCGCGGCTCGGCCGGGCAGGGCGCGTCGCCGACCTGCTCGCGGCGCTGCCCGACCGCACCCGTCCGGTGCCGGGAGCGGGCCCGCTCTGGCCGCGTGCGGCCCCGACCGACCTCGCCCCGGCCGCCGACGCGGCCCCGACCGACGGAGACCCCGCGTGAAGCACACCCGCCCCGCGACCCTGATCGGCCTCGGCGTCGTCGCCCTCGTGGTCGGCTTCGTGCTCGACGCGGCGCTCGTCTCGAGCGGTCAGCCGTCGATCGAGCCGCCCGCGGTCTTCGGGCTCGTGATGCTCGCGATCGGCGGCGTGATCGTCTCGCTGGCCGTGCCCGTGCGCCGGGTCGCCCGTGGCACCCGGGCCGAGCGGGTCGACCCGTACTACGCGACGCGCGTGCTGCTGCTCGCCAAGGCCAGCAGCCTCGCCGGGGCGCTCTTCGGCGGCGCCTCCGCCGGCCTGCTGGCCTTCGTGCTGACGCGCGGCGTGGGCGTCGCAGTAGGCTCCGTCCTGCCCACGATCGTCGCCGTCGTGGGGGGCCTCGGCCTCCTCGTCGGGGGCGTGGTCGCCGAGCACATGTGCACCGTCCCGCCCGGCGACGACGACGAGGGCGGCCCGGGGGCCCAGGCCGCCTGACCGTCGCCCGCACCTGCCGACAGCACCCGCCGCCAGCACCCGCCGCCCGAGCGTCGCCGACGCCGCCGACCGCACCGCCCGGAGGACCGCCATGCAGAGACTCGACGTCGCCGACGCCGACTGGACGCGCATCTCGCCCCGCTACGTCTGGCCCGAGGTCGTCGGCTGGTTCGTCACCGGGCTCGTGGTGGCGGCGGCCACGCTGCCGCTGTGGTTCCTCGACTCGGTCTGGTGGCGCCTCCTCACGGCCGCCGTCGTCGTGACGACCCTCGTCGTCTGCGCCTTCGTGCCGCGGCGCGTGCGCGCGATCGGCTACCAGCTGCGCGACGACGACCTGCTGCTGCGCAAGGGCATCCTCTTCCTGCGCGTGGTCGCCGTGCCCTACGGGCGCATGCAGCTGATCGACATCAACCGCGGCCCCGTCGTGCGGGCCCTCGGCCTCAGCGACCTCAAGTTCGTGACGGCCGCGGCGTCGTCGTCGGTGACGATCCCCGGGGTGCCCGAGGCCGACGCGGAGGCGCTGCGCGACCGCCTCGTCGAGCTGGCCGAGTCGAGGCGGGCGGGGCTGTGACCGACGGCGACGAGCGCGACGGGGGCGCGCCTCCCGGGGGCGTCCTGCCGGGCGACGAGCCCTCGGCCGCCGCTGCGCCCGCCGCCGCCCCGCCGCCCGAGGTCGCCGCGCTCACCGACGGCGAGTGGCACCGCCTGCACCCCGCGACCCCGCTGCTCAAGGGCGGCACGGCGCTGGTCGTGGCCCTCGGCGTCATCGTCTACAACGCCCGCGACTGGGTCGTGCAGCTCGTCGCCGGCATGGTGAGCGGCCGACGGGGCGGCGACGACGGCGACCCCTTCGGCTACGTCGTCGACCACGGCCTGCTCGGCTGGGTGCTGCTCGGCCTCGTCGTCGTGGTCGGCGTGCTGTCGGCCTTCTTCTGGCTGGCCTGGCGCATGAACACGTTCCGCGTCACCGACGACACGGTGGAGGTGCGGAGCGGCATCGTCTTCCGCACCAACCGTCGCGCCCGGCTCGACCGGGTGCAGGGCATCGCCGTGCAGCGTCCGGTGCTGGCGCGGCTGGTCGGCGCGGCCAAGCTCGAGGTGAGCCAGGCCGGCGACGACGCGAACGTGTCGCTGGCGTACCTGCGCTCCTCGTCGGCCGACGACCTGCGACGGGAGATCCTGCGCCGCGCCTCCGGGGCCCAGCGCAGCGAGGGGGTCTCGCTCGCGAAGCCGGGGGAGGCCCGCCACGGCTTCGTCGGGCTCGTCGAGCAGCGTGCCGCCGAGTTCCTGGCCGAGGGAGCCGACCCCGAGGAGGCGCTGCCCGGCTCGGTCGTGCGGGTCCCCCTCGGGCGCCTGGTCGGCTCGGTGCTGCTGAGCGGCTCGACGGTGTTCATCGTCGCCGCGGTGGTCGCGGTCGTCGTGAGCGTGCGGCTGACGGGGGAGTGGTTCCTGCTCTTCGCCCTGCTGCCCGCCGTGATCGGGTCGAGCGGGTACTACGTCGGACGCATCTCGAAGTCGCTGCGGTACAGCATCGCGGGCACGCGCGACGGGGTCCGCATCGGCTACGGCCTGTTCTCGACGACGAACGAGACGCTGCCGCCCGGGCGCATCCACTCGGTCTCGGTCAGCCAGCCGCTGCTCTGGCGACCGAAGGGCTGGTGGCAGATCAGCATCAACCGGGCGTCGCGCTCGAGCGCGTCGGCGTCGCAGTCGGGTCAGCAGGGCAACTCCGTGCTGCTGCCGGTCGGCGACGAGGCCGACGTGCGGCGCGTGCTCGCGCTCGTGCTGCCGGAGCTCGTCGGTCTCGCGGCGGCGGAGGCGGAGGAGCTGCCCGGGGCGTCGGGGCCGGGGCTGCCGGAGGGCGCCGCGGCGGTCGACGTGGTCGACGAGCTGCACGACGCGGCCGACGGACACGCCTCGCACACCCTGCGGCTGGTCGAGGACGGCCTGACCTCGCGCGGCTCGGAGGGCGGCTTCACGACCTCCCCGCGGCGCGCCGCCGTGCTGCGCTGGTTCTCCTGGCGTCGCAACGGCTTCCGGTCGGCGCCCGGTGCCCTGCTGCTCCGCACCGGGGCGATCTGGCGTCAGCTCGTCATCGTGCCGCTGCCCCGCGTGCAGAGCGTCGGGCTGCACCAGGGCCCGCTGCTGCGGCGGCTGCGCCTCGCCTCGGTGCACCTGCACACGGTCTCGGGGCCGATCACCGCCCGCATCGGGGCCCTCGACGAGCGCGACGCCCTCGAGTTCTTCACCCGCGCCTCCCACGACGCGGTGGAGGCGGCCCGGGCCGACCGCACGCACCGCTGGCTGGCGACCGCCGCTGCGTCCGCGCCTCCGGCCCACCCGACCCCCGACCGAGAGGACGACCCCCGATGAGCCCCCAGCAGAGCGGCCGCCTCGGCATCGGAATCGTCGGCGCCGGTCGCGTGGGCCCCGTGCTCGGCGCCGCGCTCGCCGCGGCCGGACACGCGATCGTCGGCATCTCGGCCGTCTCCGAGCGCAGCCGCGACCGCGCCGAGGCGATCCTGCCGGGGGCTCCCGTGCTCACCGTCCAGCAGATCGTGGAGCGGAGCGAGCTCGTGCTGCTCGCCGTGCCCGACGACCAGCTCGTCGACCTGGTGCAGGGCCTCGCCGCGACCGGCGCGTGGCAGGCGGGCCAGCTCGTCGTGCACACCTCCCCGGTGCACGGGCTCGAGGTGCTGCGCCCGGCGCTGGCCTCCGGGGCGATCCCCCTCGCGATCCACCCGGCCCTCACGTTCACCGGCACGACCATCGACCTCGTGCGCCTGCGCGAGGCGTACTGCGCGGTCACCGCCCCCGTGCCGGTTCAGCCGATCGGCCAGGCGCTCGTCGTCGAGATGGGCGCCGAGCCCGTGCTCGTCGCCGAGGCCGACCGTCCGCGCTACGCCGAGGCCGTCGCGACCGCGTCGGAGTTCTCCGCCGCCATCGTCACGCAGTCGGTCGGCATGCTCGCCGAGCTCGGCGTGCCCGACCCCGGCCGGGTGATCGCGCCGCTCGTCCGCTCCGCGATGGACCGCGCCCTGGCCGTCGCCGAGGGGTCGGTGGGCCCCGGTACCATCGACACGACGCCGTTCGGGCGCCCGCCGGCCGACGACGGGCGGTCGCCCCGGCACGGAGCGTGACCGCCGGGGCCGACCCGCACCGCGCCTCCCCGGGGGCAGCCCCGCACCGGCACCACCCAGACCCCTCCGCACCCCGCCCTCGTCCCCGCAGGAGCACCTCGCACATGACCGACGCCCCCGAGACCACCACCCCCGCCGACGAGGAGGCCGTCGCCGCGGCCGAGGCGGCACGCGAGGCCTCGGAGCAGAAGCAGGTGCGCCTCGAGAAGCGCGCCCGGCTGCTCGAGTCGGGCCGCGAGGCCTACCCCGTGGGCGTGCCGGTCACCGACACGATCCCCGCCGTGCGGGCCCGCCACGCCGACCTCGAGCCCGGCGCCGAGACGGGCGAGGTCGTCGGCCTCGCCGGCCGCGTCGTGCACGCCCGCAACACCGGCAAGCTCTGCTTCGCCGCGCTGCAGGCCGGCGACGGCACCCGCATCCAGGCGATGGTCTCGCTCGCGGCCGTCGGCGAGCAGGCGCTCGCCGACTGGAAGGAGCTCGTCGACCTCGGCGACCACGTCTTCGTGAAGGGCGAGGTCATCTCGTCGCGTCGCGGCGAGCTGTCGATCATGGTCTCGGAGTGGAGCATCGCGGCGAAGGCGATCCTGCCGCTGCCCAACCTGCACTCCGAGCTCAGCGAAGAGACCCGCGTGCGCCAGCGCTACCTCGACCTCATCGTGCGCGACCAGGCCCGCGCGACGGTCCGGGCCCGTGCCGCCGCCGTCTCGTCGCTGCGCCGCACCTTCGACTCGTACGAGTACCTCGAGGTCGAGACCCCGATGCTCCAGACGATGCACGGCGGCGCCGCGGCCCGTCCGTTCCAGACGCACAGCAACGCGTTCGACACCGAGCTGTTCCTCCGCATCGCGCCCGAGCTGTTCCTCAAGCGCGCCGTGGTCGGCGGCATCGACCGCGTCTTCGAGATCAACCGCAACTTCCGCAACGAGGGCGCCGACTCCACGCACTCGCCCGAGTTCGCGATGGTCGAGGCCTACCAGGCCTACGGCGACTACGAGCAGATGGCCCGCCTCACCCAGGAGCTCGTGCAGGACGCCGCGGAGGCGGTGGCCGGGTCGCACCTCGTCACCCTCGCCGACGGGTCGGAGTACGACCTCGGCGGCGAGTGGGCCCGCGTGCCGATGTACGAGTCGCTCAGCGAGGCCGCGGGCCGCGAGATCACGCCCGAGACGACCGTCGCCGAGCTGCAGGAGCTGGCCGACTCGGTCGAGCTCGTCGTGCCGCACGAGACGCACGGCAAGCTCGTCGAGGAGCTCTGGGAGCACTTCGTCAAGCCGTCGCTCGACCGCCCGACCTTCGTCGTCGACTTCCCCGTCGACACGAGCCCCCTCGTGCGCCAGCACCGGTCGAAGCCCGGCGTCGTCGAGAAGTGGGACCTCTACGTGCGCGGCTTCGAGCTCGCGACGGCCTACTCGGAGCTCGTCGACCCGGTGATCCAGCGCGAGCGCTTCGTCGAGCAGGCAGCGCTGTCGGCCCGCGGCGACGTGGAGGCGATGCGCCTCGACGAGGACTTCCTGCGCGCCCTCGAGCACGGCATGCCGCCGAGCGGCGGCATGGGCATGGGCATCGACCGCCTGCTGATGGCGATCACGGGGCTCGGCATCCGCGAGACGATCCTCTTCCCGCTGGTCAAGTAGGGCGAGGTGCTCGGGCCTGCGGGCCCGACGTCTCGTTCTCATCACGTCGGGCGTCCTCCCGGCCGGCAGCGCTTACCCTTGTGGAGTGCCTGAGACATTCTGGGGAGCTGCGCTCTTCGCCGTGACCCCGACCATCGTCGTCGGCCTCATCTTCTGGTTCGCGGTGAGGTCGCTGCTGCGCGCCGACCGCACCGAGCGCACCGTGTACGCCGAGATCGAGGCCGAGGAGCGCGCCCGCGCCGAGGCTGAGGAGCGCGCCGGCCGCTAGCGCTGCCGCGCGCTAGCGCTGCTGCGCGCTGCTGCGCGCTGCTGCGCGCTGCTGCGCGCTGTACACCCGGCCTGACCCCAGGAAGCCGCGCTGACCCCCGTGCGCGCGCGGAGGTCAGCGCGGGTTCCTGGGGTCGCGGCGGCTCTGCGCCGCACGCGCGCCACGGCCGGACCGGCCCTCTACCCCTCCGCGGGCGGCCGTGCCCGCCTCGGAGCGTGCCACGCCCGCCGGGAGGGGGCTGCGGGCGCGCTCACCCGGGTGATCCTGGGGGCTCAGGAGGCGCCTCCCGAGGGTCTCGGCGTCCCCCTCCCGACGCCGACGAGGGCCGCTCACCGCGTACCCCTCCGCGTTCCGCGGACAGTCGCCGACTGTTGGCTTGACAGCCCGAGATCCGCGTGGTTGCAGGGATCTGAGCCCCTCGCGTCCAGCTTCGCGTACCCCGGATCGTGCTCCGGGCACCTACACCCGGGATGGCTGCGAGTCAAAGCCGGACCCCGTTCGTCCCCCGAATCCCTCGAAACCCTGGATGTGCCCTCCGAACAACCTTGTGAAGCGCCTGAATGACACCAGTGTCATTTCGTGCAGCCACCAGACTCGAAGTACGCCGAAGAGCTTCACGAACTATTCGACACGACATCACGGTCAGAATTCGAGCAGGGAGAGAAACGATGACTACCGTCACCACGCGCACCACCCCCACCGACACCACCGACGACACCGAGGTCGAGGTCCTCTCGCAGGTGCGAGGCGCCTCCACCGACCAGGTCGGCGACTACCTCCGCCACATCGGCCGCATGCCCCTCCTCGACGCCGCGGAGGAGACCGAGATCGCCCGCCGCATCGAGGTCGGCCTCTTCGCCGGCGAGAAGCTCAAGGAGCTCCAGGCCGCCGACGCGGTCAAGAAGGTCCGCACGAAGGCGCACGCCGAGACGATGCGCGACCTCCGCTGGCTGCAGCACGACGGCGAGCGTGCGAAGGACCGCATGATCACCGCGAACCTCCGCCTCGTCGTCAGCATCGCCA
>Ga0265798_10002636_pt1 | contig 26205 bp, 15 predicted proteins | sample P3T30metagenome_FD_192430 | JGI IMG/M metagenome (GOLD analysis project Ga0265798, IMG submission 192430) | Plant litter microbial communities from East Loma Ridge, Irvine, California - P3 T30 | ecosystem: Environmental > Terrestrial > Plant litter > Unclassified | place: USA: California...
GTGGCCGAAGCCGCGGATGCGCTTGTCGCTGTAGCGGTAGCCGGCGTAGAAGTCGGTGCTCGGGCCGACCTGGATCAGGCCGAACGGGGCCGAGGCGCCGGGGAAGGTATTGCCTTCGTCCTGGGTGCCGATCAGGGTGTTCACGGGCATGCTGCCGGCCGCCAGCTTGGCGGAGGCGGCGCTCGGTGCCGACGCCGGCAGCGCGAAGGCCGCCATCAGCGCCATGCACAGGGCCGGCTGGTTCAGGGCGAAGCGGGTACGGCTCGTCACGTTGCATCTCCTTGGAGTTGTTCGAACAATGGCTGCATGGCGGCCGGCGGCGGCGGGGTGGCGCCGGCCTGCAGGCAGGCGGCGGAACCGGCGGCCAATGCGGCGTGCAGGTGAGCCTGCAGGCTGCGCTGCGGATGGCGCGACAGGCTGTGCAGCAGGCCGGCCACACTGGCGTCGCCGGCGCCGACCGTGTCGACGATCTGGATTTTTGGGGCGCGCGCATCGACGCGCTGGTCGCCCTGGAACAGGCTGGCGCCTTCGCCGCCGCGGGTCAGCAGGCACAGCGCCGCCGGGTTGAAGGCGCGCAGCTGGGCGAAGGCGTCGTCCAGGTCCAGGCCCGGGAACAGGCCGCGCAGGTCGTCGTCCGACACCTTGATCACGTCGGCCAGGCTGGCCATTTCCTGCAGCGTCGGCGCATAGCGCTCGTCCATCAGGTTGCGGTAGTTGGGGTCGTAGCTGATGGCCACGCCGCGCGCCTTGAGCCCGCGCGCCAGCGCGACCAGCTTGGAAGCCAGCGGTTCGCGCGCCAGGCTGATGCCGCCGAAGTGGGCCCAGCGCAGGGCGTCGTCCCAGCCGGCCGGCAGCTTGTCCGCATCGAAGTGCAGGTCGGCGCTGTCGTCGCCGATGAAGAAGTAGCGCGGCGGCTCGCTCTTCTCGACGATGGCCAGGAGCGGCGAGCGCTCGACCCGCTGCAGCGTGCGCAGGTCGAGGCCGACGGCTTCGCTGGCGGCCCATAGGGCGTCGCCGAAACGGTCGCGGCTGATGGCGCCGGCAAAGGCCGTTGGCTCGCCCAGCACGGCCAGCGCGCGCGCCACGTTCCAGGTCGAGCCGCCGACGCGGCTGACCCAGTGCTCGCCGCCCTGGTCGATCATGTCGGTCAGCGCCTCGCCGGCGCACAGCATCAGGGGCGCTTCGTTCACGTGCTGGTCATGCATGGCCGGTCTCCTTCAACACTGCCACGATGTCGTAGCAGGCGCCCATGGTGTGGTAGTCGACCTTGCCGGCCGGGCTCTTCTCGTCGCTCAGCTTGCGGTTCTGGCGATCGAGGATGCGGTACCAGGCGCCGTGTTGGTGGTCGACGAAATGGGTCCAGCTGTAGGCCCACAGGCGCTCGTACCATTCCCAGTACTTGGCGTTGCCGGTGCGCCTGGCCAGCAGGGCCGCGGCGGCCGCGCTCTCGGCCTGCACCCAGAAGTACTTGTGCCAGTCGCAGATCTCCAGTGCCGGGGACAGCGAATAGCACAGGCCACCGTTTTCCTGGTCCCAGCCCTTCTCCACCGCGACGCTGAACAGGCGCTCGGCGGTCGGCAGCAGCCAGCCGAGGTCTTGCTCGAGCACGCCCTGGGCGCGCTCTTCCAGCTGCACCAGCAGCTTGGCCCACTCCGTGAAGTGGCCCGGCTGGTAGCCCCAGGGGCGGAACAGGTTTTCCGGATCGTCGATGTTGAATTTCCAGTCCGGCTGCCACGCGGCGTCGTAGTGCTCCCAGATCAAGCCGCCGCAGCGCTCGGCCTGGCGCTGGGTGATGTTGTAGGCAACCAGATAGGCGCGGTCCAGGTAGCGCCGTTCGCCGGTGGCCTGGTGCGCCGCCAGCAGCGCTTCGCAGGCGTGCATGTTGGCGTTCTGGCCGCGGTAGCTCGAGAGCTCGCTCCAGTCCTGGCTGGCTTCGTCTGCGTACAGGCCGGCGTGCGGATCCCAGAAGCGCTTTTCCATCAGGTCGAACGCTTCGCCGATCCAGTCGCGCGCTTCTTCCAGGCCGGCCATGCGCGCGTGCGAGTAGGCCAGCAGCACGAAGGCTTCGCCGTAGGCGTGCTGGGTGCCGTCTTCGATGGCGCCGTCATTCAGCATCCAGGCGTAGCCGTCGCCATCCGGTGCGCGGTGCGCCTCGCGCACGAAGCGCAGCGCATGGCGCAGGCCTTCGAGGTAGGCCGGGTCCTGGAAGTGGCGGTAGGCCATCGCGTAGGTGAACACGAAGCGGGTGCTGCTCACCAGGTGGCGGTGGTGGGCGTCGTAGACGGTGCCGTCGTCCTTGAAGTACTGGTACATGCCGCCGGCGGGGTCGATCGCGCGCGGATGGTAGAAGCGCATGGTGTGGCGCGCGTGGCCGAGCAGTACGTCCGGGCTGCGAAAGTTCGGGAGAGTGGTCATATCGGGCAGGGTGGGTTTGTCAGTCGTCGTAGCTGCTCTCGCGCACGATCATCTCGACTGGTACGGTTATCGGACTAGGGTTCTCGCTTGAGGTGTTCAACAGCGATTCGATGCCGGCCCGCCCCAGCGCTTCCTTGTCGACGCGCACGGTGCTGAGCGGGGGAATGGCGGCGGCGGCGGCGGCGATGTCGTCGAAGCCGACGATGGCGAGGTCGTACGGGATCCTCAGGCCTTCGTTCAGGCAGTACTTCATGGCCGCCAGCGCCGTGCTGTCGTTGTAGCAAAACAGCGCATCGGGACGCTTCGGCAGGGCCAGCAAGGTGCGCATGGCTTCGATCACGCCCTCGTCGCCCTCGCCCATGTTGGGGACGATGACTTCGAGGTCGGGATCGGCCAGCACGCGCGCATCGAACAAGGCCTGGCGAAAGCCCCGGTTGCGCTGCTGGATACTGTAGTGGGCCAGCGAACCGCTCAGCATGGCGATGCGCTTGCGGCCGCTGCGCAGCAGGTGCTGGGTGGCCAGGTAGCCGCCGCGCATGTTGTCCGGGTTGATGGAGCTGAAGCCGCGCCGGTGCATGTCGACCAGCACCATCGGCTTGCCCACCTGCTGCAGGGCGCCCAGCACTTCAGGCTCGAAGAAGCCGGCGCACAGGATCGCGTCGGGCTGGTGCAGGCGGATCTGCTCCATTACCGGTTCGGCCGGACCGACCGCGATGAAGGAGAGCGCGATGCCCTCGCGCCGGCACGCTTCTTCCGCCCCGTGCAGCACCGGCGAATAGAAGGGGCTGGAGGCGAGCGTGTTGTGCTGGCTGTGCAGCAGGAAGGCGATGCGGCGGATGCGGCCCTTCTTCAGCTGCGAGAAGTCGTAGCCCAGCCGCAGCGCGGCGTCGCGCACGGTCTTGCGCGTCACCTCGGTCATGCCGGCCTGGTTCTTCAGCGCGCGCGATACGGTGCCGATCGACAGCCCGGTCGCGCCCGCGATCTGGCGGAGCGTCACCTGGCTCAAGGCTGCACCTCGTGAGCGTGCATGTCGGGTCTCCTGGTATCCAGTTTAATAAACGCTTATCGCTGCGTCTTCAGACGTCGGGCAGGTGATCCGCCCGCGTCTGTTCATAGTATGTTTTATATCAGCCGCCTTTCAACGGCGTCAACAAAGGCCACTAAAACCGGGGTCTTTTTAGCGCGTTTTACTAAACACACCCGACGCCAGCAGCTCCAGTTCCGCCAGTTCCATCGTGGACCCGTTTTCGAAGCGCAGGCGGTATTCGCGGTAGGCGCCCGGCTTGGCCACGCTGAACGGCCGCAGCTGCTGCGCCCAAGCGAAGTCTTCGCCGCGGCGCTGGTCCAGCACGGTCCAGGCGCCCTTCCCGCCTTTGCTGTCATTGCGGCCTTCCAGCGTCCAGCCCAGCTGCTGCGGCGCGGTCTTGCCGCCGGTGATGGTGTAGTGGCTGACCTTCGCCGCTTGCGGGAAGGCGAAGCCGACGCTGGCTTTCGCCGGCAGCGCCAGCGTGGTCGCCGCATCGTCGTCGACCAGCGCGGCGGCTTGCCGGCCATCCAGCGTGACCGTGGCCTGGCCGGACAGGTCGCGCATGCCTACCGGCTGGCGTCCGGCCGGCGTCATCGATGCCGGCAGGGCCTTCACCGCGCTACCCCAGCTCGAGGGCTGGCTGCCCATCGTGAATTCCAGGGTGGCGCCGGCGGCGATGTCGGCATGGCGGATCCAGGCCTGGTTCCACGCCTTGCCGTTGACCTTCAGCGACTGCACGTAGACGTTCTCCGGGCCGTTGTTCTTCGCAATCACACTGAGCGTGCGCCCGTTCTCGAGGCGCACGTCCATGCGCTCGAAGGCGGGCGAGCCGATCACGTATTCCGGGGAGCCCATGCGCATCGGGTACAGGCCCAGCGCCGCGAAGGTGTACCAGGCCGACATCTCGCCGTTGTCCTCGTCGCCGGCGTAGCCCTGGCCGATCTCGCTGCCGAGGTAGAGGCGGCGCACCGCCTCGCGCGAGATCTGCTGGGTCTTCCACGGCTGGCCGGCCGGGACGTACATCCAGGGGATGTGGTGCGAGATCTGGTTGCTGTGCGCGTACATCCCCATGCGCACGTCGCGTGCCTCGGTCATCTCGTGGATCACGCCGCCGTAGCCGCCGGCCACGCTCGGCGTGGCGGTTTCCGGCGTGGCGAAGAACTGGTCGAGCCTGGCCGCCAGCTTGTCGCGCCCGCCGTACAGCGTCGCCAGGCCTTCGGCGTCGTGCGAGGCGGTAAAGGCGAAGTTCCAGGCGTTCGACTCGGTGTAGTCCTTGCCCCAGCGGGCCGGGTCGAAGCTGGCGGCCGGCTCGCGCCACTCGCCCTTGGCGTCGCGGCCGCGGAAGAAGCTGGTCGCCGGGTCGAACAAATGGGTGTAGTCGGTGGCGCGGGCCTGGAAGTAGTCGGCTTCCTCGCGGTAGCGGCGTGCGCGCGCCGGGTCGCGTTCCTCAGCGGCCAGCGCGCGGCCGAGCTGCGCCAGGCTGAAGTCGTTGAGCGCGCCTTCCAGCGTCCAGGACAGGCCCTCGTGCACCGAGGTGTCCGCATAGCCGCGGTACATCGATTGCGCCAGGCCCTTGCGGCCGACGTTCGGTACCGGCGGCACCGCGGTGGCGTTCTTCAGCGCGGCCTCGTAGGCGGTGCGCGCGTCGAAGCCGCGTACGCCCTTGAGCCAGGCATCGGTAAAGGCGACGTCCGAGCTGGTGCCCACCATCAGGTCCGCATAGCCGGGCGAGGACCAGCGCGCGACCCAGCCGCCGTCGCGGTACTGCTGCAGGAAGCCGTCGACCATCTCGCCGGCCATCCCCGGGGTGAACAGGGCATACGCGGGCCAGCTGGTGCGGAAGGTGTCCCAGAAGCCGTTGTTGACGTAGGTCTTGCCGGGGCGGACCGGGGCCGAGGTCTTCAGCGCGTCGCCGCCGGTATTGTCCTTGGACCAGCCGCTCTGGTCGGCGTGTTGCCAGTCAGGCTTGTCGACGGTGCCGACGTTTTCGTGCGCCATGTTCGGGTACATGAACAGGCGGTACAGGTTCGAGTAGAGGGTGGTCAGCTGGTCGTCGCTGGCGCCCCGCACCGCCACGCGGCCGAGCTGGGCGTCCCAGGCCGCCTGGGCGCGCTCGCGCACGGCGTCGAAACCGGCATCGCCGACTTCCATGTCGAGGTTGCGCCGCGCCTGCTCCACCGAGATCAGCGAGGTGGCGATGCGCATGCGCACTTCGCCATCGTCGGCCGAGAACTTGACGAAGCCGGTCGGGCGGCCGGTGTCGAGGGCGCCGCTGTCGCGCCAAACCTGGTCGAAGCGCGCGAACACGAACATGCGCGAGGCGCCGTTCGAGAGGCCGCTGCGGGTGTCGGTGTAGCCGCTCAGGGTCTGGCTGGCCGCGTCCAGCGTCAAGCCGCCGCGCTTGTCGACGTTGTCGAACAGGAGGTTGGCATCGGCGCCTTTCGGGAAGCGGAAGCGGAACACGGCCGCGTGATCGGTCGGGGCGATCTCGGCGCGCATGCCGTTGTCGAAGTCGACGCGGTAGGTGTAGGGCCGCGCGACTTCGTTCTCGTGCGAGAAGGCCAGCGCGCGCTTCTGGCGGTCCGGGTCGGGCCGTCCCTGGGCGCCGGACGGCATTACCTGGAAGGTCTGGCGGTCGCCCATCCAGGGGCTGGGTTCGTGGCTGAGGTTCAGGGCCTGCAGGCGCGGGCGGTTGTCCGGGCCGTTCTTTTCGTTCCAGCTGTACAGCCAACTGAGCGAGCCGGCGTCGGTGGCCGGGCTCCAGAAATTGAAGCCGTGCGGCATGGTCACGGCCGGGATGTTGTTCCCGCGCGAGAAGGTGCCGTTGGCCTGGGTGCCGCGCGTGGTCAGGACGTAGTCCGATGGACGCGACACCGCCGGGCGCGCCTGCTCGCCGATGGCGATGTCGTCGAGCCAGCCGCTGGCGCCGTTCGCGCCCGGCTTCACTTCCAGCTCGATCGCCTTGATGCGGCGTCCTGCCAGTTGGCCCAGGCGCACCGCCTTGTGCGCCCACTGCTGCGGGTAGAGCGTCTTCGATTGCGCCTGGGCCGCCGCGCCGAGGCGCACGCCGTGGTTGTCGACCAGCGCCGTGGCCGAGACGCGCTGGCCGTCGTCCAGCACCAGGTCGAGCGAGACGCCGGTGGAGGCCGCGGTGTCGCCGTCGACGATCTCGGGCAGCACCATCCAGGACAGCGTGGTGTCCTGCTTGACCTCGATATCGACCGGGAACAGCTGCAGGCGCCCGCCGCTGCCGCCCGCGCTGTAACGCAAGGCGCGCAGGCCGCTGTAGCCGGTTTTCGGCTTGGCCGTGTACGGGCGTTCCGGGCCGCTGCCCAGCTCCACTTTCACGCCCTCAGCAGACAGGGTGGCGGGGACGGGGTCGATGGACTCGAAGGAAGTGGCGAAGCGGGCGTCGGCCGCGCCGGCGCTCGTGGCGGCGGCGAGCAGCAGCATGGCGCTCGACACGTGCAGGGCGATGCCGCGCAGGCGATGGTGATTCGGGGCGTGGTTCATGGTATCTCCTATATGGATTGTTATTGGGCCCGCACAGCGTCGGCCAGCGAGCGGACGTGCAGGGCGGCGCGCAGGGCGCCTTCGCCCGCGGTGGACTTCACGCGCAGCACAAGGCGTTCGCCCGGCAGCAGGGTCAGGGCGTTGTCGGCCAGTTCGGCATCGAGCTCGCCGAAGTCGATCCAGACGCCGCGTGCCAGCCGCGTGGCCGCGATGTCGACGATATAGCCATCGCCGTCGGGGCGCAGTTCTGCGCGCACGCCAGACGGGCCCCAGGCGATCTGCTTGGCCGGCGCGAAATACACGAGGCCGCGCGATGCCGGCTCGCCGTCGACGCGCAGGTCGAACACGGCGACGGTGGACGCCGGATCGGCCTTGCCCAGCAGGTCGGCATCGACGTAGGCGCCGGCCCGCGTGGACGACAGCGGCGCCAGCTCGACCGGCTTGGTCTCGTCACGCAGCAGCTTGCCGTCCAGGCTCATCACGCGCAGGCGCAGTTCGCCGCGCACGGCCTGGGTGCGGTCGTTGAGCAGGCTGACGCCCGTCGCACCCTTGGCATTACGCAGCGCGGCGACGCTGACCGGCGCATAGAAGCGGCGCGCATGGAACTGCAGCGCCTTCCAGCGCCCGAACCAGTCGATGCTGGACCACGAGGCGCCGGGCCAGACGTCGTTCAACTGCCAGTACAGGGAACCCATCGTGAACGGCCGGCTGGCACGGTGATGCAGCGCGGCCAGCTCGATGCCTTCGGCCTGCATCACCTGGCTCAGGTAGACGAAGCCGGCAAAGTCGGCCGGTTCGCCGAATTCCTCGGCCACATACTTCATCAGGCGTTCGTTGCCCTTCCCGGCCAAGAACTTCTGGTGCGCCTCGATGACCGGGGTGGCGATGCCCTGCTCCTCGCGTTTGGCAAAGGCGTCGATGGTGCGCTGCTCCGGCCAGGCCTGCAAGCCGTACTCGGACATGAAGCGCGGCGTGATCTCGAGGTACTTGGTCGGCGGGTAGGCCGGGTTGCCCCAGACTTCCCAGTAGTGCATGTCGCCGCTGGCCGGGGTGTGGGCGACTTCCGCCAGGTCGTCGCCGGGCGAGCTGGCCCAATAGCCGGTGCCGCCGCCCTCTTCCGCCACCACCTTGCGCAGGTCGCTGCCGAACAGCTGGACGTAGCCCTTCCAGACCTTGTCGGCAAAGGCCGGATCTGCTTCCTTCATGGTTTTACCGTGGCCCCAGTACTTCCACGCGATCTCTTCCTCGTTGTTGCCGCACCAGAGGGCCAGGCTCGGGTGGTTGCGCAGGCGCCGCACCTGGTCGCGCGCTTCCGCCACCACGCTGGCGCGGAAGGCGTCGTCATAGGCCGGCTGCATGCCGCCGCCGAACATGAAGTCCTGCCACACCAGCAGGCCCAGTTCATCGGCCAGGTCGAAGAACGCGTCGCTCTCGTAATAACCGCCGCCCCAGCTGCGCAGCATGTTCATGTTGGCATCCCGCGCCGACTCCAGCGCGCGGCGCAGCTGCGCCTGGGTGACGCGCGGCTGGAACATGTCGAAGGGGATGGTGTTGGCGCCCTTGGCGAACACCGGGATGCCATTCACGACGAAGTAGAAGCTCCTGCCCCTGGCGTCGGCGTTGGTATCAACCTCGCGCCGCAGTTCGATGCTGCGCAGGCCGGTGCGCGCGCCGGCGCTGGCCACCTGCCCCTTGCCGTCATCGAGTTCGAGGTCGTAGCGGTACAGCGGCTGGGCGCCGTAGCCGTTCGGGTACCAGCGCTGCGGACGCTCGACGTGGACCGGCAGTTCGATGCGGTTGGCGCCGGCGTGCAGCTTCACCTGCTGCTGCGCCGCCAGCGTGCGCTGGCCGCCGGGCGCGGTCTGCCACAGGCGCAGCGCAACGGCGCCGGCGCGCACGGCATCGACCGAGGCGATGGCGGCGATGTCGGCCTGCTGCGCGCTTACACGGTCCTGGCGCAGTTGCAGGTTGTCGATGCGGACCGTGTCCCAGCTCTGCAGCACGACCGGTTTCGCGATGCCGGCGGTGACGTAGCGCGGTCCCCAATCCCAGCCATAGTGGTAGCCGGGCTTGCGCACGAAGTTGCCGGTCATCGCATCGACCGGTTCGTCGCCGTAGGGCGAAGGATAGTTACCGGCCAGCTTGACCGGCATTGCCTGGACTTGCGGCAGCAGTTTCGCGATCGGCGAATGGAACACGATGCGCAGCTCGTTACCCCTGGCGCGCAGCTTGCCCTGCACCGGCACACGCCAGGTGCGGAAGGCATTGTCGGCGTCCAGCACTTTCGCACCGTTCAGCCAGACCTCGGCAAAGGTATCGAGGCCTTCGAACACCAGGTCGCTGCGCGCACTGCGCATCGAGGCGGACGGCGCATCGAAATGCGTGCGGTACTCCCAGTCGGCCAGGCCGATCCACTGCAGGCCGGCTTCGGGTGCGCCGACGTAGGGATCGGCGATGAGCTTGTTGGCCAGCAGGTCGGTATGCACGGTGCCCGGCACCGTGGCCGCGTGCCAGGCCGAGGCTTCCTTGTGCGCGCCCGATTGCGCGTGACCGGGCGCCAGGCGGAAGCGCCAGCCCTGGCCGATGACGAGCTGCTCCGGCGCGGCCGCGATGGCCGTGCCGGCAGTCAGCATGAAAACGAGTCCGGGCAGCAGCCGCGCGGCCCAGCGTACTAATATGGATGCGTTCATGCTGCGGGTGCTTTCCAGTAGCGGTCGATCCATTCCTGATGCGTCGGCATGGTGCCGACGGCCTGCGCCAGCATCCTGCGCATGCCTTCGACCTGCTCGACGAGCCTGTCCTCGGGCATTTCGTCGACGATCGGGTGGTAGCCGCGCGGCTCGATGCGCTGGCCCAGCATCACCTGCACCCAGCTCGGCAAGGCGAAGAAATCCTCGCCGTTGCGGAAATAGCGCCCGTCGGTGCGGAACAGGTCGATGGTCTCGCGCAGCGTATCCGGAATGGCCATCGTGCGGCACTGGTCCCAGAACGGCGTGTCATTGCGTTCGGTCGCGTTGTAATGCAGGATCAGGAAGTCGCGGATGCGCTCGTACTCGAACGTGGATTCGCGGTTGTAGCGTTCGATGAGCTGCGGGTCGAAGTCGCGCCGCGGGAACAGCGTCAGCAGGCGGGTGATGCCCGACTGCGCCAGGTAGATGCTGGTAGACTCGAGCGGCTCCAGGAAGCCGCCGGCCAGGCCCACCGCCACGACGTTCCGGTTCCAGAACCGCTTGCGCATGCCGGTCGTGAAGGCCAGCCTGCGCGGTTCGGCCAGCGCCTTGCCATCCAGGTTGGCCAGCAGCGTGGCGGCGGCCTCGTCGTCGCTGGTGTGCCGGCTCGAATACACGTAGCCGTTGCCGGTGCGGTGCTGCAGCGGGATGCGCCACTGCCAGCCCGCCGCGCGCGCGGTGGCACGCGTGTAGGGGGTGATGGTGTCCAGGCGTTCGCTCGGCACGGCCAGCGCGCGGTCGCAGGGCAGCCAGTGGCTCCAGTCGACGTAGCCGGTTTGCAGCGTCTCTTCGATCAGCAGGCCGCGGAAGCCCGAGCAATCGATGAACAGTTCGCCGTCGACGACCTGGCCGCTTTCCAGCGTGAGCGATTCGATGAAGCCGTCGCCGCCACGCTGGTTGACCTTGACGACCTTGCCTTCGATGCGGCGCACGCCGCGCCCCTCGGCCAGTTCGCGCAGGTAGCGCGCGTACAGGGTGGCGTCGAAATGGTAGGCGTAGGCGATGTCGGCCAGCGGGGAATGCGGCGGCGCGTTGCCGTCGCCGGGCGCGAACCTGCCCTGGGGCGCCATCACGGTCTGCGCGGAATACGCGCCGATCGGCGCCGCGCGGCCGCTCTGGTGGAGCTTGAGCCAGAACTGGTGGAAGGGCAGCGGCCCGAGCGAGCGGCCGATGATGCCGAAACCATGGATGTAACTGTCGCCGATCCGGCCCCAGTCCCTGAATTCGATGCCGAGTTTGGCGGTGGCCTGGGTGCGCTTGACGAAGTCCGCTTCCTCGATGCCGAGCCACTGCCCGTTGAACTGCCTGATGTGCGGAACGCTCGCCTCGCCCACGCCGACGATGCCGATTTCCTCGGACTCGACCAGGCGGATCGAGGCGCCCTTGCCGAGGTAGGTGGCCAGGGCCGCCGCGGCCATCCAGCCCGCGCTGCCGCCACCGACGACGGTGATACTGCTGATCCGGTCGTGCATGTGAGCTCCAAAAAGAGACGGCAGTTGCCCGGATACCGGGAACTGCCGCCAAAGGCACTGCAGGCTTAGAACTTGTAGTTCAGGCCGAGGTAAGCCACGCGGCCGGAGTAGCCGGTCGAGTAGAAGCGGGCCTTGGTGTCGTCACCCAGGTGCGCGCGCGATTCTTCCTTGGTCAGGTTCAGCACCGACGCGGTCAGGCTGAGCTGCTTGGTGAAGTTGTAGGCCGCGTTCAGGTCGACCTGGGCGAACGGGTCGCGGTACACGTTGAAGCCGTTGACGATCGAGTCCACCACTTCGCCGCGGCGGTTGTACGAGGCGCGCAGCAAGACCTTGTCGGTTTCGTAGAACACGGTCAGGTTGGTCTGGTTCCTGGCGCTGCCGACCAGCGGTGCGTTGCCGATGTTGGTGCCGTCTTCGAGCGTGATCGCCGCCAGGTTGGTCTTGTTGTACGTGTAGTTGAACTGGAAGCCCAGGCCGGACGCCAGCGAGTGCTGCACGTAGAACTCGACACCCTTCGACACCGCGCCGCGGCCGCTGGCCTTGGTCTGGTAGTTCTGGACCGTGATCGCCTCGCCGCCGATGTTGATGTTGGCGTCGCGTACCACATCGACGGTGAAGTTGTCGACGTTCTTGCGGAACAGGCCCAGACCGACCACCGAGCCGCGCTGGAAGTACCACTCCAGGCCCAGGTCGAGCATGGTGGCCTTGTACGCTTCCAGGTTCTTGTTGCTGCCGTCGCCGAACCAGCCCAGCTGGTCGCCGCCACCGATCAGGCGGCGGTCGTTGATGTATTCCTGGCTGTAGTAACGCAGGCTGCCCGGTGAAGCGATATCGCTGTAGCTCGGACGTGCGATCGCCTTGGAAGCGGCGGCACGGAACAGCACCGTGTCGGTCACGTCATACGCCAGGTTGAAGCTCGGCAGCACGTCGGTGTAGTTGCGGTCCAGCGAATTGACCAGGAAGGTCGAGACGTGGCCGGTCGCCGGGTTGGTCTGGCTGTCCGGGACGACCGTGAAACCGCTGGTGCAGCCGGAACCGGCCGGTGCGCCCGCAGCCGGCAGACCACCCGCCTGGCACGGCGCCGGCGCGCCATTGACGTTGTAGAAGTAGTCGTTGTAGTAGTCGACCCGGTCCGTCGAGTCGGCGTGCTGCTTGGTCTTCACCACGCGCAGGCCCAGGTTGCCGCGCATGCGCTCGGTCTTGTAGTTGGCCTGCAGGTAGAACGACGAGATCTTTTCCTTGACGTTGTAGACGAAGTTGTCTTCGTTACGGGTCTTCATGTCCCCGTAGGTCTTGTTCAGGTAATCGATGTAGGCCGGGTAGTTAATCGCCGGGAAGGCGCTGGTGTTGAATGCGCCGCCGAGATTGCCCAGGTTGCCGCTGTACAGGTAGGACGGATCGAACTTGTTGGCCTTCGGATCGCAGCCGTTCTGGAAGCGGTTGTCGTAGCTGCCGTCGGTGCCCTGGCAAGTCCAGTAGTTGTTGCCGGTGCTGCGGCGGATGCCGCCGTCACGGTACTTGGCGCCGAACTGCAGCGAGTCCAGGAACTTGTAGTCCGTGTGCCAGGTGAAGTCGGCCTGGCCGTAGTTCTGCTTGTTGCTGTTCTTGGTCCACGACGACGCGGTCGAACCGAGGTCGATCTCGCCGATGCCGTTCCTCAGGTTCTGCAGCAGTCCCGGCGAGAAGTTAAACGTCGGCGTGCCGCTCACGTCCCACGAAGTCACGCTGTTACCGTTGGTCCAGCTGCCGTCCGCATTCTGCACACGCGGCTTGATCGGCATCGACATCACCATCGACGGACCGCCGCTGGCCCAGGTACGGCCGGCCTTGAAGCTGGCGTCCACCGATTCGCCGCGCCATTCGGCACCGATGTCGAAGGTCTGCGACAAGGATTTTTGCTTGGTGTAGTTACCGTTCAGCCAAGGGGTCGGCAGGGTGCAGTCGTCCGGACCCCAGCCGCCCGGCTTCGCGCCATTGGCGGCGGCCTGCGCTTCGCTGCAGTAGTAAGCCTTGCCCGGGTGCAGGCTGTAGTCGGCGCCGGTGACGACGGTCCCGCTCGGATCGAACTTCAGGCCGTCGAGCAGGCGGCCGCCCGGCCAGTTGCCGTCGCCGCTGTAGCGTGCGAGGCTCCATTCCGGCACCGACAGGGTGTTGGTCTGGGCATCCTGCTTCAGGTCGAAGCGGAAGTAGTTGGCGGTCAGGTTCAGGTTGCGGACCGGCTTGAACTGCAGGGTCAGCTGGCCGCCCTTGCGCACGCGCTCCTCTTCGGTCACGGTCGCGTTGACCGTGGTCGGCATCATGAAGTTGGTGTAGTACTTGCCGTTCTGGTCATAGAAGCCCGACTCGCCCCACCAGGTCGGGACCTGGTCGTTCGGCTTGCCGTTGACGTCGCTCGGCGGATGGCCGGCGTAATCGTCGCCGTACCATTGCCAGCCGCCGGCGTTGGCACTCATGGTGCGCGTGGTGCGCTTCTGCTGGGTGAAACCGACCAGCACGCCGAAGCGGTTGGTCTTGTCGTGCCAGGCATACTGGCCCGAGAACTGGCCGTCGCCCTTCTTGGTCGTATCGGCCCAGGTGCCTTCGGCATTCACGAAGCCGCTGCCCGACGCCACGTCGAGCGGACGGCGGGTGTGCAGGATCACGGTGCCACCGATGCCGCCTTCGTCGATGCGCGCTTCCGGCGTCTTGAACAGCTCGGCGCTGCCCAGCATGTTCGACGGCATCAAGGTGTAGTTGAAGGAACGGGTCGGATCGCCGTTCGATTCGGCGGTGGCGATGTAGTTGCCGTTCAGCTGGGTCAACGTCAGTTCCGACGACAGGCCGCGCACGCTGACGTTCTTGCCCTCGCCGCCTTCGCGGGTGACGACCACGCCCGGCACGCGCTGCAGCGCGTCGGCGACGTTCTTGTCCGGGAACTTGCCGATGTCTTCGGCGGTGACGACTTCGACGATCGAATTGGCTTCGCGCTTCTGGTCGAGGCTCTTCTCGATCGAGTAGCGGTAGCCGGTCACGACCACCTTGTTGGCGTCGCCCTGGGGTGCGGCCTGAGGGGCGGCCTGGGGTGCCGCCGCGGTGGCGTCGGCCGCTGGGGCCTGCTCTTGCGCGTGGGCGCCGCCAATGGACAGCACTGCGATGCCGACCGCCATGGCGATGGGCTTCAGATGGATTCTTTGCGTCATGTTGGGTCTCCTGATCCTGCCCGACGGAGGGCTGATTCTTATTGCGTTCGTGAAATTTAGAGAGAATTTACTAAACGACGGAGCGACTGGCTGACGTCAGTACGATCCGTATTCCGACAAAGAGGAGTTATACAAAGGAAATTACAAGGGTTCAATAAACTTTCAAACGAACGGTGAAGTTTAGCGCCGTTTAGTAAACAAAAATGTTGCAAAATTATCTCATTTGCACCATGCGTGTAAGCACGCTCATCCATGCTGCATACGCGCCCCGCCGACGTTGCGCGCGCCACCCGCATCCCGGCTCGTCTACACTGCGCGCAACCACCGTCGCGGGAGCGCAGCATGATCGATTCGATCGGCACACCCAGCCTGTATCTGTCCTTCTCGCTGCTGGTGGCCATCTTGCTGGCAGTCGATTTCTTCATCCTCAAGCACGAAGGCGAGCACCGGGTCAGCACGCGCGAGGCAGCGATCTGGTCGCTGATCTGGGTCTCGATCGCACTGGCCTTCGGCCTGTGGTTCTGGTGGTACTTGCGCGATATCGTCGGCGAGGAGGTGGCGCGCACGCGCGCGCTGGAATACCTGACGGGCTACCTGATCGAGAAATCGCTGGCGGTCGACAACGTGTTCGTCTGGATCACGCTGTTCAACTTCTTCTCCGTGCCGCCCCAGTACCAGAAGCGCGTGCTTTTGTACGGCGTGCTGGGCGCGATCGTGCTGCGCGCGATCCTGATCTACGTCGGCGCCCTGCTGCTGGCCCAGTTCCACTGGATCCTCTACGTGTTCGGCGCCTTTTTGCTGTACACGGGCGTGCACATGGTGCGCGCGGCCGACGACCAGCCGAACCTGGCCGACAACCGCATCCTGCGCTGGATGCGCGGCCACATCCGAATCACCGAGGTCTATCACCACGACCGCTTCTTCGTGGTGCAGCAGGGGCTGCGCTACGCCACGCCGATGTTCGTGGTGCTGGTGCTGGTCGAGATCACGGACGTGATCTTCGCGGTCGATTCGATCCCCGCCATCTTCGCGGTGACCGGGGACCCGTTCATCGTGTTCACCTCGAACATCTTTGCCATCCTGGGGCTGCGGGCGATGTACTTCCTGCTGGCGGATATGGCGCAGCGCTTCCACTTGCTGAAGTATGGGCTGGCGGCAATCCTGGTCTTCATTGGGGTCAAGATGCTGCTGCTGGATATCTACAAGATCCCGACCGGGATTGCGCTGGGGGGGGTGGCCTTGATTCTGGCGGTGTCGGTGGTGGCGAGCCTGAAGACGTCGAAGCCGGGCACGCCTGCCGGAAAGACTTGAGTCCCATAAGTACATTACGTGAAATGTACTTGTCCGCATGCATCAAGCCAAACGCCGCTATACTGATGAGCTGGCCGTCCGGCCTGTCCCACCAGGAGTCCTGCAATGAACCGTTTATCGCTGGCCGGCACCGAGCTGAATTATTTTCACGTCTGCGCATTCTTCGACAGCCGCGACGAGGAATACGCGGTGCTGTCGCCGTTCTTCAAGGAAGCGGTCGACCAGGGGGAAAAGAACCTCCACATCGTCAATCCCGAACACAGCGCGGACCACCGCCAGCGCCTCGGCCAGGCCGGCATCGACGTCCCGCATTGCGAATCCTGCGGCCAGCTCGAAGTGCTGGAATGGCAGCAGGCCTACCTGGACGAGACCGGCAGCTTCAGCAAGGACAAGATGCTGGCCGCGGTCGACCACCTGACCGGCGCCGGCCGGGATGCCGGCTTCGAGCGCGTGCGCATCATGGGCGACATGGGCTGGGTGTTCAACGACATCCCGGGCGCGGCCGACATTCTCGAATACGAGGCCGAGGTCAACGACGTCCTGGCCCGCAACCGGCAGCCGGCCGTGTGCGTGTACGACATCGCCAAGCTGTCGGGCGCGATGATGATGGACTTGCTGCGCACCCATCCGCTGACGCTGGTCGGCGGCGTGGTGCAGGAAAACCCCTTCTATACGCCGCCGCGCGAGATGCTGGAAGAACTGCGCGCCAGGAAGCAGGCTTGATCGCCGGCGGCCGGTGAACGCGGACACGGCCATCGCCGCGCAGGAGGACAACGGCCGCGGCATCCGCGACCTCATGGGCCTGCTCGCCCTGCCCGCCCTGTGGCTGGGCAAGGATGGCCGCACGGTGCTGCGCCTGATGGCACAAGCGGTCGAACGCCTGGTGCCGCTGCGCTTCAGCATGGTCGAAGCGCACATCCTGGCCGGCGACGCGGCCGACGCCTTCATCCGCATCGACGGTGCCGACGCCGATCCGGATGCGGTCGTGCACTGGCGCGCTGCATCGGCGCACTGGCCCAAGACTGCCAACATCGCCGCCAATATCGCTGCCAATAACGGCGAACCCACGCCGACGCCAATCGGCCCGCTGCGCGTGATCCGCCTCGAGCTGGGCGTCAGCATGCTGGGCGGCGGCGCCTGGTTCGGATCGGATGCGCCGGACTTCCCGACCTTCACCCAGCTGGCGGTCCTGCGCGCCGCCGCCTCGCTGGCGGCGACCGGCCTGCAGGGGGCGCGCCTGGAACACGAGCGCGCCGAAGGCGACCGCCTCAAGGACCAGTTCCTGGCCATGCTGGGCCACGAACTGCGCAATCCGCTGGCCCCGATCCGCGCCGGCGCCGCCCTCTGGCAAGCGCAGGGCGTCACGCCCGACCAGATCCGCAGCACCGGCGCCATCATGGAGCGCCAGGTGCAGCACATGACCCACCTGGTGGACGACCTGCTGGACGTCTCGCGCCTCTCCGCCGGCGCCGTCGTGCTGGACACCATCCCGCTCGACCTGCGCGAGGTGGTCGAACTGGCCGTCGAACAGTCGCGCGCCCAGATCGACGGCAAGCGCCACACGCTGCTGCTGGACCTGCCGGAGGGCGCCTGCACCGTGCTCGGCGACTGCAAGCGGCTGGTGCAGATCGTCGTCAACCTGCTGGCCAACGCCGTCCGCTACACGCCGCCGGGCGGCCGCCTCACGCTGTCGATCCGCGCTACGCCCACCACGGTCGGCATTGCTGTGGAAGATACCGGCATCGGTATCGAGCAGGCCATGCTCGGCAAGATCTTCGAGTGGTTCACCCAGGTCGAGCGCTCGACCGAGCGCTCGGACGCCGGCCTGGGCCTGGGACTGGCACTGGCGCGCCGGCTGGCCGCCCTGCATGGCGGCACCCTGCATGCGGCTAGCCGCGGCCTCGGGCATGGCAGCGAATTCGAAGTGGTGCTGCCGAGGGCGCAGGTGGCGCCGGACGCCGCGCCCGCCCTGCCGAAGGAAGCCGCGCCGGCCGCATCGCCCTCCCTCAAGGTCATGGTCGTCGACGACAACCAGGATGCCGGCATCACCATCGGCATGCTGCTCGAGGCGCTGGGCCATACGGCCCGCGTCGTGCACCACCCCTACGCCGCACTCGAACTGGCGGCAAGCTTCCAGCCCGACGTGTTCCTGCTCGATATCGGCCTGCCCGGCATCGACGGCTACGAACTGGCACGCCGCCTGCGCGCGCTGCCGGGACTGGACCCGTTCCGGATGATCGCCCTGACCGGCTTCGGCCAGTCACGAGACCAGCGCAATGCCTTTGATGCCGGCTTCGACTTCCACTGTACGAAGCCGGTCGACATTGCGGTGCTGGACGGGATCTTCAGTGGAATCGCCGGGCAAAAGGCGCTGCTCAGTTAGCCGCGGCGGCACGGATGCGCACCAGCAGCGCCGCGCCACTGGCCACCACCGCTACCGACACCACGCCCATCCAGCCCCAGGCCGCCAGCGCCTGCGCACCCAGCAAACCACCCGCCGCCATACCCACGAACACGCTGGTCATCAGCAGCGCATTCAAACGGCTGCGCGCTTCCGGCGCAATCCCGTAGATGATGGTCTGGTGCGAAATCAGACTGGCCTGCACGCCCAAATCGAAGCCGACGGTGGCCAGAGCCAGCAGCGCCAATTGAAAGCCGGTCGACAGCAGCGGCATCGCCAGCATCACCGCGAACGACACCACCGTGATGGTCGCGGCGATACGCGTCACCCACTCGGCGCCGCGGCGGTCCGACAGGCGGCCGGCGAAGGGCGCCGCCAGCGCACCGACCGCGCCGGCCAGGCCGAAGGAACCGGCGACAGCGGAACCCAAGTGGAACGGCGCGTCATGCAGCATCACGGCCAGGGTCGACCAGAAGGCCGAGAAGCCGAGCGCCAGCAAACCCTGGGCCAGCGCGGCCAGGCGCAGCTTGCGGTGCGCGCGCCACAGGCCGGCCAGCGACTGCAGCAGGGCCGGATACGATTGCGTGGTGGTCGGCGCAAAGTGCGGCAGGCCTTTCGCCATCACGCCCGCCAGCAGCAGCACGCTGGCGGCCGCGGCGACGAATACCGTGCGCCAGCCGAAGTGCTCGGCCACGAAGCCGCTCACCACGCGCGACAGCAGAATACCCATCAACAGCCCCGTCATCACCGTGCCCACCGCCTTGCCGCGGTGCTCGGGCGGCGCCAGCGTGGCGGCGGCCGGCACGATGTCCTGGGCCACGGTGGCGAACAGGCCGACCGCCAGGCTGGCCGCGAGCAGCACGCCCAGCGTCGGTGCGAAGCCGGTCATCAGCAGGGCCGCGCTCAGGATCAGCGCCTTGATCACGATGATGTTGCGGCGGTCGTAGCGGTCGCCCAGCGGCGCCAGCAAGAGCAGGCCGATGGCGTACCCGAGCTGGGTCAGCGTCGGGATCCAGCCGACACCGCGGCTGCTGGCGTGCAGGTCGCCGGCCAGCACGCCGAGGGTCGGCTGGCTGTAGTACAGGGCGGCGACGGTCAAGCCGGTACCGCCGGCGAGCAGGAAGGTCAGTGCCGGCGACAGGGTCGCATGGGCGGGTGGGTTGGCGGTCATGGGGGCGGTGCTCATGTTCGGCTCCAGTTGTTGGAATGTGACGTTGGAGCGCATTATCCGCAGTCTGCCAGCTTGACGGTAGCCGCCGTGCGCGTCGAACTGTTATACGATGAGCGTATGAATCTCGATCCCACACCCGATGTTTCCACCGCCGACCGTATGATGCTGGTGGAAACGTTTGTGCGTATCGTCGACGCGGGCAGCCTGTCCGCCGCCGCGCGCCTGCTGGAGACCACCCAGCCCACCATCAGCCGCCGTCTGAAAACCCTGGAAAAGTCGCTCGGGGTGCGCCTGCTGCAGCGCTCGACTCACGCGATGACGCTGACTGACGACGGCATGCGCTGCTACGCGCGCGCCAGGGAACTGATCGCCGGCTGGCAGGCGTTCGAGAGCGAGATCCGCGGCGCCGGCGACGAGCCGGTGGGCCTGCTGCGCGTGATCGCCCCGCACGCCTTCGGCCAGCAGCAGCTGGTGGCGCCGCTGGCCGACTACCTGGCGCGCTACCCGAAGATGCGGGTGGAATGGACGCTGCACGACCGCACGCCGGACTTCATCGCCGAAGGCATCGACTGCGCGATCCGGGTCGGCACGCTGGCCGATCCGTCGGTAGTGGCGATCCCGCTGGGCGCGGTGCCGCGTATCGTCGTCGGCGCGCCCGGTATCCTGGACGGCGGCGCCATCCCCGCGCACCCGGACCAGCTGGCCCGCCTGCCTTGGCTCGCCGCCAGCAATTTCTACCGCGACGAGATCGTGCTGACCCATGCCGGCACCGGCGACACGGTGCGCATGCCGATCCAGCCGCGCCTGTACACCGACAACCTGTATGCGCTGCGCAATGCCGCGATCTTGGGCGTGGGCGCGGCGGTGGCCTCGAGCTGGGCCGTGCGCGAAGAGCTGGACGCCGGCCGTCTGGTGCAGCTGGCGCCCGAATGGGAGGCTTCCGCCCTGCCGATCCACCTGATCTACCCGCCGGCGCGCTTCTATCCGGCGCGGCTGCGGCGCTTCATCGACATCATGCGGGTTGCGGTGCCGCAGGCTTTCGGGATCACGGCGTCGGAGGAGCGCCGATGAAGACGAGATGGCTGGCCATCGAAGCGGCCTTGTGCGCCCTCCCCTGCTTCCTGCCTGCCATGGGTGGTTTGCCGATCCTCCTGTTCGGGGCGATTCGTTCCCTGGCTTACGACCCTCGCGCGGCGGCTTACGGTCTTGTACTGGTGGGCGGCCTGGGCCTGGCGCTTTTCCAGTACCTCGTGCTGGCGCTTCAAACGATCCATGGCCGGCCGTATCGATTCGGACCCGCGTTCTTCCTTGCCGCCGGTTCCGCCTTGGCCGGTGTCTGGTGGGCGGGACGATCGTTTGGCGCGACTGTCACCGCCATCGCGATCGGTCCCATCGTGGCGGCCACCGCCCATTTCGTGATCTTGCAGATGCGGCGCCGCGAGGCTTGACCCGGCACGCGGGCACAGGCTTGCCTCATCGACACGAATCCGGCCGGGCTCTATAACACCGGCTTATCTTCCTGTTGTGTAACAATTCCAACGCTTGCGGCCGTACCTCGGGCGTACCATACGCAACATGGACCGTTACATTCTTCCGAAGCAATATCAACACATTTTCGAGGCCTTGCCGGGCGCCTTTTTGCTGATGCTGCCCGATGCCGGTTTCACAATTGTCGGCGTCAGCGACGAATACCTGCGCGCGACCCTGCGCCGGCGCGAGGAAGTCGTCGGCTACCCGGCGTTCGACGTCTTTCCCGACAATCCGGAGACGCCGGAAGCGAATTCGACCTCCAACCTGTCGCGTTCGCTGCACCGCGTGGTCGAGAGCCTGCAGGCCGACGTCATGGGCGTCCAGCGCTACGACGTGCGGCGTCCCGACGCCGACGGTTTCGAGATGCGCTACTGGAGCCCGGTGAATGCCCCGGTGTTCGCGGAAGACGGCACGCTGCTGTGCATCATCCACCGGGTCGACAACATCACCGAATACATGCGCCTGACCGAGGAGAACGCCCGGCAGCGCAGCGTGAGCGAGCGGCTGAGCGCGGAAAACACCAAGATGGAAGCCGAGATCGTCGAGCGCAGCCGCGAACTCGACGGATTGAACCGGGAACTGCGCAGCGCCAACGAGGAACTCTCCGCGCATGCGCGCCGCGCGCGCGACGAGGCCCAGCGCAAGGACGAGTTCCTGGCCATGCTGGCGCACGAGCTGCGCAATCCCCTGGCGGCGATGTCCTCGGCCCTGCAGCTCTGGACCATGGTGCGCGCCGACGAACGGCGCCAGCTGGCCGTCGCCACGCGCATCGCGCCGGGCCGCTTCGACGCCATCGGCGACGCCACCCGGCTCGAACAGGCGCTGGCCAACCTGCTCGCCAACGCCGCCAAGTTCAGCGAGGCCGGCGCCCACGTCGACCTGCGGCTCGACCGCGACGTGCCGGCGCCGGGCTGGGCGCGCATCGAAGTGCGCGACGAGGGCCACGGCATCCCGCCGGACCAGCTCGAGGCCATCTTCGACATCTTCGTGCAGGTCGACGTCAGCCTCGACCGGGCGCGCGGCGGCCAGGGCATCGGCCTGGCGCTGGTGCGGGCGATCGTCAACCTGCACGGCGGCCGGGTGCGCGCCGACAGCGAAGGCATCGGCCATGGCAGCCGCTTCATCGTCGACCTGCCGCTGCTGGTGAAGGAAGAACGGCGCGGCGAGCCGCATGCGCTGACCGTCGACCAGGCCGGCCACATGCCGCAGCCGGCCGCCGGCATGCGCCGCGTCGTGATCGTCGAGGACAACCCCGACGCGCGCGAGACGCTGGCCGCCCTGCTGGGCGCGTCCGGCTACACGGTCGCGGCGGCCGCCAGCGGCAGCGAGGGCCTGGCGCTGATCCTCGGCGATCCGCCCGACCTCGCGATCGTCGACATCGGGCTGCCGGAAATGGATGGCTTCGACGTGGCGCGCCGGGTGCGGGCCTCGCTCGGCCCCGGCATCCGGCTGGTGGCCATGACCGGCTACAGTTCGCCGGCCGTGCGCGGCGCGGCGCTGGAAGCCGGCTTCGACATGCACGTGGCCAAGCCCTGCACGCCGGCCAAGCTGGCCGAGACCCTGGCGCCGGCTTCGGCCGCAGACTGATCCGCCTCTGCCAGCAAGGCCCGGATCTCCGGCACGCAAGACCCGCAATTGCCGCCCGCCTTGACGCAGGCCGTCACCCCGGCCGCATCCGTCAAACCATGCTGGCGGATCGCGATCTCGATGGTCTTGCGTCCCACCCCGAAGCACGAGCACACGGTCGGTCCCGCATCCAGCCCCGGTTCCCTGCCCCGTCCCGAGAGCAACTGCAGCCGGTCCGCAGGGGCCAGTTCGGCCTTGCCGAACATTCCCGCCAGCCAGGCGCGTTCCGGCAAATCCTGGCGCGTCGAGGCGAACAGGCAGGCTTCGATGCGGCCGTCGACCAGGTGGGCGGCGCGATACATGCCGCCGTTTCGGTCTTCGACCTCGATCCAGTCGGCGTCCTCGTCCTCCACCCGCAGCAGCGCGCGGCCCCAGCTGGCGGCGTCCCGCGCCGGCAGGCGTCCGGCCAGTTCGTAGCGGATGAAATCCGCCCCCTGGATGCGGGTCCAGTGCGCGGCCTCCAGCAGCGGCAGCTCCACGCGGCTGAGGATGAAGCCATACCACGCCACGCCGAACGGCTCGACCCGCACCGGCGTGTGCTTGAATTCCGGTTCGCCCGAGACCGGATCGACCGCCGGGTTCACGACCGCGCCGACGCGCGCATCGGAGGCCGTCTGGCCGCTCCAGTGGATCGGCATGAAGACGCTGCCGCGCGCGATGCCGCCGCCATGCTGGACGCGCGCCACCACGGCGCCCCAGCGGCTGCTCACGCGCGCCAGTTCGCCGGCCTTGACGCCCCACAGCAGTGCATCCTGCGGGTGCATGTCGATGAAGGGTTCCAGCACGTGCTGGGCCAGCGTTGGCGCGCGGCCGGTGCGCGTCATGGTGTGCCACTGGTCGCGCACGCGGCCGGTGTTCAGCACCAGCGGGTAGTCGGCGTCCGGCGCGTGCGCGGGGGCGCGCGCCAGCGTGGGCACGAAGCGCGCGCGCCCATCCGGGTGGGCGAAGCGGCCGTCGGCAAACAGGCGCGCCGTCCGATCGCCGCGGCTGCGCACCGGCCACTGCACCGGTTCCAGCGCATCGTATTCAGTGCGGGACAAAGCGGCCAGCCCTTGAATCTCGAAGGCGCGGCGGCGCTGGCCATCCACGCCATTGCCGTAGCCGCTCAACCGCGCGTGCTCGTCGAAGATCGCATGCGGGCCGTCGAAATCGAAGCCCTGGTAACCCATGCGCCGGGCGACGTCACAGACGATGCGCCAGTCGGGCCGCGCCTGGCCGGGCGCGGCGAGAAAGGCGCGCTGGCGCGAGATGCAGCGCTCGGAATTGGTGACGGTGCCATCCTTTTCGCCCCAGCCCAGCGCCGGCAGCAGCACGTGGGCGCCGGCATTGGTATCGGTGCCCAGCACGATGTCGGAAGCCACCACCAGCTCGCATTTGGCCAGTGCGCGGCGCGCCTGGTCGGCGTCCGGCAGGCTGACCAGCGGATTGGTGGCCATGATCCATACCGCTTTCACTTTACCTTCTTCGATCGCCTGGAACAAATCGACCGCCTTCAGGCCGGGCTTGGCGGCCATGCGCGGCGCATCCCAGAAGTCTTGCAGCAGCGCGCGCTGGTTCGCATCGTCCAATTCCATGTGGGCGGCCAGCATGTTGGCCAGGCCGCCGACTTCGCGCCCGCCCATCGCATTCGGCTGGCCGGTCAGCGAGAACGGTCCCATGCCAGGGCGGCCGATGCGCCCGGTCGCCAGGTGGCAGTTGATGATGCTGTTGACCTTGTCGGCGCCGCTGCTCGACTGGTTCACGCCCATGGTAAAGGCGGTCACGGTCTTTTCGGTGCGCGCGAACAGTTCGTAGAAGGCGAGCAGCTGCTGCGGATCGATGCGGCAGGCCTTGGCCACCTCGAGCAGATTGCCGCCCTGCGCCGCGGCGCGTAAAGCGTCGTCCAGCCCGGCGGTGTGTCCGGCAACGAAGCGGTCGTCCACCGCCTTCTGCTGCACGAGATAAGCCAGCAAGCCGTTGAACAGCCACACGTCGGTGCCCGGCTTGATGGGCAGGTGCAGGTCGGCGATGTCGCAGGTGGCGGTGCGGCGCGGGTCGATCACCACGATCCTGGTGGAGGGCCGCGCTTCCTTGGCGCGCACGATGCGCTGGTACAGCGTCGGGTGGCACCAGGCCGCGTTGGAACCGACCAGGACGATGAGGTCGGCCAGTTCGAAGTCTTCGTAGCAGCCCGGCACCAGGTCTTCGCCGAAGGCACGCTTGTGGCCGGCCACGGCCGAGGACATGCACAGGCGCGAATTGGTGTCGATGTTTGCGCTGCCGATGTAGCCCTTCATGAACTTGTTGGCGACGTAGTAATCCTCGGTCAGCAGCTGTCCCGAGACGTACAACGCGACGGCATCCGGACCGTGCTCGGCGACGATGCGGGCGAAGCCATCGGCGACCCGGGCCAGCGCTTCGTCCCAGGACGCTTCGCGTAGCGTACCGTCTTCGCGCAGCATGGGTGCGAGCAGGCGGCCTTGCAGGCCGACCGTTTCGCCCAGTGCCGATCCTTTCACGCACAGGCGGCCCTGGCTGGCCGGGTGGGCGGTGTCGCCGGCGATGGCGAGTGCGCCGTCCTGGCTGACCTGTGCTTTCACGCCGCAGCCTACGCCGCAGTAGGGGCATGTGGTCTTGACGGTGGTCGGAATGGCGGACAGTTTCATGATTGATTCCTTATGGTGGGCACGGCGTGCCTACGCCGGCCGCGCCCACCCTACGCGGCTTGCGCTTCACCGAACAACAGACGGTCGCGGATTGGCCCGATATGGGTACGCTTCTGGATCAGTTCGAAATACCAGGGACCGTCCGTCACGTCCCCGTACAGCACCACGCCGGTGAGCCGGTTCCCGGTCACCACCAGGCGCTTGTAGACGCCGCCGTGGCGGTCGCGCAGCACCAGGTCTTCGCTACCCTCCGCGCCGACGATGTCACCGGCCGAGTACAGGTCGACGCCGGTCACCTTCAGCTTGGTGGCCGTGGCCTGCTGCACGTAGCGGCGGTGGCCGGCGCCCGCCAGGTGGGCCGCGCAGACGCGCGCCTGGTCCCAGATCGGCGCCACCAGGCCGAAGGTGGAGCGGCGGTGCTGCACGCATTCGCCCACCGCGTAGACGCGCGGGTCGTAGGTCTGCAGCGTGTCGTCGACCACGATGGCGCGCTCGACGTGCAGGCCGGCCGCCTTGGCCAGCTCGACGTTCGGGCGCACGCCGGCCGCCATCACCACCAGGTCGGCATCGACGGTTTCGCCATCCGCGAAACGCACCGAACGGACACGCTCGTCGCCGTCGATGGCCGCGGTCTGCCGGTTCAGCAGGATGCGCAACCCGCGCCGCTCCAGCGCCGCGCGCAGCAGCTCGGCCGCGGGCGGATCGAGCTGCTGGTTCATCAGGCTGCCCGTCACGTGCACCACGCTCACGGCCATCCCACGGCGCAGCAGGCCGTTGGCCGCTTCCAGCCCGAGCAGGCCGCCGCCGATGACGACAGCCTTGCCACCGGCGCGCGCCGCCGCCAGCATCGCGTCGACGTCGTGCAGGTCGCGGAAACCGATCACGCCCGGCAAGCCGTGCCCCGGCACCGGCACGATGAAGGGTTTCGAACCGGTGGCGATCAAGAGCCGGTCGTAGGCCACCTGCAGGCCGGAGCGCGCATGCACGATGCGCCGCTTGCGGTCGATGCGTACGACCGGATCGCCCGCATGCAGGGTGATGTCGTTGGCCGCATACCAATCGCGCGTGTGCAGCATGATGTCCTCGACCGTCTTCTCGCCCGCCAGCACGGGAGACAGCAGGATGCGGTTGTAGTTCCCGTGCGGCTCGGCGCCGAACACGGTGATCCGGTACATGTCGCGGTCGA
>Ga0265798_10002637_pt1 | contig 26194 bp, 19 predicted proteins | sample P3T30metagenome_FD_192430 | JGI IMG/M metagenome (GOLD analysis project Ga0265798, IMG submission 192430) | Plant litter microbial communities from East Loma Ridge, Irvine, California - P3 T30 | ecosystem: Environmental > Terrestrial > Plant litter > Unclassified | place: USA: California...
CTAGTCGAAGCAGCAACGATGTAGTAAAATGTTGTTTTCCCGTAGGGGGTATAGCTCAGCTGGGAGAGCGCTTGCATGGCATGCAAGAGGTCAGCGGTTCGATCCCGCTTACCTCCACCACGTTGGAAAAACAACATAGCAGTATCGGTAGTGACCAGGGTCCCCATCGTCTAGAGGCCTAGGACATCACCCTTTCACGGTGAGTACCGGGGTTCGAATCCCCGTGGGGACGCCAAGAATTTGGCAAGATGCTGCGCCAGCGGCGGCATCGGCAAGTGATACAAGGTAGTCTAGCAGTCGGTAAGTTAAGTCAGTCAGTTTTAGGTCCCCATCGTCTAGAGGCCTAGGACATCACCCTTTCACGGTGAGTACCGGGGTTCGAATCCCCGTGGGGACGCCAGCTTAAAACCGGAGTAGACCAACGCGCATGCGCGGAGAGGTGCTCCGGTTTTTCTATTGTGCTGGTATATTGTGCGCAGGTGCCGTGTCGACATGACGCTGCAGCCACGCCGGCAAGTGTTGTCATTGTAGTAGAACAGTTTTAGGTCCCCATCGTCTAGAGGCCTAGGACATCACCCTTTCACGGTGAGTACCGGGGTTCGAATCCCCGTGGGGACGCCAGATAGAAGCCGGAGCCGGCCACGCGAGTGGGGCTCCGGTTTTTCTTTGTTGGCGCGCGTTTCAGCGATTGTTGCGTCGGCTGGATGCAGCAGCATACGATGTGCTGATGTGCTGATGTGCTGATGTGCTGATGTGCACGATGCCAGCCGACAGCCGGCAGCCAGCAGCCACTAGCCGCTAGCCGCCAGCCAGTAGCCGCCAGTCGACAGCCACCAACCGCCGGCGGTCTGCCGCTATTCACCAGCCGTCAGTTCCAGCGCACGCCTTCCCCCATATCTGTTCTGCAGGTCGCGCCTGCTGAGCGCCGCCAGTGCCGATGCCTACCTGACAGGCTCGCAGACCGCCCTCGCATCACCAGATCGACGGCGGTAATCCTCCGAAAGCAAAGCCGAACGGCACACTCTGCAGGCTCAGGCCGGCCGGCGCCAGGCTCGCAGCGCTTCCGCCGATGGACATCGCGGCGCCCGCGCGCGCACTATTTTCAGGCGCGGGCGCGAACATCGTGGCCGGCATGCCGAATCCCGCCGTCTGTCCTTGCCACGCCATCCCGGTCTGTGCTTGCGGCAGGCCGAGCGCCGTCAGCGCGTCCGGCATGCCGTAGCCGACATGGTTGGGGTCGCCCAACGTGACCGGGCGCGCGCTCATGCGCAGAATCTGGAACAGGCCTTCGACCCGTTCCGGCGAGCGCATACGCAGTATCGACTGGAATTCGGGGCGATGCGCCAGCACCAGCGCCGCCAGGCCGGTGACATGCGGGGTTGCCATCGAGGTGCCGTCCCAGGCCGCGAAATTATTCGGTGGCACCGACGACACCACCGCCACGCCCGGTGCGCAAACATCGACCTGCGGGCCGAAGCAGCTGAAGCGGGCGGTGAAATAGCCCTGCATGTCGACGTCGGTGCCGAGGGTTTCGGTGTGATAGCTGTCGGGCGGGAACTCACCCATCTTGCCGATCGCGCCCACCGCCAGCACGTGCTGGGACGAGGCTGGATATTGCACCGGTCCGCTGGAATTGCCGGCGGCGGCGATGCAGGCCACACCGGCCTGCTTGGCGCGCACGATCTGGCGTTCCAGCGCTTCGGATGGCGCGCCGCCGCCCAGGCTCAGGTTGACGACGTCGATCTGCTGTTCGATGCAGTATTCGAGCGCGTCGATCAGCTGGCTTACCTGGCCGCCGGGGAACAGCTTGCAGACGTGGACTTCGGCTTCGGGTGCGAAGCCGCGGATGCCCCAGGACGGATCGGCCGCGGCGATCACGCCGGCGCAGTGCGAGCCGTGACCGAGCGTGTCGGCATTCCAGGTATTGCGGTCGTCCGCCTTGTTGACGACATCGAAGCCGGCCCGGATACGGTTCAGGTTGCGGTGCGTGGTGGCGGCGCCGGAATCGATGACGGCCACCTTGATGCCCTGGCCGCCGAATTGCTGCGGCACCTGATCGAGGCGCATCGCACGCGCGCCCCAGCCCACCGCGCTTTGTTGCGGCATATTGCGCAGCGCCGGCCAGTCGGCCAGCGGGCGCAGCATCACCACATTCGGTTCGTCCAGGCTGAGGTCGGGGTCGCGCTGATAGAAGCTCCAGTAGTCGACGCGCGGCTTGACGTACAGGCCGCTGATCGCATTCGCATCCGGCCCGTACAAGCGCAGCCGCGCAACGCCGTCGGCGCCGGTGACGGCGCTGCTCGGCAAGGCGCCGCCGAACAGCGAGACCTCGACGTCCGGCAGCGGCTGGCCATCCTTGCCGACCACCGCCAGCAGCAGTTCGGCCTGCGGCCCCTGGTAGGGCGTCAGCGCGCTCACCATGTCGGGCCGGCGCAGCACCGGGTCGAGCAATTGCAGATGCTGGTCGCGTTCGACCAGCAGCTGGCCCTGGCCGCGCTGCAACAGCTCGCCCGCCTTCTGGTCGGTCATGCGCGCCACCACCACGCCGCACTCGGACGCGCTGGCGCCGAATGCGCCGCCTGCACCCGCCGGCATGAAGCCGCCCATGCCGAGCGGACCGAATCCGCTCGGCGCCACGCTGGCGCGGGTGGCGATGGTTTCCACCACGTCGATGTCGGGCAGCGCTTGCAGCGCCTGCTGGACCGATTGCAGGCCCAGCGGGGCGGTATAACCGGACGGACTGAAAGCGCCGCCAGGCGTGTTGCGCGGCGCCACCAGGTACTTTTTCTTGCGTTCGCCGACCTGGCGTCCGCGCGCCGCTGCCGGTTGCGCGGTGCTTGCCTCGCCGGCTGCGCCTGGCGCCGCGATGCCGTCGGCGGAACCGGCGGTGGCGGCGGACGACGCCGGGCCTGCGGCCGAAGCCGCGCCGCCGCTATCGTCGCCGGTAAAGCGTTTGTCGCCTGCGCCGTCAGGCGCTGGAGTAAGGCGGTCCTGGGAATCGCTGGCGCCGCCTGGAGGGTTTTTGGGCATATCGTGTCCTTTGTCCGGAGGCGCTCAGATCGAGAGCGAGAGCGGCTGGTCCGGTTCGATCGTTAACTGGTAGAGGCTGCTGTGTCGCAGGCGCTCGGCGGTTGGGGCGTCGGTTTCGACGACGGCCGTATGCGGCTGGCCGGCCGGGGGGCCGATGGTGTCGACCAGGCGCACGGCGGGCTCGCTGTCGAGCGCGGCGAGAAAGCGGGCGAGGGCGTCGTCTTCGCCGCTGGCGCGTACGATGTAGCGGCCGACCGCGGCGGTTGGCGGGGATGCCGGCATGGCGGGACTCCGGATGGTGTGTTGGGGTGAGCCCGCTCCTTGCGGGCTCATACAAGCCGGACGCCGCCTGAACGGCGCCCGGCCACGTGCCTATCGATTACCTGATGCTTAATGCAGGGTTTGCTGGCCGGCGAACTGAGCCTGCTGTGCCTGCTGCTGTGCCTGCTGCTGGGCGTAGGCGCTCCATGGATCGGCCGAGAACGGCAGCATGCGCCCGATCTGGCTGGCGACGCCGCCGATGGTCGAACCGAGGTTCTGGTTACCCAGCTGGTTGCCGAGGAAGCTGCCGACCGGCTGCGCGTACTGGCCGATCATGTTGCCGATCCAGCCGCCCTGTGGCGTCATCTGGCCTTGCCCACCTTGCTGGGCGGCGATCTGCTGTTGCAGGATTGCTTGCTGTTGCTGGCATTGCTGCAGCAACTGCTGCAATTGCTGCTGCTGGACTTGCAGTTGCTGCAGCTGCAGCAGCGGATTCTGCTGCTCAGGCTGCGCCTGCTGGCCTTGCGGATCGGCGGAGAACGGCAGGAAGCGGCCGTAACTACCGGTGTCGCTGATGACATTGCCCAGTTTGCGATTACCGGTCAGGCCGCCGACGATGGCGCCGGCCGGCTTGCTGATCTTCGAGATCAGGTTGCCGAACATGCCGCCCTGCGGCGAGAACTGCTGCGGTTGCATCTGTTGCTGTTGCTGCTGAAACTCTTGTAGCTGCTGCAGCTCTTGCAATTGCTGCAGTTGCTGGAGTTGTTGCAACTGCTGCGGATCGATTTGCTGCTGCTGGCCGCCGGTCGGGTCGGCCGAGAACGGCAGCAGGCCGCCCAGGAAGCCGCCCGCCATCTGGCCGATGCGCCCGCCCAGGCGCGAGCTGTTGAACAAGCCGCCGATACCGCGACCGATGGCGCCGCCTACCGGCGCACCGAGCGTGCCGCCGATCAGCGATTGCGGGCCAAACCCCTGCGCGCCGAATTGTTGTTGGTCGAATTGTTGCGGATTGAATCCCTGCGGATTGAATCCCTGCGGTACGTATTGCTGGCCTCCAAAACCTTGTTGAAAGTCGTACATGGTTGACTCCTCCAGTGATCGGCCGTGATGCCGGTGTTTAAGCCGGCCCACCTGCTCGTGCGCGCTCCGCAAAGGATTCGCGGGGCTGCGCCAGTCCCAAACGAACGAGCACGGATGGCCGCGTTCATATGAATCGCGCCACGGACCCGACTGCGAAGCCGGTGGCGCGAACGTCGCGCAGGGAGGCGGCACCGAGACCGCCTTCCCTGCAGGTAGGCGTTCGACCGGGGAGAAATCGTGAAGTTTATGAACTGACTTCATGTGAAGCCACTTCGCCGACGGCGCTTGCGATAGCGCAGAGGACCGCTGAAAAGCAGCGATATTTCATTGCGCAAAGTACTTTGCAGGAGGAAAAGGGCCCTGTGAAATCGGTTAGAATGGCCGCCCCTGGCGCGCCGCTCCAGCGCCGTCCGCGATCTTTCCACTCCCACAGAAATCCGTCCCGCCATGCCGCCACTGCCTACCGCCCCGTCGCTCGCCATCTTCTGCAAGGTGGTCGACAACTTCGGCGACATCGGCATCTGCTGGCGCCTGGCGCGCCAGCTGCGCTGCGAGCACGGCGTGGACGTGACGTTGTGGGTGGACGACCTGGCGAGTTTTCGCCGGATCTGTCCGCAAGTCGATGCGGGCGCAGACCCGCAAACGGTAGAGGGCGTCACGGTGCGCCACTGGCGCGGCCAGGACGGCGCCTTCACGGCGAACCAGATTCCCGACATCGTCATCGAGTTCTTCGGCTGCGACTTGCCGCCGGCCTACGTCGAGGCGATGGCGGCGCGCACACCGCGTCCGGTCTGGTTGAACTACGAAGGGCTGACGGCCGAGGAGTGGGTCGAAGGCTGCCACCGTCTGCCGTCGATGCACCCGCGCCTGCGCCTGACCAAGCATTTCTATTTCCCCGGCTTTAACGGGCGCACCGGCGGCCTGCTGCATGAAGCCGGGCTTGATACGCGGCGCCGCGCGTTCCAGGCCGACGTTGGCGCCGTTGCGGTTTTTCTGGCGCGTTTCGGCGTCACGCCGCAGGAAACAACCGCGCGCAAGGTGTCGCTGTTCTGCTACCCGGATGCGCCGGTGAGCGAGCTGCTGCGCGTGTGGGCCGAGGGCAGCGAGCCGGTCCTGTGCCTGGTGCCGGAAGGCGTGGCCGCAGCGCAGGTCGAAGCGTTCATTGAGGACAAACCCGTGGCCGGCGCCTGCGCCACCCGCGGCAATCTGACGCTGCGCGTGCTGCCCTTCGTGCCGCAGCCCGACTACGACTTGCTGCTGTGGGCCTGCGACATCAATTTCGTGCGCGGCGAGGATTCCTGGGTACGTGCCCAGTGGGCCGCCCGCCCATTCGTCTGGCACATTTATCCGCAAGACGAAAACCTGCACCACAAGAAACTGCGCGCCTTCCTCGACAGCTACGCCGCACCATTGCCGGCGCTGGCGCGTTGCACCCTCGGCTGGAATGGCGCCCAGCCTGTGGCGGATTGGGCCGAAGCGTGGCAAGCGCTGCTGAATGAAATACCGCAAGATGTCGCGCGCGCCGAAGAATGGCAGGGGCAAGTGCGGGCCCATGGCGATTTGGTGACCAAGCTGCTCGATTTCGCGCGCGAGCTGGGGCAGGCTGGAGAAATCCGCGTATAATGCCCGGTTAGTTTGTAATGAATTCCGACGATCATGTAGGCGTCATGGTGATAGCCAGCCTGCCCACGATGATTTAATGCAACTACTTTTTTACGTAAAACACTATGAAACCCGCAAAAGAAATTCGTGTTGGCAACATCATCATGGTCGATGAAAAGCCGTTCATCGTGCTGCGTTCCGACGTCAACGGTTCGAGCCGCACGGGCTTCACCTACAAGTGGAAGATGAAGAATCTTCTGACCAATGCTCCGCTGGAAAACGTGTTCCGCGGCGACGACAAGTTCGACGTGGTCGTGCTGGACAAGAAGCCGGTGACCTACTCGTACTTCGCCGATCCGCTGTACGTCTTCATGGATGCCGACTACGAACAGTTCGAAATCGAAGAAGAAAACCTGGGCGACGCGCTGCACTACCTGAAAGACGGCATGGAATGCGAAGCCGTGTTCTATGACGGCAAGGCGATCTCGGTCGAACTGCCGACCACCATCGCGCGCCAGGTGATCTACTCGGAGCCAGCGGTCAAGGGCAACACTTCGGGCAACGTCCTGAAAGAAGCCAAGATCGAAAACGCGATCGAAGCCCACCAGCACATCGTCATGGTGCCGCTGTTCGTGAGCCAGGACGACGTCATCGAAATCGACACCCGTACCAACGAGTACAAGAAAGTCGTGCGTAACTAAGCAATCGCCTAGGTACCGAGCTTTCGAGAAAAACGCTGCTTCGGCAGCGTTTTTTTTCGCCTGAACATTTCCCTGTGATCGAAAAGACTTTGTGACAACGTCGTTTGTCTTACTGATATGCTATTGCTTTCAATAAAAACGAGGGAGTGGCGATGAAGCGCAGGGATTTCGTGCAATTGGGAGCAGGCTTGACGGCAGCCGCAGCGGTGGTGCATCCGGCACTGGCGGCGCAAGGCGCGAGCGACGCCATCCTGGAAGCCGGCGTGCAGGTCCAGCAGGAGGCAATGCGCGCCGGGAAGCTGACGGCGCATGCACTGGCGACGCGCTACCTGGCGCGCATCGAGGCCATCGACCGCGCCGGTCCACGGTTGCGCTCGGTCATCGAAACCAATCCCGACGCGCTCGCCATTGCCCTCGAGCGCGACCGCGAACGCAAGGCCGGCAAGCTGCGCGGACCGTTGCACGGCATCCCGGTGCTACTCAAGGACAATATCGCCACCGCCGACCGCATGAGCACCACGGCCGGCTCGCTGGCGCTGGACGGCGTGCGCGCGCAGAAGGACGCCCACATCGTGACGCTGCTGCGCGCCGCCGGCGCCGTCATCCTCGGCAAGACCAACCTGTCGGAATGGGCGAATATGCGCTCGACCCGTTCCTCCAGCGGCTGGAGCGGACGCGGCGGCCAGACGCGCAACCCGTACGCGCTGGACCGCAACACCAGCGGCTCGAGCTCCGGTTCGGGCGCGGCAATGGCGGCCAGCCTGGCCACGCTGGCGGTCGGCACCGAGACCGACGGCTCGATCGTGTCGCCGGCTTCCACCTGCGGCATCGTCGGCATCAAGCCGACCCTGGGCCTGGTCAGCCGCAGCGGCATCATCCCGATCGCGCACTCGCAAGACACCGCCGGGCCGATGACGCGGGGCGTGGCCGACGCAGCACTGTTGCTGGCGGCGCTGAGCGGCGCCGACGCCCAGGATGGCGCCACCAAGGACGCGCGCGTGGCCGACTATGCGGCAGCCCTGCGGCCCGATGGGCTGCGCGGCAAGCGCCTCGGCGTGGCGCGCGATTTCTTCGGCAGCAACGAGCTGGTCGACGCGGTGATCGAAAAAGAGCTGGCGCTGCTGGCGGCGCAGGGCGCGATCCTGGTCGATGTCGAGGTGCCCAACACCGACAAGTACAACGAGACCGAGCTGGCGGTATTGCTCAACGAGTTCAAGCCGGACCTGGAAGCCTGGCTCGCCGCCTACGCCCCGCACGCACCGGTCAAGAGCATGGCCGACATCATTGCCTTCAACCTCAAGCATGCGCAGCAGGAGATGCCGCACTTCGGCCAGGAGCACCTGATCGCGGCCCAGGCCAAGCCGGGCCTGCAGTCGCGCGAATACAAGGACGCGCTGGCCAACAACCTGCGCTACGCGCGCGAAGAGGGCATCGACAAGGTGATGCGCGAGCACAAGCTCGACGCGCTGGTGGCGCCCACCGGCGGGCCGGCCTGGCTCACCGACTACGTCAACGGCGACCATTACGGCGGCAGCTTCTCGTCGCCGGCGGCGGTGGCCGGCTACCCGCACATCACGGTCCCGGCCGGTCAGGTGCGCGGCTTGCCGATCGGGCTGTCGTTCGTGGGCGGCGCCTGGAGCGAGGCGGCGCTGATCGGCATGGCCTATGCCTACGAGCAGGCCAGCCGCCGGCGCCGCGCGCCGACCTATCCGGCCACGCTCAAGCTGTAACGGTCAGCGCGTCAGTTTTCGACGGCGCGTTTGGCGGCAACGAATTCCGGGCCCCACAGCGGGTGGCCCTGTTCGCCCGCCGCAAGGTTGAAGTTCGGGTCGAGCCGGATGGCGCGCACGAAGTGTTCACGGCATGCGAGCTGGCGCCCGGTAACGCAATAGCTGAAGGCCATGTACTTCAGGCCATTCACGCGGGTGCGCAGCGGGGCGCCGTTCATTTCGGCGCCACTCAGACGGCGGATGGCGCCGTTGTAGTCGCCATCGTTGAACAGGGCAATGCCCTCGCGCAGGGTGACGTCGGCGCGCTCGGGCGCTGCCCGTTCGGTGCGGGCCGGACGGCTCGGCGCTTGCGTGCGCTCGGCGCGGGCAACCGCCGCATCGGCACGTGGATGGGCGCGTGCCGGCGTCTTGCCGCCCAACACGGGCGCGACCTGGACGCAGCCCGCCACGGCCAGCGCCAGAACCAACGCAGACAAGGATTTCAAAGGCAGGGCGCTTGCGTTCACGGTGTGTTCTCCTCGGTGAAATCCAGTTCGATCACGCCTTTCTGTCCCTTCGCCGACTGCACCGTCACGGTGTGTTCGGGGAAGCTCGGATTGACGATGCGGATCGTGTGTTCGCCCGGCGGCAGCGTCAGGTGCTTGAGCGGCGGACTGGCGCCGCGCTCGACGCCGTCGACGATCACCGTGCCCCACGGCTGGATGACGAGTTTATAGGTGGTGCCGGCAACGGCGGCGGCGCCTTTCGGTGCCAGCTGGATGGCGGTCGGCGGTGCAACGTTTTCTTCCGGTGTGGCGATGGGCGCGCCGGATGGCGTATTGGCGGCAGGTTCGTCGATTACCGCACCGGTTGGTGCTGGTGGCGCGGCCTGTGGCAGCGTCACCAGCGGCTCGGTCGCATCCTCTGCGGCATTCCCGGTGGTTGCAGCTGCGGGCGCTGGCGTCTCAGGCACCGACAAGGCCAGCGCGTCGCTGCTGTCGGTCTGGCGCAGCAGGATCGCCAGCGCCACCACGGCGGCGATCAATACGATGGCGGCCATGATCAGCAGCGGCCAACGGTTCGAGCGACCTGCCGCGGCTGCCGAAGCGGACGCGGAGGCTGACCCCGCAGCCTGGCGATCCTTGCGCGGCACCTCGGTAATGCGTACCGGCGCGACCGGCTCGTCGCCCGGCAAGGTCACCGCTGGGGGCGGTCCGAGCACCACGATCCCGAGCATATTGCGCAAGTCCTCGATGCTGTGTGGACGTTGTTCGGGGTCAAGTGACATGCAGCGGTCGATCGCCGCCAGGAATGAATCGCTATAGCCGGGCAGGGTGCGTCCGCGTAGCGGTCCTTCGGGAATCAGTTCGAGCGTGATGGCGTAGTGGATCACGGCGCCGAGGTCGCGCAAATCGTCGCCGATGCGCTCGTCCAGCGCCGCCTCGCTGCCGTCGGGCAGCAGCATCGGGTCGCCCGCATCGAGGATCATGATGGTGTCGGGCGAGATGCGCCGGTGCGGCATGTGCATGCCGTACTGTACTTCGAGCGACTGCAGCAATTGGCGGAAGATGCGGCGGCACCATGGCTCGCTGACAATCTCATGATTGTGCTCGACGATTTCGCGGACGGTGCGTCCTTCGACCGCAGCAGGGGTTTCCTGCGCGCCGTCGAGTGAGTCGCCGTGCGCGTCGTGCTGTGCGCCGGGCGCTGGTGTGCTGGGATGATTGGTCATGGCATCGTGCCGGACGCGCGGGGTGCGCTTCCGGGCAACTTGTTTTATTGCAAATGATGCCACATTTGCGCCGCGCACGCGTTCATTGACTCAACGGTGCGCGGCTGCGCCGCTACCGGGCCTGGCCCGGCTCAGAACCGATCAGACTTCAATAAAACGCATCTTGAACCAGCGGCCCTTGATGGCGCCGAAGTCCGGTCCCGGCGCCTGGCCGGTTGCCAGGCGTTTGACCGCCGCGTGGGCCACGCTGCGATCGAGCGCGACGTAGCTGTTGAACTCGCCGATATTGATCTTGCCGACTTGCTCTTTGGTGAGGGCGGCGTCGCCGGTCAGCGCGCCCAGCAGGTCGCCCGGACGCAGCTTGGCTTTCTTGCCGCCGGCAATGTTCAAGGTGAGCATCGGCGCCTGCGCCACCGGTTGATCGAGGCCGCCGAGCGAATCGATCCCTTCCCACACGGCCGGCTGGTCCTGGTATTCCTCGACCAGGCGCACCCATTTCTTTTCGTTCGGCGCGCACAGGGTGTGCGCCATGCCGCTGCCGCCGGCGCGGCCGGTACGGCCGACCCGGTGCACGTGCACTTCCGGGTCTTTCGAGACGTCGACGTTGATCACGGTGTCGAGGTCGGCAATGTCGAGGCCGCGCGCGGCGACGTCGGTTGCCACCAGCACCGAGCAGCTGCGGTTGGCGAACAGCACCAGGATCTCGTCGCGTTCGTGCTGCTCGAGTTCGCCATACAGCGCGAGCGCCGAGAAGCCTTGCGCGCGCAGCGATTCGGCCAGTTCGCGGCATTGCACCTTGGTGTTGCAAAATGCCAGCGCCGACACCGGACGATGGTGGCGCAGCAGGCGACCGACCGCTTCCGAGCGGCCGTCGAAGCCGATCTCGTAGAAGCGCTGGGCGATCTTTTCTGCGCTGTGCTTGCCTTCGACCTTGACTTCGAGCGGGTCGCGCAGGAAGCCGGCGGTGGCGAAGCGGATATCGTCCGGGTAGGTGGCCGAGAACAGCAGCGTCTGACGATGCTGTGGCGTGGCCGAGACGATGCCGGCGATCTCGTCATAGAAACCCATGTCGGTCATGCGGTCGGCTTCGTCCAGCACCAGGGTCTGCACCTTGGACAGGTCGAGCGTGGCGCGGCCCAGGTGGTCGCGGATGCGGCCCGGGGTGCCGACCACGATGTGGGCGCCGTGTTCGAGCGAGGCGATCTGCGGACGCATCGAGACGCCGCCGGTCAGGGTCAGGATCTTGACGTTGCCGACGCCGCGCGCCAGGCGCCGCAGTTCGTTCGCCACCTGGTCGGCCAGCTCGCGTGTCGGGCACAGCACCAGGCCCTGTACCGCGAACCAGGCTGGATTGAGCTTGTGCAGCAGGCCGATGCCGAAGGCGGCGGTCTTGCCGCTGCCGGTCTTGGCCTGGGCGATCAGGTCGCGCCCCTGTAATACCGTGGGCAGGGTTTCGGCCTGCACCTGGGTCATGGCGTGGTAGCCGAGGGTGGCCAGGTTGGCGAGGAAGCGCGGGTCGAGGGGGAGTGCGGTGAACGAATCGGTTTGCATGGCGGTGGAGAATGCCTTAGGCAGCCGGCCGGGCCGGACTATTGAGGATCGCTGGGATCGGGCGCCCAGACCGGCAGGCCGGTCAGGTCGAGTTTGTCGTCGCGGCGCCAGACCGGCAGGCCGGAAGCGTCGGTTTCTTCGAGCAACGGTATCTGCTCTTGCTTGAGGACGAGGCGACGGGGACGCGTGCTGTTGCGCTTGGGCTGACTGGCTGGCTCGACAGATGCGGCGAGCGGCGCGGCCGGCTCGAAGCCGGGCAAGTCGAACGTCGCGTTGTCTTTCTTGTCTCTCATCAGCGCAGCATGTCGCAAAAAAACAAAAGCCCGGCTCGGTGAGTCGGGCTTTTGGTTCGAATTTGGTTGCGGGGACAGGATTTGAACCTGTGACCTTCGGGTTATGAGCCCGACGAGCTGCCAGACTGCTCCACCCCGCGTCTGTGGATCGTAGTATAGCGCGTCTGACTTTGTTTTGCAATCAAGCGGCCGCCGCATGGCGCAAGCGCCACAGCGATGTCACTTCCTGCGAGCGCGCCGCATGCAATGGGTCGTCGGCATCGCTGGCGCGCGGATGCACAGGACGCGTGTCGTGGCGCGCTTCGACCTGCAGGCCGGCGCCGGCGATCCAGCCGAGTAATTGCGCGCGGCTGCGCAGGCCCAGGTGCTCGGCCAGGTCGGACATGATCAGCCAGCCTTCGCCGCCCTGCGTCAGGTGCGCCGCCAGGCCGTCGAGGAAGCCGCGCAGCATGCGGCTGTCGGGGTCGTAGATCGCGTATTCGATCGACGAGCTCGGTTTACCGGGCAGCCAGGGCGGGTTGCACACCACCAGCGGCGCCTGGCCTTCCGGGAACAAATCGGCCTGGATGATGTCGACCTGCGGCGCCAGGCCGAGGCGCGAGATGTTTTCGCGCGCGCAGCCCAGCGCCCGGCTGTCCATGTCGGTGGCGGTCACTTGCAAGCCGCGCCGCGCCAGCACCGCCGACAGCACGCCGGTGCCGGCGCCGATGTCGAACGCCAGCCGGGCGCCATCAGGGATCGGGGCTTGCGCCACCAGTTCGACGTACTCGCCACGGACCGGCGAAAAGACGCCGTACCAGGGGTGGATGCGCTCGTCCAGCGCCGGGATCATGACGCCCTTGCGGCGCCATTCGTGGGCGCCGATCACGCCCAGCAGTTCGCGCAGCGATGCCGCATAGGGCTGGTCGACCGGGCCATAGGCTTCCAGGCAGGCCAGGCGCGCATCCGGCGCGCGGCGCAGCGGGATGCTGTGGTCGGCATCGAAGGGGATTACCAGCATGGCCAGGGTGCGGGCGCGTTGCAGCTGGGTCAGGCGGTGACGGTGGAACGATTCGAGTGGCGTGGCCGGCGCCTTGCCGGGCCTGGCGCGGCGCGCACGCTCGCCCTTGTGCTCGATGCGGCGTACCAGCGCCTGCAACAGCTGGCGCGCGTTCTGGTAGTCGCCGCGCCAGAGCAGGGCGGTGCCGTCCAGCGCCAGGCGGTAGGCGGCGTCGGCGTTCATGGTGTCGTCGGCGAGCACCACTTTTTTCGGCGCCGGCCAGCCGCTTTCCGAGCGCCACAGCGCCGAGCGGGCTTCACCACCTTCAATCCATTCGATGCGTGTCATATCAGTGATGATGGTGCCAGTTGCCGTCGCTCGATTCGATGTACGACTTTACGGCATCCGGGCTGCCGGTGGCGTGCCGTTTCACTTCGCCGCAGGTGCAGATGCCCTGGTAGGGCTGGATGTGCGAGCAGGCCGAGACTTTTTGCAGGAACACTTTGACCGGCTTGGCGCATTTGGCGCACTTGAAGGTCAGGATGCGGGCAGGCTTCATGAGTGGTGTGGGTAAAAATTGGAAGAGCGGCATTCTACACCGCCGGGTTATGGCACGGCGGTGGCCGGCATCGACCGTGTTCACTCGACCACCACCGCGCTGCTGCCCCCGCCCGATGGCCGCACCAGCACCTTGGTCGCGATCCGTTCCGTCATTTCCTGCACGTGCGAGATCACGCCCACCTTGCGGCCCATCGACTGCAGCGCGTCGAGCGCGTCCATGGCCACGCCCAGCGTTTCGCTGTCCAGGCTGCCGAAGCCTTCGTCGATGAACAGCGATTCGACCCGCACCCGGTTCGACGACAGCGAGGCCAGGCCCAGCGCCAGCGCCAGCGACACCAGGAACGATTCGCCGCCCGACAATGAATTCACTGAGCGCACCTCGCCGCCCATGTCCTGGTCGCGCACCATCAGCGCCAGCGACGGCATGCCGGCATAGCTGACCCGCTCCAGCCGGTAGCGTCTGGCCAGCTGCGCCAGATGCGCATTGGCGTAGCCGAGCAGCACGTCGAGCGTGAACTGCTGGGCGTAGTTGCGGAATTTCTTGCCGTCGCTCGAGCCGATCAGTTCGGACAGCTTGCCCCAGCGCGCCTCGACTTCCTGCTGGCGCTCGATCTCGGCCAGGCTCGATTCGGCCAGCTTGCGCCGTTCCTCGTCCTGCAGCGCGCGCAGGCGCAGCGCGGTCGTGGTCTCGTGCACCGAGCGGCGTTCGGCCTGGACCGCGTCGAACAGCGCTTGCAGCGCGTCGAAAGGGGTGTCGTCTTCAAGCTTGGCGGCCAGGTGCGCCGCGCGCTGGGCGCGCCGCTCGTTCAGCACCGCGGTGGCGCTGCCGACGTCGGCGTCGAGCGTCGCCAGGGCCGCGCGTTCCTGCGCCAGCCAGGCCGCGCCCACCTGCAGCAGGCGCGCCAGCTCGGCGCTGTCCTCGACCGGATCGAGGCCGTCGGACTGGCGCCGGTAGTCGTCCAGCCAGTCGGCCAGGGCGCTGGCGGCGGCCGCACCGGCGTTGTCGAGTTCGGCAATCCGTTGGGACAGCTGGGCCAGCGCGGCGCGGGCCGCGCTTTCGCGCTGGGCGGCGTCGTTGGCGGCGGCCTGGCGCGCAGCCAGGGCTGTGCGCGCAGCGGCGACGGCGTCGTTCAGCGCGCGCTCTACCTCAGCGGCCGCGCGGCCTTGCCACAAGGCGCCGCGCTCTGCGCGCATGCGGGCCAGCTCGGCGTCGATGCGGTCGAACTCGGCTTTGGCGGCGGCGCCGGTGCGGTCGAGGTCGCCAATGCGGGCCTGGGCGGCGGCGCTTTCGGCTTCCAACGTGGCCGCCGAGGCGCTCGTGCGCGCCAGCAGCGCGGTCTGGTCCTGCCACTGCGCGCTTTGCGCGGCGCGCGCCTGGCGCCAGGCGGACGGATCGCGGCGCCACGCCGCTTGCCAGCCGTCGCCATGGGCGCCAGCCAGCGCCGGATCGAGTTCGTCCAGCAGTGCGGCCAGTTGGGTGTCGAACGCTTCCAGGCGCACGGTCTGGGCGCGCAAGTCGTCGCGCAGGCGCGCGGCGGCGTCGCGTTCGCTGTCGGCGGCCTGGCGCAGGCGCGCCAGCGTCGATTGGGCGGCGTCCACCGCGCGCTGGGCCGCGTCGCGCGTCGCGGCGGCGGCGCGCCAGGCTTGTTCGCGCCCCGCTACGGCGTCGAATGCAGCGCGTACGTCCACGCGCTGGGCGTTGAACCAGTCTGCGCGTTGCTGTGGCGCCGGGGCGCTTTGCGCCAGCGGATCGGCGTCCCAGGCTTGTCTCAAGGCGAGCACGCGTGTGTCGAGCATGGAACGTTCATCCGCCAGAGTGCGCAAGCGGTCGCGCGCCGCGTTCAGCGCCGCGGCCGCGTTGGCTTGCAGCGCGCCGTTGTCGCGCAGTCGCGCGCGGCACTCGTCGACCTGGCCGCGCAGGCCCGCCAGCATTGCATGCAATTGCGTGTCCTGGTGCGCGTACGGGTGCTCGTGCGCGCCGCATACCGGGCACGGCGCGTCGTCGATCAGGTTGGCGCGCAATTGTTCGACGCTGGCGGCGCAGGCCAGCTCGGCCGCTGCCAGCGAGCGCTCGGCCTGGCCCATGGCTGCTTCCAGCGCGGGCGCTGCACTGGAACCGCCGTTCAGCTCGGTTTGGGCGGCGGCACAGGCGCTGTCGGCACGGTCGTGTTCGCGCGCCAGTTTGGTCAGCGCTTCATTTGCGCCCGCCAGGTCGAGCCAGGTGCGCTCGGCCGCTGCCAGCCGTTCGCGTCGCGCTTCCAGCGTTTGCCGTTCGGCGCCGAGGGCGTCGGCGTCAAACCCGTCCAGCGCCGCCATCGCCGCGCGGCGCTGCGTTTCCAGCGTTTCCTGATGCTCGATGGCCTGGGCCAGCGCAGCGTCGGCCTGGGCTTCGCGGCCGGCCGCCTGTTCGACCTGGGCGCGGGTGGCGTCCAGCGCCGCGCTCCCGGCGGCGCGTGCGCTGGACGCCTGTTCGGCCTGGGTCAGCAGACGCTCCCAGCGTTGCCACTGGCCTGCCAGCGCTTCCAGGTGCGCATTCGCGGCAAGCCAGGCGGCGGCGGCGGCGCGCGACTGGCGCGTCCGTTCCAGTTCTGCAGTCTTTGCGGCGTGCACGGTACGCGCATCCCGCGCGGCGGTTCGTGCCGCTTCCAGCGCGCCGGATGCCTGGTGGTGGGCCGGGGCCAGCGCCGCCAGGGCGGCGTCGAGCGCCTTGGCGCCGTCGAGTTGCGGCGCAGCCTGGCGCAGCGCTTCCTCGGCGCTGTCCAGGCGCGCCATGGCCGCGTCCAGTTCCTGGCCGGATTGGCGGCGCGACGCCAGTGCAGCGGCCAGCTCGGCATCGGTTTTAGCGACCGCCGCGCTGGCCTGGCGCCGCTCGCCTTCCAAGCGCGCCACGTCGGCCAGCAGCGGCCGCGCCGGCTGGACGGCATCGAGCGTGGCCAGGCGCTGGCGTCGTTCGCCGGCGTCGTCGCGCGCGGCGGTGGCTGCGGCCAGTGTGCTGTGCGCTCCCGCTTCGGCAGCGCCCAGCTTGTCGAGTTCGCGATGCCAGCGCAGCTGCGTTTCCAGCGCGGCATGGCGCACGTCGAGCGCGGCTTGCGCCACCTCGGCGGCGGCGCGCTCGCTGTCCAGTTGCATCCGTTCTTCCGCGCTCAGCGGAGCATGGTTGGCCAGCTTGGCCTGCAGCACGTTTGTTTTGGCCTGCTCGGCCTTGTAGCGCTCGAACGCGCGGCGCGAAATCTCGGTGTAGATCGTGGTGCCGGTCAGTGTTTCCAGCAGTTCGCCGCGCTCGTTCTCGTCGGTCTTCAGAAACGCCGAGAATTCGTTCTGGGCCAGCAGCACAGCGCGCGTAAATTGCTCGAACGACAGGCCGATGCGCGCCGCGATTTCCAGCGCCGACTCGGTATTGGTGCCGCCCAGCGGCGCCAGTTCGGGCAGGCGGTGCAGCGTGATGCGCACCGGTTGCAGCGCCCCGCTGGGGCGGTTGTAGGCGCGCCGCACGCTCCAGCGCGCGCGGTAGCGGCCGTCGTCGCTGCCAACGAAATCGACTTCGGCCCAGCCTTCGGCGGCGCCGCGCCGCAGCAGGGTACGCGGGTCCTGGGCGGTGACGGTCTCGGCGCCGACGTCCGGCAGCTGCGAGCCGCCGATGCGCTTTTGCAGGCGCGGCGTGGCGCCGTACAGCGCCAGGCACAGGGCGTCGAGCAGGGTGCTTTTGCCGGCGCCGGTGGGGCCGCTGATGGCGAACAGGCCGCTCGAGGCCAGCGGTTCGGACTCGAAATCGACCGTGAATTCGCCGCTCAATGAAGCCAGGTTCTTGCCGCTGATGCGCAGGATTTTCATTGGATGTCTCCGGCGGCGTGGAACAGTTCGGCGAAGGCATCCATCTGGTCGGGCGGGGCATCGTCACCGAAACGCTGCTGCCACAGGCGGCGGAAGATGTCGTCCGGCTGCAGTTGCGCCAATTGCTCCAGGCTGAGCGCATCGGAGGCGTCGGACACGGCGACCAGTTTGCGGGTCGGCTCGATCTTGGCCAGGCGCACAGGTTTGCCGGCGACCGCGGCTTCGACGCGGCTGCGCAGGCCCGGCTCGGGGCCGTCGAGCAGCACCCGCACTTCGAGGTAGGGCCAGGCTTGCGGCGGCAGGTCGGGGTCGGGTTCCAGTGATTCGAGTGCGGCCAGCACGTCTTCCAGTGGCGCCGGCGTGGCCGGCACGCGCAGCAACTCGACCGCGCGCGGCACGAACAGTGGCGTCACCGTCGTGGCGCCCGTATCGTCCAGGTCGACGCGCAGCACCTGATGCTGGTAATTGACCTCGGAGAACGACAGCGGCAGCGGGCTGCCGCAATAGCGCACGTGCTCGCGCCCGCCGACACGCTGGGCCAGGTGCAGGTGGCCCAGCGCCGTGTAGGCAATGTCGGGACCGAACATGCTGGCCGGCAGCGCTTCGCTGCCGCCGATCACGATGCGGCGCTCGGAGTCGTGCGAGGACTGGCCATCGACCATGTGGCAGTGGCCCATGGCGACGATGGCTTGCCCCGGCGCGCTGCGCTCGACGGCCAGTTCGTAGGCCTGGCGATACAGCAAGGTGGTGCCGTACAGATACGGGTCGGGCGCCGGGGCATCGTCTTTCAATTTCTCTTCGCGCGGCAGGCGCGGCACGTCGCCCGGGCGCAGGAACGGCACCGCCAGGCACCAGGCCTTGACCGCACCGTCGCGGTCGTGCAGCGGCACCAGCAGCCGCTCCAGGTCGACTTCGCCATCGACGCCGCGCAGCACATTGCCGACCACGATCGTTCCGTAGGCTTCCAGCAGCGGCGTCGGCGCTTCCAGCCGGCCCGGCGAATCGTGGTTGCCGGCAATCACCACCACCTGCAGGTGCGGCACCCGGGCGCGGGCGCGCTGCAAGAAACGGTACAGCTGGCGGTGGGCCAGCGACGACGGATTGGCGTTGTCGAAGATGTCGCCCGCGATCAGGAGCACGTCGATCGCTTCCTCGGCCAGCGTGTCGACCAGCCAGTCGAGAAAGCACCCGTGTTCGTAGGTCCGGTCGTAATTGTGCAGGGTCTGGCCGAGGTGCCAGTCGGAGGTGTGCAGCAGCCGCATGGGAAGTCGAGGTTCCGGTGGGAGAGATAAAGAGATCGGGAAATCGGCGCCTACTATAGCGCAGCCGCGCGCCGCTCTGCAGGACAGTGCGCAGGCGGCCTGGCGCCAGCAAGCCGGGCGCCGGCGGATAGCACAGAAAACTGCTCGGCAGTTGCCCAATGCGCATGAAATAAAGTTCGCCTGACCTCGCTCGTGCAGCCCTGCGGGTTTGAGCCACCTCAAACTCGTGAACGATCTTGTCTCTACACTACGAAGTCTCTGTCGGCCGGCGACAACACCATTCCAAGCACCGGCCACCCCTACAAAGGCATCCCCGGCGCGGCCCTATCGCGTGCGCTGGCGGAGCCATATCGAGAGGAGACACAATGCTGACGTCAACCTATACGCTGGTCGTCTTGTCCGTCGAGCAGTCGCGCGCACGGGGCGAGGTGCAGGCGCTGCTCGAGCGCTGGCGTCCCGGCGCCTGGTGGGGCGAGCCGCCCGCCATGCGCCAGTACGCGCAAGCCTGCGAAGCGCTGCGCCGGGTGCTGGACGATTGTCACTGGCGCAAACTCGACAAGTTCGTGCTGCCGGCGCTGCGCCGCTGCGTCGCAGTCGCGAAAGCCGACGCGGAAACCGATGCGGAAACCGACGCCGATGCCGACGCCGATGCTTCAGCAGACGCGCTGCTGAGCGAGCTCGATAACCTGAGCCGGCGCGCCGCCGACGCCCGCAACGCCGCCGAGGCTGCTGCCACCGAAGGCGATCCGGGCTGCCTGGCGGCGATCGAACGTTGCTGCCAGCTGCTGCTCGAACGGCTCGAACGCGAAGAGCGCGAGCTGATGCCGCTGGCGCGCAGCAAGATCTCGGGCGAGACGTGGTTCGCGATCGCCAACCAGATGCTGGCGCAGGACGCCTATCAGAACGAGCAGCGCGGGGGCGCCGCCGGTCCGCCACGCGCGCCAGGGGGGCATCCAGGTTTTTCCGCCAGGAAAACGATCAGCCGGCCGCCGCAGCCGGAACGTTCATTGCCCCTGGTGAATTGATTTCGGGGCGACAGCAGTAAGGCGGCAGCGCGCCGGTAGAGCCTGGGGTTCTTTGCTATGATGGGAGTTTTGGAAGTGCGATTTCATCATGTTCGAATTCCTATTCAAGCGGCAAGGCGGCGCGAAACCGGCCGCTTCCGGCGAGCAGGCCGGCGCCGGCAAGAACGCGCCGGGCGTGGCGAAGTCAAACCCGGCTTCCGCAGCAGCATCGGCATCGGCATCGAGCGCTGCGTCTGCCACCGCCAGTGCGCGTGCGCGCCAGGCCGACGAGCTCAAGGCGCTTGGCGCTGACGAAAGCGCGGCCGTCGCCTTCATCCTGCGCTCCGAATTTTCCGAACTGCGCCTCGCTGCAGCCGAGCTGGTACACGGCAAGGAAGCGCTCGAGCGCGTCTACGGCGCGATGCGCAACCTCGATCGCCGCGTCGCCAAGCTGGTCCACAGCCGGCTGGACGCGATCCGCCATCACGAGTCCGAACTGCGGCGCGGCGAAGAAGCCCTGGCGCAGGCGCGCACGCTGCTGGGCGACACCCTCCTGACCCCGAACCACGTCGCCGAACTGGACCGTAAATGGTCGGTCATCCGCGCGCCCGAGCTGGCGCCCGAGTTCGATACCGTGCGCGCCGAACTCGGCCGTCGCCTGGAATCCCAGGTGCAGTTGCAGCGCGCCATGATCGACCGCCTGGCTGCGTTGCGCCGGCTGGGTTCGGGCGGCGCGGACGGCGCCACCCTGGCCGAGCGCCTGGCCGCGTTGCAGGCCGAGCAGGCCGCGGCGCTGGTCGACCCTGGCCACGCGTCGCTGCCGCGCACCTTGGTCGCCGAGTTCGCCACCGAGCATGCGCGCGTCACGGCCAGCCTGGCGACGATCGAGCAGGATCGTGCCGCCCTGGCAGCGCGCGAAGCGGCGCTGGCCGGATGGCAAGCCCAGCCGATTACCGAACTCAAGGGCGACACGCTGCGCAAGGAATGGCAGCGTCTGCCTGCGGCCCCGGCCAATGAGGCGGGCGCGGCCTTGCAGACGCGTTTCGACGCGCTGTTGGCCACGCTGCCGCAAGAGGTGCGCAAGCCGAAGCCGGCCGCCGCGCTCGGCGCCGACAACGTCGCCAAAGCCGGCGAACGCAAAGCAGGCAAGGACGCAGGCAAGGATGCAAACAGGGGCGCCGACCAGCAATTCCTCGACCATCTGGACGCGCTCGAAGCCGCTCTGCAACAGGGTTCGCTCGGCAGCGCTGCCGAACTCGACAAGACGCTGAAGGAAAGCAAGGAGCGCGGCATGCGCCTCACCACGGCGCAGTCCGACCGCCTGGCCCATCTGCGCGCCGAGCTCAAGCGCTTGTCCGATTGGGCGCGCTGGGGCGGCAATGTGTCGCGCGAAGAATTGATCAAAACCGTAGAAAGCTTGCCGACGCAGAACCTGGTAATGGGCGAGCTGGCCAAGAAGGTGGGTTCGATGCGCGATCGCTGGAAGGCGCTCGACAGCCTGTCCGGCCCGGCGCCGCGCAGCCTGTGGGAACGCTTCGACGCCGCCTGCACGCTGGCCTACGCCCCGGCCGCGGCCCACTTCCGCCAGCTGGCCGACGAGCGCCACACGAATGCGGCGCGCGGCCAGGCCCTGGTCGACGAAGCCAACGCCGAAGTCGCACGCCTGGCATCCAGCGAGGCTGACTGGAAACACGTGTCCGGCACCGTGCAGCGCTTGCGCACCGCCTGGAGCCACCTGGGCGCGGTCGACCGCAAGGAAAAGAAACGCCTCGACACGCTGTTCTCCGAAGCCCTCACGACGCTGCAGCGGCCGCTGGAAAACCAGCGCCGGGTCGAAGTTGCCGTGCGCGAGCAATTGATTGAAGAAGTGCGCAAGCTCGACCCGCACGAGCGCCACGCAGTCGATCTGTTGCGTGAACTGCAGCACCGCTGGCAAGAGCACGCGCGCGCCTTGCCGCTCGAGCGCAAGGCCGAGCAGGCCCTGTGGCAACGCTTCCGCGCCGCTTGCGACGACCTGTTCGCCGCGCGCAAGGAACAGGCCAACGCGGCCGACAGCGAGCGGCGCGCCCACGAAAGCGCCAAGCAAGCGCTGTGCGAACGGCTGGAAGCAGCGGCGCCGGACGCGACCCCGGCGACGGCCGGCAAGCTGCTGCGTGAAGCGGCGACCGAATGGCAAACGATCGGCCCGGTGCCGCGCGCGCACGAGGCGCGCATCGACAAGCGTTACCAGGCCGCCGTGGCGCTGGTGCAACAGCACGCCGACAACGCGCGGCGCGCGGCCGGGGTCGTGCTGGCCGGCGCGGTGCGCGACAAGCTGCGCCTGGTGCTGTCGCTCGAGTCGGCCCTGGTCAATCCGGACAGCAACACCGACGCAGCCGACTGGCGCGCACGCTGGGACGCGTTGCTGCCGCTCGATGGCGGCTTCGAGGCGGTGCTGCGCCAGCGTTACGACGCAGCACTGGCGGCGCTGGACGGCGAGCGCGCCGGCCATGTCGCGCAGCTGGAGGCGAATCGCGAACGCGTGTTGCAGGATCTGCTGCGCCTGGAGATCGCGGCCGGCGTCGACAGCGGCGCCGAGTTCGCGCGCGACCGCCTGCGCTTGCAGGTCGAGGTGCTGCAAAGCTCGCTCAAGTCGGGTCAAAAACCGCTCGCCCAGGTGGACGAGTTGCGCGCATTGCTGGCGCTGCCGGCGTTGCTGGACGCGCGCACCGAGTCGCGCATCGAGCACCTGCTGCTGCGCCAGGCCAAGGAGGGCAAATGAGCGAAGGGTTGCGTGTGCAGGCTGTCGAACAGGCCGGTCCGTTCTTCAGCGACATCCGGGTGCAGAGCGCCGACTTCGACCTGGGCCAGGAGGTGGCGCGCCTGCGCGCCGGCGACGCCCGCATCGGCGCCGTGGTCACGTTTGTCGGCACCGTGCGCGACCTGAACGACGGCGCCCGGGTCGCCGAACTGGAACTGGAACACTATCCCGGCATGACCGAGAAGTCGCTGCACGACATCGTGGCCCAGGCTCGTGAACGCTGGCCGCTGTACGGTGCGCAGGTGATCCACCGCGTCGGCCCGCTGGCGCCGCTCGACCAGATCGTGCTGGTCGCCTGCAGCGCCGCCCACCGCGGCGAGGCGTTCGCCGCCTGCGAGTTCATCATGGACTACCTGAAGACCGACGCCCCGTTCTGGAAGAAAGAGCAGACGCCTGACGGCGCGCGCTGGGTCGACGCGCGCGTGACCGACGACAAGGCCAAGGCGCGCTGGGAAGGACGTTGATTCGGCTCACAATCCCCGTGTAAATGCGAGGATTTTCGCAGGCGTAAACATGATAAAGTTCCCCGTCACCAACTTTGAGGGAATCTGCCATGCAACAAAACTACCGGCCTACCGGCGCCTTCGTCGGCGCTTCCTGGGCGGCGCTGCTGATGGCCATGGCCGCGTTCCTGATCGGCCTGTGGAATGCGCAGATGCAGCTTAACGAAAAGGGTTATTACCTGACGCTGCTGCTGTACGGCCTGTTCGCCGCGATCTCGCTGCAAAAGACGGTGCGTGACCGCGCCGAAGGCATTGCCGTCACCGGCCTGTATTCCGGGCTGTGCTGGCTGTCGCTGGTGGCCGCCATCCTGCTGCTGACGGTGGGCTTGTGGAACGCAACCCTGAGCCTGAGCGAAAAGGGGTTCTATGCGATCTCGTTTGCAATGGCGCTGTTCGCCGTGATCGCGGTGCAAAAGAACGTACGCGACCTGCAGGCGGCCGGCCCGGCCGGCGACGCCAAACTGTCCGACTCCTGAGCAGAATCGCACTGCCAGAAAAAAGCGCCCGCCACCCGGCGGGCGTTGCACATCTTGAAAAGCGGACACGCATCCCTATCTTGCTCTCCAGTTAAAACAAACTCTAGGGAGCAACACCATGCGGCAAGATAAATTGACGACCAAGCTCCAGGAAGCCCTGGCGGATGCCCAGAGCCTGGCGGTCGGCAACGATAACCAGTACATCGAAGCAGTGCACCTGCTGACGGCCCTGTTGAACCAGGACGACGGCAGCGCGCGCTCGCTGCTGCAGCGCGCCGGCGTGAATGTCGGCAGCCTGGGCAATTCACTCAAGAGCGCGTTCGAACGCCTGCCCCAGGTCTCGGGCGCCGGCGGCAACGTCCAGGTCGGGCGCGACCTGATGGCGCTGCTCAATCTGGCGGACCGCGAAGCGCAAAAACGCGGCGACCAGTTCCTGTCCTCGGAGATGGTGCTGCTGGCGCTGACCGAAGACAAGTCCGACGCCGGCCGCCTGGCGCGCGAACACGGCTTGACGCGCAAGGCGCTCGAATCGGCGATCTCGGCCGTGCGCGGCGGCGAGTCGGTGAATTCGCCCGAGGCCGAAGGCCAGCGCGAAGCGCTCAAGAAATACACGCTCGACCTGACCGAACGCGCCCGCCTGGGCAAACTCGATCCCGTCATCGGCCGCGACGACGAAATCCGGCGCGCGATCCAGGTGCTGCAACGCCGCACCAAGAACAATCCGGTGCTGATCGGCGAACCGGGCGTGGGCAAGACCGCTATCGTCGAAGGCCTGGCGCAGCGCATCGTCAACGGCGAAGTGCCCGATTCGCTCAAGGGCAAGCGCGTGCTGTCGCTCGACATGGCCGCGCTGTTGGCCGGGGCCAAGTTCCGCGGCGAATTCGAAGAGCGCCTGAAGTCGGTGCTCAAGGAGTTGGCCCAGGATGAAGGCCAGACCATCGTCTTCATCGACGAGATCCACACCATGGTCGGCGCCGGCAAGGCCGAAGGCGCGATGGATGCCGGCAATATGCTCAAACCCGCGCTGGCGCGCGGCGAACTGCACTGCGTCGGCGCCACCACGCTCGACGAGTACCGCAAGTACGTCGAGAAGGATGCCGCGCTCGAGCGCCGCTTCCAGAAAATCATCGTCGACGAGCCGAGCGTGGAGGCGACCATCGCCATCCTGCGTGGCTTGCAGGAAAAGTATGAGCTGCACCACCAGGTCGACATCACCGACCCGGCCATCATCGCCGCGGCCGAACTGTCGCATCGCTACATCACCGACCGCTTCCTGCCCGATAAAGCGATCGACCTGATCGACGAAGCGGCGGCCAAGATCAAGATCGAGATCGACTCCAAGCCCGAAGTCATGGACCGCCTCGAGCGCCGCACCATCCAGCTGAAGATCGAGCGCGAAGCGGTGCGCCGCGAAACCGACGAAGCCTCGCAGCGCCGCCTGGAATTGCTGGGCGAGGAAATCGCGCGCCTGGAACGCGAATACAACGACTTCGAAGAAATTTTAAAAGCCGAGAAGGCGGCGGTGCAGGGCAGTACCCACATCAAGGAAGAGATCGAGCGCATCCGCCTGCAGATGGAAGAAGCCAAGCGTCAGAGCAACTGGCAGCGCGTCTCTGAACTGCAGTACGGCCGCCTGCCCGAGCTGGAAGCGCAGCTCAAGCATGCCGAAGCGAGCGCCGACCGTCCAGATGCGCACGACAAGCCCAAGCTGCTGCGCACGCAAGTCGGCGCCGAAGAGATCGCCGAAGTGGTGTCGCGCGCGACCGGTATTCCGGTGTCGCGCATGATGCAGGGCGAGCGCGACAAGCTGCTGCACATCGAAGACGAGCTGCACAAGCGCGTGGTCGGCCAGGACGAGGCGATCGAAGCGGTGTCGGATGCGATCCGCCGTTCGCGCGCCGGCCTGTCGGACCCGAACCGCCCGTATGGCTCGTTCATGTTCCTGGGCCCGACCGGCGTCGGCAAGACCGAGCTGTGCAAGGCGCTGGCGAGCTTCCTGTTCGATACCGAGGATTCCATGATCCGCATCGACATGAGCGAATTCATGGAGAAGCATTCGGTGGCGCGCCTGATCGGGGCGCCGCCGGGCTACGTCGGCTATGAAGAGGGCGGCTACCTGACCGAAGCGGTGCGGCGCAAACCGTACAGCGTGATCCTGCTCGATGAGATCGAGAAGGCGCACCCGGACGTGTTCAACGTGCTGCTGCAGGCGCTCGACGACGGCCGCATGACCGATGGCCAGGGGCGCACGGTGGACTTCAAGAACACGGTGATCGTGATGACCTCGAACCTGGGCTCGAACCGGATCCAGTCGATGGACACCGACGAGCCGGCAGTGGTCAAGCTGGCCGTGATGGCCGAGGTGCGCGGTCACTTCCGTCCCGAGTTCATCAACCGGATCGACGAGATCGTGGTGTTCCATGCGCTCGACGAGAAGAACATCGGCGCGATTGCCCGCATCCAGCTGCACAACCTGGAAGGGCGCCTGGCCAAGATGGAAATGACGCTCGATATCGACGAAGACGCGCTGCAAAGAATAGCGGAAGCCGGTTACGACCCGGTGTATGGCGCGCGGCCGCTCAAGCGCGCGATCCAGCAGCAGATCGAAAATCCGCTGTCGAAAGCGATCCTGTCGGGACGGTTCGGGCCGAAGGATGTGATTGCGGTGCGGGTGCGCGGCGGTGAGCTGGTGTTCGGCGAGCCGGAAACGACTGCAACGGTCGAGCTGGCGAAGTAAGGTTCAGCCGTCAAACTAAAACGGGCCGCGATTGCGGCCCGTTGTTCATTCTGCGCTAGGGAATTACTTGCGCGACTTGCGG
>Ga0265798_10002639_pt1 | contig 26160 bp, 19 predicted proteins | sample P3T30metagenome_FD_192430 | JGI IMG/M metagenome (GOLD analysis project Ga0265798, IMG submission 192430) | Plant litter microbial communities from East Loma Ridge, Irvine, California - P3 T30 | ecosystem: Environmental > Terrestrial > Plant litter > Unclassified | place: USA: California...
TTGACTTGTCCACAGCGGCATGACGCCGACCCGCTAGCGCATCTTGACTCACCACCACACCACTCCTCGCAGCGCCCTTTGCACAGTCATACCCACCCATTCATCCTGCGCCCTCTCCCCTCCCCTTTACACGGCAACACGGTCGCATCGCCGCCCTTGTCATATCCTTGGGCTCCAGCCATTGCTAACGAGGGCGCAAACACGAGAAATGACGCAGAGCACAACTCAACCCCCAGCATCACACACACACACACACACATGTCCATGATCAGGTTTCGTTTGTATGGGTACTATCTAGACCTGAGTAGGACGACATGGTTGTTGTCATACAAACTTCATGCATGAGACGCAGCGATTCCATAATGCTCCAACACCTCACTGCCTCATGTTCATGACGCCGCCACACCGCGCTCGCCGCAGTACTTGTCCACCTCCTTGCGCAATGTCTCACGCTGCAGGTTGACCGTGTCCATGATATCGCTCACCCCGTTGACTGACTTGCAGTACTCGTATGTCTCTGCCATTTGCATGAGCACGGCAGTCAGCTGGTTTGGCAGCCACTATTGCAGGTCAGTAAGAGCATGAACATCGCCAGGGGAGAACTCACGGTTACGATTGGGCTGCCGCCAGTCGCAGTTGGGTGTGATGTGTGCTTGAGGATGTACTCGCGCGTGAAGCACCAATGCCGCCAGCGGAAGTCGCGAACCTGGTCGAGGGCCTGGAGGTAAAGCGCAGCAGAGACTGAGTCGCCCTTGGCAAACTCGCGCACACCCGCCTGTTGTGCGCAATCACGGACAGCTTCGAGGAACTCACGGTGGTTGCCAGGGCGGTACTGACGAAAATCCTTGAGAATGTCTGTGAGGGGTGTCTCGGGCATCTGGACCTGCAGCAGATTGTCGCACATTGGAATCATGCTGTCGTTGGCTCCAGATTCACCGCGGAACGACATGGGCTCCTCGCTCACACCCTCGTACACGACTCCATTCGGGAACATGGACTGCGAAGTGATACCGAAGATGAATGTGCGGAAGTTGGTGTAGCCCTGGGGCTTGCTACGATTCCACATGGCTGGCAAAGCTGGTCAGACGCACGTTATGAAACAAGACGGGCAAGACTCACTGTTCATTACCCCGTTAACCTTGCTCAAACCACCGACCAGGGTGCGCAGACCATCGTTGAAGCGCTCTCGGTCTTGGGATGAACAACTCTCCAACATCTCCGAAGCACCCTCGACTAGTGCGCCAGACTCCTTGACCATGGCAATGTGAACAAGAACGAAACCTGCCTCAGAAGAGGATGGATCAAGACCATGTTCAAAGGCTCGGATCAGCCGAAGGTTATCGTACTCAAGACCTCTTGATGGATCTTCAAGGCGATAGTTGAATAGTGCATAAGATCCAGCGTACTCCATAAAGGGCTTGAAGCCAGCACTGCACACTTGTTAGCAAAGAGTGCAAGAGACAACACGACACCGATCCGTGTATCGAAATCAGACTCACATCTCAGCAACCTTGACGATAGGTAGAGCAATGCATCGTGGCAGCGACTGTCTTCCTAGCCCATATTCCTCTCCCTTTACGTGCCTCTCGTGGCAAGGTTCGAAGAGATATGCGGAAGCCAAGAAAGAATAGTCGCGATACAGTGCATTCATGACAACCAGGTCATGGCTATACTTTTCTACCTCAGGAGTAAGGTCGGGTAGCTCCTTGAGCAAGGTGTCGCCAAAAGTGAAGTTGGCGAGCAGGCCTGGCTCTCCTGAGAGTGTCTTGATGGGCATGCGCTGCAGCAAGGACTCAAGGGGAGCAAACTCGTTGGGCAACTCGACGATGGGCTCTTGGCGGGGAAGAAAGCCGCGTGTGGTTGAGACCATGAAAGCGGGGAGGGAGTGGTCATCAGGACGTGTGTCCGACATGATGGGGAAGTTGAAGTACGAGGACAACATTGTGAACAGAGCTACCACAATGGGAAGTACAAGTTATTGGAGATACTTGAGCTTCAGTGCAAATGGTTGGGTCCAAGCGTCAGCTGTTGGTGTTGATGTGGAAAAGAGACACCCACAAAGAGCGACTCAACGCACGTTTATATCTCGTGGCCGGAATCAAAACCGTGGCCGGAAACCTACCGGCCTCGTCAAGATAAGATGTACGTAATGACTGGATCATTTCTCCCCATCAGCAGACTCTGCCCCGACGACATCCTGAAACTCCCGGCCTCGTTCCCAACTGTTTCCCACAGCGTCCGAGGTGTCTGAGGATGGTGAGCCCATCGTCGCCAAGACTGGGGAAGAGGTGACAACAAGGACGTCTCTCGCGACGCCACAAAGGCAAGGAAGTCACTACTCGTCCCCAATGAACAATGTCCCATTTTCTTTTGGTCTGCATGGTTTGGTCATCTCACAGTACAAAATGTAGCATGTTACTGATAACTGAGCAATGTCATTGTGAGTGCGCACAGTACGAGGGAGATTTCAAAAAAAGATACTATGCCATTACAACTAAATTCACACCGACCAGTAAGATCCAATATATAGTAGAGCAACTCCAATGCTCTCATGGACAGCTATGGTGATCATCTTTTTCTCGGTGTGATACTGTCCACGGTGAGGCAGACTCGAAAATGTCACTGCGAACATCGCACGATGCATCGGTCCGATTCGTGTCGCGCACCGCAGATAGCCGACGTGAATGCTCGCTACCTCTACACCTGTACTGGAACAAACATATTTGAGGCTGTCCACAAAATACATGGATGGCGTATACCACAAATGCACGAGGCCTACTTCTTTGCAAGGCCCTTTCCACGGGCAAGGTTCTGGGTGGCGATAAAAGTTCGGTTGCGGGCCAACCACAGCAGCGCCGATGGAAGGGCCGCCGAGAGCCGCAGGCGCGCAGCTTTCCGGCCTCGAATTCCGGCCTCGTATTGCTTGGCTACAGAACGATATCACGAGGGTATAAATCTTTACAGGCATAGTGTGATGTTGTCTGTCCAATGAATACGCAGGACCAGATACAAGCCTCAGTAAAGTGTAGACCACCTGATTGCCGAGAGATTGGCGTTTGAGTCTACGATTCTTCTCTCTCCGTTGTACAGGACGCCGCACGTGTATATTCGACTTGGGTTCGATAGAATTGTGCTGATAAGAGAGATGCAACATGGCCGGCCGTCAGCTGTGTCGCACATTAGGTGCAGAGTTGCAGCCAAGTGGCCGGCAATGTAGCTGTCATTACCCCACGATCTCATGCCCATTCATCACGATGGATCTTGTTCCGTGGCACAGCCAACTCGAATAATAAGCCACCCCAAAACACCACTCCTAAACGATAGAAGAAGACTTGACAGACGCTCTGATTTCAACACTAGACACACACTCAATCCCCGGTAACCATGTCGAAGACTTCAAGCAACGCAGAGTCAGTACTCTACCCAAGAATTACAAACCACATATCGGAAATAGTCGAGAGATTACAAGAGCTAGAACGCGACCCTACACACCCAGAGGCGCACATAAACATCGCGCCCATTGCACTTGTCGGCACCGTAAAGCTCCACGGAACGCACGCCGACATTCTTGTCCATGCCAACGACGACATTGTCTTCCAGTCACGAAACCTCACCGGCCTCTCTCCCGCAAAAGACAACGCCGGCTTCGCAGCTGCAATGTCCCGCAAAACCCACGCCATCTTGCAACTGCGAAACCTCTACCTCGCCCGCTGGAGCAAGCTCAACCCCACAAAGACACTGCACCGACACCACCCCGTCCTCATAGCCGGCGAGTGGATAGGCAGCAAGATCCAAAAAGACGTGTGCATTTCGCAGCTCTCGCGCCGATTCGTCATCATCTCGGTAAAGATTAACGGGGCATGGCAGAACGACCAGGAATACGCAGACATCAGCCTCGATGCCGACGACATGTACAACGTATCGCGCGCCGGACTCTATCGAGCAACGCTGCATGTCCAGGACGTCGCACGTACGGCTTCCCAAGTCGAAGCCCTGGCCGAACAAGTGGCTGCCCGGTGTCCTTTTGCAGCGACCTTTGGCCTGGCTGGTTTGGGCGAGGGCATCGTGTGGAAGCTTGCATCGCCAAAGTATAATGCCGATCCTTCTCTTTGGTTCAAGACAAAGGGCGGCAGGTTCAAGCCTGCACTTTTCAGACAACCTCTGAAGGGTGGTGCTCTCGGGGGAAAGCGCAGGGCAGCCAGGCTTGCTGCTGAGACATGGTGTTCGGCACAGCGGCTGGAGCAGGGCTGGGATGTATTGAGGGAGAAGGGCGTCAAGAGAGATGGAAGAGGGGCTGGGGAGTATGTGGATTGGGTGACGCAAGATGTGTTGGTGGAAGAGAAGGCGAGGATCAAGGACGAGGGCGTGGATGGGCCGATGTTGGTGGTTGAAATAGGCAAGATTGCGAGAGCTTGGTATAACACGCAGATCAGGGTGGAAGCTGGTTGTTTGTAAACAACATGACAGGTATACATGCTGCTACCCGGGTTATTCTGTATTTTCACGCTACTGCAAGTCATCTATTATTCATTCTTCTGCATTAAACTACCATGCCGCCATTCACAATTATCACTGCTCGATTCCATTCGTACATGTCCCGTCTATTCCAAGAAGCAAAACCTTTCTAGATGAGTGCCGCCGCAATACCCACTGCCGCGCCGAGAGCGAGACCTGCTCCAGGAAGCAGCGCACCAGCAGCGCCCGTAAAAGTCTCGATTGGCGACCCCGTCTTGGTCGCATTCGCGCCAGCGGTAGGTGTAGCAAGCGCAGCAACCGTCTTCAGCAACTCGGGCGTGGTAGTAAACGTCATGAGATCGCCCCCAAAAGCAAGAGACGCGCTTGTAAACGGCAGCGCAGAAACCGCGGTCGCGCCGTCAAACGCCACACGATCGGATGCCGGCGCCTCTGGCTCCAGCGAGGCACGGTCAAAGGGTTCGAGAGGGCTCAATACGCTACAAGGGGAGTTAGTTGAAATTGTAGAAGAAGCAAAAAGTCAAAGGAGAAAGAAAGAAAAAATAATAGACAAAGAACTAACCTGTCAATAACATGGGCAACCCCGTTGAACAAGATGGTATTCGCAAACACAATCTTCGCGCCATTGACCCACGCACTCCCATCCTCGAGCACGGTAAACACCAGATCCGCTCCCTGGAGACTCTTGACCGTGACGTTACCCAGGCTAGGCGAGAAAATGACATTGTTGGGGATGATGTGGTACTTGAGCACTTGTTGGAGCGTCGCCTGGTCGACGGCCTCGACGACGGAGCCGATTGCTTCAAAGGCGGCGTCAGTAGGCACGAAGATTGTGAAGTCGGAAATGTTGAGGCCGACGGCGTCCGGGCCCGAGAGGCCAAAGTCGATGGCGAGCTGGGCGGCTTCGAGCGCGCCGTTCATGGCGAGGTAGCCGGCACGGTAGGTGAAGAGCTGAAAGGGGGCGCCAAAGGAGAAGACGGTGTCGACCTTGTGGATGGTAATGCCGGCGCCGAGTTTGATGTCCTGATGCGTCGAGTTAGCAAAAGAAAGAAAAAAAATACACACAAATTGTAGTCAAGGAAAGCTTCCATGGCGATTGAAGAGGGGGAAATGGGATTACGCACTGCTTGGGTAACGGTCGAAATGGTCTGTTCGCCAGACAAGACGCACACATCCTCGCCATTCTTGACAAGCCCATTGTACGCGCCGCCGGTAAAGTTTGAAAACGGCTGTCGGAAGTCGACATACGAGCTATCCAACAGTGTCTGCGCAAAGGTAGGAACATGTGTGATGACTTCTGCAGGGTAGACACCCTTGAATACGTGGTTGGCAAGGAGTGCTCCAATTGCAATCGTGTTGTTGCGGTACTCGACCGCCTCGCCTTCGGGTATGTCTCGGGGCACATTTGCAAAAGCCTGGTTGGTAGGGGCGAAGATGGTGATGTTTGAGGCGGCCGAGAGAGTCTCGGCAAGGCCGTCTACAAGACCGACCAGCTCGAGGAGCGTGCTGAGATCGTCTTGCGAGGCGAGTAGGGCGCCAAGATCGCCTTGGGCTAGGGAGGAGCCGGCCATGAAGGCGTAGGTCCAGAGATATGATGGACGCATGGTGTGAAGAGGTGGGGAAAAGAAGACGCAGTAGATGAGCAGATTTTGGGGATGAAAGGTGGCTTTTCAGGCAACTGAGCAAGTGTTGAGGTCTTTTGATGTTCTGTTCTGCTTTGCTCTACATCCATCCCCAGCATCAACCTCTTTTATACATTTTCACCACCACCCAAGCGATACAAAGATAAAGATAGAAACAACGCCCAAAAGATCAGGAATCCAACGAGCTGGCATTATGACATCTACGACTTTGCAGCCAAGACACAGTTGTCAGTGTAAAAAGGTTGCACGACCAAGGAACAGCGCACCGCTTGCAGCAACTTGTGTTCGCCTGCTGCTGCTCTAGGCACTTTTGAGGTTGTTTAGATATCAGGCCCCGAGAGGCCAAGATCTGCACTGCCTCGCAGCCTTGTGGGAGGTATGAATAGGCCAATGGTTGGGCGTCTAGCGGACACTAGGGTCGGGCCAGAACATGGGGCGAACAGGGCTAGTACACACCCTGCACGACAGAGCAGATCGACTCATGAATATACGGCCAAAATACACCGAACGTTGTTGTTGTTTATTGCTTCAGCACTCGAGTCCTTTAGGACCTCCAGTGGAGGCGTGAGTATTAGTACGGACTTGTTGCTAGCACTGCATGCACTGCCTGGGTAATGTGACGTAGGACCGAGTCGAGTAGATTTTTCTTTTGCTCCATCGTCAACGGAAACGAATGGAACAAAGAAATACTATTCTGTTATTCTAAATGCTTTCCTAGCTTGTCAGTGAGCAGCAAGCCACAAAAATAATTGCATCATAACGGGCACCCGTCGGCCCCACTTTCGTGCAGCACATCCCAAATGCAACCAGGCGTACGGTAAATGCACAGGAACCAATCAAGGCCAAGCTGAGAGCAAACCGACGGCCAGATTTCGCCGGGTTGTAAATTCATATGATTTAGGCTCTTCATCCGTCAACTCCCAAGATTTGTCTCATACCGCCGCAAAATGGCAGAGTAGTCATTATACCATTCCTCAAGCCATCCTGTTGCATCAAACATTCGCGTTGTGAAGCAACTCAGCGTAGGATCCAGGACTTTTATATACGCCACCAGATTTCGCAGCTTCATGCCGCACTGCTCGATACGAAAGCAGTCCTTTGGAAGACACTGGCCGTACGTATTCCGGGGGTCGGGAGCTGTTGCCGCCACCAAGGCAGTTACCAGGACGAAGAGAGCGTACACAACGGTTGGTGCAAAGCAAAACGCAGGCAGGCTTAAGATTAGAGCAGGGTCCATTTCTGCGGCCGTGTCGACGACCGCGTGGCAGTGGCGGACGATTTCTTCGAGCGCCGTTTTGAGGGGCGGGATGATGGTACTTGGCCGCGGGAAGTCCTTGACGGGGATACGGCCAGGAATGAAGGGTGCGGCAAAAGATGCCTTGTTTGTGGGGGTGTGCAGCACGAGTTCGTACAAATGGATCATGGCAATATGCCACCATACCTTGAGTGTCTGCGAAGATGCAAGGGTAGGTGGGATCTCAGCTGCCCATGCGTCGATCTTGGCCTTTAGCATCTCAATCGTAGAGTAGGTGTTGTAGTCGTTGGCATCCACAAAGGTAGTTATCTGACAGAGACAAAGGTGGTTGGAAATTTCCTGATCCAAGCGGATGATGCGGACAATTTGACAAAACAGCATGTCGGACGGATGCCCGTTATTCTCTAGGGTCAAGACGCAGTCATGGTGATATGCATCCCATGGGACGGGACTGGGCCGGCGCGTACTGATTGATGAGCTCGAGGATGCCACATAACAGGCGAGCCAAGTACGCCGTGCTTCGAGTGAGGTGGGCTGTTCGTGCCGGCAAAAGTACGCGACAGGCGACGGCTGCAACGAGAAGCCAGCGATGCCTAGATCAATAGCCATGTCAGAGGCTAGCTGAACGATCTGGTAGCAGCTTCCCTGTAGCCCTCTCCGTGTGGTCTTGTTCCAGAAGGCGGCTATCAGCAGCGCCTGCACGAGCTCAAGAGACCTCTGGCCTTTGCCAATTACCACGTCACCAAGGATGTGCACCGTCTCCCGAACCAGCTCATCATTCAATTCTAGATCTACGCCTTGGGCCTCCTGCGTGATGGTATAGGCAATCACAGAGAGGAGTAAGACGGGGCATTTTGCGCGAAGATGGTCCAGGTCCACGGGCAAGTGGATTGCTGGCCATGCAGCTCCTGCATTGTGCGCGTATAGACGGAGAAGATGCTGTTGTCTCATGGGCGGGATGCGCGAGTCCAGGACTGATAGGGCGACATCGTCATGGCTGTCAAGTAGGCTAGCAGGCGACCGGCTGGTGCTCAGGGTTGTGGTAAGACTCCCGCCAGGTGAGAGGCTCGGGGTTGAGCCACTGCTCTGCTCCTGTAGCGCGTTCCTGAGCTCTTGAATCTGGGCCTCGAGCTCACTGATGCGGTCGCGCTGAAGACGTGGTGCGGCCGGGACGCACTGGAGGTTGTTGCGATGGCACCTATCGCAGCTAGTTGCCTCAGGATTTGTGGTTATATCGCACTTGATTTTGAGGCGATGACACTCTTCACAGGCGCGAAGACGTTTCCTCATTTTGCTATCCTTAGTTTGGATATACGGAGAGGTCTGGCGCAAGCCTCGAGTCTATGACGGCTTGAATTACCCCCCGGGCCGCAGTGCTTGGAACGTGGCGCAGTCGCGATCCTTTGGGCTCGACAGCGCTCGTATATCGTCACGTGACCAAGACCAAGGTGGGTGTCTTGTAGTAGACCACGCAGAACAGGAAGAAAAGCTCCGTGTTGGATAGCCATCAACTCTTCTTACAAAGCTCTCGTGCCCCCCACGCCTCAGACGGAGCTTGTCCGGAATAAGCATGGCGCCAACACCCCGCACACTGGTCCCGAATTGATCCGTCTGCCGTCATCCAGCCCCAAACATGATCAACCCGGCTGTCCTCACAACGCGACTCCCTGCGCAACAAGGGCTGTTAGGGGCATGAGTCCTCCTCATACGCGCCAATTGCCATTGCTCCAGTCGTGACGAGAATGAAGCCCAAGGACCTACTCCTGGGTCGGCTACCCGGCATGCACTGGGCCCCTCATGATATCCCCTCTTCCGAGCCCTCGTCCTCGAAGCCCAAGTCGCGGAACCCCTTCTCACTCAAGTCATCGACGCCTGGCCATGTTACTACCCGCCCGCGCAAGCCATTCAAGTCGGTCAACTCCAGGTCGAAATCCGATGTAGGAGTGGATGCGCGCACACATGCGCAGCAGCAGCAGCAGAGTCTGTTCTTTGCACGGCTGCCAATTGAGTTGAGGCGCATCGTGTATGAATATGTCATAGGAGAGGAAGTTGTACATCTGACGTTGAGTACAAAGAGGAGATATGGCCATTTTGTCTGCGAGGGCGTAGAAGAAGGCAGTGGGCGAGGAAAGCAATGCACGTGTCGTGTGCTTGTTGGGGGCCGGAAGGGCGCGAGACTGGATGGAGCGTGTATCAACCTGCTAAGGGCGTGTAGACTCATGTATGCTGTCCAACTCCCACTTCGCAACCCCCATCACCCCAACCAACCGCCCAACACTAACAACAACATCTTCCAGCTACTCTGAAGCCATATCACACCTCTACCGCCCACATGCCTTCTCTCTCCTCCACATAACCCACCTTCTCTATCTCCCATCTGCCCTCTCGCAACCGCGCCTCAATTCCATCCGCACCCTACATCTCCGTTGGGCCATCCGTGCGCTTCCCTACCTACGCCGCGGCCCCGCGAACCGCATCGCATATCGCGAGGACACGGCCAACTGGGAGCGTGGCTGGGGAATAATAGCTGGTATGGAAGAGCTGAGGAGTCTGCATGTCGTCTTGATCGATCCGAGTCCACAGCAAATGTGGGAGAGGAATTGGCTGGAGCTGCAGCATGTTTTACTAGAGTGCGTAAAGGAGGTGAAGAGGCCGAGGGAGGCAGTTGTCGTTCTACCGTATCCGAGTTGTGGAACCACGTGGGCCTCGGACGATAGTTGCGTGACGCTAAGAAGCCCGATCGGTGGTACAGTTGACCACGGCGACCAAGATTGAATGAGTGCCTCGATGAATACCAACTTCAATACACACACACACACAACGCTTTCAGTAACTGTGACAAATGACAAACATGTGTTACAGGGATTGTATTAAGCTGCATTATAATTACGTATCATATACAAGCCCATCTCTCTCTCTCAAAATGGGCTCTTATAAGCCAAAGCAGTTTGCGTAATAAGTCACCGTAGCCGGCCAGTCGGAAAACATGCCCAGGATCTTGACCTGGTGTGCAAGTACATCAAGCACCTTGTACATGTCCCCATCATTGTTAGTGACATTGGCAACGTACTGGTAGTAGTAACCACCACCATCCACCTGCAGCCACCCAGACCGCTCAAACGACCACGCAACTATGTCGAGCCCGTTTTCCTGGCAAGCAATGGCATACTCGGACGGCACAATTTCACCTGCATCGTCAAGCTTGGTAAGGGCGAACATTGCAGGCGCCATAATTCTGACGCCACGAGCAGCAAGCTCGGGGATGCTAGCCGTGGCATTGGCATATCCTTGGGGTGTATCCACTCGCTCATCAAGATACACGGCTTGCACACCAAACTCGGGCTCGTTGTCGATCCAGTAGAAGATGTCGTCTGGCAAGAACGACTGCAGCCACACACGCTCTGGCTCGATTTTGTACTCGCGGAATTTGTCGACCAGGTCTTGCGCGTACTGCTCTTGCGTGTATCCGTCAAAGGGCATCTTGACCTCGGGCGTCTTAAGTTCAGGCGTAAACTTCAGCCCCCAACTGTCAACCAAGGGGATGTAGTCGTCGACCGTCATGAGCTTTGGGCAGTCCTGCGCGTAGAGATCGGTGCGGAAGTAGGGAGTACCGTCCATGTACTCCTTTACAGTTGTAGCGTTGGGGTTGAAGCCGTCCATCTTGCCGCAGAGGGTGCCAAACTCGTCGAGTGTAATGTCCGAGGTGCAGCACTTGGCCGTCGCCGCGGTTCCATTCGCAGCGGGAGAAAAAGGTGTGGTACATTTCTCGGCAAGTGTAGTGTTGAGGATGTTGGTCGTGGTATGCAAGTCGCATTGGGCATGGCGGCAGACGAGCTGCTTGTCCTTGGTAAAGGCAACATCGCATTCAATCACACCGGCACCCATGCGATGAGCAGCATTGTAGCTTGCCAGCGTGTGCTCCGGAAACTGGAGCGGGGCTCCACGATGAGCAAAGACAAAATCCGAAGTCTTGAATTCCTGCTCCGAGCAACTCTCCAGCTTCTCCTTCAACGGTCCATCATCCATGTTGTCAACGAGGTAGTACGGTCGTACACCAACCTGTACATTGAACCTTTTGTGGCCATGACCTCCTCCTCCTCCTCCTCCCCCACGTCGAGGTACGACTGCAGGCACTGCTGCAGCAGACGCAAACCCAAGAAGAGCGGAAGTAGCGACAAAAAACCGCATCGTAAACAATTGTCCGCACAGAATTGGTTGGAACCCTGGGAAAGCCAACGGTTCCTGTGGGACTCATTTATGGCCATGCTACCTACTTCTTATCTGCGTCGGCAGTACTCCAAAGCTATACGATGCCTCGGATGGTCTACCCGCGCAGAAACGCCACACGATTGGAGCTATCCAAGCTATGCTGCATGGCTACTGCACGTGGGATAGCCATCCTGGTTCGCGGCTCTAGATGTTGCAGAGAGGTTGGCGGAGACGGGTTAGCTCGCCAAGCTACCAAGAATCCGTGGCTTGTCACGTTGCTCAACGGTGCGTAGAGATACGCGGGAGCCAGCGGAGCAACAGGCTCAATGTGCTGATGGAAGCTTGGTAGCATGGTTCGTGTGCGTCATTTTCCTGTCTTGTCTTGGCATTTTGTTGCTTCTGTGGCCTAGTAGCTGCTGTCTTTGCGCTCGAGATTTTAGCTAGAGGCCTGGCCGAAATTGCCCCGAATGACAATGTGAAGACACGTCTCGTCCACGCTGCGGGCAGTTAGCACCATAAAAATTTAAAGTATACACAAACATCCAGGAAAGAGGCATACAAGATTTCAGTTCTTCGAGGTTGAGATATAAGCGGTAACATTTTGCATCGCTACATTCCGCTACGCGTAAAATTGACAATCATTGAGCCAAGAACAAATGTACATTGAAGCATTCGCGATTTGGGACGGTGGCGTGCCGTGGCCCAGAAGCATAGTTTAGCTGGGAGCCCTGAGGTCCTGGTCGTATATATTCCAGCGCCTACTAAGTCTGTGGTAGTAACAGGCGGCTGCGCTACGCTATAGCTACAACCTGACGTACGCATTGGAGAGTCTCTTCAGAACACGCCAGCGCTGTTACTAGTAGCGGCGAGGCATACAGCCTTTTTCACAAATAGTATATACAATATACGGGTGTTCCTAAGAAAAAACCCTGTAATCGCTGGCTGTGTACTCGGCCTGGGCATGGAGCTTCATTAGTTTGAAGATAGAGTCTTAGGTAGAATCTTCGTCGGTATCTGAGCTGTCCCTTTCTGGCAGCTTGAGGACGCATCTGGAATTGCCAATGTCCACGTTAGTGGAACATCTCCAATTAGGAAGGGTGAGGACAAATTCTCTTGGCGCAGTGATCTTCTTGATGGGTTCCAATAGCTCTCTGCTGTTCTGTGCCCAGAATTCTCCATAGCATTGCTGCCAGAGGTCGAGACAAAAGTAAAGCTTCATGTGTAGCCGCCGGAGACCAGTCAGTCTACTAAGCGCTTCCCATGATCTGAACCACTCGCGCCTGTGATGGTCAGGCATCAGAGCCACCTGGAAGTATTGATGGCGATCAAGGTCCCAGTGGATGGTGAGATCGGCGATCTGGGCCATACGTTGGGGCAGGAAGAAGTAGGAGAGGTAACCTGTGGTTGGATAGTCTTCTAAGTCGGTCGAGATGAAGAAGTGGTTGGCTGTATAGAGATATTCGACTGCTTCCGAGTAACTGTACGTACTTTAGTCTTGACAACAAAGGATCACGTCAGAACTGTCGATATCCTTACGAAAAGCTTTTGATCGTCTTCCAATGACTACCTTGAAAGGTATTTACAGTCTTACATTGACATCTGAATGGAATGAAGGCTACTTACATTCTGCGACATGTTCTCAGCAAAGGCACTGCCATGTGGAGAGTCTTTTCTTCCCGGAAGGAACTGATATAGCAAGTGCAGCAAAAGACGCTGCATCGTCGAGCGTCTAACCGTCCCTGCGAAAGCGAAAGATGTATATAGTCTTCTTTTAGTGCTTCCTTGTATATCATACGTCGTAGCTCTAAAGGCAACTTGGTTGTAAATGCAGATTGCGTTTGAGGATGTGTTGTTTGCTCCTTCGATAGATCTGTCGATGTTATGCTAAGCGCGCGTCTGCGAGGCCAAGGTACTATCGGCTTCACGGGCTCGATTCTCCTGATGCGACTTGATGCACCGCTTTGGTCAGGCAGAAATAGGATCATGCAACATACACAAGGTGAAAAGACTGTCCATAGGAGACATTTGCACGTCTGCCAGGCTGCTGTTCGCAGATATTTGCCGGTCTGTCTTCCGGTGTTTTTGAGCTTGTTGCGAAAGCGCATTGTCATCGTTGGACGTGATACAGTGTCGTACCGAAAGAATGCAAGTAGAGGCTGGATGATGGTATTGTGATGGCTGGTGGGCTTACCTTGCAAGGAAGGGTGGTGGACGGAGGTTGTGGAGCCGAAGCGGCAAGCCCCACTTGGCAAGATGGAGCGATGACGCTCCCCAGGTCACAGTCGGCTATAAGACGTCGTTTACTTCCCTAGCTGGGCTATACTACGCATAGTATGATAAAGCCGATATTGATTCGAGCTTATGTTGCATATATATATGCAGTACATCCACTGCCTCACTGCCTCTGTACGGGATAAGTCGGACCTTAGAAGCCCGGGCGGAAAACCGGGATATAGCATGTATGCATTAATATTGACGGAGAGTGAGGGTATATGCTCCTTTCACTAGTATAGGCTGTATATAAATGATTAGGTTGTTAAGTAAGTAATCCTCAAAACATTTCTCGAGCCAAATTTTGTGTATACCAAATAGTAAGATATACCCTTCCCCTCTCCTCCCGACCATCTATGCACATACATATCTACGATACCCCGCACAATGTAATGTTCGTATTTTATTATCAAGTTTCAAATAGAGCGAGTAAAAATAGAAATGACCATGAGTTTTAGGCGCTTTGTGCTAATTACTTCTTTATTTCTTTGTATCAGTTAGACCTTAACCTCTACTTATTACATCCTTTAGAGATCTGTCTTGTTTGTTTGTAAGATCTTAAAAGCAGGCGGATGCTGTCCGCCTAGCCTTTAGGCTCCCGACCCGAGTTCAGAAAAGAATGAATATGAAGCTGTGCCGTATCGAAAACAAGCTTTGAGAAAGTGGGGGATTTTAATGGCAATTAGTCTGGTATACTCGTTACACTAGAATTCCTTCTCATTCTCGCATATGTACCTTATCGCTCGGATAGTCGTTGTTTATTTACAGCTACGAGTAACCAGATTTCAACATACTTTCGTCTTTATAAAGAGATGCTCAGTATATGAGTGATAATGTTCAAGTGTCCAATTCCACCTGACGGCGTCGCATCTAGGAGGACTGGTGCCTGCCATGGATCTCTGAATCCAGCCTCACACACTATTTTAGTGTTAGTTTGAAGGGTGTGGGAAAGATGCTCATTAGAAACGGTCGTGACAGGTTATATGTAACCCAGAACCAAACCAAAGAAGAATGTGTTGTGTAGCTTGATACAAGGAAGATGATATGGGATATAAAGTATTATAACTAGAATCCGTTGGCTAGCTTGGTCGCCCCTCGTACTCGATCATGAAGCGCACCTGCGCTGTCGGGAAGGGAGTCACCGCGCCAGGCGACCATTCCATCCGGACGAACAAGCACCAATCGATGCCCATAGAGCTTCTTGGCTTCAGTTTCCATAATACTGACACGGCGAAGTGGAAGACCCACTTTAGCTGCCGCCTCTTCGATTTTCTCGTCACTAGATTCCTCGGCCCCAAAACAGAGCAGTACAAAGTCTCCACTAGCGAACAAATCAATTGTCGAGGTCCCATATTTCAGCCAGCAATGGGGGGCGCGATGTCCCGGACGTGCTGTCTGCACATAAGTGCTGGGCTCATCCGGTGGTGCAGGTGAACCGTCGGGCACGATGATGGGTGAGTCTGCGTAATTGTATCCCAAAGCAAGGCCAAGAGCCTGAAACTCCTCGCGTAGAGTACTGGTCATTTTCTCGCCCAAAACTCGTCTCTGATCGTCTGCCTCCGGCCCATCATCCAATACCTTGTCTCTCCCCTGTCGGTAAATCCAGATTGAAAAGTTTCGAGTAGAGTCAGCCCCGTTTCGAATGGCGATTGGTCGTCGTTCTGTATTATAAGCCTCAATAAGTCCAGGCCCACCCCATCCCTCCAGGAGTGCATGCAAGATCCAGCTGAGGTCCATCACATCACCGATCCCGGTGTTCAGTCCGTGCCCTCCCGTTGGCGACATGGTATGCGCAGCATCTCCAGCAAGGAAGAAGCGGCCTTGACTGTATTTCTCTGCGGTGAACTGGCTTCGTCGCCACTTGTTCACTTTCAGTATCTCATACTCGATGTCGTCCCGACCCAAAGCCTTTCGCACTAGCGCATCCATGTTGATGTCTGCAATCTCTATGTTATCTCCTAAGCCGACCAACGAGAATCGCCACAATGATCGTCCGTCAATGGTAGTAAAGTTTCCCCAGGTTCCTTCGGGGCCGATGAACAAGAAGCTTTCAGCACTACCAAGCTTGTGCTGGTGTATCAAATCCTTGATACGAATGATTGAACTGATGGTGTATCCGAGATTTTTGCCGTCGAAGGAAACACCGACAGCTTTGCGCACTGTGCTTGAAGGACCATCACATCCCACAACATAGCGTGCTCTAATTGTTTCCTCTGTTCCGTCTTGTGTATGCTTCACGAAGCACCGCACGCCCGTTTCATCTTGTTCGCATCCAAGCAGCTCGATTCCATAACGGATGTCAGCCACTCCCCTCTGGAGTACGGCACGAGCCAGAATAGGATCAAATAAAAATTGGGGACATCGTTGCAAAGTCTCGCAACATTGTGTTGGAAGTTCTCGATCCTTCGCAGACGGCATCGAAAGGCGACCGATGAGCTTGCCATTGAAAGATGTACAAAAGACCGTGTCGCCCGGAAGGTCGGCGGGAAATCCTGAGTTGACAAACTCATCCCGGATTCCCACAAGTCGGCAGAACTCCATGGTACGCTCATTGATTACGCTTGCTTTGGCGGCAATCTCACCTGAGACGGCCGCATTGCGCTCGATGATGGTCGATCGCACCCCCCGCCGCCCCAGGTCCAGTGCAAGAGCGAGGCCGACTGGTCCTGCTCCTACTATGAGCACGTTGAGAATGTCCTCGGTGGTCATTTTTTGAGGGATTGATTTGAGTTTGGCAATTGTAGTAGATTTGATCTTGAGGTGGAGATGAGATGACAGGTTGGCGAGGAGCCGATCAAATGTTCAAATGTTCGCGTCTTAGGTACCTGCCCTCCCGAGCTCCTATGTAGCCACGTGACCCCAAACATGTCCGAGTGCATTGAACCCCGATGACGACGCCCGGCCTCATGTAAGGGCCTTCATGATTGTGGAGTCATGAATGTGTATACTTGGGATGTGGGTCGAACTCCAACCCCATGTCTTGCAGGGTCTAGTCGGGGATCAAAGAAAATACCCGATTGGCTGGAGAGGGTATCCCCGTTAACTCCGATCCAAGGAGATACAACCTCCACAGGAATTGAAAAGATGTATAGTCACAGCGAGCATCATGAGGCGTGTATCTCGGACGAAAGTGTGGAGCAGGTGGAGATCTGACGAACGTATATATAAATCGAAGTTGGCAAGAGAAATGTAATAATACAACATCTAAAATCTTCCAACTATTGCCCAAGATGGGCAACGTATTCTCACTCTACAAATGTTATCCACTATCGATAATTGCATTTTCCTTCGGAGCTGTCGCCATTTTCATAGCATGGCTGCGCCGAGACCGCCGACTTGACACCATTCCAGGCCCTAAAGGACTCCCGTTCATCGGCCTTGGCTACAAACTTCCACCGCGAGCGCCTGCTGTCTTTCGCAAGTGGGCCATGGAATATGGCGATGTCTTCAGGATTCGCGTGGGCTGGTACAATTGGGTAGTGATCAACTCCCCAGAAGCCATACGTGAGATTTTAGAGAAACAGGCCATTGCCACATCGTCCAAGGCTCCCTCACCGATGGGGCACGATATAGTCACGGGCGGAAAGCGGATGCTAACGATGCCCTATGGACCGCACTGGCGTGCTCAGCGATCGGTGGTGCGACCGATCACTACAGCGCCCATGACCGCGACCTTTGTCCCGAGCCAGGAGTTCGAGGCGAAGCAGCTGCTCTTTGATCTTGCCACCGACAATGAGAACCAGCGCAACTTCTATCAGCATATGCGCCGTTTTGCTTTCAGGAATCATCATGAAAAACACGTTCGGTACGCGTATCAAGAATTGGGATCATCCGGACGCGCAGGATGCAGTAAGAAGTCAAGCCATTCTCCGCAGAACTTCACGGCCCGGGGCCTTCATCGTCGATGAGCTTCCTTTTTTGGCTCGGCTGCCCAAGTGGCTTCAACCAGGACGTAGGGACGCCGAAAATGCAGCCAAGGAAGTGCTGGATATCAAGATGGGACTTTGGCGACGGATACAGAAGCAGCTCGCGTCAGGCGAAGCCCCTCACTGCTACGCACGTGAGATCCTCGAGAGCAAGGACTCTTGGTACGCGAAAGGGCTTGTGGAAGAGGACCTGGCCTGGGTCGCGGGCGGGCTTGTTGAAGCGGGATTCGAGACCACTGCGGCTACGCTGAACAGTTTGGTGCTTTATCTTGCTGCAAATCAGCGTGTACAGAAGAAGGCACAAGAAGAGCTCATGCGTGTTGTGGGGCCGAAACGGCTACCGAACTTCGCGGATATGTGTAACCTTCCGTATCTGCGCGCTTGCGTCAAAGAGATGCTTCGTATGAATCCCATTCTCGCCCCAGGTATCCGACATCACACCGACGAAGATATCATGTATAAGGACCATGTTATTCCCCGAGGAACGGTCCTGTTGGCCAACACTGCTTTCTTGCACTATGACCCCGAGCGTTTCGAAAATCCTTCCGAATTCATGCCAGAGCGCTACCTGCACCACGACCTGCATAGTGCCGACTATGCAGCAATGAGCGACCCTTACAAACGTGATCACTTCACCTTCAGTACTGGTAGGCGTACGTGTCCTGGTGCGCGTCTGGCCGAAAACTCGCTCAACATTGCGCTTGCCGGAATCATGTGGGCCTTTGAGATCAGGGCACCACTTGTGAATGGCACCGAGGTAGATATGGAGGTGGGCGAAAAGGCATATCCGGATGCGAGGTTCACGATACCTAAACCTTTCGCGGCCAGATTCCTGCCAAGGAGTAAGGAGAGACTTCGACTGGTCAAGGAAGAGTGGAAGACTGCTATCAGGGAAGGCTACGAGCTACGGGGAGTAGTCGTTGATGTGAACGGGATTGTTCAACACTAAAGTTGGATGAAGAAAAACAACGAGCGGTGGGCGAGACAAATTCCAAGTGAGGAATCTGTACCTGAAAATTCTATTATCTAAGTGTTAAGCTCCCTCAACTTTGACCGTAGTGCATTGGTGAGCCTCGAATGCTCACTCCTCAGCCATGAAGTGAGCATTTCAATCAAGCCATTCCCAGTACCAAAATTATATTCGTCGCTATCAAACAAGCCATGTCCACTGCCAAAGGTATATTCGTCGCTACCGCTGGACTTGTATGAAGCGAACTGATCAATCAGATCCTTTGCTCTTCCCATCTCCCCCGAGAGGAGCTGGATCTTTAATGCAGTCTGCACACGGATATCGTCGACATTGAAAGTTCCAATAGCCACTCTGGCTGATACGACAGTGGGTCTGGTATGCGACGTCGCGATCGACTCACTCGGTGCACCATCATCATTACTCGTGCTGGATGTTACACCCGACCACGCGGAAAAGACGCTCCCAGAGCCAGAGCCGGAAGCTGGGGAGGGTCGTGAAGGGGACACGTGGTATGACGCCGCAGCAAGGGTATCAGCTGCAGCTTTTTGGTACCGAGCTAACATCCGGTAGATGATTGATGCATATAGCAACGCATGATGCGGGGATGAGGGGCAAAGGCACGTAAGCAGTCGTCCAAGCCGTTCGCCAGATTCCCGGTTGCAGCGTAGCATATGATCCAAAGGTACGTCGTGCGTCGTGCCAAACATGGCTGAGACCGAAACTGTTGGTGACTGAGGCATTGGGGGTGAATGGTGAGAACCCTGAAAGGCCAAGCTCCCTAAAATTTCGTATGCTTCCCGGAAACAGTCATGGTGCTTAATCTCCGCTGATAGCTGCCAAACACCGTCTAGATGCCCGCTCTCGAGGCGTTGGTATAGAGGTACACCAATCTGCGTTAAGGGGATCGAATAGTCGGTTGGAGCGGACGATTCTAAAGTGGAGATGATACCTGGATCGATGGTGGAGATGGCTCCTGTGTCCATATTGTAGTTGAAGCCATCGCCAAGCTCTGAAGGCGTGAAGTCAGGGAATAGCGCTCCAAGTATGTCGCTGTGTAGTCCATCTCCGCCATCCGCCGAGTCAACAATTGGCAGGAGGCTATGAGTAAAGCGGTCAAGGGTGCTTCCTAGAAGAAATTATCATCGACGTCCACTCGCTCAGGGCTCAGAGATGGTACCAATATCTGTTTCCTCTTCACTACCAATCGAGAGTCTTTTCCGTGATGGCTTGCCCGCCTTCTTGGATACACCGTAGATGCACACTAAGCCTAATGAGAGGCATCTCCCACAATCAGGCTGGCTGCGATCACATTTCAATTTCGCTGCGCCGCATTCGTCAGAGCTAGCACGTAACTTGGGCTGCCGAAGCATTTGTAGTGGCATATCAGTCATACCTCCAGAGTGCAGAACATAAGGATATTAGAGAACAGCAACAAAGGGAACCGGTGCTCTGTGTGATCTTATTGATTATAGAAGACACAATACGGCCATATTAGACCGTCCGCATTGCGCCATAGATTGGATCGTACCATACTTTGCAAGGATACCCATCGGTTCAGCTCCACTGTCAACATTCTTGCACCGACAACGCTCCATAGAGGGTCAAATTTTCGGCAACGTACAGAAGGATTACGGCACTTTTCAGAGTCTATACTTACTATAAACTATGATCCTCGGGCTTGGTGACGTCCTCGACGGTAATAATATAGGATATATTTGCAGACTAGGAGAGGTAGTTCAAGGGGCAGATTCCTTCTATAGAGCTACAACAAGCTCTCTTAGAAAATGAGTTGTAAGTGCATTGTATGTGAATAGGCTACATCAGACTGAACTCTTGCGTTTAGGGGCGTTCTGTTTCACTTTGAGGATCTAGGAGCTGTGGTGAACTGGCGAGCTTCCGGGCATATTTGCACCTGCTGCTGTTCAACTAGCGAACATTTGCTTCCAAATTGCACTCAGCAGATTGTGGGCATCTTGGAATGTTTTTCCCACAGCCGTTGTCGGACACAGTCTTGGTGAATACGCGGCTCTGAACGTAGCTGGGGTCTTGTCCGACGTTGACACCGTGTACCTCGTCGGCAAGAGGGCCGGAATGATCAATGACAAGTGCGAGCGAGACACCCACACGATGCTTGTCGTCAAGGGATCAGTGGATGACATTACAGCGGTGCTGGGGGACAAGACGTACGAAATCGCATGCATCAACTCACCAACCGAGACGGTATTGGCCGGGCCGAACGAAAACATCTCTCTTCTCAGAGCTGAGCTCACGGATTCTGGGGTCAAGTCCACCTTACTGCACGTACCCTATGCCTTCCACTCTTCTCAGCTCGATCCAATACTTGCGGATTACGAGAAGCTGGCCAGCAATGTGGTATTCTCCAAGGCCAAGATACCGGTCATATGCCCTTTGGATGGTACTGTCATGCTTAATGATAGTGAGAAGTTTGGCCCCAAATATCTTGTCAGCCATTCTCACGAGCCCGTCAATATGATCAAGGCACTACTGGCGGCACGAAGCCAGGGCATCATTACTGACCAGTCCGTTATGCTAGAAGTTGGACCCCATCCAGCTATCTCTAGTATGATCAAAGGAGTCCTGGGGTCACAAATCACTTCTCTATCATCATCACAGCGAGGAAGGCCTGCATTTCACATCCTGGCGGCGACTTTGAAAAAACTCTACACCTCAGGTGCCGAAATATACTGGTCCAGCTATCACCACGACTTCACGGCTTCCCATCAGTTTCTTCCCCTGCCAGCTTACAGCTGGGATTTGAAGGAATACTGGATACAATGTGTCAACGACTGGTCCTTGCGCAAAGGGGATCCTCAACTAGTGACTAACGGACCGACACTTGAGAGCACCACTATCCATAGGGTCGTGGAAGAATCGGGAGACTCTGGACGAACACACATAGTTGTCGAGGCGGACATCGCTCGGGGTGATCTTAGCCCACTGGTGCAAGGGCATGAGGTCGACGGCATCCCACTGTGTACTCCATCGGTTTACGCGGATATCGCACTCAGCCTGGGCACCTACCTTCTGAAGCGTTTTCGTCCGGACAAGGAAGCGAACCTCCTTGTGGACGTCTCGGACATGACCATCTCGAAGGCTTTGATGCTCCGTGCTGGTGCTACCCAACAACTCCTTCAAGCTCATGCAGATGTTGACTGGTTATCGAACACAGCTTCTATTAGCTTCATGTCTTTCGATAGCCTTCAAAAATTTCAGGCGCACTCGCGATGCGTGTTATGCTTCAAGAACCGAAGCCTTCAGGAGGAACTTGAAGCGGATGTCGTCAATTTAAAGAATAGAATGCAAACCCTTCGAGATGGGGTTGCTGACGGCATAACCGCCCGTTTCAACAGGCCGATGGTTTATCCCGCGATCCGGCCGTTAGCTCGCTTTCATGATGACTACCGGGCCATTAATGAAATTATCTTGAACAGCAGTACGCTAGAGGCCATGAGCCACCTCAGCTTTGAGACTGTTAAGAGGGAAGGTCACTACCACACGCACCCAGCCATCATTGATTCCCTGACGCAGTCTTGCGGTTTCACTATGAACTGCAACGATGCAACGGACCTGGATGTCGAAGTTTTCATGAACCATGGATGGGGATCTTTTCAGATATTCGAACCATTGGACTTTGACAAAAAATACACAACCTACACGCAAATGGTCGAAGGCTCAGATAAGCTATGGCACGGCGACGTGGTTATTTTCGACGGTGACAGAGTGGTTGCATTCTTTGGATAAATTGCGATCCAAGGGGTACCTCGCCGCGTCCTGAAGGTTATTCTGTCAATAGAAAGCGGAAAAGGATCGCAGAAACAGCAACATGGGCAGAAGAAGCCATCTCTTGCGATCAATACTCCCTCGACACCTGCATCACACATCCCGGCTGCTACGAAGGTAGAATCGCACGCATCGAAGGTTGCACAGGCCCTGTCAATCATCGCAGAAGAGAGCGGAATTGCAGTGACAGAACTGATCGACAGCACCGTTTTCGCCGATGTGGGAATTGATTCTCTGTTAGGATTGACTGTCTCTGCTCGATTCAAGGAGGAGCTGGACGTTGACCTTGATTTCAATGCCATGTTCTTTGGATGTCCGACGGTAGGCGATCTGAAGAGCGTCTTGCGAGACGGAGACTCGACCACTTCGGATTCCAGCGGCACTTCATCACCGCTGAGGTCGAGTGCGACTGGAGCCACTACGCCCGTTAGCATTGACGGACCACCTACGCCGAAAGTAGACTTTGCACGTGCTTTACAGATAGTCTCGGAAGAAAGTGGAGTTGCGATGGGAGATCTTACCGATGACACTGACTTTGCTGACGCGGGTGTGGACTCTCTCCTGTCACTTGTCATTGTGAGCCGACTACGCGACGAGCTTAAGATCGACATTCAGCACGAGTCTCTGTTTCTCGAGTGCCCAACCGTGAGCGACCTCAAGCAGTTGCTCGTGGGAGATGCTCGGGGGACCAGCGCGCCATCGTTGGTGGATGATGCACCACCAATCCCCACTCCCATACCAGTGGAGATGAGCATGGCCAACAATGGGCAATTGAAGACCGAGAAAGAAGATGCTGTTCTCAAAGACCGCAGAGAGTCTGTCGAGGGATTGGTACGAAAGTATACCGCTAGATTCGCGGTGCCCAGTCAACAGCCCTTGCAGACTAAATCTAGCGATGCAGCAACAGTTGTTCTGGTCACAGGTGCCTCCGGAAGCTTAGGAGGTCACCTTGTCGATCATATTGCACAATTGCCTGGGGTCGCTACCGTCATCTGCCTCAATCGGGAGAAGAATGAGGATCCTTATGTCTGACAGCAGAAGGCTATGCGAGCAAAGGGCATCCGTTCTTTCGACAAGATTAGACCCAAACTGTTAGTACTACAAGCTGATAGCTCGAAGCCCATGCTCGGGCTTACAAGCAGCGAATACGAAGGGCTCATTGGTTCGGTCACCCACATCATTCACAATGCTTGGCCGATGAGTGCGAAGCGTCCTTTGGCTGGCTTCGAGCCGCAGTTCCAAATCATGCGCAACCTAATCGACTTGGCTTCCACGGTGGTTTCCCGGCGTCCGGCGGATTTCACGTTCAGTTTCCAGTTTGTTTCGTCCGTTGGCGTGGTTGGGCACTACGAGCGCAATTCCCGTGAGCAGAAGATCTTGGTTTCCGAGGAGCGAGTCGAAATTGAGTCGGTGCTACCAAATGGCTACGGTGATGCCAAGTGGGGATGCGAGAGAATGCTCGACGAAACGCTCCATAAGCACCCTGACAAGTTCCGCACAATGGCAGTGCGCCTGGGCCAGATCGCAGGCTCAAAGACAAGCGGGTACTGGAACCCCATGGAGCATTTCGGGTTCCTGATCAAGTCGTCCCAGACACTCAATGCTTTGCCGGATGTTGATGGCACAGTCTACTGGACCCCAGTAAACGACATTGCGGGCGCCTTGTCGGACCTGGTCCTCTCTGATCGCCCACCATACCCAATCTACCACATTGAGAACCCAATCGGCCAGTCTTGGCGCGAGATGAACGCCGTGCTAGCAGATGCCCTCCACATCCCGAATCTGATACCCTTCGAGGAGTGGGTTGAGCGTGTGCGGGCAGCCCCGCAGCGAAACAATCCTGCGGCAAATCTCCTGGAGTTCTTGGATAGCAATTACCTCCGCATGTCATGCGGTGGGCTCGTGCTCGATGTAAAGAAGACTCTAGAGCATTCGGAAACGCTTGCTGCTGTCGGACCGGTGAGCGATGAGGTTGTAAGGAAGTATATTCACATTTGGAAGGAAATTGGGTTTTTGAACTAGACCATTCGAAATTTTGGCGTTGGCTGGTTTTTGGTTTACTAGCAATGTCTCTCATTGACCTTTAGATATGGTTCTATAGCTAGAATGTAAGAGTGATGCTCCTTCTCAACTTACGAACTACTTGATGCCCAATCAACATGGGTTGTTGACATTGGGACCTAATGGAAGACAGACGCTGCGCGCACATGCCAGCCAATATAGTTCAGTACTAAGAACCCTTCACTTTTGCTTCACAAGAAGTGCAGAGCAGCTAAGTAATTTGGAAAGTTGAATTGTGCGCTTCCCAAGTTAGGAGGGCCGAAGTATCTGGGACAGTTGTCGCGGGCGCGGCGCGGGTTTGGCAGTGGCGAGCAAGCGACACAAAAATATCGCACAACGCGGCGTGTCAGAGCGAAGCTCGGCCCATGAAACTCTCGGAGAAGAACACATGGCACTGTGAGGCACTGATCGACTCGAGTAGGTATGTTGACACTCAAGATAGGCCTAGGACGCGTAATTGCTATCTAAGTCGATAACATAGCTACTTGCACTACATAGTAAGTTATGAAGATAATCTATTTCTAAACTTCTATTAACGTAATACCTATCTCTCATGACTACTATTTGAGCATCTTGTTATTGAACTAAACATGTTAGAAAGACACAGTAGGACATATAACTAACGCAGGTGTAGATAGTTTTGGTCGTAATGATAAAGATAGCGCAGAGTAGGTTAGTTATGCTAAGCAAAACTAACCAAGTTAATGGTCTAACTAGGTTGGTAATGGTATGCGTTGTATGTGGAAAAACGCTAGATCTGAGAACATTGTGTGAACCTATCAGCTCTCATTGCGATGCCACAAAGATCACTTCCCTGGATGGTTTAACTTCTTGTCTATGGCAATTCTCCACTGCGGGCCCCACGTCTTGATGGCGAAGAGGGCTGCGTTGCCAGTCACCCACGCAAAAAGACCAATCAAAATGCACGCCCAGCTCGTACGGATGGCATCGATGAGAGTCTGAGTGACGACGGCGCTTGTACATGAGAGAATGTTGCGCACGAAGTTGTTGACAGCGACACCGCTTGAGGACCGCTTGGGAGTAAACTCAGTCAGCACAGTGGTAACAGCGCCAAACACGAGCATAGAGCCGATGCCGAAAAAGAAGCTGGCGACACAGGACACCATCCAATGAAGCTGCTTGTCGATAGACCACCCATACCAAATCAGGGCGGCTGGGTATAACGTCGCGGCCAGCCAGATGTTCTCCTTCAAGCGGTCTTCAGGAAGGTAGATGAGCTTCCCATCAGCATCATACCGGTTGGCCTTGCGAGCCTCGCGAGCCATGATGTAGTCGATCCATCTTCCCCCGAGCAGCGACGATGCTGCATACCCCAGTGTAGGCGCCAAGTAGAGCAGACTCACCTCAGTATCGTTGAAATTATGAGGTGGCTTAGAAAAGTTGGACTGAATGGCTATGTTGATGATGAAAAGGCAGCCGAAAGCCATTGAGCCCGAGTAAACGGCAATGAGGATGGGTGGATGGCGAAGAAGTGTGAGTACCTTGGGAGGGTTGATAATGCCTCGGATAATGGTGGTGCGCTTTTTTTTG
>Ga0265798_10002640_pt1 | contig 26157 bp, 23 predicted proteins | sample P3T30metagenome_FD_192430 | JGI IMG/M metagenome (GOLD analysis project Ga0265798, IMG submission 192430) | Plant litter microbial communities from East Loma Ridge, Irvine, California - P3 T30 | ecosystem: Environmental > Terrestrial > Plant litter > Unclassified | place: USA: California...
CGGGCCACCAAGAATATGCATCACGAAACGCCAGCCATCATCGGTTGGCGTTGTTGTTTGTGGATCCGCAGTCCTTGCGTCCGCCCCGACTTTCCCCCTCGACCAGAGAGCACGCACACCGACCATGCAGCGCGGTGGCTGATTGTTCCGCACAAGCCTTCCTAACGGACGCAGCCGTTGTACCCGCTGGGGTAGGCTTGCAGGATACGCACGCCCGTGCGCTGGGAGGTGATCATGCATTACATTCGTCACGGCAACGGCAAGCCTTTGCTATTGATTCATGGCCTGGGCGGCCATTGGCAGAGCTGGAATCCCATCCTGGCTGATCTCGCGACGAAGCGCGAAGTCATCGCCGTGGACCTGCCCGGCTTTGGCCAGACGCCGAAGCTGGCCGGCGCAAGCTCGATCCGCACCCTGGCGGACGAGACCGCCGCCTTTCTTCATGCGCATGGCTTGAGCGGCATCGATGCAGTCGGCAGTTCGATGGGCGCGCGACTGGTGCTGGAGCTGGCGCGGCGCGGTGGCATCGTCGGCGGCGTCGTCGCGCTCAACCCAGGCGGGTTCTGGCAGGGATGGGAGCGTCACGCGTTCTTCAGCTCGATCTACCTGTCGATCCGGCTGCTGCGGCTGCTGCGCCCGGTATTGCCAGCGGTCTGCGCCAACCCGCTTGGTCGTGCTTTGTTGCTGGCACAGTTTTCTGCCCGGCCGACGAAGCTGTCGCCGGACACGGTGAGCGATGAATTATGCAGCTATGTGGCCGCGCCTGCTTTCGATGAACTGCTGGCCCAGCTCGCCTACGGTGAAGAGCAACAAGGGGCGCCGCGCAACAGCATCGCACACCCACTCGTCATTGGCTGGGGACGGCGCGACCGGGTCTGCTTCCCGCGTCAAGCCAAGCGCGCGCTGGCCTTGTTCCCGGATGCCCGACTGCACTGGTTCGATCGGTGCGGCCATTTTCCGCACTGGGATGCGCCGGCAGAGACTGCACTGCTGATCCTGAGCGCGCTTGGCGGGGCGCGCGCCGGTGCCGGCGCCGGGCTCGCGCATGGGCGCGATAATCGGCTGGTCGGCCAACTCGCAACAGGCGCGGCAGCGAACCAGGCAACGTGAGAAGATGTACGCTTTCAGCCCATCAGGCATTCAAGCAAAGGAACCCAATGACATCTCCAACTGAAACCGCCATCCTGGCCGGCGGCTGCTTCTGGGGCATGGAGGACTTGCTGCGGCGTATCCCCGGCGTACTGTCAACGCGCGTCGGCTACACTGGCGGCGACGTGCCCAACGCCACCTACCGCAACCATGGCACGCACGCGGAAGCGCTCGAACTGGTGTTCGATCCGGCTCGGATCAGCTACCGCCAGGTCCTCGAATTCTTCTTCCAGATCCATGATCCGACCACGCCCAACCGCCAGGGCAATGATCGGGGGATGAGCTATCGCTCCGGCATCTATTATCTGAACGATGCACAAAAGCACACTGCCGAGCAAACCATTGCCGACGTCGACGCGTCCGGCCTCTGGCCCGGCAAGGCCGTCACCGAAATCGCCGCGGCTGGGCCGTTCTGGGAGGCCGAGCCAGAACACCAGGACTACCTGGAACGCAATCCGAACGGGTATACCTGCCATTTCATCCGGCCGGGCTGGACGCTGCCCGTCCGCCAGGGATCGGCGTAAGCCCGATACGGCCTGCTCGCCGGCTTGCCGGCTTGCCGGGGCGGAGGATTGAACATCCTGGTGTCGATGCTTCGATTCCGCCCCAGGCCACCAGGAACCAGTCCGATGAAACGCCAACCATCACCGGTTGGCGTTTTTTGTTTGCCCAGATATTGTCGTCCTGGTTGCCTCAATCGGCACCGTACTCGGCCGACAAGGTGATTTCACCATCGGCGACGAACTCGCAAATTTCCGTCAGTGAGGCCTTGATCGAGGTCGACATGCTGACCTTCTGCTCGACGGTGACGCTCTTCATTTTCAGTTCCTGGCCACCGACGCTGATGCTGGCCTGGACCCGTTGCAGCGCGCCGTCGACGGCCGACTTGAGGAACACGTGAAGGCGCTCGCCAATCACGGTGCGTATCTGCTGCGCGGTTTTCGACGCCCCTTTGGCAAACTCGCCGATGCAGCGTTCGACTTCATCGATCAGTGGCCGGGCAACGACCACCCCGGAATGGTAGGCGCTGGTAATCGCCTGTTCGATCTTGTCCCAGATTTTGGTTACCTCTTCCATCACCCTGTTGTCGAGAGGCGAATTGAAGCCGTCCAGGGTCAGCGGCGTTCCTGTACCAACGTTGCGGGCCGCGCGCAAGGCGTTGCGGTTGATGTCTTCGTTCACGATTGCCAGTAGCCGCATTTCACTCTCCATGGGAAGATGGTGGGATCACTTTACTGGGGCACACGTCCCAGCCTTGTGGCCCTTCGCTAAAAACCGGAAATCCGGCGTCCGCGGTCAGGGCTGCCAGCGAAGCAAGAGCGTCGCCGGCGACCGGATAGCGCGCCGTCGCCAGCAACGCGTCGATGATCTCGTCGCGGTGATGGATTTGCTCGGTAATGGTGCTGAAATTGCTATCGGCCACCGTCTCGATCAGCACAGGATCGAGCCGCAGTCCCTCCAATAGCAGGCAGCCGGCGTGGCGCTGGCGGGCACGCCGTGTGGAAGGGTCGAGCACCTGCTTGGCCAGCTGGTGCACGTGCCGGGCCCAGGGTGCGCCGACCTCGATCTCCTGGTAACGCCAGGAGAATGAAGCGTCGATCCAGTCGCGCGTGCGTTGTGCCCCGGGGCTGCCGCGCGCAATGAGTTCGCATTCGGCACGCAACATGTCGTTCGGGTACAGCCGGGCGCGCGCCAGCGTGAGGGCGTTGGCGTAAGCCTCCGGGTCCGCTTTCAGGTGCGAATCGACTGCCGGCGAGGTGCCGTACACATCGAGCCAATCTCCGTATTTATAGGCGAAGAAATGCGATGAATAGGCGGCGCCCGAAAACACGTGGCCGCCGAGGTCGATCAGGCGGGTGACTTCCATCCGCGGATTGCCGGCCTGCTGGTAGTGGGCGGCAATGGTGTCGGCAGCGCTGCGCTTGATCGGGAGCCAGATGGCGTTCACGCTGGGGATGCCGTCGGATGCCTTGGCCTCGGTCGTACGTGCCTGGATACCCATGTAGGCCATGTCCTCGCCAGGAAAACGATTGACGAAGAATTTGCCCTGCGCCCGCCCAATCGGCAAGACGCTGTTCAAGCGGAGCACCATGTTGGCCAGGTCGACGGTTCCAGCCACGGTACCCTGGCCGGCATCGGTTTCCAGGTAGCCGCGCAGCGCAGCGGCAGACGCCTCCAGGAATTGCGCCTCCACGGCATCGGCCTGCGCGACACGCTGCGCGTCTTCCGGCCTGCTGAGCGAAGCAAGCGCCTGGCTGACCCGTGCATGCAAGAGCGAATCGAACTCCTGCTCCCCTTTACCCGGCTCCGCAGGTTCGAGGCGCATGCCGGTCCAGCGGAAACTGCGCCCCGGGCCGTCGCGCTCGGTCGGCTCGAGGAAGGCGGCGATCTGTCCAGGGGCCAGATGGGCCAGGGCCGCCGCCCATTCCGCCATCCCGGTCCGGGCGGCGGCTTCGAACAGGCCGCTGCGCAGCGACAAATCCGGAATGTAGGGTCCGATGCTGTACCGGGTTGCATGGAGCAGCAAGTTGAAGGCGTCGGTGCCGGAAATGCTACGCGCACTGCCCTGGCGCCACGTCGCCACCGTCGCGCGGATGCCAAGGTAGCCGATCAGGTAGGGAACATCCTGGCGTTCGAGATACGCGCGTAGCCGCCGCGGTCCGACTGTCTTGATCGCCGCGCTGCAGCGCTGCTCGAATTCGGCGATGTGTTGCTCGTATTGCGCGAGCCGCGCTTCCCGATCTGTCGGGGCATCTTCCGCGAGCGTGAAATCGATCAGGTTGCGCATGCTGCCTGTGACCACGTTGATGCCGTTCGGATCCATGTCCGGCTCGGCGCTCAATTCGCCGAACATGGCCAGGCCCTCGAACCAGGGCGTCCAGACATCCTGCAGGATCCGCCCTTTCAGGCACAGCTCGATCGACTGCTCCGCCCGAAAGAGCTTGCCGCTGTCGCCGGGAGGCAGTGGTGCGAGCCCTTCCCGGCTGACACGCCCGAGGACGGCGTCGCCGTGGATATCCGGCACCGCCGACCACAGCGTTGTCTCGGCGTCGAGTGTGGCGGCGCGTAGCGCACTGGAGGCCATGCCAAGCGCGCCGAGCATGCTCAGCACATGAGTGATCTCGTGCGTCAGGACAACGAAATGCTCGTCGAACTTCGCTTCGCGCAAGAAAGAGCGCATGTGGGGCACCGCACGGCGATAGGCGTGATGATCGACGGTCCAATGCGTCCAGTCGGCGACCACCTGGTCGGCGGCGTCCTGCTGTTCGAGCGCGAGGCGCGCCGCGTCGGCTATTCCGTCCCAGGATTGCGCGGTCAGCCGTGCCGCCAATTCACCCTGCCATTCGCTCCATGGCACTTCCGATACGCGTTGCGGCCACGGTTTGTTTCCCAACTGCTCTCGCAGCTCAGCCGGCTGCTTGTCCGGCGCCATGAAACCGACCAGGGGCGGCAATAGCGTGTGCAGGTAGGCGTGCTGCCGCAATGCCGACGCGAGCCAGGACGCGGCCATCGCTCGGCACGGTTCAGGAGAGCCGGCAATGCGCTCGACGGCGGTCTCGCAGAAGTCGAAGGCCTCGAGCTGGCGCGCAGGGTTGGTATCCGCGTCGAACGCCACGGCGATGGCGAGTGCGGCGCTGGCCATTGCCACCTGATCCAGTTTGCCGGCATCGAGACCGAGCTGGATGGCAAAGTGGGCGAGCTGTTCACAGACGGCGCCGAAGCCAGGACCGACATCGAGTGCCAGCGCCGCCAGGTCGTAGGCAAGCGATGGGTTGCCGGCATCCTTGACTGTGAGCGCCAGGCGATACAGCGCTTCCATCGCGTCGCCCAGATGCGTTTCCTGGTCGTCCCCACCGTACAGGATCCAGCCGAGGCAGGCCAGCGCTTGTGCGCCTTGATCGAGCACATCATTGAATGCGTGATTGCCAGCGGCCGGATGGACGATACGGAGCGACGGCAGGAGCACGGCGAAATCCTGTTCCGGCCCTTGCCAGCGGTGCCCGGTTCCCTGCAGCAGGAACGACCAGATGCCAGGCGTTACCGCATTGCCGCGGCAGGTAATCCGTTCAAAGAACGGCCGCTTTTGGTCTTCCGGTGAGCTGGGATCGATCTCGTCGATGGCCTTCAGGTCCGCATCATCGACTGGCACGCAATGGGCGACGGCACGGGCCACCACGGCGGCGGCCATTCCGGCCAGCGCCACGTATTCACCGGAAGCAGGCATGATGTGTCCCCTGATAACGCAAAGCAGACCCTTCCAGCACAATTGCCGGTTGGGGAAGCTGAAGCCGTCAATGCACAATGCAATGCTGAAGAACGTCCGATGCGCTCATGCAACTCCGCATCGGGAAGCGCTGCAGTAAATTCTACATTCCAGTTTGGAGCAACGTCATTCAACAAATGCGGATCCGGCTAAAAATGATGCGCCTTTGTTGCGCCTGCCATGCTTTCAGAATCGTCCGTGACCTCCACCCGCTGGCTGACGGTCGTGGCGCGGCCGTCACGGTCGACCACCCTCACGACCACTTCGTAGCGGCCCGGCGCCGCATAAGCATGGCTGGCGCTGGCGGCGCCCACGCCCCCCTGCTCGCGCAGCTTGCCGGCCTGTTCGCCGCTGCCGTCGCCCCACGACCAGCCGATGCTGCGCGTGCCGGTCTGGTGTTCGTCGACAAAGCCGACCCGCGCCGCCAGCTGCACCCCGGGCCGTACCGAGGCTGGCGCGATGACCGGGCCGAGCAGGTGGCCACCCACCTGGCCGCCACCCTGCCCATGATCCGGCCTCAGCAGCACCAGGCCAGCGTTCGAACTGGCCACGATCGCGCCGCTGTCGTTGATCGCCATCGCATGCTCCAGCACCAGGCCGGGCGGCGCCTGGCGCAGGGCGCCGTTCAGGTCCAGCATGCCGCCCCCGGCGCTCCAGACAAAGGCGCGCATGGCGCCGGCGCGGTTTTCGGCGAAGCCGACGACCTGGCCCCTGCCATTCACGCCGCGCGCCACCGAGGTCCTGCCGCCCAGCGTGCCCAGTTCGCGCATGCCGCCGCGGCGCGTCCACGACATGGCGCGCTGATGGCCATCGGCATGGCCGATGCCGCCGGCGATGTGCAGGCCGGGCGACATCGCATTCACCCAGGCCGACGTGCCGCGTCCTGTGCCGAGATCAAGCATGCCGGCTGCGCGCGTCCACAGGAAGGGACGGTCGCCGCCATCGTCGGGCGAGGCCAGGCGGTTGCCCGCCACTTCGCCTCCGGGGCCAACCGCCACCGGCTCCGACTCCACGCTGCCGAGCGTGTCGATGGCGACCGTGCCGCCGGCCCGGGTCCAGACCAATGCATGGGTCTGCTCGTCGTCGATGGTGGCGGTGCCGGCGATCAGCCTGCCGTCGCTCAGCACCGTGCCGGAGCTGGGCCAGGGCAAGCCGGGCGCCAGGCCCAGGTCTTCCAGGCCGTGCGCCGCGCTCCAGCGGAAGGGCCGCAGCGGGGCGTTTGGTCCTGGGCTGAAGGCGCCGGTCACGATGCCGCTCGGGCTGATCGCGCGGCCGTACGCGTGGCCACCGTTTGCGCCGTGGATGCCGAGCATGCCGCCACCAGGACTCCAGGCAAAGGCCTGTTCGACGCCGTGGGCATCGAGCGCGGTGCCGGCGACCTGTCCTGCATCGTTCAGGCCGGCGACATACACGCTGCCGCCGCCCTGTGCAACGATCGGCCTGACGACGGCGCCGTCATGGAAGAACGCTGCGATGCGGCCGCCGCTGATCAGCGAAAAAGCCACCTGCCCGGCGGCGTTGATGTGCGGGTAGTCGGCAATGGCGCCAGGACCCAGGTTGATCACCCGGTAGCGTATGTGCGGGCTGGATGCCGGCGCCGGCTGCGCCAGGCCAGCGGCGCTCCATGCCGCCGTGAACAGCAGCAGCCAGGCCAGGCGCGCCAGTCTCCCCCTTGCCGTCGTCGCGGCGTTTCCTCGAGTAAGTTGCATGAATTCTCCATTGAAGGTCATTCGTCCGGCCGGTGCTGGCCCTGCCGGGTAACGGACGCCATCATGCGCCGCGGCCAGGTGCGCACAATATGAAACACGACAATGCCCATCACGGAACCGCACGATGGTTTGCGCCAAAACAAATCAGTGCACTGTGACAATTTGCGTATATTCAACGATTTGCATATGGTATTTTCGCCATCGCCTTGAGCAAAAGACAACGCATTCCATCCGCGGCAACAGCGCGGCCATCTCCGCGAAATACCAAGAAAGCAACCATGAAAATGCTCCGTGTGTTTGTGACCGCCATCGCCGGTCTCGTCCTGACTGGCTGTGCGACCGTGAATCCGATGGCGTTCAACGAAAAAAGCACCGCGATCGATACCAGGGAAAAATCCATCGTCCTGATGACGGTCGACGTGTCGCGCAATGACAAGAGCCGTTTCGTGCCCGAGCCGTTTGTCATTCGTCTCGAGAAGCCGAATGCCCAGAGCAAGGAAGAACGCCAGAACTTCACCTTTGCCAAGGATGCCGACGCGCTCCAGGAAAACGGCCACAGCGTCTACCTGGTGCGCCTGGCGCTGGCTCCGGGCGACTACAAACTGCAAAACGTCTCCGGCATGGCAAGCGCCTTTCCGATCGTCGGCAGCTTCAACGTCCCGCTGTCGCTCGACCTGAAAGTCGCGCCCGGTTCGGTGACCTATGTGGGCCGGGTCCGGGCCACCCTGCGCGAGCGCGTCGGCAACGAGTTCCGCGCCGGCCCGGTCATTCCGCTGATCGACCAGTCGATCGCCGGCATGTCGGGCGGCACCTGGGACGTGTCGATCGAACACCTCGAGCAAAAAGACCTGGCCCTGTTCCGCAGCAGGTATCCTGTGCTGAACAACGTCAGCATCGCCGCCACGCCGCTGCCGCCGTTCGACCGCGCACTGGTACAGCGCGAGTGGGATGGCGAGACCAGGGGAACGACGAACACCGTGGCCTCGGCCGGGCAGTCGGCTGGCGTTGCCGCTAAATAAAACTGGACCACATGCACATTCCATCAGTCTTACGCCTTGCCAGCGCCGCCGTGTTCGCCACAGTGGCGCTGGGCTGCGCGACCGCGCAGGCCCCCCCCACGCCGCGGGTCACCACGGTCCTGTTCATCGGCAACAGCTTCATCTACGGCGACCCGGCCGGCGCCCCGGCGCCGCTGGTCAAGTTCTACCGTCCCGGCACGGTCACCGACCTGAACGGCGAGGGAATCGGCGGCGTGCCGGCCCTGTTCAAGGCCATGACCGAACAGGCCGGCCTGCATTACGCGGTCAGCCTGGAAACCATCCCCGGCGCCGGCCTCGATGCGCATTACGACAAGAAGCTCGCCACCATCGCCCGGCCCTACGACCTGGTCCTGCTGCAGAGCTACAGCACGCTCGATGCGGCCAGGCCCGGCAATCCGGAGATGCTGGTCAAGTACACCGGTCTGCTGGCCCAGGCCTTCCGCGAGCGCAACGCCAAGGTGGATATCCGCCTGGTCTCCACCTGGTCGCGCGCCGACCAGACCTGGAAGCCGGGCGGCGCCTGGTATGGCCAGCCGATCGAGCGCATGGCGCAAGACCTGCGCCGCGGCTACGACGCGGCAGCCAGCGCGCATGCCCTGGCCGGCGGCGTGATTCCGGTCGGCCAGGCCTGGAACCGCGCCATCGGCGCCGGCCTGGCCGATCCCAATCCCTACGACGGCGTCACCCCGGGCCAGGTCAATTTGTGGGCGCCGGACGCCTACCATGGCAGCGCGCACGGCTACTACCTGGAGGCGCTGGCCATCTTCGGCCACGTGACGGGACGCGACCCGCGCACGCTCGGCGCCGGCGAACCGGTCGCACGCGCGATCGGCATCGACGCCGCCACGGCCGGCGCCCTGCAGCGCATCGCGGCCGAACAGCTGGCGAGCGAGCGGCGCTGAATGCGGCTGGCGTCGCTGCGGCACGCCAGCTTCAGGGGCGACGGCGCTACAATCGCTCACATGAAAATGCGCAAGAAATCCGAGCTTCCCTCCAAGGCATGCGCGCACTGCGGCTTGCCTTTTACGTGGCGCAAGAAGTGGGAGCGCGACTGGGAGCAGGTCAAGTATTGTTCGGAACGCTGCCGGCGCTCGGCCAAGCCGGCCTTTGCCGACGCCGCGCCACCCGGCTAAACAGCGGCGTTTTTGTTCAGGAGACGCGATGGACGTGTTCAACGACTTTCTGGCAACGATGGACCATCCCGAACAGCGCGCCCGCATGGGGGCAGTGCTGGCCTGGGTACAGCACAGCTTCCCGCAACTGGCGCCGAAGATCGCCTGGAAGCAGCCGATGTTCACCGACCATGGGACCTTCATCATCGGATTCAGCGTGGCCCGCCACCACATGGCCGTTGCGCCGGAAAGCGCCGCGCTCCGGCATGTTGGCGAGGCCATTTCCCTGGCTGGCTATGCGTCGAGCGCGAACCTGATCCGCCTGCCCTGGAGCGCGCCCGTCGATTTTCCGCTGCTGGAAAACCTCATCGCCTTCAACATCCGCGACAAGGCGGACTGCGCCAGCTTCTGGCGCACCGTCCCGGGATCGCCCATCACCGACGAGACCTCATGCACGCAATTTATTTCAGATGGAAAGTAGCCGCTGGCCATGAGCCGGCGTTCGAGCAGGCCTGGCTGGAACTCACCGAACTGATACGCGATGAAAGAGGCGGCCTCGGCTCGCGTCTGCATCGCTGCGCCGAGAATCACTATTTTGCGTATGCCCAGTGGCCGTCCGAACACGCCTGGGCGACGCAGCCCGCGCCGACTGCACGCATGGCCGCGCTGCGCGACCGGATGCGGGAATGCGCTGAACTCGTCGATGGGCCACTGCATGGCGAGGCCGTTGCCGACCTGCTGGTATCGCCCACTCCCGGCTGAGCGCTTCAGAGGAACGCGGCCATGCCCCCGGTGCGGGGGTTCGTGACAGAAAAACCGCGCTTCGCCCGATTACCGCTCGGAGGGGGCGCATTTGCCGCTACATTGTGTCCATCCCAACCACGCGACCGACACCCATGAAAACCATTCTCGCCAGCATGGCGGCAGCGCTTGCCCTGGCCGCCGGCACCGCACACGCGGAAGACGCCCAGGGCCTCTGGACCGGCAAGATCGCCAATTCCCTGCAGGTGAACGTCAGGTTCGACAAGACCCTTGAGGGCAAGTGGGAAGCGACGCTGTCGGTGCCGGCGCAGAACCTGGTCACCAAAGTCGAGGACGTTACCGTGACCCCCGACAAAATCGGCTTCGCCCTGAGCAGGCTGGGCGCCAGCTACGCCGCTACCTGGAGCGCGCAGGACGGGGCCTGGAACGGCGCCTGGACCCAGGGCGGCACCACGCCGCTCAACCTGAAGCGCACCACCGAGGAAGCGGTCAAGCCGAAGCGTCCGCAGGAAGAGGCGATCGCCGCCCGTCCAGCGCCCTACAGCAGCAGCGACATCAGCTTCGACAACGCCGCCGCCGGCGTGAAGCTGGCCGGCACCCTGACTGTCCCGCAGGGCAAGGGCCCCTTCCCCGCCGTGGTGCTGGTGCATGGCTCCGGCCCGATCAACCGCGACGGCGACGTCTTCGGCCACAAGATCCTGCTGGTGCTGGCCGACCACCTGAGCCGCCAGGGCATCGCCGTGCTGCGCTACGACAAGCGCGGCATCGGCAAGTCGAGCGGCAAGCTGAAGGAAGCGACCACGCGCGACCTGGCGGCCGATGCCGAAGCCGCCCTGGCCTTCCTGCGCAGCCGGCCGGAAGCCGATGCCAAACGCATCGGCGTCATCGGCCACTCCGAAGGCGGGCTGATCGCGCCGATGCTGGCCACGCGCGATCCGGCGCTGGCCTTCGTGGTCATGCTGGCCGGGCCCGGCGTGCGCGGCGACCGCTTGCTGGTCGAGCAGCACGCGCTGCTGGCGCAGGCGCGCGGTGCGCCCGCGGCCGCCATCGAGAAGGACCGCGTCATGAACCGCGCGCTGTTCGCCGCCATGGCCGACGAACCGACCCTGGAGGCGGCGCGCACGAAAGCCGGCCTGATCCTGGCGGAAGCCGAGCGCAAGGGCGATCTGCCGCCCGGCCTGGGCGCCTCCGCGCTCGAGCGCTTCGGGACGCCCTGGTTCCGCGAGCTGCTCGCCCATGATCCGGCGCCCGTGCTGCAGGCGGTGCGCCAGCCGATCCTGGTGCTGAACGGCGAACGCGACCTGCAAGTGCCGGCCGGCCTCGACCTGCCGCCGATCCGCGCCGCACTGGCCGCCAATCCGCGCGCCGTCGTCAAGGAACTACCTGGCCTGAACCACCTGTTCCAGACGGCGAAGACCGGCAGCACGGGCGAGTATGGCCAGATCGAGGAAAGCTTTGCGCCGGCGGCGCTCGCCGAGATCAGCAGCTGGATCGGCGCCACCGTCCGCTAAGCGCAGCGTAAAATATCTTGATGGAAATTCAGCCCCACCGCCAGCAGCACGACCAGCCCCTCCCGCACAGCATGGCGAACAAGGTAGCGGGCTGGGGCAACCTGGCGCGCCAGTACCCGATCTTCGGCAAGACCTGGTTCGGCTACCGCGTGCGTTCCTTCCTGGCGCCGCTCGTCCTGCTGACCCTGGTGCTGGCGCTCATCGGCGCCTTCATCCCGGGTTCCGAGGCGGCGCCGGTCCGTGTCGCCCTGCTCGCGGTCTGGCTGGTGGTGGTGCTGGCCCTGTTCCTGGGCCGGGCCCTGGCCGTGCTGGTGTGCCGGCAAGGGTGGCCGGCGCAGCGCGAAGTAGCCGGCGTAGTGTGCGCACTGCTGATCGGCGTACTGTGCACGCTGCCATTGACACCCTATACCCGGATCAACCCGACGCCCGCAGCCATCCCGAACGCCACGCCGCGGCAGCTTGAACGGCTGCGTGAACAGGCCCGCGAGAACCAGGTCGTGAACCTGGTGTTCTGGACGCTGGTGCTGGGCTGGCTGGGCGGCGGCACCGACCTGCGGGCCTGGCTGCGCCAGCGCCGCCTGCTGCGCGAAAACGAGCTGCTCGGCCAGGTGGCGCGCTACAGGGACGAACGCAACGAGGTCGAGATGCAGCTGTCCATCCTCGCCAGCCAGGTCGAGCCGCACTTCCTGTTCAACACCCTGTCAGGCGTGCGCGCCGCCATGCTCAGCGACCCGGCGCGCGGCGTGGCCATGATCGACCACCTGGTCGACTACCTGCGCGCCACCATCCCGCAGCTGCGCGCCGACCGCGCCCGGACTGTCGTGCCCCTCGGCTCCCAGCTCGATGCGGCCCAGGCCTACCTCGGCATCATCCGGGCGCGCCTGCCGCGCCTCGCCTTCGAGATCGATTGTCCGCCGGCATTGCGCAGCGTGGCGATCCCGCCGCTGATGCTGATCTCGCTGGTCGAGAACGCCGTCAAGCACGGCATCGAGCTCAAGCAAGGTCCGGCCCGCATCCGCGTCGGCGCCGTGCACCGCCGGGAAGCCGGCGCGGACGTGCTGGAGGTGGCAGTGGCCGACGACGGCATCGGCTTCGGCAACGCCACCAGCGGCAGCGGCATCGGCCTGTCGAACATCCGCGAGCGCCTGAAGCACCTGTACGGCGGCGCGGCGTCGCTGTCGCTGCGGGCGGGCGATGAGGGCGGCGTGGTGGCCAGCATCGTGCTGCCGCTGCGCGCCATGCCGGACAAGGAGGCATGAGCATGCCGACCGCGATCATCGCCGACGACGAAGACCTGCAGCGCAGCGACCTGCGGCGCATGCTGGCCCTGGCCTGGCCCGAGCTCGAGATCGTTGCCCTGTGCGAGGACGGCAGCGAGGCGCTGGACGCGATCGCGCGCCTGCGCCCGGACATCGCCTTCCTCGACATCCGCATGCCCGGCGTCGGCGGCCTGGAAGTGGCCGGCGCCAGCGGCGGCGCCTGCCGCGTGGTGTTCACCACCGCCTACGACAGCCATGCGCTGGAAGCCTTCGACCTGGGCGCCATCGATTACCTGCTCAAGCCGGTGACCCAGGAGCGCCTGGGGCAGGCGGTGGCGCGCCTGCGCGAGCGGGTGGCGGGCGGCGCCGGCACGGCGGACAGTGCCGGTTTGCTCCAGGCCATGGCCGAACTCGACCGCCGCCTGCGCGCGGTGGCGCGCGCGGAGCGCATCCGCTGGATCAGCGCCACGGCCGGCAGCACGATCAAGATTTTCCCGATCGACGAAGTGCTGTTCTTCGAATCGGACGCCCGCTACACGCGCGTGGTCAGCGCCAGCGACGAAGGCCTGATCCGCAAGCCGCTGAAGGAACTCCAGGCCGGGCTCGACCCGGATGGGTTCTGGCAAATCCACCGCGGCGTGCTGGTGGCCGTGCGCGCCATCGCCCGCGCCCGCCGCGACGAACTCGGCAACATCACGGTCGAGCTACGCGAGCACCCGCAGCAATTGAAGGTGAGCCAGACCTATGCCTGGCGGTTCAGGAGCGAAGTATCGTTTCGCCAGGCTTGATCATGCGCTGCGTCTAAGCTGCCGCGGGAACGCCTGTGTTCCGGATAACTCCAAGACTTCAACCGTCAACGATTTCCAGACCGCGAGGCAACCATGCTCATCCGACTCCTGCTGCACACTTGCTTTTTCCTTGCCCTGCTTTTGCCGCCGTTTGCGCAAGCCGCCGCGCCGGCGCCAATACCCGGTTTTACAACCCGCACCGTCGACATGCCCGATGGCGCGAAAATCTTCGTGCGCGCCGGCGGCAGCGGGCCGGCGGTGGTGCTGATCCACGGCTTCGGCGACACCGGCGACATGTGGGGCCCACTGGCCGAGCGCCTGGCCAGGACGCACAGGGTGGTCGTGCCCGACCTGCGCGGCATGGGCCACTCCTCGCGCGCCGCCTCCGGCTACGCCAAGAAGGCCCAGGCCCAGGACATCCGCAACGTGCTCGCCGCCTTCAAGATCGACCGTGCGGCCGTGGTCGGGCACGACATCGGCACCATGGTCGCCTATGCCTACGCGGCCAGCTACCCGGACAAGGTCGACAAGCTGGTGGTGATGGACGCGCCCGTGCCCGGCATCCCGCCGTGGAACCAGCTGGTGCTCAACCCCAAGCTCTGGCACTTCAACTTCGGCGGCGCCGATGCCGAGCGCCTGGTCGCCGGCCGCGAGCGCATCTACCTCGACCGTTTCTGGAATGACTTCGCGGGCGACCGCGGCAAGATCGACGAAGCCACGCGCAACTACTATTCTCGGCTCTACGCCCAGCCCGGCGCCATGCGCGCCGCCTTTGCCCAGTTCACAGCCATCGGCGCCGAGGACGTGCGCGACAATGCCACGCTCGGCCAGCGCAAGCTGCCCATGCCGGTGCTGGCGATCGGCGGCGAGCAGTCGTTCGGCGCCACCATGGCCGAGGTGATGCGCAATGCCGCCACCGATGTCACCGGCGCCGTGGTGCCGGGCGCCGGCCACTGGCTGATGGAAGAAAATCCCGACGCCACCGTCAAGCTGGTGAGCGGCTTCCTGGAGACGAAAAACAGGCAGGTCAGGAATCGATAACGCCGGCCTCAGTCTTCCGGCAGCGTAAAGATGGCCTGCAAATCGTCCGCACCGAGCGCAGGAGCCGATCCGGCTGCACCCTCGGCGGCCAGCACGGCATTCGCCAGCTCGCCCTTGCGCCGCTGCAGCTCCTGGATTTTTTCTTCCAGCGTGCCGCGCGCGATCAGCTTGTACACGAACACCGGCTGCTCCTGGCCGATGCGCCAGGCGCGGTCGGTGGCCTGGTTTTCGCTGGCTGGGTTCCACCAGGGGTCGTAGTGGATGACGGTGTCGGCCGCCGTCAGGTTCAGCCCGACGCCGCCTGCCTTCAGGCTGATCAGGAACACATCGAGCTGCCCTCCCTGGAAGGCGGCGATCGGCGCGGCGCGGTCGAGCGTGTCGCCGGTCAGCAGGGCATAGTCGACAGCGCGCTCTTGCAAGGCCGCGCCGATCAGCGCCAGCATGCTGGTGAACTGGGAAAACACCAGCACCTTGCGCCCTTCGCTGAGCAGGGTGTCGAGCAGCAGCATCAGGGCTTCGAGCTTGGCCGAACCGGCAGCGCTGTCGGGGCGCAGGAGGCGCGGGTCGCAGCACACCTGGCGCAGCTTGAGCAGGGCGTCGAGGATCACGATCTGGCTGCGCGCCAGCCCCTTGCGGCTGACCTCTTCGCGCACCCGGCGGTCCATCGCCACGCGCACGGTTTCGTAGAGGTCGCCCTGGGCCGCGCCGAACTCCACCGGCACCACCACCTCGGTCTTGGGCGGCAGTTCGGTGGCCACCTTGTCCTTGGTCCGGCGCAGCATGAAGGGCTTCACGCGGCGCGTCAGGAGGTCCTTGCGCCGCACGTCGCCGTTCTGCTCGATGGGCTTGCGAAAGCGCGCCCGGAAGTTCTTGTCGTCGCCCAGCAGACCCGGCATCAGGAAGTGGAACTGCGACCAGAGCTCGCCCAGGTGGTTCTGCAGCGGGGTGCCGGTCAGGCACAGGCGGTGGCGGGCGTCGAGCAGGCAGGCCACCTGCGCCGCGCGCGCACGGTGGTTCTTGATGTACTGCGATTCGTCCAGGATCAGCAGGTGGTAGCGCGCCTTGCGCAGCGCCGCTTCGTCGCGCCCAAGCAAGGCGTAGGTGGTGAGCACCAGGTCGGCCCCAGCGATGCGGTCGAACTGGGCGGCGCGGTCCTTGCCGTGCAGGAGCAGCACGCGCAGGCCGGGCGCGAAGCGGGCCGCCTCGGCCTGCCAGTTGCCCATCAGGCTGGTCGGGGCCACCACCAGCGCCGGCGCGTCCAGGCGGCCCGCTTCCTTCTCGGCCAGGATGTGGGCCAGGGTCTGGATGGTTTTACCGAGACCCATGTCGTCGGCCAGGATGCCGCCGAAGCCGTACTCGCGCAGGAACTGCATCCACGACAGGCCGGCCTGCTGGTATTCGCGCAGTGTCGCCTGCAGCCCCGCCGGCGGCGCCACCGGATGGATGCCGTTGAAATCGTGCAGCTTGCGGCCCATCTCGCGCAGGCGCTCGCCGCCCATCCAGCGCATCTGCGCCGCCGCTTCCAGCTCGGCCAGGCGTGCGGCGTCGGTAAAGGGCAGGCGCAGGCCGCCGTCGAGACGCTCGGCGAAATACAGTTCGCCCAGCGTGGACAAGATGGGCTTGATGCGCCGCCACGGCAGCGCCACCCGCAGGCCGGTGGAAAGATCGAGCACGATCTCCTCGGCATCCTCGTGCGCCGCCAGCGCGGCCGGGCTGAAACTCGCCGGCGCCTTACGGATCATTTCCAGCAGCATCGGCAGCAAGGCATGGCGCCGGCCGTCGACCACGATCCCGAGTTCCAGTGCAAACCAGGGGTTGCCCTCGGCGTCCTCGTTGAGGTCGGCATACCAGTCCTGCACATCGGCGATGTCGTAGCGGTAGTTGCCATCGAACTCGATCTGCCAGCCGGCGGCGCGCAGGCGCGGCAGCTCGATGCGGGCAAAGTGCAGCCAGGCTTGTTCGGTCGGCAGGCACAGGGGCTGCTCGAGATTGTCGAGCGGCGAGCCGGGGCGTGGGGGCGCGAAGCCAAGTCCGGCGAGGATGGCAGCGGCCGCCGCTTCGGACCGCAGATCGCGCTCGATCAGTTCGACGCCGCCGTCGACCACGCGCCGGAATACCAGCCCCTCCTCGTCCGCCGTACTCACGCCGTCGTACTCGAAGGAGAGCTGCGCATAGTCGTGCCAGGTCCGTTCGCGGCGCCGGGTATCCGGTTCGCTGTTCAACAGCAAGCAGGGCACGGGCCGGATGTCGCGGCGCTGCCTGAGCGCCAGCTCCTGCGGCAACGGCAGGGTGCGCTCGAGGCCGAGCTCGGCCAGGCGCAGCGCCATGCCGGCGCGCTCGTCGGCATGCAGGAGCGGCGTACGCGCGACCAGGTCCAGCAAAGGACCGGCCGGCAGCGCCGCCAGGGACTTCGGCAGCGTCAGCCGTCCCAGGATGCCATCGTCCAGGTACAGCAGCGGCTCGGTAGGCAGGATGGCGCCGAGGCGTCCGCCATCGTGGAAGCGCCATTCCAGCGCCAGTGCTTCGCTGCCGGGCGTATCCGGATGCCAGCCTAGCGTGGCGTCCAGCCGCGGGCCGGGCTGGATGCTGTACAGGCGGCCAGCGCGCAGCCCAGCCAGCGTGTGGGCCCAGAACAGCTTGCCGTCCTCGCACAATTGCTCGAGCACGCGCGCGCCCAGGCGCCCCTCCGGTGCAAAGCCACCGGCGCGCATGTTGCCAAGGCTCTGGCCGATGATCAGGCGCACGATGTCTTCGTCGTCGGGCGGCACATGCGAGGGCGGCGCCATCACCAGGCCGTAAGGATCGTTGTGCAGCGTGGTGCCGCCGACGCTGCCATCCTGGCGCAGGCGCACCTTGCACAGGTAGAGGCTGGGCCTGGCGCTATCCGGATCGGGCACCATCACATAGCCAAGCCGGGGCGCCGAACTTGACCTCGGTGCGGCGGGCGCCGGTGCGGCCTGCAGGGACGCCATCTGCTGCAGCCAGTATTCGGCGGCCATCGGCAGCACGGGCCCCTGTTCCTGCTGCTCCAGGCTGGCCAGCAGGACGGCCACGACATGCTTGCAGTTATACGAGATCGGGCAGCTGCAGCTACCCTCGAACCGGACGCCTTGGCGCTCGTCCCTGAAGCGAATCGTCTGGCGGTAGAGCGTGCCGCCGCTGCCGCCGACTTCGCCCTCGATGCGCTCGCCGGCGTCGCGCGCGGCCAGCACCCTGCCCTCCAGCGCATAGCCCTCGCCGCGGCGGAAGGTGCCGCTGTCGAACTGGCGCTTGATGTCGTCGTAGGTGAAATGCATGGATGGCGGCCGGGCTGGTGGACGCACCATTATCGCCGATGCCCCTTCAGCCGAGTTCGCTACCTGATCACCTGCAGCTTGACCTTTTTCCCATTCCGGTAGGTGTACATGGTCAGCGCCGCGTTCTTCAGGTCGCCCTTGGGGTCGAAGGCGATGCTGCCGGTGATGCCCTGGTACTGGACCTTCGCCAGGAAAGGCAGGTACTTCGCCGGATCGGACGACTTGGCCTGCTGCATGGCCGTCGCCAGCACCATCACCGAGTCGTAGGCGTAGGGCGCATAGGTCTGCAGCGGCATCTTGTAGCGCTGGCGGTAGCGCTCCTCGAAGGCGCCGTACCTTGCCTCCTCGGCGCCGCTGACGCCGCCGGCCACCACGCAGATCACCTTGTCGTCGCCGAGAGCGTCGCCGGCCAGCTGCGGCAGCTTTTCCGAGCAGATGCCATCGCCCGACACCAGCTTGGCGCGCAGGCCGAGCGCCTTCATCTGCTTGAGCAGGGGGCCGGCCACGGCGTCCATGCCGCCGTAGAAGATCACGTCCGGGTCCTGGCCGCGGATCTGGGTCAGGATGGCGCTGAAGTCGCTGGCCTTGTCATTGGTGAACTGGCGGCTGACGATCTTCGCCGCCTTGCCGGCGCGCACGCTGCGGTTGAATTCGTCGGCCAGGCCCTGGCCAAAAGCCGTGCGGTCGTCGATCACGGCGATCTTCTTCGCCTTCAGGGTCGTCACCGCGTAGCCGGCCAGGGTCTTGCCGACCAGCTTGTCGCTGGCGACCACCCGGAACGCGGTCTTGTAGTGCTGGTTCGTGTACTGCGGCGTGGTCGCGGCCGGTGAAATCTGCGGGATGCCGGCGTCGTGGTAGATCTTCGAAGCCGGCACCGTGGTGCCCGAATTCAGGTGGCCGACCACGCCGGCCACGCGCGCATCGACCAGCTTCTGGGCGACCGCGGCGCCGGTCTTCGGATCGCTGGCGTCGTCTTCCGGCTGCAAGACCCATTTCACCTTCTTGCCGGCGATGGCGACGCCCTTCGCGTTCAGGTCGTCGATCGCCATGCGGGCGCCGTTCTCGATGTCCTTGCCCTGGTGCGCACCCGGCCCCGAGAGCGGCGAGGCCGTGCCGATCTTCACGCTGGCCTGGGCCTGGGCTGGCGCCGGGGTTTCGGCCCTGGCGGCGGGCACGGTGGCCATGACGAGCAGGGACAGGACGGTAGCGGATGCGGGCATGGGGGCTCCTCTTCGGTGACGGTGGTTGATTGTACTGCCGACAAGGAAATTCTTGCCAAATCAACAAATCGTGCGCCGTATTGACGATGCACTCCCTAGCGTAATGACACGTACGCACCCGGTCGCCGATCCGCCACACACGCTTGAATCCGCTATCTCACGATCAATTTTCGACCTACAATAAACCACACAGCGAGACCAAGTTTCGCTGTGCAAAACTACAATTATGGAGGCAATCCGATGAACAAGCAGCACAGCATGCACAAGCCGCGCCGTTTCCTGGCGCCGGCCCTTACCACGATGGTGGCGGCCCTGACCCTGTCCGCCTGCGGCAGCGGCAGCACCGATCCGGTTCCGCCGCCAGCCCAGACGACCCCGCCGCCAGTGACGGTGGCGCCGGAGCCGGCGCGTCCGCAAGACACGCGCACCTTCGCCGTGGTCGAAGCCAACCTGCCCTTCAATGCCATGGCGAATGCGCCGGACACCGACCGCTGGTGGGGCGTGCTGGGCAAGGCCGGCTACCAGATCGAGGTGCCGAAGAACTGGAACGGCATGCTGGTCATGTACGCCCACGGCTACGCCGGCACCGGCTCCACCCTGTCGGTGGCGCCGCCGGCGCTGCGGCGCCACCTGATCAGCCAGGGCTATGCCTGGGCCGCGTCGAGCTACAGCACCAACTACTACGACGTGCGCGCCGGCGTCGAGGACACCAATGCCCTGGCCCTGGCCTTCAAGGACATCGCCACCAAGAACGGCCGCACCCTGGCCGCGCCGTCCAAGACCTACATCGTCGGCGTCTCGCTGGGCGGCCACGTGACGGCCGCCGCCGTGGACGAGGAAAACATCGCCGCCGCCAACAACAAGATCCGCTACAACGGCGCGGTGCCGATGTGCGGCGTGCTGGGCGACACCGAGCTGTACGACTACTTCGCTGCCTACCAGACCGCGGCCATGGTGGAAGCCGGCATGCCGGCCACCAGCTGGCCGCCGGCCGACTGGGCCACGATCGGACCGCAGGTGCAGGCCAAGCTGTTCTCGAGTTTCCCGGGCGGCAGCACGCCGACCGCGCAGGCCGTGCCGACCGCCCAGGGCATGCGCCTGAAGCAGATCGTCGCCAACCTGAGCGGCGGCCCGCGTCCGCTGTTCGACTACGCGTATTCGGGTTCCTACCAGGCCACCGTGTGGGGCACCTTCGGACGTGACGGCAAGATGCAGGGCATCCTGAACGAAGACGTGGTCACCACCAAGGACATCACCTTCCAGCTCGACGCCGACCCGGCCCTGAGCGCCGAGGAAGTCGCCTACAACGCCAGCATCTTCCGCGTGCCCTCGGTGGTCGACGCCAACCGCCTGCGCCGCGACGGCCTGCGCTGGATTCCGAAGACCAACGCCCAGATCAAGGTGCCGGTCGTGACCATCCACACCCTGGGCGACCTGTACGTGCCGTTCAAGATGGAGCAGATCTACAAGCGCCGCGCCGACGCCCTCGGCACGTCGAACCTGCTGGTCCAGCGCGCCATCCGCGGCATCGCCCACTGCGACTTCACCATGGCCGAACAGGCCTCGGCCTTCGACGCGATGGTCAAGTGGGAACAGCAGGGCGTGAAGCCCGAGGGCGACGACGTGCTGACGCCATCGGTGGTGGCCGATCCGCAGTACGGCTGCAAGTTCACCAACAACACGCCGTCGGAAGGCGACAGCAATTCGCTGCTGGCGGTGCGGGCATCGCTGCCGCAGTGCGCGGCGCGTTAAGCTGAAACGTCGATGTGAAGCGTTGATGTGAAGCGTTGATGTGCAAACGCCAGCCTGCGGGCTGGCGTTTTTTTTGGTTTGCGCAGTGGCTTTCAAGCCCGGAACCACAACCGTACGGTGGGCGCTAACGTCCAAACTGCGTCAGCGGTTTTCCGCTCTTACTTCCCCACCACCTTCACCTGCTTCACATCCAGCGTCGATTCGCCAAACGTCTCCTTGTCGAACTCGCCGGTCAATTCCACCACCGTGTTCTGGTCGACGTTCACGCCCTGCGGGAAGTACTTGGCGTCGATCTCCACGGTGATCTTGCCGCTGGCGTCGGTGAACTCGTAGTCCTCGCCGCCCTTGTGGCTGGTGAGCTTGCCCTGCAGGCGCACGTACTGGTCGTCCTTGCCGTTGTCGAGCAGCTGCTTGGCCGTCATCAGCGGTGCGCTCGATGGCCCGGTGTAGCCGGCGGCAGCGGGCTTGCTGGTCGGGCCGGTGTAGCTGCCCGGCTGGGCGATGGCGACTGCCGAGGCGGCGACGAGGGCGGTGATGCAGGACAGTTGAATCAATCGTTTCATGGTCGTTTCCTCCGTTGGTGGATGGTGAAGCTGCCGTTGCGGCAGGCATGGACGCATTAGACCGGTCCCGGATTAACCCTATCTTAAGAGCCTGTCTCAAGGCGCCGGCGGCAGGTCGAGCGTAACGCCCAGGCCGCGGCCATCGAGCCCGGTACCGAAGCCGAGCGCGATGCCGTGCAGCTCGGCGATGCGGCGCACGATCGACAGGCCCAGCCCGCTGCCGCCCTGCCCCTGCCCCAGCACGCGGAAGAAACGCTCGGTCAGGCGCGCGCGGTGGGCCTCGTCCACGCCGGGGCCGTTGTCGCGCACGGCGATGCGCACGCGTCCCGCGTGCCATTCCAGCGCGATCTCGACCCGGCTGCCTTCGGGACAGTAGCGCAGCGCGTTCTCGACCAGGTTGCGCAGCATGATCTCCAGCATGCGCGGGTCGGCCTGCACGGTCTCGACCTCGCGTTCCGGCGCGCAGTGCAGCGCCAGCGCGATGCCGCGCCGCGCGGCGTCCTGCGCGTGCAGGGCCAGCACGCCCTCCAGCAAGGGCGCCAGCAGCACTTGCTGGCGCCCCAGCTGCCCGCGCGCCAGCGGGTCGAGCCGGGCCAGGGTCAAGAGGCTGTCGACCAGCGCCGTCAGCCGTGCGATGTCCTGGCGCAGCTTGGCGAAGGGCGCCGCCAGCGCCGGGTGCTGGCGCCCGAGCAGCTGCACGTGCATGTGCAGGCCGGCCAGCGGCGTGCGCAGTTCGTGCGCGGCGTCTGCGGTGAAACGGCGCTCGGCCTGCAGGGCCGCATCGAGCCGCGCCAGCACGCCGTTCAGCGCCCCGACGATGGGCAGCAGCTCGCGCGGCTGGCCGGCCAGCGCCACCTGCGCCAGGTCGTCCGGGGTCTTGGCGGCGATCTGGTGCGCGGTGCGGCGCAGCGGCTGCAGGCCGCGCCCGATCAGCAGCCAGCACACCAGCGCCAGCAGCAGCAGGATGCCGGCCACCGGCAGCCACAGCGCCTCGGCCAGCTCTTCCAGGATGTCGAGGCGCTTGTCCTGGCGCTGGCCGACCTGTACCTCGAAGCGCCCGGCGTCGCCGCGCACCACGAACACGCGCCAGCGCCGGCCGTCGACCTTCGGCTCGGCAAAGCCCTCGTCGTCGTCGAAGCCGGAGACGAAGGCCTGCTTCGGCGCGCCTTCGGTACGCTGGATCACGCGGCCATCAGCCACGATCTGGTACTGCATGTCCACTTTGCGCGCATCGCGGGCAGGAGGACGCGGCGCCAGGCCGCGCGCGTGCCAGTCGGTGGTGGCGGACAGGATCATGTAGCCGGCTTCTTCCAGCGCGTCGTCGAAGACTTCGTTGGTCTCCTGCCAGGCGATCACGGTAACGATGCCCAGGCTGGCCAGCCACAGCGCCACGCTGGCGGAGACCACCGCCAGCACCAGGCGCCGCCGCAGCGACGGCGGCTTGGGCGTGGCCTCAGCTGTCATCGTGCTTCAGGCGGTAGCCGAGGCCGCGCACGGTGACGATGGCTTCGCTGCCGAGCTTCTTGCGCAGGTTGTGGATGTAGACCTCGATGGCGTTGCTCTCGACCTCGTCGCCCCAGCCGTACAGGCTTTCCTCGATCTGGGCGCGGGTGACGATGCTGTTCCGGCGCAGCAGGAGCGCATGCAGCACGTGGTATTCGCGGGCAGTGAGCGAGACTGGCTGGCCGGCCAGGGTCACCAGCTTGCTGTCGGGGTCGAGCGCGATGGCGCCGTGGACCAGCGCATTGCCGGCCTGGTTGGCGCCGCGCCGGGCGGCGGCCCGGATGCGCGCCGACATCTCTTCCAGTTCAAAAGGTTTTACCAGGTAGTCGTCGGCGCCCAGGTCCAGGCCCTCGACCCGGTCGGCCAGGGCATTGAAGGCGGTGATCAGGATCACGGGCACGGCGTTGCCGGCCGCGCGCAGGCGCGCCAGCAAGGCGTCGCCGGAGAGGCCGGGCAAGCCGCGGTCGAGCAGCACGCAGTCGTAGTGGTGGGTTCGCAAGGCGGTGTCGGCGGAATCGCCGCGCTCGACCCAGTCGACCGCATGGCCGTCCAGGCGCAGCCAGGACTGGATGGTGTCGCCGAGGGAGGTGTCGTCTTCTACTAGCAGGATGCGCATGCGTCGCGAGCTTACGTTGGGTGGATGAAGCGAATCTTAAAACATGCCCGGCTTGACATCCTGCTTCCGCGAGCTAGGCTGCAAGTATCGGCTATCCCGGCATGAGCAACCGCGATTGCCGGTGGACAGCCGAATGCGGAGGACGCTGGCATGAACACGCAAGACAACAAGCAGCTGGTCATGGAAAGCTACCAGCTGTTCCTGAAGGGCGATATCCCGAGCCTGCTGGCGCGCTGCGACGACAACGCGGACTGGGTCGAACGCGACTCGGACTGCATTCCTTTCGCCGGCACCTACCACGGCAAGGCGGAAATCGCCGCGTTCTTCGCCAAGCTGGCGAACGGCGCCGAAGCGCTCAGCTTCGTGACGAAGGAATTCATCGCCGAGGGCGACAAGGTCGTGGTCGTGGGCGAAGCCACCTGGCTGGCCAAGCCGACCGGCCGCAGCTTCGACAGCCCCTGGGTCCACGTGCTGACGGTGCGCGATGGCAAGATCGCCCGCTTCGAGGCCTATAACGATACCGCGCCCGCCGAGCGCGCCTTCCGCCAGGACCAGCCGGCCCAGGCGCCGATGGCGGCGCCGCTGCGCCACTGAGGCGCCGCTCAGGTTCCACAGCGGCAAGCCGGCCCGGCTCAGGCCTTCTTGAGCGAGCCGGGCTTGTGCGCGGCCTCGGCCCCGGTCTTGTCGCTGGCGACCAGGTATTCCGGGTTGTCTTTCGAGGCAGCCACCTCGTGGCCCTTGATCCTGGTGTGCGCCGTCAGCTTTTTCTTGACCGTGCCGTGCACGGTGCCCTGCGACGATTCCCACTTCACTTTGTCGCCGGCCTTGAATGCAGTGCTCATGATGGGTTCCTGTAATGGGCGTTGTCCATATTTGACCATAGCCCGGCAGAATTTCCGCACGTTACGGAACACGCGCCGCGCCCGGCGCAGGTATGCTGAAGGCAAGCACACTGCCATCCCGTTTTCTTTTGAATCGTTCTTCCATCCAGCGCACTTTGACCATCGCCCTGCTGGCCTGCGCCCTGCCCTGGCTGGCCGCCGCCCGGGCCGACGACAATGCCGGCCTGGTCGCCGCCATCAATGCCTACCGCGCGGCGCCCGACGCTTGCCAGCCAGCGGCGCCGGCCCCGCCCCTGGCACAGCAGGCCGCCCTGGCGCGGGTGCGCGTGGGGCCGGGCGCCTTTCCCGAATCGGCGCTCGAGCAGGCCGGCTACGTCAGCGACAAGGCCGAGGTGATCCACATCGGCGGCGCCGCCGATACCGAAGCGGTGCTCACGCTGCTGCGCAAGCAGTACTGCCGCAACCTGCTCGACGCCCGCTTTACCGACATCGGCGTGGCCAGGCGCGGCAACGACTGGACCGTGGTGCTGGCGCGCCCGACCCCGCCGCTGGTGCTGCCCGGACAGAGTGAGGCCGGGCGCATCATCCTCGACCTGGTGAACGCGGCGCGCGCGCAGGCGCGCAGTTGCGGCGACCAGTATTTCGGTGCGGCGCCGCCGGTGGCCTGGAATGCGCAACTGGCCCAGGCCGCGCTGGCGCACAGCACTGACATGGCGACGCACCGTCATTTCAGCCACCAGGGTTCGGACGGCAGCGAATCTCCGCAGCGCGCCACCCGCGCCGGCTACCGCTGGCGCCACGTCGGCGAAAATATCGCGGCGGGACAGACTTCGCCGCAGGAAGCCGTGGAAGGCTGGCTCACCAGCCCGGGCCATTGCGCCAACCTGATGAATCCGCAGTTCAGCGAGATGGGGGCGGGGTATGCGGTCAATCGCGTGCGTTTGCCGGGGTTCCCGTATTGGACGCAGGTGTTCGGGACGCCGTGAAATGATCGGCGGCGCATCTGGAGCATCTCGCCAACGTATCGCCCAAGGCGCAATCCGCGAGCGAATCATCGCCGCCGCTGGCCACAATATCAAATGCCGCCCGCCATATAAAAAGGCGCTGTCACCGCTGACTATGGATGAGTCCGATGGCAAGGCGAAACAATTGATCGGCAGAAGTGACTTTCCCGCCGTCGAGCATGCGGCGCCAGCCCAGGTAGTTCGGCAGATAGCGCGAGGCCACGCCGTGGAAGGGCGCCAGCCAGTCGCGCAGGCGGCGGTGATAGGCGTGTACGTTCTGCACGTGAATGGCGCCGTGGGCGCCACGGCGCATGCGTACGCCGGCGCTGAGGGTGACGGCCTGGTGCGCAATGCCGTGGTCGCGCGCAAACGCGCGGTAGGCGGCGTTGGCATCGGTGACCAGTAGTACTTGCGGGTCGAGGTAGGGCAGCAGGTGGCGCTTCAGCTGCGCCTTGCTCAGTGCGCCGCGCCCGGTGACGGCGTCGAGCGTCTGCCCGCCGCGGTCGCGCGCGACCAGGATGCAGTCGAGCTCGCGTGAAATCCCGCGCCTTTTTGCCGAGCCGCCCCGCTTGCGCGCTGGCCGGTCGAGCTTGCGTGATCCTTTTTGCGATTCCAGGATGAACATTTCGTCGGCCTCGGCAATGCCGTTCAACTGCTCCGGCAGGTCGTGCTTGACCCGGTCCAGGAAACGGTGGCGCCAGCGAAAAGCCGTGTTGCGGTGCACTT
>Ga0265798_10002642_pt1 | contig 26153 bp, 18 predicted proteins | sample P3T30metagenome_FD_192430 | JGI IMG/M metagenome (GOLD analysis project Ga0265798, IMG submission 192430) | Plant litter microbial communities from East Loma Ridge, Irvine, California - P3 T30 | ecosystem: Environmental > Terrestrial > Plant litter > Unclassified | place: USA: California...
AGCTTGCTGCGCATCGCGCTGTGGACATCGCACGCAAACGGACGCGAGAGACTGGCGATGTCGACGCGCATGGGCCGTTTGTTCAGCTTGCAGAACGTGACGGTCGTCTTCTCGGGCGGCGGCGCTGGGTCTGCGGCGATGACGTCCCAGTGCCGCTGCCAGGCGCGGAGCTGGGCGACGGTTGGCGGCGGGGTGTTTTCTTTCAGGACGAAGTGGACTTCGAAGGCGCTGCTGACGGTGGGCTTGACGTCGCTGAGGTCGAGGTAGTTGAGGCTGCGGACTTCTTTGGCTTCGGGGCAGGGCTGGTCGGGCGGTGTGTGTTCGTGGAGGAGCAGGGTGTAGCGTTCGGGGTCGACTTTGAAGGCGACTAGGATTTCGAGCTCGAGGGCGTTGGCCCAGAGGGCGATCATTTTTGCGTTTGCTGGGGAGGTGATGGTGCATGTTTCGCGGGTCGCGACTTGGACTGCGGCGTCTTGGTCGTCTTCGTCTGTGAGGGCGCGTGTGCAGACGGTCATTGGCGCGTTGACTGCTGGACGTCTTGCTCCTCCCATCGTGGTTGATGTGGGTGTGAAGGCTGTGGTTGTTGAGTTAGGTCTTTGGATGGAGGAAAATGATGATGGGTGGTGTGTAGTTATAGGTAGGACAGTGAGTTGAACCGCAAGAGCTACTTGAATGTTTACCTTCACATGTTGATCGTCAGCTGACAGTGCTTCAGTGAGTGATTGACTGCCATGCGCTCCACGCCTCACTTTTCACATGCCTCAAAGTGCCTTGATACGTCTTCTGAGTTGGTCTTTTTAGGAGTTGAAGATTTGACAATGCATCCATAAGGAACCGTCCAGTGGCCATCCGTCGATATCGCGAAACCAAGTGTTCAACGCCATGTGCTATTCGTCAAGTCAGAGGGTATCTTCAGCGAATTGCAAGAAACAAAACGCATGGTACGCAATCGCCGAATAAAAGACGCCTAACTTGCTTATCATCCAAAACAAAATCGCGCGATGGAACGCCCAGTAACCAAAACGATAGTTTTCGTTCCTCGTAATCGCTCACGCCTCCTCTTCGTTCATTTCTCGGCGTCGCTATCACTGAGATCCGGCCCCAAGTCGTTTAGGCGGTTCGCGATGTCTGCGACAGGCCTGCTGGTGTCATTCTACGACATGCGCGGCTGGCGTCCCTGCGGTTAGTGCAGCTCCCTGAACTGTCCAGGAAGCTCGGGCTGCGTGCGAAGCTGCTAGCCTGAGGCGCCAGCCTCGTTGAACGAGAGATTCGCGCGTGAAGGTGCCGATTCGTCCACTTCCGGATAAGGTTGCAGCCAAATCTCGTGGCACAGGCGAACTTTGAGTTGCTCGTAGACGTACAAGCGAGTGTTGTTGTCCAGAGCGCTCCTCAGAGCTATGGCCCTTTCGACGGGATCTCTGATGGAGTTTGCTCCGGCTTTGCTGTCGATGGAAAGCTCCTCTAGCTCGAAGCTGGCGAAAGATCTGCCGGCGCGGAAAGCTCGCTTTGCGCGTGTGAGGAAGTTCAGTGCGATCCCCGTCTTGAGCGGGATAGGCAGGAGCATAAGATCGGTTCCGCAGAACTCGTGCCAGTCATCAAGTTCGGGAGCGTCATCCCTCGCTCCTTCTGCAGCGTCAACGAGTGCTTTCGCGGCCTTCCAATCGTCAGGAAGATTGAGGAAGTCCGTCGGGACAGGACGCTCCCATTCATAGATGTGGAACCTGGCAGCCAAAAACTCCGGATCAACTGGCACAGGCTTTGGTGTGTCTTTCTTCACGGCTGGCGCCTCCTTGGGTTGCTTTTGTGGAACGGCGCGCTTAGTTGCCGTCTTTTTGTTGCCTTTTTGTGGCTTGGTGACTTTTGTAGAGGGCTTGGTGGGAGTCGGTTGCGCTGAGTCGACCACTCTGCTGGGTGTAGCACTGGACTGGCTTTCCGGTGCCGGCGGGAGCATCGCAGGCTGCTTGATGCGGGAGCTGGTGGCAAAATCTCTGACCGAGGTGGTCGTATTACTTGCTGGCGCGGCGCTTTGCGAAGCAACTTGATCGGAGAGCGTGGCAGTGCTGGAGCTCTGCGCGTTACTGTGGCAATTGGTAGTAGACATGGGCGGTTTGCCGCGTGCTGGAGCCATGCCCGCATCCATGTTGGCAGGTAGTAGTTTGCGAAGTGTCTGCTTTGCTGGTGTTGGTGTCGGTGTCGAGCTTGGCCGTGTGGTCTTCGAGGGGTCGGTCGTGCCGTTGGAAGGCCGGGAGAGCTGCTTTATAGCGGTGTCGTCGAGGCCGGCCGCTTGCTTTGCTCGCAGACTTCTGCGGCTCTGGCGCATGCCGCGACCATATTGCTCGCTGGGGAGATCCGACTCCATGGTAGCATGCTCTGTAACGTTCTGCTGTTGACTGGATATGCCTTGGATGATACTTTTCTCGCTCCACGCAAAGATAGCTCTGCTTGTTGGTGGTCATGTTTGAATCCATCGTTAGGTACAGTGAAAGGTCAGCACCACGGTCAATACACGATGCAAGGCAGTGGTTGCTGATGCTGAAAGGCAACTGCTTTGTATACGGACAACGGTGACTGATGAGGAAGTGGCAATCCTATGATGTACACGTCACGGGAAGTACCTTACCTATAGCCCAAGACTGACCTTTAAAGCGTGATTGCTAGCATGTTCCTGACGGCAGCCAACAGCTGCACATCTAAAAGTACGACTACGATTTCAAGCAGTCGAATCTATTGGTCTGCCACTTGTGACTTGCGGGTTTGTCATTTCGGACGGTACCCGCATTCGCAACCAGGTGGGTTGAACGAATTGTGAGGTGACAGGCTTGCAAATGACCGGTGAGAGAAAGGCTGTACTGTGTCTTAGCCATGGATACATGTACTGTAGAAAAAATGAGGAGGTGGACGTTGCGAGTCGTAAGGAAAGCTTAGGGAGATCGTACCTGGTCGCCGGATCGCGTTACTAACCTAATAAAGCATAGCGCCTTGCATCTTCGATCGATCCCCATTTAAGATCGCGTCTTTCACGCGTCAAGTCGTGGGGCGAAAAGTGATGACATAGTAGGTGCCATTGGCTTGAGTGCTCGATTTCCTTTCGTTTGAGGAGTTGCATTTCATGTTTGCTTCTCTCTTGTAGGCATCCTTCGATTTGAGATAAGAATCCTCTTCACAAGCATCATCAGACGACGACATCTACATCGTCGGCTTGGGTTCTCTACGCCGCCATGTCTTCAGAACCCGTCGCTTCGGCGGAGACGACACCACCGACCTCGCCAGAAACACGCGATAATGGACTCACGGAAGCGATGCGGAAAGAGGAAGAGCAGATGGCTAAAGCACGAGAGAAGGAAGATGCCAAGAGGGAACGCAAGCTGGCTGCCGACCGAAAGAAGGATATAGAGGGAGGATCAAGTGCTGTTGATACCAAGTACAAAGCTCTAGAGTACTTGCTAAGTCAGAGCAAACTGTATTCGACAATCATGCTCCAGCAAATGACCCAGCAAGAGGACGCTGAAACGGCGAAAGATGAGAAGAGCAAGCAGCGTGCTGCCAAGAAGGAAGAAAAGGCGGAACAAGCTGCTGCCGCTATGCAGAAGCGGACTACAAGGAAGGGCGCAGTGGAAGAAGAAGACGCGAAAGGCGAGACCAAGGAGCTGCCTCGACGTGGTCGAGGACGACCTGCCAAGAGCACGAAGACTGAAAAGTCGGGCAAGATCTCAGACTACCTCTCCAAGAAGGACCTGGAGGAGAAGGCGGGCCAGGCGTCCATCTCCGAGGCTCTCGCAGAAGAGTCCAAAGATGATGTGAAGCCTAGTGATATTGGCATGCAAAACCTGCGCTCAGCGAAGCAGCCCGATCTAGTCACAGGAGGATTGATGCGGACATACCAACTAGAAGGTCTGGAGTGGCTGCAATCTCTATACGAAAACGGACTGAACGGCATTCTTGCCGACGAGATGGGGTTAGGAAAGACGATCCAGACCATCTCATTCATCGCTTTCCTGCGTGAAAAGGGTATCAACGGGCCTTTCCTTATTGCAGCACCCCTGAGTACAACCAGCAACTGGGTAGCAGAGTTCAAGAAGTGGACGCCGGATATCCCCGTCGTTCTATACCACGGAAGCAAACAGGAACGCGAAGAGATGCGGAGAAAGCAACTCCGGAATCCCAGCAGCAAAGACTTCCCTGTCATTTGCACAAGCTACGAGATCTGCATGAACGACCGCAAGCATCTGTCTCATTTTGGATGGAAGTTCATCATCATTGATGAGGGTCACCGCATCAAGAACATGAACTGCAAGTTGATCCGTGAACTTCAATCGTACCAGTCTGCCAATCGCCTCTTGATCACCGGCACACCTCTACAAAACAATCTAGCCGAGCTATGGGCACTCTTGCACTTCTTGATGCCCAGCATCTTCAACAACTTCGAGTCGTTCGAGTCCTGGTTCGACTTCAGCGCACTCAAGGAAAAGGGCGGCGCCGAGCAGATTTTGTCCGAAGACAGACAGAAGAACCTAGTAACAAGTCTGCACGCGGTCCTGAAACCCTTCCTGCTTCGAAGGATCAAGGCAGATGTCGAGACCTCTTTGCCCAAGAAGCGAGAATACGTTCTGTACGCGCCGCTAACTCAGACGCAACGAGAGTTGTATCAAGAGATTCTAGATGGCAATAGTAGAGCCTACTTGGAAAACAAACTGGTAGAGAGTATCAGCCGCAGTGCAACGCCAGGCAGCACACGCAACAGTAGCCGCAAACGCAAGGCTGCCAGTGAGGCCACCACTCCTCAGAAAAGCACCAAGACAAGTCGTGCATCGACACCAGCCACTGGTACCGCCAGCACCACCCGCGCGAGAAAGGCAAAGAAGAACCAACAATACGAAGAACTCTCCGACACAAAGTACTTCCAACAGCTCGAAGACGAGCCCTCATCGCCCACCTCCGAAGCTTCTGAAGAAGAAGACGAAGAACAGACCGAACGCTCCAAAACCCTCGCCCTCGCCAAACGCGAAATCGCCCACAAAAAACTCCTCAACCCCATCATGCAACTGCGCCAATGCTGCAACTCGCCCCACAACTTCTACTACCCCTTCGACCTCTCCGACAACACCCCCGTCGACGAAACTCTGGTAACCGAAAGCGGCAAAATGCTACTCCTCGACCGCCTCCTCCCAGAGCTGATCCAAAAGGGCCACAAAATTCTCATCTTCTCGCAGTTCAAAACCCAATTAGACCTCCTCGAGACCTACTGCGAAGAGCTCCGCGGCTGGCCGACCTGCCGCATCGACGGCTCGATAGCCCAATCAGACCGTCAAGAGCAAATCCTGGCCTTCAACGAGCCTGACAGCGAGACGAGGATTTTCTTGCTTTCCACGAGGGCTGGTGGGCAGGGGATCAATCTCGCGGCGGCGGATACGGTCCTCCTCTTCGACAGCGACTGGAACCCGCAGCAGGACTTGCAGGCTCAGGATCGCGCTCACAGGATCGGGCAGACGCGCCCGGTCATCGTTTATCGGTTCGCGACCAAGGGCACTGTCGAGCAGATGCTGCTGGAGAAGGCTGATAGTAAGAGGAGATTGGAGAAGCTTGTTATTTCCAAGGGGAAGTTCAAGTCTATGCGCGGCGGCGATGCGGGAGGGGCGGATTTCGCCGAGCTGCAGAGGTTGTTGGCGCAGGCGGACGGGGAGAGGATTGATGTGGATGAGGAGGGTGGGAAGAGGTTGTTGAGTGATGGGGATTTGGCGATTTTGACGGATCGCAGTGAGGAGGCGTTTGAGAGGGCGGAGAAGGGGTTGGATGTTGCGGGGAGTGCGTTCAAGGCTGTTGTTACGAAGAAGGATGGCGAGGGTGGGTTGTTGGAGAGCTTGCAGAAGTAAGGGAGGGGAGGGTTTGGATTGTGTTATGTGCAGCGTTACGGAGTCTCGTTGCATTCTGGTTTTGGTTTAGCGATCCGTGGGCGTCTGGATGTATTGAATAGTTAATGTCAACGTACTGGTTTAGAGCAAGACGTTGATTACAAGTTCTGCAAGACGTCGGTCGACTATCTAGTAAGAGCATATGGGCTCAAAGCAACTCCTTAACATGGTAACTATCCTCATGGACGCGAGCATGCACAAGATTGAGAGTAGGTGTAACGTCGCGTGAACTAGCTGTGTCTATTTATCTACCGTGCTACTTCATCGGCGTCGTCGATAATTCGTGACAGTATCGCTTCTCTTCTCTTGCATTCGCTTATCGTAGGCTGGCATTACTCATGGCTTCTTTACTGGGTGGTGACCTTGCCGTCGTTCTCGACGTTGATGTGCTCGTTGGTGGAGAGAGAGTGGACCTTGTCCTCGGGGAACGAGGCGCTGGGGTGTGTTAGAGGAATGACTCGGAGAGATGGTATCGTGGTAGAGAGACGTACGTGAAGCCGGGTACGAGCTTGAACTCGTGCTCGATCTTGCCGCCCTGGTCGGTGCAGTGCTTCTTGGCCCTGCAGTGTGTTAGTGATGGATCAACATTGTATGGCGAAGCGGAACTTACTCCTCCAGCTTGTCCTTGCTGGCACCATCCTTGAGGGAGACCTAGTAAGGTTAGTGTGGCTGGACATGTAGAGGTAGGACGTGTTGGTTCATACGTTAATCTGAGGCATCTTGTTTCTGGTTGTGGTTGTGAGTAAACGGGTAGTTCGATACGTGGTGGCGGAGTGTAAATTATGAAGTGATTGGAGTGAGGAAGAAAGGTAGGAGAAGTGTGGAAGAAGTGATTAGGAGATTATAAGACGATAAGAATGGTAAACAAGATGGCGAACGCTGTCGCCTGACCTGACCTTGATGCCCCATCCCACTATCGTCGGCCCACCACTGCAGAGTGACGTGCGAGAGTCGAGAAGAAGCACATGCTAAGCCGAACTTCCAGGTGCAGAATAGGCTTACGGCTGTACCCGTTCGACCCCGGATCTCGGTCTTCGGCCTTGCCTTCGAGAAAAAGTTCAAGACTCTCAAGCGCGCGACCTTGCGACCGACCAGAGCGAGTCCGTTCCGCTACAACTCGCATTAACACCACCCAACATGGCGGGAGAGGATCAGAGCCACACGGCTCATCGCCCGGCCAAAAAAGAAAAGGCCAAGAACTCGGGCCAGCCCAACCCAAAGGCATTTGCCTTCAACGCTCCCGGAAAACTCGCCAAAAACGCTGCACGAAGCGGCGACGTCAAGGAAAAGAGACTCCATGTCCCACTCGTCGACAGATTGCCGGAGGAGGCACCACCACTGGTTGTGGGTGTCGTCGGTCCGCCCGGTGTGGGCAAGACGACCTTGATCAAGAGCTTGGTGAAGAAGTACACAAAACAGACCATCCAGCAGCCGCAGGGACCCATCACAATCGTTACGAGCAAGAAGAGGCGCCTGACATTCTTCGAGGTACCTTCCGACAGTCTGGCTTCTGCGATTGACACCGCCAAGGTCGTCGATATTGTTCTGCTCATGATCGACGGTAATTTTGGATTCGAGATGGAGACCATGGAGTTCTTGAACGTCTTGTCCAGCTCCGGTATGCCTGGTAACATCTTCGGTATCCTCACCCACTTGGATCTCTTCAAGAAGCAGGATGCGCTCAAGGCTCAGAAGAAGAGGCTGAAGCACCGTTTCTGGAGTGAACTCTACCAAGGCGCAAAGCTGTTCTACCTTTCTGGTGTGATCAACGGCAGATACCCGGATCGCGAAATCCTCAACTTGTCGCGCTTCCTCAGTGTGATGAAGAACCCCAGACCTCTCATCTGGCGCAACAGCCACCCTTACGCACTCGCGGATCGCATGCTGGACCTCACACCACCCACGAGCATTGAACAGGACCCCAAATGCGACCGTACAGTCGCGCTGTACGGCTACCTCCGAGGAACCAACTTCCCTTCACACAACGCCAGAGTCCATGTGCCCGGTATTGGCGATCTCGAAGTGAGCCAGATCGAAGGTCTGCCCGATCCTTGCCCTACACCGCAATTTGAGCAAGCGCAGGAGAAAGCAGGCATTATCAAGAAGCGCAAGCGTCTCGATCAAAAGCAAAAGGTCATATATGCGCCTATGAGCGATGTAGGTGGTGTTCTCATGGACAAGGACGCAGTATACATCGATGTGAAGAGCAACAACTTCGACGTCGGATCGGATGACGAGGGTGAACGCGGCTTTGGCGAGCAAATGATGGTTGGTCTGCAAGGAGGAAGGAAGCTACTGGGCGAGGACGATCAGGGCATCAGCTTGTTCGGGAAGGGCATGCGAATCCAGAACCTGGAGGACGACGATGAAGAAGAGGCACATGACACTGGAAGAAAGGGCCGTCGTACAGCTAGATTCGCCGAGGGAAACGATGGCGATGCAGGCGATTCTCAAGATGAAGCAGGTTTCGACAGTGCCGACTCAGACGACGAGGCCGATCTCGAGCGTCTGCAGAAAACGTCTGGAAAGATGGAAAGTGCCCGCAAGAACAAGGAGAGCAAAGACAAGGAAGTCGAGGGCGACATCGCGTTCGCCGACTCAGACAGTGATCTGGGAAGCATTTCTTCCGTCTCTGACCAAGAACTTGAGGAAGGTGCGAGCGACGAGGATGAGGAGGAATTTTCGGATGACGACGACGACGGCGAGACGACGTGGAAGAGTCGATTGGCGGAGCGGGCACATGCTAGGCACAGTCGCAAGCAACCTTATCGGGTTGCTGAGTTGGCGAGACTCATGTACGACGACATGCTTTCCGCCGTGCAGGTCGTTCGCAAGTGGAGAGGCGAAGAGACTGAGAAAGCTGAGGGAGACGATGAGGACGCAGAGGATGAGCTCTTCGAAAGGAGGATACCTGGACAGTCTGACGAGGAAGACCGCATGGTGCCGGCCTTTGATGACCAAGCGCTGGAGAACAAGTGGACCAACGAGGAGAACATTGACGCATTGAAGAAACGCTTTGCAGCAAGGACACCAACAGGTGTCAACGCAGAGGGACTTGGTGAGTTCGAAGGGTTTGATGGGGATGGTGAAGGCGATGAGGACGACGAGGGTGATGGCGAGTTCGAGGATCTCGAGAACGCCGGAGACGATGCCGGCGACAACGATGGCGCAAAGGAAGCGGAAGATCTCGAGACAGAGCGTGAGAAGAACGCCCGTCGCAAGGAAGAACTGAAGCTTCGTTTCGAAGAGGAAGACCGAGAGGGGTTCTTGAACCCGAAGAATGCCAACCGCGACGCCAATGGCGAAAACGAGGAGCGCGAATTCGGCGAAGATGAATGGTACGACGCACAGAAGGCACTGCTTCAGAAGCAACAAGATATCAACCGGAGAGAGTTCGAGCAATTGGACGAATCGTCCCGAGTGCGCGCCGAGGGCTACAAAGCAGGCACCTACGCGCGACTGGTGCTGCACAACGTCCCTTCAGAGTTCATCGAAAACTACAACCCAAGATACCCCCTCCTCGTCGGCGGACTTCAACCCACAGAAGAACGCATGGGCTTCGTCCAAGTCCGCATCAAGCGCCACAGATGGCACAAGAAGATCCTCAAGACCAACGACCCGTTGATCGTCAGCTTGGGATGGCGCCGCTTCCAGACAACACCCGTGTACAGCATCCACGAGAACCGAATGCGCCACCGCATGCTCAAGTACACACCCGAACACATGCACTGCACGGGTACCTTCTACGGCCCCCTCGCGGCGCCCAACACGGGCTTCTGCGCCGTGCAGTCCTTCTCCAACAAAAACCCCGGCTTCCGCCTCGCGGCCACAGGCGTAGTCCTCAACGTCGACGAAGGCACCGAAATCGTCAAGAAGCTCAAATTGACCGGCCACCCCTACAAGATCTTCAAAAACACGGCTTTCATCAAGGACATGTTCAGCACCTCGCTCGAAATCGCCAAGTTTGAGGGCGCCTCCATCCGCACCGTCTCCGGCATCCGCGGTCAGATCAAGAAAGCCCTCTCCAAGCCCGAAGGCCACTTCAGAGCCACCTTCGAAGACAAGATCCTCATGAGCGACATTGTCTTCCTGCGCGCCTGGTACCCTGTCAAACCCCATAGATTCTACAACCCCGTCACCAACCTGCTCGAAGGCGGCGAGGCCGACTCATGGGGCGGCATGCGCTTGACCGGCCAGGTTCGCGCCGACCTGAACATCCCGACGCCCAAGGAGGCCAACTCCGCTTACCGCGACATTGAGCGCCAGGAGAGGCACTTCAACCCGCTGCGCGTCCCGCGTAAACTGCAAGCCGAGCTGCCTTTCAAGTCGCAGATCGTGCAGATGAAGCCGCAGAAGAAGGAAGGGTATGTGGCTAAGCGTGCTGTTGTGGCGGACGGCGAGGATAAGAAGGCGAGGAGGTTGATGCAGCAGGTGCAGTTGCTGCGGAACGAGAAGGTCGAGAAGAGACGTCTCAAGCAAGAGGAGAGGAAGCAGCCGTACAAGGCCAAGGTTGCCGAGAACGAGGAGATGCGCAGGGCGAGAGAGAAGAGGGAGAGGGATGAGTTCTGGCGCCGGGAGGGCAAGAAGAGAGGCAGGGATGATGGTGCTGGTGGCGGTGGGAAGAGGGCGAAGAGGGGTTAGAAATATTCGCTTGAGGCCTACGGACGGTTCCCTAAATGTATAGGACGGTATTGTAACATTCGCGAATGAGACGCTCCCATTCAATTCAATGATAGTGTTGACATACCGGGATCGAATATCGTCCTCTCTGCTCACAAGTCAATCGATCCAGTAGGTACTCCGCGACAACGGAAAAGCAAGACAGACGGTCACAGGTCTCCCAAAGCATCACTCTTGGTGGAGCAAACCTCAATTAAGAACGTCTTAACCATCCTCTCGTGACTACATGTAACCAAACAATCAATGCTCCCTCCTGAAACTCTCGATCTCTCGAAGAACCAAACCCAACCCTAACCCTGTGGACCACATCAGTCACCACCACAGGATCCATGTGTGGAACAATAGCCAGGCGTGCTCTCTGCACCAGTCGATCGATACCATACCTATCTGCAGTGATTGGTTCCACTGGGCATCTCACCATTCACCACATGGCTTTCCCAATAGAATGGCTCGTACCCATCCGTGGCTCGCACGTGGATTCCAAGAAAACACCCGGGATAAGCAGTACACGATGCACTCCGCACGCAAAGAGCGGAACACCCGTCAGGATCAAGTACGACGGCCATTATGTGAAACACAACGGATCCAGCGCATCGGTAAGGAAACTCCTCTTCATGTATTCGGGTATCATCCTGTCATCGTATACAAAAAATCACCCCCAAAAATGCCGCACAAACAAACACAAGGAAAAGGGTTTGACTTGCAGTCAGGAAATGGAAAAAATGCCTCAGACCTGCCCATCTCTTGGGCCGCTTTGATGAGGGGCCTCTTCCGCCTCGTCTTCCTCCTCGAAGCCTTCGTCGACGCCCTGTTTTCTTCTGCGGGAGCGCCACCACTCGACCCTGAGCATGTCGCTGAACAAGGCTCCTTGGCCGGATCGGCTGTGTCTTCGCTTTCTGGCGCTTCGTGATCGTCTGCCTAGAGGTAGCGAGTTGGACCGTAGTAGACCGGCGCGCTGGTCTTCGGTGTCGGCGTCGGCGGTCGCTTCGTCATCGACAGTGCCGTCGGCAACAGCAACGTTTGGACCGCTGCTTGAATGCGGACGCGAGCGAATTGCCGAAGTTGACGTCGGGCGAGCGTTGGCAGAAGAGCGACGACGTCCGTTGATCGTGCCGTAGTGACCTGCGTCTTCTTCAGCAGCGTCGTCCAGCATCTCCCAAATGTTGTAGATTTCCTTGAGCGTAGAAGCGCGTTTGCGACGCCTGGTGGTGGCCGGCGAGTGCGCGCTGTTACTTCCCCGGCTAGACCTGACTTTGCTAATGAGTGGGCTTCCTTCGCTGTGGGCTGAGCGTCGGAGATCCTCTTCGGAGCCAGCCTCTTCGTCGGTGGCTGCAGAAGATGCAGTATCCGTGTCTGGTTCGCCAACGAAACCCATGCCCGGCGCAAGAACCGTCTGTGGTATTTCGGCCTGAGCCATTTGATGGCGGCGGTCTTGTTCATCGCCATCAATATCGTCTTCCAAGCGCCAGCTGAGAGCCAAAACTCCTGCAAGGAGGATGAACGTGCCGAGTCCGATGAGGCCGGCGTGCAGTGGCGGTAGACGATCGGTCTGGCGAAAGTAGATCAATCCATCGAGAATCGCGACGATGTTGTAAATGCAGAAGACGAATGGGTAGAGCACGCTCGTCGAGACGAGCTTCAAGCCCAAGTGTAGATAGTAAAGTTGCGTGAGCGCCAACACCAGGAATGCCAGGACGAGGAGCCAGCTCTGGTATGATCGAAATTCGTTGACGTGATCTGTCAAGCTCCTGACGATCAATTCGACCGCACTCTTCGCAAGCAGGAGAGCGTGTGCCGACAAGATACCAGATAACAACCCGTACGCCATACCACGTATCAACAAGATCTTTGGACTTTCTCTCTTGTGTACTGCAATGAGATGGCGTAACGCGAAATCCATGACCAGTATTCCTACTGCAAACACCAGTGATAGAATGAACCAAACCAGGAAGTTCGGATACCACAATAGTCGCAGCAGTTGTTCCAGGTTGTGACTTGGCTCCGGCAGGGCGGAGAACAAGCTGATGAGCACAGCACCACCAGCGACCAATGCCGTTCCCGCCAGTGTTCTCCAAGTCCAAGACTCTTTCAATATCAGACTGGCCATGATGCTATTGAAGACCAGCCCCGATGCTTGCAAGGTGCTGAGCAGCGGCAGCGGCAGTGTTGTGATTTGGATGGTAGAGCCGATGATGTTGGCGAGCAGGAACAGCGACATGCCAATCTGCCATCGTCGACGTCGGTAGGGCGCGCGTCGAGTCTCATGGTCCTCTTTGGAGTCCTCTAGCATGTGCGACTTGCGCTGGAGGGTCAGGCCGACGGACTGGACGCATGTTGACAGCAGGCCGACGATGATACCCACGGCGACGCCAGCGCCTGGAGAGATGTCGCCCATGGTGAGAGGGAGTGTCGTTCGCTGTGTGGTGCGAGAGCGGTGTATACTGGGTCGGCTTTCGATTGGGCCTAGACCTAGGCTTATTAGTCTACCCAGGTAGGCTTTGGAGAGGGTGGAGTTCGATGTCGGCGTGCTATTGTAGCGAGAGGGCCATGGTGTCGTTTGTTCAGAGGGTTCGCTCGTGACTTTTGCCAGCAAGCAAGTGCAATGTATGAACGAGGGATGTTGCAGTGTATGGCGTCAAGTGGCGCGTAGCAGTAGTAGTAGTGTCGACGGGCAGGTGATCCTAGCGTTGCGTAGGTTGTTATGAGGCGAGAGGCGAGTCTCAATCTGGGCCGATCCGGCTGCGTCAGTACCTACCCTAGTGAGCTCCAACGTCAACTGCGCCTGCTGCTGCTCCAACAAGTGTGCCTGGCTAAACACCCCGATATTCATACATCTCCGCCACTAATACATCTCGACTTACCTACCCACCTCCAAGCTATACCCTCTCCAATACAAAAGTCCTTCACCTCCCAAACACACCCCGATCAACCACCCACCATGTCCCAAATACACAGCATGTCCGACTCGCAAGTCGACACGGAGCTGCGCAAAATGACCGCCTTCATCCGGCAAGAAGCGCTCGAGAAGGCGCGCGAGATCCATCTCAAAGCCGACGAGGAGTTCAGCATTGAGAAGAGCAAGCTGGTGCGCCAGGAGACCCAGCGCATCGACGCCGAGTACGAGAAGAAGCACACCCAGGCCGGCATGAGCCAGCAGATCACCGCCTCCACCCTCGCCAACCGCCAGCGCCTGCGCGTCCTCAGCAGCAAGCAACAGCTGCTCGACGGCCTGTTCGAGGACGCCGGCAAGAAGCTGGCCGAGACTGTCGGGTCTGGCAACGGCGGCAGCAAGAAGGGCAAGAAGAACGGCGGCGGCAACGGTGGCTTCGACTACGAGAACGTGCTCAAGGGCCTTGTGCTCGAGGGTCTGTACGCGCTGGTGGAGAGCAAGGTCTCCGTCCGCTGCAGGAAAAAGGACACCGACGTTGTCAAGAAGGCTGCCGAGAGCGCGAAGAAGGAGTACGCCGAGAAGCTCAAGGGCCGGGAGGTGGAGATTACCGTGGACGAGAAGGAGAACCTGCCCGAGGGATCGTGAGTTTCCCTTTCAACAAAAATTCAGCCTACACTTTCGAGTGGGGTTAAATCACGCATTGTACTAATGGACTTCTCACAGAGCCGGCGGCATCGTCATGTTCAACGGCACTGGCAAGATCGAGATCAACAATACCTTCGAAGAGCGCCTGAAGCTCCTCGAGACCGACGCCCTGCCCTCCGTCCGTCTCTCGCTGTTCGGCGAGAACGAGAACCGTCGCTTCAAGGACTAAGCTCCCTGCTTGCGTAGCTGACTCCAACCCCCCACACCCTCGGTCTTGACCTTGACTGTCAACGGATAGAACAGCGATACCAAGCGAGCGCCTGAAGCGGCACGGCATTGCACGGCACGGCATAGCACGGGGAGGCTGTAAATATGGCTTTCATCGCGAGGGTCGTGATTGGAAGTTCTTGTTGCTATATCCGATGTTATAACTATCTCTTTCTCGTCACCTCGAAGTAGTCCTTACATATGAGCGTTCTCGTCTTTAGTGCCGTGCTCTCATTTCCCCACTGTTTTTGTGTGGCGAGTTACCGAAGACGTTGCGTGTGATGGTCTATGATCTGACATCAACGGGAAATCGTAAACCGACAGCCCTTGCGAACGATTAGTGCAAACGAAGCATAAGATTGATTTGACTGACACTTTCAACGGCATTTGGTATAGGGTTTTACTTCCGACCCTAACACATGCGGCGTTCGGATACAATTTAGTCTACGTGATAACACTACTAGCATCATCAACACCATCAACATCGTCAAGAAGCCCATCGTCCTCATCAGCGGAAGAAGAGGCAGCAGCAGCACCCGCCTCGACATCACCGTCATCACCATGGCCAACAACGTCGTCCCTCCAAGTCACCTTCCGCCCTGGTTTCCCTTGAACACCTTTCACGTCGCGTACAGTCTCATCAGCATCATCATCATCAGCTTCATCGCCTCCGATTCCACTCGTATCCCCACCACCAGACTGCCTCCTCAAGAATTTCTCCAAAACGCCCGCACTCAGACGATTGCCACTACTACTACCACCCTCGAAAGCCCCCTTCCTCGGCTTCGGTTTCGTTCGGACGGCGCACTCTAGCCTGACGACCAGTCTCTCCAACGCACTTTTCGCTTCAGTGCGTTTGAGATGACTCGTACCCGCATCTCTAATCTTACTGCATATTACGCGGAGCTGGGCGACGAGGGAGTCGACCTGGGCATTGAAGGAGAGTTCGGCTGGGGATTGGGGGGTTGTGGTGTGGGAGAAGAGGGTTGGGTGTGCTTCCGATTTGACTTCTTCCACCTTGGAGAGGAAAGCGAAATCGGAAAACCCGGCGTCGATGGCAATGTCGAGGAGATCGGCGAGAGAGTGCAGGGTTGTGTAGTCTGTTGATTCGGAAACGTGGAAGGAAGGGTGCTTTTTCAATTTGAGCAGGAGGCGGACGCCCGTGGATGGAGATGCCGGGTCGATTTCTTCGTCTGGCGGCGCGTCGAGGAGGATATGCAAGGCGAGTTTACGCCGGATGTGATGCTGGCGGAGAGATGTTGCTGGGAGGGTTGCGATGGCGCGGCAGAGGAGGTGGCGGGATATGGATGAGGCGTGCAGGATCTGGCGCGTGGTTTCGCGGCTTATTGTCTGGTATTCATTCTCTGTGGTGCTGGATTCGAGGATGATGCGCATGGTGCTCTCGATGAGGGATTGCAGTTTGATGTCAGATCTTGCGTTCTCGTCGTTGTTCAGGAGTATGAGTTCGGCGAGCGCGCATGCTAAATCGATGGGTGTGGCTCGGGGCGCGATCGCCGCCATCATGCGGAGTGTTATGTCGAGATTCTGAGGAAATGCCGTCGCGTTGCTGCTTTTGCCAGGCTCTGCAGCATCTCGGAATGTTTGACCAGCATGTGTTTCACTCAGCGAAAAGGCCAGGTCTGGGAGGTCGTGATCGCTCTTCACAAGCGCATTCACGACCGCCACGTACGACTCGCACAAGTCCTCGGCCTCTTCCTCGAAGATTTGACTATGCATCCATGAAACCAAGGGTCTAGGTAAACCCTTCTGTGATGCCACGACAGCGAGAAAGCCGGAAGAGCAAGCACGTATCCTCGATGAATCGTCCCGTAGGAAAGCCAGCCCGCACGCGTCTAGCTCTTTCACCGGAAACTCAACCTTCATCTTATCATTACACTCACCGTGAAAGAAGTAGAAGGTCTCTTCCCCTCGCAGAGCATCCGTACGGTCCATCGCCATCAACACTCTCTCTCCCTCGTCGCTGTCCTGTGCAAATGATGCCGCGATGGTTTTGTTCATATTTGCATCCCGAGCTCTGCTCTCTTGCTCTTGCTGTAACTTCTGCGCCGCTTGCATGTATGCCTCTGTCTGTGCAATCTTTTGCTCGCTTTCAGCCTGTTGCGCGGTTCGCTTGGCCATACTCAGCAGACTGTATTTGTACTTTGTCGTTGGCGGAGGGCTCAAAGGTCGCCATGACTCTCGTGCCTTCTTTTTGATCTTCTCTTCGCCCAAACGTGTACTGCTTCTAGTGGGCTTCGGCATTTCAACTTTCTCCGGAGCGGGTGGTGTAAGCCTGCGCTTCTTGCGCGGCGCGAATGAATCCAGATCGGCAAGTTCCTCGTCGCTGCTTGAAGAAGACATGCTGGCGGAGTCCGAGTTCGTAACCGCTGGGACACCGTTCTTGATTATGCGCCTGCTCGAGCTCTGTGAGCTCATACCAGAGAAGCTGGTGAGAGTCGAGCAGAACGACGTGTTGGCCGCAACCTTTGCGTCAGCTACCGGCACACGAATCGGTGCTGTCATGAGAGGGCTCGAAGGCGGCGGCACCGCAGACGAAGGTATCTCTACAGCCTCAAGAGACCGCATCTTGGACGGACTTTCCTTCAACGAGGACTGAACAGATGTCAAGCCTGAACTTGCTGGAGGCGCGTTTTGAAGATCGCGCATATCCAGTCTCCCCTTCCTAGGCGATCTTCGTGTTGGTGTTGAGAGTTCTGAATGCTCCTCTTCGAGAAGTTGTGTTTCCATGCGCAGTTTGCTGGGAGACGTCGGATCGTCTTTGCGCGGGCGCCCACGTCCACGCTTCACGGGAGGTATTCCATTACGATGCTGCAACTGCTTGCGCGGCGACTGTGAAGTCTGTCTCTTTACTGGCGAATGCGACCTTTCTCGGGTGTTTGCTCGCGACGAGCTTGAAGAGGCAACTACTATCTCATCGTCTTCGTGCTGTCGCGGAATGTGGTTCTTGGGGATTGTGAAAGGCGTGAAGAAGTCAGTGATAGTTTTGGGTTTCTTTGACATGGTCGCGCGCCATTAGTGATTATGTGAGATGTAGTTGGTGTTGCTAAAGGTCATGGACGAGGACGCGCCGCGTTGACGCGCGAAAGCATGTGACAATGTTGAACGTGGGGAGGTCTTGCCAAAGGGCTCGCGCAAGCTTCATCCATGTGCGGAAACGGCGGACGGACATTCGGTTGGAAGACGGAAATACTGGACTTAGTAATTCTTGTAAATTTTCTACACAGGTAACGCCGAGTGTCGCAATTGTCGACGTCTTCAATGCGTGAACTACCAGGTACTTTTTGTAATCAGCGCGAGGTCATGTGACCAATCCCTACAGACGGTGAATTCACTTCCATTGCAAACCAAACGCGATGAAACGCCAGCGAAACGTGCGTGCGTGCAGTGATCAGCGTCTTGACCCCTTTGGCAACGGCTACTCGGACTGGTTACTAGATGTAGATTTCGCAAATATTGTGAGTGCGTGGACTCATCTCGACTATTGATCAATTGACTGATTTGCTGCCTGGCTGTTCTTTAATGTCTCCACTCGACTGCTGACAGTATTTGCTCACAGTGACGGTGAGAAGGCTTCCTAACTTCCAGGCGATGGATGGCATCATGTCATGGCTGAAGTTTATGCATTCTAAATATGAGTTCACGCTACTCGCAGCCACACGCCGAAGGACCGAGGGCGGATCCATCATCCACGAATGTATGTATGCAGCATGCATAGTCAGATGCTGACAGTACATGAGAAAGGAAATGTGACATTGTCCAAGAGTAGAATAAGCGAGGAATCGAGGGTCACGATACGAAGTTTGGTTATTACAGGATGAGTGGCGCGGGCGGAACGAGATTGGACATGCGCAATGTACACTTGGCCCGGGCTGACAAGCAGCTCTCATGGGCCATGCTGATGGATCGCTGCGGTGTGGAGGATAGGAGTGGAGAGACGCTCGAGACGCAACGTCGTGGCCCAGCTAGGGGGTGCTTGAGGGGGGGGTGGGATTGATCATGATGCAGGTAATGTCTTGATGATGGGGTGAATGAATGACTGCAATCAAGTATTTCAATCAATTGCAGCGAATAGCAGAAATGCAAAAAACCCCGGGCACGGAGTCGAGGCTGCCGGAGGGTTCAAGCATAAAAAGAGAAGTATCTCACTCGGAATACGGCATTTTCGGAGACCGGTGATATCTAAGCAAGAGTTCCAGCCAGCAAATCGTCGCTGTTCACGACGCCCTAGAGAGCTTTAGCGGCCCTGAGTTGCGTACACTCCTGGGATGCTTGTGTGAGATCCCTTTGTATCAGCAGCACCATCACTGAGGCACCATCTCACCTGTGACCTGTGCAATACTGTAGTACCTACTCACTACTCACTACTCTTGTGCCAATCCCATCTGGTATTCCCTTCCCAGTACTACTCCCGCCCTCCCGCCATACCATACCAGTCGCGCGTGGGATTCCCTCCCAAGATTCCTCTCCCAGCCCAGCCCAGCACGAACTGCACTGGTGCAACTGCTCCCCGATTGTGTCTCATCATCTCGGACCCTTGCCTACAGTACAACTCGCACTCGCACTCTCCCTCACTACCAACCTCACCTCACCCCATCGCATCGCCACCGCTCTACACCACCGACCGCCCTACCGGATCTCGCTTCACTCTCACCATCACCGTCGCCTCATTGGATCGCGCCTGCCGTCGCCATATGCCTGTCGTCCGGACATAGCACCCTCCGGAACTTCCAGGTCCTTGTGCCTCCCGCGGCCTTGTCTCGCCGCACGAGACAACCCTGTGCCCGCCTGGCCATCCATCCATCCTCACAACGCCAATAATGGCTGTATTACCACAACACGAAGACGCCGGCGTCGACGAGCCCGAGCGATCAGCCCCGACCAAGCGCATAAGATGGGCCACACAGCGCGTCTCCGGCAAGAATGGCACGCAGAAGCGCAAGAACATCTTCAATCGCCAACTAGATCGCATGGGCAGCATGAAGGAGAAGCGCGAATCTGCATCCAGCGATCCGAAGGCTTCCGCGCCCGAAGACGACCACAAGGATGCCGCAGACCAACCCCAAAACCGAACAATTTATTTCAACCAACCTTTACCACCCGAAGCCAAGGATAGTGAAGGACATCCTTTGGTACAATACAAGCGCAATAAGATCAGGACGGCAAAATATACGCCCATCAGTTTCCTGCCCAAAAACTTGTGGCTGCAATTCCACAACATTGCAAACGTCTACTTTTTGTTCATCATCATCCTGTCGGTACGTATACGTCAATTTCGGTCATTCCACCATTTTCAATAATCTAACCGTGCCCGACATAGATTTTCCCAATCTTCGGAGCTGAGAACCCTGGCCTTTCAGCCGTCCCACTAATTGTCATCATTGTCGTCACGGCCGTCAAGGACGGAATCGAGGATTGGCGACGTACTGTGCTCGACAACGAACTTAATAACGCGCCAGTGCATCGATTAGTCGACTGGCAAAATGTCAACACCGCCGACGAAGTCATCAACCCCTGGCGGAAATTCAAAAAGGCCAACACCCGGGCTATTCTTTGGGTCTGGCAACATTGGAAGGATTGGAGGGCGAAAAAGGGCAAGAATGGCGACAAGGGGAAGGGTTACGCCGACCGAGCGCTTGATCGATCACCTACGGACCCAGCACAGGATGATAGGAGATACAGTGTTTGGTCCCGCGCGCTCGATGATGACGAGGAACCAGTAGGAGAAAACGAGGCCGGTGAGATGGAAATGACGCCAGTGCCATCACCAACTCCCAACCAAAAGAAGAACGAGGACAAGGAGTACTTTGAAAACGACGAGATGGTGCGCGATCTTAACAACAATGCTGCCAAGCCCGAAGATGCACACCAGCGACTCGCAGTTCCCGCTCCTGGCAAAGCTGCGGCTAAGCAGACCCCGATCAAGAAGTTCTACGGAAGTTTGGTCGATTACACGCAGAATGCGCCAGAGACCGCAAGGTTCAAGAAAGAATACTGGAAGAGCGTGCAAGTCGGTGACTTTGTACGCTTGTACAACGAGGAAGAGATTCCAGCGGACATCATTGTTCTCTCAACCAGTGATTCCGACGGTGCATGCTATGTTGAAACGAAAAACCTGGACGGCGAGACCAATCTCAAAGTGCGACAAGCACTTCACACCGGCCGCAAAGTCAAGCGTGCGAGGGATTGCGAGCGGACCAACTTCAGACTCGAGAGCGAACCGCCACATGCCAACCTGTACTCTTACTCTGGCGCCGTGAGGTGGCAACAAAAGGACCAGGCGCATCCGGATCACCCACCCAAAGAAATGGCCGAGCCTGTTGGTATTAACAACATGCTGCTGCGTGGCTGCACGCTCCGAAACACTGACTGGATTGTTGGAATCGTCGCGTTCACCGGAGAGGAGACCAAGATCATGCTCAACTCGGGCATCACCCCGACCAAGCGCGCCCAAATCTCCAAGGATCTCAACGTCAACGTACTTTACAACTTCGCCATCCTCTTCATCATGTGTTTGGTGGCAGCTGTCATTCAAGGGTGGACATTTGGTAAGGGCAATGAATCGTTGGACTACTTTGAGGTTAGCGAACCCGGCGCCACTCCTGGATACGGCAGCACGCCTGCGATCAACGGATTCATCACTTTCTGGGCTGCCGTCATTTTATTTCAGAATTTGGTCCCCATCTCACTGTACATTTCGCTGGAGATTGTGAGAACAGCACAAGCGTTCTTCATCTACAGCGATACGTACATGTACTACGAAAAGATCGACTACCCTTGCACGCCAAAATCCTGGAACATCTCAGACGACGTCGGTCAGATCGAATACATCTTTTCCGACAAAACGGGTACACTCACGCAAAACGTCATGGAGTTCAAGAAGTGCACAATCAATGGAGTGCCGTACGGCGAAGCCTACACCGAAGCGCAGGCTGGTATGCAAAAACGACAAGGTATTGACACCGAGGCAGCAGGCGCCCAGGCTAGGGCACAAATTGCCAAGGATCGTGAGAGGATGTTGCAAGACATCAGGCGCATGCACGACAACCCTTATCTGCAAGACGACGACCTCACGTTTGTTGCTCCCGATTTCATCAGCGATCTTGCCGGTGAATCAGGCCGCGCTCAAAAAGAAGCCAACGAGCGCTTCATGTTGGCACTGGCACTCTGTCACACTGTCATTACCGAACGCACTCCGGGCGACCCACCAAAAATCGAGTTCAAGGCGCAGTCTCCTGACGAGGCCGCACTTGTCGCAACCGCAAAGGATGTTGGGTTCACAGTCATGGGACGCTCGAACGACGGCAGCATTGTGATCAATCAACATGGCGTCGAGACCGAGTACACCGTGCTCAACACGCTGGAGTTCAACTCGACAAGGAAGCGTATGAGCGCTATCATGCGCATGCCTGACGGTAAGATCATCCTGTTCTGCAAAGGTGCCGACAGCATCATCTACTCTCGTCTGAAGAGAGGTGAGCAAGCTGAGCTGCGCAGGACCACTGCCGAACACCTTGAGATGTTCGCTCGTGAAGGTCTCCGTACACTCTGTATCGCCATGCGTGAGATCGGCGAAGAGGAGTACCAAAAGTGGAACCTTGAGCACGACCTCGCCGCTGCTTCCGTACAGGATCGCGAGGACAAGCTGGAGGCTGTATCCGACGCCATTGAGCGTGAATTGACTTTGATTGGTGGCACTGCCATTGAGGACAGACTCCAGGACGGTGTCCCCGACTCCATTGCCATTCTTGCGCAAGCAGGTATCAAGCTGTGGGTTCTCACTGGCGACAAGGTCGAGACTGCCATCAACATCGGTTTCTCTTGCAACCTACTCGATAACGACATGGATCTTATTCTACTACAACTCGAGGAAGACAGTGTCGACTTTGCTGAGCAGGAACTTGACAAGCATCTTGCAAACTTCGGCATTACTGGATCAGACGAAGAGCTCAAGGCTGCAAAGAAAAACCACGAACCTCCTGCACCTACCCATGCTCTGGTCATTGACGGTGATTCCCTCAAACTGTGTCTCGACGATCGCATTCGCCAAAAGTTCCTGCTTCTGTGTAAAGAGTGTCGATCCGTCTTGTGCTGCCGTGTCTCGCCTGCCCAAAAGGCTGCCGTGGTCCGCATGGTCAAGAACAGTCTGGAAGTCATGACTCTGTCCATTGGCGACGGCGCAAACGATGTTGCTATGATTCAAGAAGCACACGTTGGCGTTGGTATTGCTGGTGAAGAGGGACGTCAAGCTGTCATGAGCGCAGATTACGCTATTGGGCAATTCCGCTTCCTAACGAGACTTATGTTGGTGCACGGCAGGTGGAGTTATAGGAGGTTGTCAGAAACCATTGCCAACTTCTTCTACAAAGTAAGTCTCTGCGAATTCTACTACTCCCACTTTCGATGCTAACAACAGTTTAGAACATTGTCTGGACCTTTGCTTTGTTCTGGTATCAAATTTACGCCAATTTCGACTGCTCTTACGCCTTCGACTACACCTACATTCTACTTTACAACCTGGCTTTCACATCTTTACTGGTCGTCTTCATGGGTATCCTCGACCAGGACGTCGACGACAAGATCTCTATCGCCGTGCCGCAGCTTTACCGTCGCGGTATTGAGCGGAAAGAATGGACGCAGACTAAGTTCTGGATCTACATGATTGATGGCTTGTACCAAAGTGTCATCTGCTTTTACTTCCCCTTTCTGCTGTTCCGCGTTGGAAACTTTGTCACAGAGGACGGCCGGAGTATCAACGATTACAAGCGGCTGGGTGTTTACATTGCAATCCCAGCCGTTGTGGTCGTCAACGCATACCTCATGATGAACACCTACCGCTGGGACTGGTTCATGTGCCTCATCGCCGTCGTCTCCACGCTCTTCATCTTCCTCTGGACTGGCGTCTACACCTCGTTCACTGCAGGTTTCACCTTTTACGGAGCCGGCAGCCAAGTCTTTGGATCGCTATCTTTCTGGGCTGTCTGCCTCATTGCAGTCATCTTGTGCTTGCTGCCTCGATTCCTCGCCAAATCCATCCAGAAGATCTACTTCCCGCGTGATGTCGACATCATTCGCGAGCAAATCCGTCAAGGCAAGTTCGATTACCTGAAGGACGTCGAACCAACAAAGGTTTCCATCGCTCCAGCCGAGAAACTCGCGGGGTCTGCATCCTCGTCTGAGATCTCCAAGCCCGGCGATAACAAGGCCCAAGGCCACGACTACAAGATGAGCGAGGACATGCGACCCATGTACCCACCTTCTGTCGCAGCCACCGCAACCACCCACAACCCACGATCTCACAACGGCTCCGACGGTACAGATTACACCGGTCACCACCGCTTCAGCATCGACCGTGCATTCCCTCACGTCAGCACAGACCACACCAACATGAATGGCCACTTCACCGAAACCACAAACACCCCAACGACACCCGTCATCGCAGCGCCCTTCGATCACGATCCCGAACCCCGAGACTCGTCCAATATACCACCAGGCAGACCCAGCTACGACCGCCCTCGACCCAGCTTCGACCGCCTGCGCAGCTCCTGCGACCGCACGCGTGCCTCTTTCGAGGCAAGCCGCGACTTCACATCCGCCGCCTACCTCGCGCGCGTCGAAAGCAGTAATTCTGTCAACGGGCCCGACGCCCGGGAAGGCCGCAACCGCGCGAATCGCGCGAGCTTACAAGTCGGCGACGGCTACTCCCACTCGCGAGAGCCTTCGTCCAGCAGGCGGCACGAGGTCAGCGACGATTTCAGGTGACTCAAACCGGCCGTCTCGCGGGGAGGAGAAGGGTCGTGACGTTGATGGATGTGATGTGATGTTGATGTGATTTGACGGAAACGGAATGTTTAAGCGGATCATTTATAGAAGACAGGGAAACGGGATGTCAGTTGGAAGAGGGAGGGGGGGAAATGGGATGGGATGGGCTCTCCCTTGGCTTTTGCTCATTACTACTACCACTGGCGGGCCGACTGTTTTTGTTCTTGTGCCGACCCAGCGATCTATCATTTTTTGGGTTTTATTTTGTGCGGGTTCTTTCCTCTTTTTTGCTTGCTTAGTTTGCCTTGTTACCCCCACACACACCCCGAATCTCCAGTTAGAAAAGAGTTGCTCTTTTTTTCTTGTACGTAACGAAATTAACTCTTGAGCGAACCAAAATCGAGATATTCCCTGATTTCAAACGACATTATGCTTCTCTATTCTTTATGCTTATTGATTACATGGTACATTGATAATCATCTACTTCCATCTACGCCCCCATCCTTTTGCTCAGTGTGGAAGGACGCGAGGGCCTAGGAAGGATCACAAGACCATGGCGCCCAGTGCTAGCAACGGGTATACTAGGACTCCTCCTGCTGCTGCTCCCGAGCGTATGCCGCTGTTTTCGTCTTTGCTGCTTGGCATACTACTCGCTCGAGCACTGGCGGAAGACAGGTTCGGCGTTGAGTTTGTCGTGGGGCTCGGAGAGGGATCTGTTCCTATTACTGCTGCTGCTGCTGCTCCTTCGAGAGACTCCTGGGCAGATGCAGAGTTGTCGAGGATAGCTGGTCTGTCGGATTCTACTGGAGTCAAGGCCGTCGTCGATGCTGCGTCGCCGTTCTTTGTGAAGCTTGCGGTGGAATCAAGTTCGGCGGAATCGGAATCTGCTGCTGCTGCTGCTGCTGCTGTTGTCGAAGAAGAGGAATCGCTGCGCGTATCGGTAAATGCCGCCCCGTCTACTCGATCGGCTTGATCGTGAGGTTCTCCTGTCGCGATGATAGAGGATGTCTTGTCGGGGTCGTCTGAATGGCGATCGACGCTCGAGAACTCATTGGTGCCGACCACTTCAACCTCGGTGGCATCCGGCGGTTTGTCAAATTGTCCAGCCGCCGTAGGACCGGCCGTGACACGACTTCCATCTACAACCACCACACCTGATGCGGAGCTATTTGAACTTTCGCTTGTTGTCGGAGACTCTTCAGGCGCTGCAGTACCAGACGCACTATGATGGCCGACTTTGTCAGAACCGCCACCATTCTGCTCAACGGAAGTCGAACTTGCATCGTCGTCGTTTCCCGTGACATCGGCATCGGCGTGCTGTGCTTCCTTGCCGACGCTCCCAGCATGACCCTTGATCATCATCTCAACTGGACTAGGATCAGTCTTCTCTGTGGAGAGATGATGCGATGAGTCGTCTGCAGTGACATCGTGTGTGGATTCATCAGGACTCTCGCCATCTGCGAAGACAGGCGAACCGGAGACTTCAGAACTCGAGACAGAGGACGCTGCGGCGACCCCTGCTGGTGCACTTTGCACAGCCAGCTGGCGGCCATCATCATCGCCATCAGTCTTCCCGACAGACTCCGATGGGCTTGTCGCCGAAATTCTGCTCCCCGGCCGGTCTGAAGAATCTTCTACTGCATCCGCAATCGGGTTATCGAAACTTTCAGAATCAATATCGGGACTACTAGTAGGGCTATGCCTGTCGTTGGGGACGACTGTTGCAGCGCTTCCAGTAGGACGACGGGTATGCGGGATTCCGTGGAAGATACTGGCCAGTATGCGTGCAGCGCCGTCCGACGTGTCGGACTTGTCGCCATCGCTGTCTGTATCATCATCGTCATCCTGCTGTACCTTGGTAACGCTGTCATCTCCCGAGTCGCTATCGTCGTCATTGTCCTTCTGGACGGCTACGCCTGCGGAACCCGCTGTCTGCTCCACTTTCCCGGAAGGGCGGGTTGTTGGGGTCGTGGTAATCAGCA
>Ga0265798_10002643_pt1 | contig 26151 bp, 21 predicted proteins | sample P3T30metagenome_FD_192430 | JGI IMG/M metagenome (GOLD analysis project Ga0265798, IMG submission 192430) | Plant litter microbial communities from East Loma Ridge, Irvine, California - P3 T30 | ecosystem: Environmental > Terrestrial > Plant litter > Unclassified | place: USA: California...
GCGGCCCTTCAGACCGCGGCAGTCGTGCTCGGTGGATCGATCGACGCCGTCGCGGCGGCTCGGGCGTTCGACGGCATGAAGCCGGCTTACGGCCGCGGAGAGCGCATGTCCCTCGGCACGGACGACGCCGAGTTCATCATGTTCAAGAACGCAGCCAGTCTGCAGATGAACCTCGATGCTCTCCCGCAGGGCGTCGAGCAGGTGATGCTGGCCATCGATGAGGGCACCCCCGACATCTCGTGGATCTACGACATCGACTTCTCGCACCTCGACCACGTCGACGTCCTGGCGGGTGCCAAGGCATGGCAGCTGGCGCTGCGGCTCGAGCACGAGGGCATCCCCGTCCACGTGATCGAAGAGGACATCTCGAAGGCGATCAGATTGATGCGGGCCCTGCCTTCACCCAGCGACAAGACGAAGCACTTCGTGACGAACTACGAGCAGATGATGCTGGCACGCCGCATCCTGGGCCACCCCGACCTGGAGAAGAGCGCGTGAGCGACGATGTCCTGAGAATCGTCCACCTCTACCCTGAGGAGCTCGGCGTCAGCGGAGACCGCGGGAACGTCACGACGCTCGTGGAGCGAGCCCGCCGAGCGGGCATCGCGTCCGAGGTGACCGAGTACCGGGTCGGTGACGGTGTGCCGACGGTGGCCGACGTCGTCGTGCTCGGTCACGGTCCGCTCTCCGGAGTCCGAGCCGTCAGCGCCGACGCGACACGTCTCCGTGAGTCCCTCGAGGGATTCGCTCAGTCGGGGGTACCCGTGGTCGCGGTCGGCGGAGGGCTCGAACTCCTGACGCGCGGAGTCGTCACGGTCGAGGGCGAGACGGTCGACGGGGTCGGCTTCTTCGACGCGCTGGTCCGACGAGGAGCCCCTCGTCGGACGAACTACTTCCAGGTGACGACGACCTACGGCGGCGATGAGCTCACGCTCTTCGGCTTCGAGGATCATGCCGCTCATCTCGAGCTGGGCACGGGCTCGCAGCCCTTCGCGAGCGTCGTCCACGGTGGCGGCAACGGTGCCGACGGACACGAGGGCGTCGTGCGGGGGACGTCCTTCGGCACACAGCTCAAGGGTCCGTTGCTGCCTCTGAACCCGGCACTGACCGACAGGGTCCTCAGATCAGCGCTCTCGCGTCGGGGCATCTCCTATGCGATCACCGAGGCGCATGAGAAGCTCGATCGCTACGCCGCGGCATCGCAACGGGTGATCGCCGACAACCTCGAGCGGTCCTTCAAGGCGATGTGACGACGAAGAAGCCCGCATCCTCGGTGAGGATGCGGGCTTCTCCGTCGTGATCGCCGGGCAGAGCCCTGGATCAGTGCTCCGAGAGCTTCGAGCTCTCGTCGAGCCACTCGATCGCGGTCGGCTGCAGCTTGTCCTTCAACTTGGCGCCGTGGTGTGCGCAGAAGAAGAGCTGTCCGGTTGCCAGGGTCGCACGGATGTACGCCTGGGCTCCGCAGCTGTCGCAGCGGTCTGCCGCACTGAGCTGGTAGCGGGAGCCGAGCTCATCGACGGCGGTCTGGTCGGTGGCCATCTGAGTCATGGGGTGCTCCTCCTGACGGTGGTGCTGTGGATACGTGACACTCATCAAAACACGCCCACGAGACGAAGGTGAGACATTCGGACGTATTTCGCTCATCGCGTAGCTGCTCGATGACGAGCGAGTGTCGGGGCGACCGTGTCGGTGCCCCTCGTTACCATTGAACCCGGCCACCGCCTCCGGAATTCCCCGTCCGCGGTCGCCCGCACGCGTCAGGAGCACCCATTGGCCACGTCCGACTACTCGGCCCGTCATCTGTCCGTCCTCGAGGGCCTCGAGGCGGTCCGCAAGCGACCCGGCATGTACATCGGCAGCACGGACTCCCGCGGTCTCATGCACTGCCTCTGGGAGATCATCGACAACTCCGTCGACGAGGCCCTCGGGGGGCACGGAGACTCGATCGACGTCGTCCTGCATGCCGACGACAGCGTCGAGGTCCGAGACACCGCCCGGGGCATCCCGGTCGACATCGAGCCCAAGACGGGACTGACCGGCGTCGAGGTCGTCTTCACGAAGCTGCACGCCGGAGGCAAGTTCGGCGGCGGTTCGTACGGCTCCTCCGGAGGTCTGCACGGCGTCGGAGCCTCCGTCGTGAACGCCCTCTCGGAGCGGCTCGACGTCGAGGTCGACCGCAACGGCAAGACCTACGCCATGTCGTTCCGTCGCGGCGAGCCGGGTACCTTCGAGGACGACGGCGAGCCGACGCCGGACGCCCCGTTCACCCCGTTCGTGTCCGGCAGCGTCCTCCGCGAGACGGGCAAGGTGAAGCGCGGGGTCACCGGAACGCGCATCCGCTATTGGGCCGACCGTCAGATCTTCACCCGCGGCGCGGCCTTCCAGCCCGACGACCTCACCGGCCGCGCGCGCCAGACGGCCTTCCTCATCCCGGGTCTCACGCTCCGGATCCGCGACGAGCGGCCCGGATCGCTGACGGACGGCGGCTTCCCTCTCGAGAGCACGTTCCGGTTCGACGGGGGGATCAGCGAGTACGTCGAGTTCCTGGCTCCCGACGCGCCCGTGACCGACACCTGGCGCATGACGGGCACGGGGTCGTACACCGAGACGGTCCCGGTGCTGACGGACGGCGGTGCGATGGTGGCCACCGAGCTGACCCGCGAGTGCGAGGTCGACATCGCGCTCCGCTGGGGCGGCGGTTACGAGACCGTCTTCCGCAGCTTCGTCAACATCATCTCGACGCCGAAGGGCGGTTCGCACCAGGCGGGGTTCGAAGCCGGCCTCCTGAAGTTCCTCCGGCAGCAGGTCGAGCAGAACGCCCGTCGACTCAAGGTCGGCACCGACAAGATCGACAAGGACGATGTGCTCGCCGGTCTGACCGCCGTCCTGACCGTCCGACTGCCCGAACCCCAGTTCGAAGGGCAGACGAAGGAGATCCTCGGCACTCCCGCGGTCCGTGCGATCGTCGCCAACGTCGTGGCCACGCAGTTCGCCGAGCGCTTCGCCTCGACGCGGCGCGAGGACAAGGCGCAGACGGCCCTCGTGCTCGACAAGGTCGTCGCCGAGATGAAGTCGCGCATCGCCGCGCGCGCCCACAAGGAGACGCAACGACGCAAGAACGCCCTCGAGAACTCCTCGCTGCCCGCGAAGCTCGTCGACTGCCGCTCGAACGACGTCGCCAGCAGCGAGCTCTTCATCGTGGAGGGGGATTCGGCGCTGGGGACGGCGAAGGTCGCTCGCAACAGCGAGTTCCAGGCTCTTCTGCCCATCCGAGGGAAGATCCTGAACGTCCAGAAGGCCTCGGTCAGCGACATGCTCTCGAACGTCGAGTGCGCCTCCATCATCCAGGTCCTCGGTGCGGGGTCCGGCCGGTCCTTCGACCTCAGCGCGGCTCGGTACGGCAAGGTCATCATCATGAGCGACGCCGACGTCGACGGTGCGCACATCCGCACGTTGCTCCTGACGCTCTTCTTCCGGTACATGCGTCCGATGATCGAGGCGGGTCGGGTCTTCGCGGCCGTGCCGCCCCTCCATCGCGTGGTCGTCATGCACCCCGGGAGCAAGCCCAACGAGACGATCTACACGTACTCCGAGAAGGAGCTCCACGGGGTGCTCGCCGGGCTGAAGCGCACCAGCAAGAAGTTCCAGGATCCGATCCAGCGGTACAAGGGTCTCGGTGAGATGGACGCCGAGCAGCTCCGGACGACGACGATGGAGCGTCAGAACCGCATGCTGCGACGCGTCAAGGTCGATGACGCCGAGAATGCGGCGCGCGTGTTCGAGCTCCTGATGGGCAACGAGGTCGCCCCGCGCAAGGAGTTCATCATCGACGGCGCGGGTCTCAGTCGCGACCGCATCGACGTCTGACACCCGCGCAGACGCCGACCGAGCCGCAGCTCCCGCCGACGCGGTCGACGGTCTCGTGCGACGGATGGCATGAGAGCCGTCCGCCGCACGAGCGGATCGATCTACGCCTCGTCGCCCGTCACGGGCGCCGTCGTCGCGTCGGGGGCGTCGGCACCCGCGTCGGCACCGGTCGCGGAGTCGGTGATGTGGGCCACGGAGGCCCCGACGGACCCGATCTCAGCCGACAGGGGAACACCTGAGGCGTCGCGGCGCGACGTGTCAGCGGGGAGCTCTCGCACCCCGCCGTCGGTCCCGACCGCTCTGGCCGGGGCCGGCCCGACCCAGGCCAGTGTCAGCCCGTCCTCGCCCTTCAGCAGGGCGTGCGAACGGACCCCGCCCGTCGCGCGTCCCTTGCCGGGGTACTCGTCGAAGGCGCTGATCTTCCCTCGGCCCGGATCGGTGCCCGCGATGGTCGAAGCGCTGCTCGACACGGTGACGACGACGGCGTCGTGGCCGGCGGGGACAGCACCGAAGAAGATGACCGTCGACGAGTCGGGGAGGTTGATCCCGGCGACCCCGCCACCGGCGGGCCCCTGCGGTCGGACCGTCGCCGCCGGGAACCTCAGCAGCTGGGTCGACGACGAGACGAAGACGAGCTCGTCGTCGTCGGCGCCCTGGGCGACGCCGACGACCGAGTCGCCCTTCTTCAGCGTGATCACGGGGAAGTCGGGCCGTGACGGGTACTGCCCGGGGGAGACGCGTTTGACGACGCCACGAGCCGTGCCGAGGGCTATGGCTCGGTCCGCCGTCAGCGAGACCAGGGCGAGGACGCGCTCGCCCCGGTCGGTCAGACCGATGTAGTCGCGCACGGGCACGCCGGCGCCGAGCTGCACCGAGGTGGGGGGCACGGAGGGCAGATCGACCGGGGTGAACCGGATGAGGCGCCCGAGCGAGGTGACCGCGCCGATCTCCGTCCGGCTCGTCGTGTCGATCGACGACAGGATGGCGTCGTGCTTCGTGCGCCGTGCCGGGGGAGTGGGAGCCCCCGATTCCGGGTCCTGGTGATCGACCCGCAGGATGCGTCCGGTCGTCGAGAGGAAGACCCGGGTCGGGGTGTCGGCGATCTCGAGCACGGGTGCCTTCTTCCCGCCTCGACCGACGGTCGCGACGCTCGGCGCCGCCTCGGTGAGCAGCGTCCGGCGCGGGGTCCCGAACTGCTCGGCGATCTCGCCGAGCTCCGTGGAGACGAGGGCCCGCAGTCGACGCTTGTCGGCCAGCAGCGCCCGCAGATCGGCGATCGCGGCCAGCAGGTCGTCCCGCTCCGCCTCCAGCTCGATGCGGCTGAACTTCGTGAGTCTGCGGAGCTGCAGATCGAGGATGTACTCGGCCTGGATCTCGCTGAGGTCGAACACCTCACGGAGGCGAGCCCGGGCCGCGGCGGTGTCGTCGCTGGTCCTGATGACCTGGATGACCTCGTCGATGTCGACGATCGCGATGAGCAGACCCTCGACCAGGTGGAGGCGGTCCTCCTTCTTCGCGAGTCGATAGCGCGTCCGACGGGTCACCACCTCGACCCGGTGCGCCACGTAGACCTCGAGCATCTCCTTGAGACCGAGCGTCCGCGGCTGTCCCTCGACGAGGGCGACGTTGTTGATGCTGAAGCCGTCTTCGAGCGGCGTGTAGCGGTAGAGCTGCTCGAGGACCGCCTGCGGGCTGAAACCCGTCTTGATGCCGATGACGAGACGCAGCCCGTGCTTGTGGTCGGTGAGATCGGTGACGTCGGTGATGCCCGTGAGCTTCTTGGCCTGGACGCCGTCCTTGATCTTCTCGATGACCTTCTCGGGTCCGACCAGGTAGGGGAGCTCGGTGACGACGAGGCCGTTCTTCCTCGCCGTGATGCTCTCGACCGCGACCTTCGCCCGCGTCTTGAAGCTGCCTCGACCGGTCGCGTACGCGTCCCGGACCCCGGCGAGCCCCGAGATCGTCCCGCCCGTGGGCAGGTCGGGCCCCGGCACGAAGGCCATCAGGTCGTCGAGGCTCGCACCGGGATGGTCGATCAGGTGCCGCGCGGCGCCCACGACCTCGATGAGGTTGTGCGGAGCCATGTTCGTCGCCATGCCGACCGCGATGCCGCTGGCGCCGTTGACCAGGAGATTGGGGAACGCCGCGGGCAGGACCTCGGGCTGCATGAGCTGGTTGTCGTAGTTCGGCACGAAGTCGACGACGTCCTCGCCGAGGCTCTGCGTCATGGCCAGCGACGCCTCGGCCAGACGGGCCTCCGTGTACCGGGGCGCGGCCGGGCCGTCGTCGAGCGAGCCGAAGTTGCCGTGTCCGTCGATGAGCGGCACGCGCATGGTGAAGGGCTGCGCCTGGCGGACCATCGCGTCGTAGATCGCCGTGTCGCCGTGCGGGTGCAGCTTGCCCATGACCTCGCCGACGACTCGAGCGCTCTTCACGTGACCGCGATCGGGACGCAGGCCCATCTCGGACATCTGGTAGAGGATGCGCCGCTGCACGGGCTTGAGGCCGTCACGGGCGTCGGGCAGGGCACGCGAGTAGATGACCGAGTAGGCGTATTCGAGGAACGATCCCTGCATCTCGAGCGAGACGTCGATGTCCTCGATGCGTTCGCCGTCGTCGGGGCTGGAGAGGGTGTCGGTCGTCGTCATGCGCTTCTCAGGGGCAGGAGGCGCGAAGCACCTCGGATGGATGGTTCGGCTGTGGCAGACTGGTGCCGATGACGTCCATCGTACCGGGGCGCCCCCCGCACGCCGTGACCCTCGCCGACGTGCTGCCGGCGGTGGTGTCCTCTCTCGCCGGGGCCGACAATCCCCTCCGTCTCCCGCCGGCCGTCTCGGCCATCGTCCTCCTCGTGGACGGCCTGGGAAGCTCGGCGCTCGGTGCCCGGAAGGGCCATGCCCGGACCCTCGCGGCCGCGCCGGGGGGCAGCATCTGGTCGGGCTTCCCGACGACGACCGCCGCCGCACTCACGACCCTGATGACCGGTGTCCTGCCCGGCGAGCACGGTCTCGTGGGGTACTCCGTCCTCGATGCGGATCGAGACCGGGTGGTCAAGCAGCTCTCCGGCTGGGACTCCGGCATGCGGCCCGACGTGTGGCAGCGCAGCAGCACGGTCTTCGAGCGGGCGGCCGATGCCGGGGTGACGAGCTTCGCGGTCGGTCCGAGGCGCTACGCCGCCTCGGGGCTCACCGAGGCGATCCTCTCCGGCGCGACGTACGTCTCGGCCGAGTCGATGGGTGACCGCTTCGACCGGGCGCGCGATCTGGCGGAGTCGACCCGCGCCTCCCTGGTGTATCTCTACGTCCCGGAGCTCGACATGATCGCCCACCGGGCGGGGTGGGAGTCGCCCGAGTGGACGACGGCGCTCGAGGAGCTGGACGCCGAGATCCGTCGTCTCGGCGACGGACTCGGCGCAGGCACGGGCCTCCTCGTGACGGCCGATCACGGGATCCTCGACGTCGGCGAACGCCGCCGCATCGTCTTCGGAGACCGGCCGGAGCTCGTCGACGGGGTCCGGCACGTCGCCGGCGAGCCGCGGTGTCTTCAGCTGCACTTCGAGCCCGATGCGTCGGAGGAGCGCCGGGCCGCGACGCTCGCCGCCTGGCGGGACGCCGAATCGGAGCGTGCCTGGGTCGTCACCCGGGAGCAGGCCGTCGAGGCCGACTGGTTCGGACCCGTGCACCCCGACGTGCTGCCGCGGATCGGCGACGTGCTGGTCGCGGCGCGCCGGGGCGTCGTCTACTACGACGGTCGCACCACCGGGGGAGTCGCCGGCTCGATGATCGGCCAGCATGGGAGCTGGTCGTCGGACGAGACGCAGGTGCCGCTGCGGCGTCTCGCGGCCTACGCGCGCTGACCTAGGGTCAGGAACTGCCGGTCACTGGTCGTCGTCCGACCGGGCGCCGAAGACGATCTCGTCCCAGCTCGGCATCGAGGCGCGTCCACGGCCCTTCTTGCCACCGGCCGGCAGGGGGGTGACGGGAGGGATGGCGCCGGGGCGACGCGGTCGACCCGTGCGGGGAGCCCCTGCGATCGGGTACAGCGGCGAGGAGCCCGCGTCGGGGGTCGCGTCGTGATCCGCCTCGGGGGCCGACTCGGTCGAGCCCTCCGGGAGTCCGAAGTCGTCGAGAGGGACGTCGATGATGCGGATCGACCCGGCCGACGGGTGGGCCGCGGCGTCGTCATCCGAGAACCGGGCCGACTCCCGCTCGCCCCGGCGACGGCGGAGCGCCTCGAGCAGGTCGGCGGTCTGGTTGTGCGAGGACGTCGGGTCGGGGGCCCGGTTCGTCGCCGCGACGGCTGCCGGGGATCGCGTGTCCCCCCGGCGACGGTCGGGTTCCGACGTCGGTGCCGACTCCGGCTCGACCTCGGGTTCGGGAGCGACGTCGACGACGAATGCTCCGCTGTCGAAACGACCGGACGTCGTGGCCGGTTCGCGATCCACGGCTCGCAGACGGGGAGCCAGAGGCCCGATGTCCTCTCGGTGCTGCGACAGGGTGTTCGCGTCGCCGCCGGACGGCGCGAGGAGGAGCTTCTTGGGGTCGAAACGCCAGGTGGCGTCCCGCGCGACCTCGCGGGTGACGTACGAGACGTGGACGACCCACCCCTGATCGACGTCCTTGTAGCTCGTCCACTCGCGGTCGGTCGCCTCGGCCGAGTCGAGACGAGCCTCGATGACGCTCCCGAAGGTCGAGGATCCGCTGTCGGACTCCGTGGCGTCCGCGACCGTGACGGTGACGGCGAGAGCCGTCTCCAGCACGAAGGCGCGCTCGGCCAGGACGGGGCCCTCGAACCGACGGATGTAGGCGAGGTCGGCTCCGGTGGCGGCGGACACCTGCTCGGACGTCAGGCCCGCACGGATGTGCGCCTGGATCTCGCGGGGCGGCGCCTTCCGCTCCGCGGGGGAGCCGTCGGGTGCGGCGGCGCGCAGATGCGTGTGGAGCGAGTGCGTGACGGGGAGGCGGTATTCGCTCCCGCCGTCGGTCGCGACGAGCAGCGCACCGCTCTCGACTCCGATGACCCTCAGATCCTGCATGTCCCACGCCTTTCGCCGTCGTGATTCGCCCGTAAGACTCGCACGCCGAGGGCGTTCAACCGGGGAATAGAACGGGCGTGCCGCCAGTTCCTCCGAGGCGCCCGGGAGGCCCTGCCGACCGGTTTGCTATTCGGGAACGAGTCATGCAAACTGTGCGCGCCGAATTGGGTACACGAACGTAATAGAACTGGATGGGCATGGCAACCGACTACGACGCACCTCGCAAGAACGACGACGACTCGGAGTCGATCGAGGGGCTCAAGGAGCGGGTCCCCGACAAGATGACCGGCGTCGTGGACGACGACGCCGACAACCCGGGTTCGTTCGAACTCGCCGGTCAGGATCTCTCCGACCTCGACCTCGACGTCGTGGTGCTGCCGCCGCAGGTCGACGAGTTCACCTGCGTCGAGTGCTTCCTGGTGAAGCACCGGTCGCAGCTCGACCACGAGACCAAGCTCGGGGCTATCTGCCGGGAGTGCGCCGCCTGATCGACGTCAGGAGGTCGACGACCTCGTCGGGTCGACGGGTCGACACCAACCAGTAGGGTGCCGGGTCCGTCGGGTCGGTCAGCTCGATCTTGACGACCGGCTTCACCCATCCTCTGAAGAGGGTCCATGCTCGCGCGTCGAGCAGGGGCCCTCTTTCCGCTGTCGCGGCGGCGCCACGGAACGCCGTGACCTCTCCGATCTCGTGCGCGTGCAGTCGGGCGCGCCCGGCAGAGAGGCCCTCGTCGTCGATCGCCAGGACGGGGGAGCCGAAGACGAGGGCGACGACCGCCCCGACGTAGAAGACGACGGCCATGACGATGCCCACGGTGACGTTGATCGGGAGGAACACCAGCAGGGTCGCCGGCAGCAGCAGGGCGGAGGCGACGAAGACGGTGACCGGCGGGGACAGCCGCTCGCGGTAGTTGTGCATGAGTCCATTCGACCAGACTTCTGCACTACCCTCGACACGTGATTCAGACCCTGGACGTCCAGATCGCGGTCGACGGGGCCTCCGGCTCCGCGTTCGTGCCGAACTACTCGCACCCCGGGGACGCCGGTGCCGACCTCGTGTCGACGGAGGCGCTCACCCTCAGGGCCGGGCGCCGCGCCCTCGTGGGCACCGGCGTGCGCATCGCGCTGCCCGAGGGGCACGCCGCGTTCGTCGTCCCGCGCAGCGGTCTCGCGGCCAAGCACGGCATCACGGTGGTCAACAGCCCGGGCACGGTCGATGCGGGGTACCGCGGCGAGATCAAGGTCGCGTTGCTCAACACCGACGTCGAGCACGATCACGAGATCGCCGTCGGCGACAAGATCGCGCAGCTCGTCATCGTCCCGATCGTGAGGGCGACGTTCGTGCCGGTCGAGACGCTCCCCGAGAGCGTCCGCGGCGACGGCGGGTTCGGATCGACGGGCTACGCACAGCAGACAGGAGCGGCAACAGCATGAGGAAGTCAAAGCGCGCACAGCAGGCGGCCGAGGTCGAGATCGACGTCGAGCAGGTCGACGGCGACGACGTCGAGATCGACGTCAGCGGTCTGGACGACGTCGAGGTGTTCGACGACTCGAAGTCCGCACCGGCCGACCGGGCGGACGAGGGCCCCCTCGATGAGACCGAGGCGAATCCCGTCCGACCGTACGTGGACCTCGGCGGCGTGAAGATCGTCCCTCGAGAGGGTCTGCACCTGCGGCTCGAGGTCGAGGAGGGCAGCAAGCGGGTCGTCGCCGTGGGTCTCGACTTCGCGAAGTCCACGCTGCAGGTGCAGCCCTTCGCAGCCCCGCGCAGCGCCGGCCTGTGGAACGAGATCCGGGGGCAGATCTCCGAGCAGATCCAACGCCAGGGAGGCGCGACCACGGAGGTCGATGGTCCGTTCGGTCCCGAGGTGCGGGCCGAGATCCCCGTGATGGGAGGCGACCCCGGTCACACACGGCTCGCACGGTTCATCGGCGTGGATGGTCCCCGCTGGTTCCTCCGCGGGGTCATCGCCGGCGACGCCACCGTCGACGACGAGGCCGCCGCGAAGATCGAGGAGCTCTTCCGGAGCATCGTCGTGGTCAGGGGCACCAGTCCGATGGCGCCTCGTGACCTCATCCCCCTCTCCATGCCCAAGGCCGGTCCCACCGACGCGCCGGGCACCACTCCGTCGCAGGTCTGAAACCCGTGATCGACGACGGCCGCCCCGCGGCGGACAGCGGCTCGCCCGACGACGACCCCCGCGTCTCGCTGGCGGCTCAACTCCGAGCGGCGGCCGGCAAGGCGGGCATCGGACAGGTCGCGCCGGGTGAGGTGCCGACGGCAGGCGCACTGCTCGCCGCCATCGGCGGGGTGCGCGGGCTCGCCGAATCCATCCTCCCGGGGCTCGGCTTCGTCGTCGTCTACACGCTGACGGCCAGCCTCGTGCCGTCGGTGCTCATCCCCGTCGGAGTCGCGGTCCTGTTCGTCGTGGCGCGGGTCCTTCAGAAGGGCCCGGTGGCGCAGGCCCTCGCCGGCGTCCTGGGGATCGCGCTCTCGGCTGCCATCGCCCTGCTGAGCGGTCGGGCCGAGGGCAACTTCATCCCGGGTCTCGTCGTTAACGCCGTCTCCCTGCTCGGCCTCCTCGTGAGCATCGCCGTGCGGTGGCCGGTCATCGGGATCGTCGTCGGTCTCCTCACCAACGAAGGCTCCGCCTGGCGCCGCGATCGGGCGAAGCGACGGGTGCTGGTCGCCACGACGTGGCTCTGGTGCGGTCTGTTCGCCGGGCGCCTCGCGGTGCAGCTCCCGCTCTTCTTCTCCGGCGAGATCGCGGCCCTGGCGACCGTGAAGCTCGTGATGGGGGTGCCGCTCTACGCCGCCGTCCTCTGGGTCACCTGGCTGCTCGTGCGGACGGTCTACCGCGGCCGTCTCGAGGCCGACGTCGACCGCGACGCGCCTGGACGCTGAACGCCTCCCGCCTCGCTCGGTGGTACATTTATCTCGACATCGAGATAAATCGACGACGTCGGCTCATGGACCGTCTTCGGACTTAGGCTTGCCTCGCTGGTGCGGCATCCGACCAGCGACCATGATGACGACGGAGTCAGCAAGGGAGACGGCACGTGTCTGCAATCAACAGTTTCGGTTCGAAGGATTCGCTGAGGGTCGGAGGCACCGACTACGAGGTCTACCGCATCGACGCGGTCGACGGAGCGGAGAGGCTGCCGTTCAGCCTGAAGGTCCTGCTCGAGAACCTCCTCCGCACCGAAGACGGTGCGAACGTGACGGGTGAGCAGATCCGCGCCCTCGGCTCCTGGCAGCCGAGCGCAGAGCCCGACACCGAGATCCAGTTCTCGCCTGCTCGCGTCGTCATGCAGGACTTCACCGGCGTGCCCTGCATCGTCGACCTCGCCACCATGCGCGAGGCCGTCTCGGCGCTCGGGGGCGATCCCACGAAGATCAACCCGCTCGCGCCGGCCGAGCTCGTCATCGATCACTCGGTCATCGCCGACCTCTTCGGCAGCGAGAACGCCCTCGAGCGCAACGTCGAGATCGAGTACGAGCGCAACGGCGAGCGGTACCAGTTCCTCCGCTGGGGACAGACGGCGTTCGACGACTTCAAGGTCGTGCCGCCGGGAACCGGCATCGTGCACCAGGTCAACATCGAGTACCTGGCCCGTGTCACCTACAGCCGCGACGTGGCGACGGCCGACGGCGGCACGGTCCTCCAGGCCTACCCGGACACGCTCGTCGGCACGGACTCGCACACCACCATGGTCAACGGCCTGGGCGTGCTCGGCTGGGGAGTCGGCGGGATCGAGGCCGAGGCGGCCATGCTCGGTCAGCCGGTGTCGATGCTGATCCCTCGTGTCGTCGGCTTCAAGCTGAGCGGCGCGATCCCGACGGGCGTCACGGCGACCGACGTCGTCCTCACCATCACGCAGCAGCTGCGCCAGCACGGGGTGGTCGGCAAGTTCGTCGAGTTCTACGGCGAAGGCGTCGCCGAGGTCCCGCTCGCCAACCGCGCCACGATCGGCAACATGAGCCCCGAGTTCGGGTCGACGGCGGCGATCTTCCCGATCGACGACGTCACGCTCGACTACCTCCGCCTGACCGGTCGCAGCGACGAGCAGATCGAGCTGGTCGAGAAGTACTCGAAGCTGCAGGGACTGTGGCACGACCCCTCGGTCGAACCCGTCTTCAGCGAGTACCTCGAGCTCGACCTCGCGACCGTGGTCCCCTCCATCGCCGGGCCCAAGCGCCCGCAGGACCGCATCGAGCTCACCTCCGCCAAGTCGCAGTTCGAGGTCGACCTCGGCGCCTATGCGACCACCGATCACACGAGCGTCGACGCGGCGGTCGAGGGCACCTTCCCCGCTTCCGACCCGATCGGTCTGACCGCAGAGGACGACGCGACCGAGGCTCCGACGCACGTTCACACGTCGCACGCCCCGGCCAAGACGTCGAAGCCGACTCCCGTCACCCTCGACGACGGCCGCGAGTTCACGATCGACCATGGTGCGGTCGCCATCGCGGCCATCACCTCCTGCACGAACACGTCGAACCCGTCGGTCATGCTGGCCGCGGGTCTCCTCGCGCGCAACGCCAGTCAGAAGGGCCTCAAGGCGAAGCCGTGGGTCAAGACGACCCTCGCACCCGGTTCGAAGGTCGTGACGGACTACTACGAGAAGGCCGGTCTCACGGCCTACCTCGAAGACCTGGGGTTCTACACCGTCGGCTACGGCTGCACGACCTGCATCGGCAACTCCGGTCCGCTGATCGACGAGATCTCGACGGCCGTCCAGGACAACGACCTCGCCGTGACCGCCGTCCTGTCGGGCAACCGCAACTTCGAGGGGCGGATCAACCCCGACGTCAAGATGAACTACCTGGCGAGCCCGCCGCTCGTCATCGCGTACGCACTCGCCGGTTCGATGAACTTCGACTTCGAGAACGACGCGCTGGGCACGGACTCCGAGGGGGGCGACGTCTACCTCTCCGACATCTGGCCCGACGCCGCCGAGGTGCAGAAGACCATCGACGAGTCGATCGACACGGACATGTTCACGCACGAGTACGCCGGCGTGTTCGACGGCGACGAGCGGTGGCGGTCGCTGCCGACCCCCACGGGAGCCACCTTCGAGTGGGACGAGCAGTCGACGTACGTGCGGAAGCCTCCGTACTTCGACGGCATGACCATCGAGACGACGCCCGTCACCGACATCCTCGACGCTCGCGTCCTGGCCAAGCTCGGCGACTCGGTCACCACCGATCACATCAGCCCCGCCGGGTCGATCAAGGTCGACAGCCCCGCCGGGCACTACCTCGCCGAGCACGGCGTCGATCGCAAGGACTTCAACTCCTACGGATCCCGTCGAGGCAACCACGAGGTCATGATCCGCGGCACGTTCGCGAACATCCGCCTGAAGAACCAGCTGCTGGACGGCGTCGAAGGCGGTTACACGCGGGACTTCACCCTCCCGGACGCCCCTCAGGCGTTCATCTACGACGCCAGCGCGCACTACCAGGAGGCTGGCACCCCGCTCGTGATCCTGGGCGGCAAGGAGTACGGGTCGGGATCATCCCGCGACTGGGCCGCGAAGGGCACGAGCCTCCTCGGGGTCAAGGCCGTCATCACCGAGAGCTTCGAGCGGATCCACCGTTCGAATCTGATCGGCATGGGCGTCGTCCCCCTGCAGTTCCCGGCCGGTGAGAGCTGGGAGTCGCTGGGCCTCGACGGCAGCGAGTCCATCAGCATCACCGGTCTCGAGGCGCTCAACTCCGGCACCACGCCGAAGACGGTGCATGTGGTCGCCAGCCCGACCGCCCACTCGCCCGAGGGCAAGGCCGTCGTCGAGTTCGACGCGGTCGTCCGCATCGACACTCCGGGTGAGGCCGACTACTACCGCAACGGCGGCATCCTGCAGTACGTGCTCCGCAGCCTGGTCTGAGCCTGGCCGATCCGAGAGGCCCCCGCCCCCGCGACATGCCGGTGGTCGGGGGTCTCTCCCGTTCTCCGCACCCTCGGTGCCTAGACTGAACCGATGCCCTCGGGGGCGTGGAAGGGAAGCCGGTATGAGCCTGCTCGAAACGATCAGCGGACCACGTGATCTCGACCGACTGACGGACGACCAGATGGTCGAGCTCGCGGGCGAGATCAGACGATTCCTCGTCGCCGAGGTCTCCAAGACGGGTGGCCACCTCGGTCCGAACCTCGGCGTCGTCGAGCTCACCCTCGCGCTTCATCGGGTCTTCCAGTCTCCGCACGACGCCATCGTCTTCGACACGGGACACCAGTCGTACGTGCACAAGCTCCTCACCGGCCGTCAGGACTTCACGCGTCTCCGCCTGCGGGGCGGACTGGCCGGATACCCCCAGCGATCGGAGTCCGAGCACGACATCGTCGAGAGCTCGCATGCATCGAGTTCGCTCTCGTGGGCGGACGGCATCTCGCGTGCGTTCCAGCTCACGGGTCAGTCCGACCGGCACGTCGTGGCCGTGGTCGGCGACGGTGCTCTCACCGGCGGCATGACCTGGGAGGCCCTCAACAACATCTCCGACGACAACGATCGCCGCCTCATCATCGTCGTGAACGACAACGGCCGGTCGTACGCGCCGACGATCGGCGGCATGGCGCGGTTCCTGAACACCGTCCGCACCCGCAGCACGTACCGGGACATGCACCGGGGCAGTCGGGCGTTCTTCGATCACCTGGGTCACCCGGGGCGGGCCTTCTATCGTGGCGTGAGAGGCGGGCTCCACGGTTTCCTCAGTCGCTTCACGAACAACGAGGCGCTGTACTCGAACCTCGACATCAAGTACGTCGGCCCGGTCGACGGACACGACCAGACGGCGATGGAGGAGGCGCTCCAGCAGGCCAAGAACTACGGCACGCCGGTCATCGTCCACGCGATCACGGAGAAGGGCCGGGGCTACGACCCCGCCCGAGCCGATGTCGCCGATCAGTTCCACGCCGTGGGTCAGATCGACCCCGAGACGGGGGAGCCGATCGCGGCCACGGGCGCCCCGTCGTGGACCTCGGTCTTCGCCGATGAGATCGTGTCGATCGCCGAGCGCGACGCCACGGTCGTGGGCATCACCGCCGCCATGCTGCGCCCCGTCGGTCTCCACAAGCTCGCCGAGCGGTTCCCGGGGCGGGTGCTCGACGTGGGGATCGCCGAACAGCACGCCGTCACGAGCGCCGCCGGCCTCGCCTTCGGAGGGCTGCATCCGGTCGTGGCGCTCTACGCGACGTTCGTCAACCGTGCGTTCGACCAGATCCTCATGGACGTCGGCCTGCATCAGGCGGGTGTGACGTTCGTCCTCGATCGAGCCGGCGTCACCGGCCCCGACGGCCCGAGTCACCATGGAATGTGGGACCTCGCGCTCCTGCAGATCGTTCCGCACATCCGTCTGGCGGCTCCGCGTGACGCCACGCGCCTCCGCGAGGAGCTCCGGGAGGCTGTCGCCGTCACCGACGCCCCGACGGTCGTCCGGTTCTCGAAGGGCAGCGTCGGCACGGAGCACGACGCCGTCGAGCGACTGGCCGACGGCGTCGACGTGCTGCACCGGGGCGACCGCCACGACGTCCTCCTGGTCTGCGTCGGCCCCATGGCCACGGTGGGGCTCGACGTCGCCGCCCGTCTCGCCGACCAGGGCATCGGCGCCACGGTCGTCGACCCGCGCTGGGTCGTGCCGGTGGCCCGTTCGGTCATCGACCTGGCGGCGTCTCATCGTCTCGTGGTGACCATCGAGGACGGCGTCCGGGTGGGCGGCATCGGGACCCGGATCCGGCAGGACCTCCGGGAGGCCGGAGTGGACACCGCCGTCACCGAACTCGGTCTCCCCGACGAGTTCCTGGCGCATGGTTCGAGGGCCGAGATCCTCGAGGAGGTCGGGCTGACACCGCAGACCATCGCCCGCGACGTCGTCGCGCAGGTGCTGGGCAGCAAGATCCCGGTCGCCCGACCGCTCTCCGACGAGGAGTCCGCCGACGCACCGGGTTCGGCCCGGCACCGCGACTGAGCGACGCGAACGCTGACGCTGACGCGAACGGCCCCGCAGCCTCTCGGGCTGCGGGGCCGTCCCCGTCGGTCGACGCGGATCAGGCGTTCACGCCTCGGATCGCCGGGGTGTGGAAGGTCGTGCCGCGGACGCGTTCGGAGGCCCCGACGCGATCCAGATACGGAGTGAGCCCGCCCATCTGGAACGGGTAGCCCGCGCCGAGGATGAGGCACAGATCGATGTCCTCAGCCGCGGAGACGACTCCGTCGTCGAGCATGCGACCGACCTCATCCGCGAGGCCGTCTTCGATCCGGACACGGAGCTCGTCGGCGGTGAGAGGCGTGCCCTGTCCCGCGACGAGGGCGACGGCCTTCTTGTCGAACCCCTGGCGGCGTCCCTTCGAGTCGCGATCGAAGATCCGTCCGTGATCGGCGAGCCGATGGAGCGCCTCGCTCGCGTGGAATCGCTCGGGGAAGGCCGCATGGTGGGTGTCGAGGACGTGCGCGCCCACGGTCAGACCGACGAGTTCGAGCAGCTCGAAGGGCGTCATGGGGAGGCCGAACGGATCGATGGAGCGATCGACGACCTCGAACGGGGTGCCGGTCTCGACCGCGTGCATGGCCTCGCCCAGGACCTTGGCGAGGATGCGGTTGACGACGAAGCCGGGCGTGTCGGCGGTGATGACGGCGTTCTTGCGGAGGTTCTTCGCCGTCACCATGGCGGTGCTCAGGGTCGCTTCGTCGGTTCGAGCGGTCTTCACGACCTCGATCAGGGGCATGACCGCCACGGGATTGAAGAAGTGGAACCCGACGAGCCGCTCGGGGTGGGCGAGCCCCGAACCGATCGCCGCGACGCCGAGCGACGATGTGTTGGTCGCCAGAATGGTCGTCTCGGAGACCACGGCCTCCACGTCGGCGAACACCTTCTGCTTGATCTCGAGCTCCTCGAAGACGGCCTCGATGACCCAGTCGCAGTCGGCGAAGTCGGCGAGGTCGGTCGTACCGGTGACCAGCGCCTCCAGCCGGTTGGACTCGTCGGCCGAGATGCGGCCCTTCTCGGCGAGTTGGACGATCTCGGCTCTGATGCGGGCCACACCGGCATCGACGCGTCCCTGGTCGAGGTCGGTGATGACGACGGGCACTCGGAGCCGCCGCACGAACAGCAGCGCGAACTGACTCGCCATCAGCCCCGCTCCCACGACCCCGACCTTGCCGATCGCCCGTGCGAGGTCGGGAGAGGGGGCACCCGCGGGGCGCTTCGCGCGCTTCTGCACCAGATCGAAGGCGTACATGCTGGCGGGGAACTGGTCGCCGGAGACCAGATCGGCCAGCGCCTCGTCCTCGGCGGCGAAGCCCGTCGCACGATCGGTGTTCTTCGCGGCCTTGAGCAGATCGAGTGCGGCGTAGGGCGAGGCCGCCACGGTGCCGATCTTCGACTGGAGCGACTTGCGGGCGATGCCGACGGCGGCGTCCCATTTGACGGCGCGCTCGATGCGCCCGGGCGTGTTCGGCCGCTTGACGGCGATCCGGCCCGTGACGACGCCGTCGGCCCAGCGGATGCTCTCCTCGAGGAACGACGCGGGGCCGAACATCGCGTCGACGATGCCCAGCTCGAGCGCCTGCGCGGGTTTCAGCGTCCGGTTGTTCTTCAGGGGGTTCTCGACGATGACCCGGAGGGCGTTCTCGATGCCGATGAGGTTGGGCAGCAGCCAGGCCCCGCCCCAACCCGGGATGAGTCCGAGGAACACCTCGGGCAGCGCGATGGCCGCGGCCGACGAGTCGACCGTGCGGTAGTCGGCGTGGAGGGCGATCTCGACCCCGCCGCCCAGGGCGAGGCCGTTGACGAAGACGAAGGTCGGCACGCCGGCCTCGTGCAACTTGCCCAGGACCGCGTGCCCCTGGCGGGCGAGCTCGAGGCCGACGTCGCGGCTCGGGATCTGGCCGACCTTGCTGAGGTCCGCGCCGGCGGCCAGGAAGTACGGCTTGCCGGTGACGGCGATGGCGTCGATCTCGCCTCGGGAGGCGCGGGCTCGCAGGGAGTCGAGGGTCTCGCCGTACTCGGCGAGGGTCGCGGGCCCCAGAGTGCTCGGCCGGGTGTGGTCGCGTCCGTTGTCGAGAGTGACGAGGGCGAGCACGCCGCCGGAGGGCAGCGGCACGTCGCGGACGTGCGAATGCGTCACGACCTCGTCCGCGGAGAGGGCCTTCAGGGTCTCGAGCGCCGTCGTCATGCTCGGGCCGCCTTTCGCGAGTAGTGCGGGTTCTCCCAGATGACGCTGCCGCCCTGGCCGAGGCCGACGCACATGGCGGTGAGGCCGTAGCGCACGTCGGGTCGCTGCTCGAACTGTCGGGCGAGCTGGATCATCAGGCGGACCCCGCTCGAGGCGAGGGGGTGACCGACGGCGATGGCGCCTCCCCAGGGGTTGACGCGGGGGTCGTCGTCGTCGATGCCGAAGTGGTCGAGCAGAGACAGCACCTGCACGGCGAAGGCCTCGTTGAGCTCGAAGAGTCCGATGTCGTCGATGTCGAGCCCTGCCTTGCGGAGGGCCTTCTCGGTCGAGGGGACGGGCCCGATGCCCATGATCTCGGGGTCGACTCCGGCGTAGGCGAAGCTGACGAGACGCATCTTCGCGGCCAGGCCCAGTTCGTCGGCGGCCTGCTGCGACGCGAGCAGACTGACGGTCGCTCCGTCGTTCAGACCCGACGAGTTGCCGGCCGTCACGCGGCCGTGCGGTCGGAAGGGGGTCCGCAGAGAGGCGAGGCCCTCGAGGGTCGTCTCCGGGCGGGGCGCCTCGTCGCGGGTGGCGAGCCCCCAGCCCTCGTCGGTCGCGATGGCGACGGGCACGAGGTCGGGCTGCAGATGCCCGGCCTCGTAGGCCGCGGCCACCTTCTGCTGCGAGCGCATCGCGTAGCGGTCGGACCGCTCCTTCGTCAGCTGCGGGAACCGGTCGTGGATCCGCTCGGCCGTGTTGCCCATGTTGAGCGCTTCGCCGCTGACGAGCTTCTCGGCCAGGAACCTCGGGTTCGGGTCGGCGTCGAAGCCCATCGGGTGGCGGCCCATGTGCTCGACGCCGCCGGCGATGGCGACGTCGTAGGCGCCGAAGGCGATGCCGCCGGCCAACGTCGTCACGCTGGTCATCGCGCCCGCGCACATGCGGTCGATGGCGAACCCGGGAACGGACTTCGGCAGACCCGCCAGGAGGGCCGTGGTCCGACCGAGGGTGAGCCCCTGGTCGCCCTGCTGCGTCGTCGCCGCGATGGCGACGTCGTCGACGCGGTCGAGGGGCAGCGACGGGTTCCGCTCGAGCAGCCCCTTCATCGCCTTGACGACGAGGTCGTCGGCCCGGGTCTTCCAGTACATGCCTTTGTCGCCGGCCCGCCCGAACGGGGTGCGTACCCCGTCGACGAAGACGACTTCTGTTCTCTCGGCCACAGTGCCTCCAGTGCTCGGATCTGCCGTGAGCCTAGGGATGGCACCTGTGCGGCGGAGAATCCTTCGCGGAAGTCTACGAAGCCGGGGCGTCGCCGTCCTCGGGCTCTTGGTGGGCGTCGACAAACGCGTCGGCGAGCACGCCGGCGACGGCGTCGATCTGCCAGGGTCGGGCTCCGAGGCCCGCCAGAGCGGTGGCGACGGCCTCGGTCTCGAACGGGATCGGGGGCTCCCAGGCGAGTCGTCGGAGGTGCTCGGGCGTGAGGAGGTTCTCGACCGGCATGTCGAGAGACTCCGCGATCTCGGCGACGCGGGGTCGGGCGAACCGGTAGCGCGCGTCGGCCATCGGGTTCTTGTCGGCCCAGCTGCGGGGCGGGGGCAGGGTCTCGCCGGCCGGACCCCGCGTCGAGGGCAGATCGCCGGTGGCGAGGCCGCGTTCGATGGCGGCCCACCAGCGGTCCAGCTCGCTGCGGCTCGCGCGCCCCACGAACTCCCGGAGCGAGGCGAGGGCGCGCTTGTCGGCAGGCATGGCCTTGGTCGCGGCCACGAGCGACGAGTCCGGGACGAGGCGTCCCGGGGCCGTGTCGATCTCGCGGGCGTACTCGTCGCGGGCCGACCACAGCTCGCGCGCGACGGCGAGTCCTCGAGCGCCCCGCACCGTGTGCAGGCCGGTCAGCCGACGCCAGGGCTCGGCCTTCGGCGGCTTGGCCTCGCGGGCCACCGTGGCGGCGAACTCCTGTCGGGCGATCTCGAGCTTGCCGGCGTCGACGAGCCGCGCCTCCATGGCGTCGCGGAGGTCGACGAGCAGTTCGACGTCGAGGGCGGCGTAGACGAGCCAGCTCTGGGGGAGGGGCCTGGTCGACCAGTCGGCGGCGGAGTGCTCCTTCGCGAGGTGCACGCCGAGGAGCTGCTCGACGACGGCCCCGAGACCGACCTTGGGCAGTCCGGCTATGCGGGCGCCGAGCTCGGTGTCGAAGACCGTCTGAGGATCGAGTCCGACCTCGCGGAGGCACGCGAGATCCTGGCTGGCGGCGTGCAGCACCCACTCCTCGTGGCCGATCACCTCCTGCAGCTCGGCGAAGGAGCCGATGGCGGGGGGATCGAAGAGGAACACGCCCGCTCCGCGTCGGAAGACCTGGATGAGGTACGCCCGCTGCGAGTAGCGGAATCCGGAGGCGCGCTCGGCGTCGATCGAGACCGGTCCGCTCCCGGCGCGGATCGCCTCGACGGCGGCGAGGTAGCCGTCGCGGTCCGCGATGACGTCGACGCGTCCGTGCAGGTCGTCCGCCGTGGTCAGCACGGTCGGCGAGACGGACACCACGGGCGCGGACGCCGCGGAGGCGTCGTCGCGACGGGGTTCTGATGCGGCGGTGTTCATGATCGTCCTTCTGGTTCAGTCCCGACCCACACGACGCGAGGCGAGGAGCGTGACGCCCTCGACCGTCGGCGGCAGTCCCGCGAGCGTGCAGATCAGTTCGCCCCAGGCCTCGATGTGGGGGCCGAGGTCGGTGCTGGTGGGGCTCCACGAGGCGCGCAGCTCGAGCAGGGCGCCGTCGCCGTGGCGCGCGAGCTCGCCGTACCCGGTCGAGAGGACCTTCGTGGCCGTGCCCGACGCCGAGTCGTACGAGGCGCCGCGCACGTCGAGCGAGTCGACGAGCCACGACCAGGCGACGTCGGCGACGAACGGGTCGAGGGCGAGGTCGGTCTCGAGCGGCGCCTGCGCGAAGCAGACCACCCGGAACGGACCTCCCCAGGCCTCGGGTTCGGAGGCGTCGTGGAGGAGGGTGAAGCGTCCGGTGCCCAGGGCGGGGTCGGCACGGCCGCTGGCGCCGACCACGTCGCCGGCCAGGGCCAGCGAGCCGGGGGCCAGACCGCCCGGGGCGGGGATCTCGACGACGGCGAGGTCGTCCCGAGACGCGGCTCGGCGCACGGCGTCGACCGCTGCGAGGAACGCGGGCGCCGGCGACGGAGTCGGGGGATTGTCGGACACGTGTGCAGACTAGGCTCCGAGCTGACCGTCAGGATGGCGGCACGCCGCGTCGGGCCGCACGACGGGCGTCGTCCGTCCGAGCCGGTCGGCCCGTGCCCGCCTCGAGTGTCCGGAGTCCGTCGTGACCAGCCGAGCGTCCTCCCGTCCCGCGATCCGGCGGTCGTCCGCCGCCGGGTCCTCCTCCGCGCTGACCGTCGTCGCCGTGGTCGCGGCTTCGACCGTCGGCCTCTCCGTCCTCGCCGTCGCCGGTGGCGTCGTCTCCGCCATGCGGAGGATCGTCACGCCCGAGCGCCGTCGACGTGACGACCTGCGCATCCTCGGTCACGACCCGGAAGCGAGCACGGTCGCCCTGACGTCGACGGCCGACTCGCGCCTCCCCGGCCGGTACAGCCTCTGGTTCGACGGCGGGACCGGTCACGCGCGGCTCTCGGACCTCCTGAGCGACGACGGTCGCGTCGTCACGAGACGGGTCGAGCAGGTGACCGCCGGGGATCTCGGCCGGGCACGCTCGGGTCGGCTCGGCGGATGGCTCTGGTCGGACCCCGGCGAGGCCGGGCTGGACGCCGAGGAGGTGCGGGTCGTCACCGAGATCGGCCCGGCCCCCGCCTGGCTGGTTCCGGCCGAGGGAGGGACGGCGGGCCCGTGGATGATCGGCGTGCACGGTCGCGGGGTCACCCGCGCCGAGACGATCCGCTCGGTGCCGGTGTTCCGTCGGAACGGCCACAGCGCCCTCCTCGTGTCGTACCGGAACGACGGCGAGGCGCCCCGCTCGGCGGACGGGCGCTACGCCCTCGGGGACGACGAGTGGGCCGACGTGGAGTCGGCCATGGCGTACGCGCTCGACCACGGCGCGACGTCGCTCGTGCTGATGGGCTGGTCGATGGGCGGGGCCGTCGTCCTCCAGGCGCTGACCCGATCGGCGCTGGCGCACCACGTCGACGGGGTCGTGCTCGAGTCGCCGGTCGTCGACTGGCGGACCACCCTCCGATTCCAGGGAGCGGCCATGCACGTTCCGGGGGCCGTCCAGCGACTGGTGCTGCGCCTCCTGCAGTCCCCGGTGCTCTCGAGGCTGAGCGGACGTCGGCGACCGATCGATCTCGACCGGCTCGACCTCGTCGCGAGGGCCCCTGCGCTCGACGTCCCGGTGCTGCTGCTGCACAGCGACGACGACGGCTTCGTGCCGTCGACCGCGTCGCACGCCCTCGCCGCGGCCCGGCCCGACATCGTCCGACTCGAGGTGTTCGACACCGCTCGGCACACCAAGCTCTACAACCTCGATCCCGAGCGCTTCGACCGGGTCATCGACGAGTGGCTGGCCCGTCTTCCACGAGCCAGCGGGCGTAGAGGGCGCTCTGCTCGTCCATCAGCAGCTGACTGAGCGTCAGGACCGAGGGGTCGAAGCGCTCACGGCCGAAGACCGGGAGCCCGCTGCCGATGACCACGGGGGAGGTCGAGAGGCACAGCTCGTCGACCAGGCCGTCGTGCAGGAGCTGACCCGCGAGCGACGGACCTCCCTCGCAGACGAGCGACAGCAGCCCGTGCTCGTGGAGGCGGTCGAGCACGGCCGCGGGCTCGAGCCGCCGATCGTCGTCGGCGCAGGTCAGGACGGTCGCAGCCCCGGCGACCTCGTCGCCGAGGGTCCGACGGACCTCGGGGACGGCGGCCTCGGGGCAGACCACGACGACCCGCTCGGCGGCGGCCGGGTCCATGCGGTGACCCGACAGGTCGCCCGACGCGGTGACCACCACGAGTCGCGACGTCTTCGGCACGCGGTACCCCTCGGCCCGCACGCTGGCCGCGCCGACCACGACGCCGTCGGCCACGGCGCGGACGGCGGCGAGGATCATGCGATCGGTCGGGTTGCTGAGCGTCTCGGACGTGCCGTCCGACCCCGCCGCGTCGCCGCTGACGGCCGTGATCAGGTTGAGCCGGGTCCACACGTCCGCGGGAGGCGCGTACAGCTCGCGCAGGCGAGCCGGCGTGCCCTCGTGCTCGATGTCGAGCTCGAGACCGGTCGCGGAGGCCCGCTCGGTCGTGTGCAGCACGCGGAGGGTCACGCGGAGGCGACCCTGTCGCGGATCTGCCGTTTGGCGCGGGCCAGCAGGGCCGTCATGCCCCGGATGCGCAACGGGCTGACGGCCTCGGTCAGCCCGATCGTCTGCGGGTAGTCGTCGGGCACGGCGTCGAGGACCTCCTCGACGGTGAGTCCGTCGAGGCCCTGCGCGAGGATCGACGCGAATCCGCGGGTCGTCGGAGCCTCGCGCGGCGCGGTGGCGTGCAGGTGCACCCGACCGTCGACGACCTCGACGAACAGGTACACCGGGGACTGGCACTCGACGACGCGCTCGAGGAGGTCGGGGTGGTCGGCGTACCGGGCGGGCAGGTCGGGCAGCTCGTTCGAGAACTCGAGGAGCAGCTGCAGTCGGTCCCGCACCTCGAGGGCCCGGAACTCCTCGCGGATCTCGACGAGGGAGGCGGGCAGCGCGGCGGCCGTCACCGGGAGGGGACCTCTCCGGGCTCGCTGCCCTTAACGATCGGGACGCGGACGGCGCTGCCCCATTCGGTCCACGAGCCGTCGTAGTTCCGGACGTTCTCGAAGCCCATCAGGTGATGCAGGACGAACCAGGTGTGGCTCGACCGCTCGCCGATGCGGCAGTAGGCGACGACCTCGTCGCCGGTCGCGAGGCCGGCGCCGTCGCGGTAGATCGCGTCGAGCTCGGCGGCGGACCGGAATCGTCCGTCGTCCGCCGCGGCCCGGCCCCAGGGGACGTTCGCCGCGGACGGGATGTGCCCGGCTCGCAGGGCGCCCTCGTCGGGGTAGGCCGGAGCGGTGGTGCGCTCGCCCGAGTACTCCTCGGGGGAGCGCACGTCGATGAGGGGCTTGCCCAGGTGGGCGAGCACGTAGTCCTTGTAGGCGCGGATGACGGTGTCGTCGCGCTCGACGACGGGGTAGTCGGTCGGCTCGGGCTCGGGCGCCTCGGTCGTGTACTCGCGGCCCTCGGCCTCCCAGGCGGCCCGGCCGCCGTCGAGCAGTCGGACGTCGTCGTGTCCGAACAGCGAGAACACCCAGAGGGCGTACGCCGCCCACCAGTTGTTCTTGTCGCCGTACACGACGATGGTCGTGTCGCGCGAGATGCCCTTCGACGACATGAGACGGGCGAAGCCCTCGCCGTCGATGTAGTCGCGGTGGACGGGGTCGTTGAGGTCGAGGTGCCAGTCGATCTTGACGGAGCCGGGGATGTGCCCCGTCTCGTAGAGGAGGACGTCCTCGTCGGACTCGACGACGACGAGACCGGGGGAGTCGAGGTGCTCCGCCAGCCAGTCGGTGCTCACCAGTCGTTCAGGGTGGGCGTACTCGCTGAAACGGGCGGACGTGTCGTGCTCGACGACCATGGGCTTACCTCCGGGTGAGTCGCTCCGCCGAGGCGGAGGGCCGCGGGAGCGGCGGGTGTTCGGGTTGCGGGTGCGCACTAAACTCGCGTCAGCACCACCCCGTCGAGGCTACGCACCGTGTCGCGGCCTCGCTCGGGAACCCCAGAGACTCTTCCACACATCGCCGGGCGGACGCCGGGCGTCTCCGTGCTCCGCCCCCGATCGACCCCGAGGCCGTCCCGATGTCACCCGATCCCGCCGCGAGCGCCGTCTCGCTCGTCGACCGCACCCCCTCGATCACGGGAGCCGAGATCGTGACCGAGCTCGTGCCTCCGCGGCAGTTCGCCGACGCGTCGCTCGAGAACTACCGACCCGACGACGACTTCCCGTCGCAGGCCGAGGCGGTCGAGGCCGTCCGCACCTTCGACGAGGCTCCGGCCCCCGGGGCCCGACGGGGGCTCTTCAGGAGGCGCGCCGAGGCATCCGTCGTGCTGCCGGGCCTCTATCTCGACGGCGGCTT
>Ga0265798_10002644_pt1 | contig 26144 bp, 26 predicted proteins | sample P3T30metagenome_FD_192430 | JGI IMG/M metagenome (GOLD analysis project Ga0265798, IMG submission 192430) | Plant litter microbial communities from East Loma Ridge, Irvine, California - P3 T30 | ecosystem: Environmental > Terrestrial > Plant litter > Unclassified | place: USA: California...
CTCCAGCTTCTTCAAGTTGTTTTTTCAACGCTTCAGCTTCGTCTTTAGCAACACCAGCTTTAAGTTCTTTTGGAGCACCATCAACTAAATCTTTAGCTTCTTTCAAGCCTAGACCAGTTAAGTCTTTCACCAATTTCACAACTGCTAATTTAGCACCACCAGCTTCTTTCAATATTACATCAAAAGTAGTTTTTTCTTCTGCAGCCGGAGCAGCATCAGCAGCAGGGCCTGCAACAGCAACTGCAGCAGCAGCTGGTTCAATACCATACTCGTCTTTCAAGATTTGAGCTAATTCGTTAACTTCTTTAACTGTTAAGTTTACTAATTGCTCAGCAAACGCTTTTAAATCTGCCATTTTTATAGATTTTAAAAATTTACGTAAAATAATTTATTATAATATGAAACTTATCAGGTGTTCCTTAACCTTCTCTTTCTTGAAGAGTTTTAACAATTCCTGCAATTTTGCCACCGCTTGATTTTAACGCTGAAATAACGTTTTTAGCAGGTGATTGTAATAATCCAACGATGTCTCCGATAAGCTCTTCTCTCGATTTGATGTTTACCAAAGCATCTAAGTGGTTATCACCAACGTATACCGAAGCATCGATATAAGCTGCTTTTAACACTGGTTTATCAGATCCTTTTCTCAAGGCTTTGATCAGCTTAGCTGGACCATTGCTTTGTTCTGAGAATAATAGTGCTGATTGACCTTTTAGTGCTGCAAAGATCTCTGATGCATCGCCATCTAATCCTTCAATCGCTTTTCTGATTAAAGAGTTTTTAGCTACCTGCATTTCAATCCCGCTCTCAAAACATTTGCGGCGGATATTATTCACTTTTGCAACCGACAATGAAGAAGTGTCTGCAATATAGAAATTGCCGTACTCCTGCATTTTAGCTTGCAGAGTTGAAACTAGTTCGTGTTTTTCTTCTCTGTTCATAATTAGATCCCCGCTACTGATTTAGTTTCGATTGCAATTCCAGGACTCATTGTTGAAGAAACGTGAATGCTCTTGAAATAAGTTCCTTTTGCAGCAGATGGTTTTAATTTTGAAATTACCTGAAGTACTTCAAGCGCATTTTCATATATTTTCTCTGCTGGGAATGATACTTTTCCTATCGAAGCATGAATGATTCCAGTTTTGTCAACTTTAAAATCAATCTTACCTGCTTTTACCTCATTAACTGCTTTACCAACTTCATTGGTTACAGTTCCTGATTTAGGGTTTGGCATAAGGTTACGTGGACCTAAAACGCGGCCCAGTTTACCTACTTTTGCCATACACGCAGGAGTAGTGATAATAATGTCAACATCTGTCCATCCACCTTCAATCTTAGACACATATTCATCTAAACCGACGAAATCTGCACCTGCCGCTTTAGCCTCTTCTTCCTTATCAGGATTACAAAGAACTAATACACGTACAGTTTTACCTGTACCATGTGGTAAAGTAGCAATACCACGTACCATTTGATTGGCTTTACGTGGATCTACGCCCAAAGATACATCAATATCTACTGATGCATCAAATTTAGTTGTAGTAATTTCTTTTACCAAAGCAGCCGCATCCTGTAAAGAATACGTTTTACCAGATTCTAGTTTAGCATGTGCCTTTTTTTGATTTTTTGTTAATTTAGCCACTGTTGTAAACTGTTTTTTGTTAATTAATTTGTCCAGGGCGCATCACCGCTAACGGTGATTCCCATACTGCGTGCTGTACCGGCAACCATACTCATTGCCGACTCGATAGAGAATGCATTTAAATCTGACATCTTATCTTCAGCAATCGATCTAACCTGATCCCAAGTCACCGAACCAACTTTCTTACGGTTGGGCTCAGCAGAACCACTCGTTAATTTAGTCGCATCTTTTAATTGGATAGCAACTGGAGGGGTTTTGATGATGAATTCGAAAGACTTGTCAGCATAAACAGTAATTACAACTGGTAATACTTTACCGGGCTTATCTTGGGTACGAGCATTGAATTGCTTGCAAAACTCCATGATGTTAACACCTTTAGCACCCAATGCAGGTCCTACCGGTGGCGAAGGATTTGCAGCTCCACCCTTGATTTGTAATTTAACAAGCGCACTGACTTCTTTTGCCATTTTCTGTTTTGTTAATTTGAATACTCAATGTTATTTTTGGAAGCAAGTAACATTTAAGGCTTTTATGATAGTAGTAATCCCTCGAGATTACTCTTTTTCGACTTGCATATAGTTAAGTTCAAGCGGCGTTTTACGACCGAAAATCTTAACCATTACTTTTAATTTTTTCTTTTCTTCGTTTACTTCTTCAATAACGCCGGTAAATCCGTTAAACGGTCCGTCCATTACTTTAATGTTTTCACCTACATAGTAAGATACACTCATCACCTCACTTTGCTGGCTCATCTCGTCAACCTTACCTAAGATTCGGTTAACTTCTGCCTGACGCATTGGAACCGGAGTACCATTTTTGTCACCCAGAAATCCGATAACACTATTTACACCTTTTATAACGTGCTCAAGCTCACCATCCAGTTGAGCTTCAATTAACACATAACCAGGGTAGAAGTTACGTTCTTTGGCTATTTTCTTGCCCTCTTTCATTTGGTAGTACTTCTCCATTGGGATTAATACTTGAGGAACTCTTTCAGAAAGACCTAGACGGCTGATTTCAGAATCGATATACTGTTTTACCTTCTTCTCTTTTCCACTAACAGCCCTAACCACATACCATTTTAACTGATCGTCCATTCTAGCTTATTAATTTGAGAGTGATTTATAAAAAGTATCGAGTACAAATACAGAACCCTTATCCATTGCAAAGATAACGATCGCAATAACCAAAGAGGCAACTAAAACCAACATCGCGGAATTTTGCAAATCCCCCCATGTAGGCCAGGTAACCTTTTGGGTCATTTCTTCATACGATTCTTTTACAAACTGAACTACTTTAGCCATTATTCTATTTTTTGCACGGGAACAAGGATTCGAACCCTGATCAAAGGTTTTGGAGACCTCTATTCTACCATTGAACTATTCCCGTGTTTAAAAAAACTTAGTACTTGAATGAGCCAAATTTCGCCGTATCCAAGTACTAAGCTCTATTTTCTATCAGATTTCGCTGATAATTATTTTACAATTTCAGTTACCTGACCAGCACCTACTGTTCTACCACCTTCACGGATAGCGAAACGTAGACCTTTTTCCATTGCGATTGCGTTGATCAATTTAACACTGATGGTAACGTTATCACCTGGCATAACCATTTCAGTTCCTTCAGCTAGTGAGATCTCACCAGTTACGTCTGTGGTACGGAAATAGAATTGTGGACGGTATTTGTTAAAGAATGGTGTGTGACGACCACCTTCTGCTTTTGATAATACATAGATCTCAGCTTTGAAATCTGTGTGAGGTGTTACAGAACCTGGTTTACAGATAACCATACCACGACGGATATCAGTTTTCTCAATACCACGTAATAATAAACCTACATTATCACCTGCTTCACCATAATCAAGGATCTTACGGAACATCTCAACACCTGTTACAGTTGATTTAAGATTTTCTGCACCCATACCCAAGATCTCAACTGGATCACCAGAGTTGATTACACCACGCTCAATACGACCAGTTGCAACAGTACCACGACCAGTGATCGAGAATACGTCCTCAACAGGCATTAAGAATGGAAGATCAGTTAAACGTGGAGGAATTGGAATGTAGCTATCAACAGCATCCATTAATTCCATGATTTTTCCAACCCATTTCGGATCACCGTTCAATCCACCTAGAGCAGAACCTTGGATAACTGGAATGTCATCACCTGGGAAATCATAGAAAGATAACAATTCACGAACTTCCATCTCTACTAATTCAAGTAATTCAGGATCGTCAACCATATCCACTTTGTTCATGAATACTACCAATGAAGGAACACCTACCTGACGAGCCAATAGAATGTGCTCACGAGTTTGTGGCATCGGACCATCTGTAGCCGCTACAACGATAATAGCACCATCCATTTGCGCCGCACCTGTAACCATGTTTTTCACGTAATCCGCGTGACCTGGACAGTCAACGTGAGCATAGTGACGGTTAGCAGTTGAATACTCAACGTGTGCAGTGTTAATGGTGATACCTCTTTCTTTTTCCTCAGGAGCTGAGTCAATAGAATCAAATGAACGCGCCTCAGATAAACCAGCATCAGATAACACTTTAGTGATAGCTGCTGTTAAGGTTGTTTTACCGTGGTCAACGTGACCGATTGTGCCGATGTTTAAGTGCGGCTTACTGCGGTCAAACTTTTCTTTTGCCATGTTTTTATACTTATTAGTAGGTTAACTTTTATTTTTATTTGTTGTTGTATTTTCAATGCAGAAGACCTTGTTCATGCTGTGTGTTATTACAGATTAACAAAGTCTCTTGTTTCTTTTTTGAGCCAAAGATGGGACTTGAACCCACGACCTCTTCCTTACCAAGGAAGTGCTCTACCGCTGAGCTACTTCGGCTTTTAAATCCTTACGTCCTGCCGAACAGCCCATCCAATTTTAGAGCGGAAGACGAGGTTCGAACTCGCGACCTATAGCTTGGAAGGCTATCGCTCTACCAACTGAGCTACTTCCGCTTCTTAATGGTGGGGAGAGAAGGATTCGAACCTTCGAAGTCTTGCGACAACAGAGTTACAGTCTGTCCCATTTGGCCACTCTGGTATCTCCCCATATTGAGCCTCCTATCGGGATCGAACCAATGACCTACTGATTACAAGTCAGTTGCTCTACCAGCTGAGCTAAGGAGGCTAATACTATAATTTCACAGAACATTTCCATTTCTTGTTTTCAAGTGAACCGCTGTCCCTGAAATGGAATGCAAATATACACGCATATTTCAACTGTCCAAAACTTTTTTAAAAAAAAAGATTGGCAGTTTAAGTGCTGCCAATCCGTTTTTGTCGCGATTAGAAAATATATCCCTAATACTCAGCAACTTCATAAGTCCTTAAAAATTCTTTATGCTCAAAACTTTTCGCACGATTTTTTGCTTTATGCCTGGTGATTTGTTTGATCAACGACTCGACCGACAAATCTGTAGCCTCTTCAAAGGATTTACATTGGGCTTTTGCAAACATGGTTCCGCCGGGAACTGCGAGCTTAATCTCGCAGATTTTGTTTGCCTCATCTTCCACTTTGGCCAGTTTCAGGTAAACTGCCCCACTCACAATATGGTCAAAATACTGGTCGAGCTTGTTTGCCTTCTTTTGAATAAAGTTTAACAACTTGATGTCTGCATCGAAGCGGATTGATTGAATTGTAATCTTCATGTTTTCCTCCTTTTGTTACGCCTTTGGATGGGCTTGTTTATAAATTGATTTTAGTCTTTCAATAGAATTGTGTGTATAGACCTGTGTGGCCGCCAAACTTGCGTGCCCAAGCAACTCCTTGATTGCATTGAGATCTGCACCACGGTTTAGCAAACTGGTGGCATAGGAATGTCTTAAAACGTGTGGGCTCCGCTTCTCCTGTGTGGATACCAGCGCCAGGTAGTGCTTTACTTTATTATAAACATATTTCGCATATAGCGGCTCGCCTTTATCCGTCACAAAGAGCGATGCCGTTGCGGTATTAAAATCTTGCAGGTGTTTGAGGTCGAGGTAAGCTTTAAGCTGAGCCGAGAGCAGTGGCGTCACCGGAACAATCCGTTCCTTGTTCCCCTTACCCAATACACGAACCGTATGCTCATAGAAGCTCACATCCGACTCCTTCAGCCCAATCAGCTCAGACAGTCGCATACCGGTACCAAAGAACAATTCCATCATCATCTTATCTCGTACCGATGGAAAACTGTCATCAAACACAACCTCCGAATCGAGCAGCTCGTCCATTTTCTGTTCATCCACAAACACGGGTAGCTTTTTAGCAACTTTAGGCGCCTTTACAAGCAACATCGGATTACGGGAAACAACACCCTGGCGTTGCAGGTATTTATAGAAGCTGCGTAAGGTTGAAAGCTTCCTGCCGATGGAACTGGCACCGATGCCCGCCTCCATCAAATACACGATATACTCCCGGGCATGGATATGCTGCACAGCTTCAAAACTTAGCTCGTACTTCTGGGAAACGAAATCTTCAAACTGTAACAGATCCTGCGCATAGGCCGTCTGCGTATGAGCGGAGTATTTCTTCTGCTCTGAGATGTATTGTATAAAACGCGCTTTCAACATAATCCCCTGATCTTCGAAATCAAGATACAAATTGCCAATCAAAGAACAAAGCAAAAGACTGATTTAATAAGACAGCATCATTCATGTTCCCAATGATCTGACAATGCAAGCACTTCCAAGATTGACGGCCAGTGTCGAAATGCCATCGGTTCATAGGGTGTTTCCAGCGCATTGCTTTAGCTTTTGGAGGAGACAATTGTTCTTAGGTCAGGTTCGAAGTCCTTGCTAATGCTACATGACCTATCATTGAAGTTTTGACATCCGGCAATACATTTCAAACCATCTCAGGACAACATTATCATGAAAATCAATGTTTTCTGCATCATGATGACGCTTGAAAATACCTACAGCTAGTTATTGACATGCACATTTCCAATATCGAGATTTAAGCTTTTGAAGCGCTGTGTAACTGTTCGTATAACATGCACGCGCGAATCTTTATTCTGCCGTCAATTTGATTTAGATCAATGAAGCAATGAAAAAGTTTATCGGTAAATGCTGCTTTGCTGCAGCCTGTTTTAGTATTGCTGCACTGTGCTGGAGTGCTGTAGCAAATGTACCAATTAGCGACCTGGACACAGACAATCCACTTACCGTGCCTAATGTACCTGGCTACACGCCGGAACCCGGTGTTGAACCCAGCAATCCACTATCCATCCCCATCCCACCCGATCCACCATTCAAAGAAACGGAATGGACTAGTGAAAACCTACCAAGCGCTGAATACTTGAACCGAACAGATCCTTTCAATTTTAGCTTTTTAGAGGAAGGGAAGACTTATCACCAGTTGAATACGCCAGCTTTAAACATCGCCTTTTTTGGCGGCGATGGCGATGGAAAAGCGATAAAGGTTAGGAGATTGAAGCCAACAACTCCAGCCCCTTATGGTTGGTCCTGCCGTTGGGATAATTATAATCAGACACAAAGCAAGCGTCCGGAAGTATTATTTGTTTCTGAATTCAGAGAAGCCTTCATGATTATATTGTCTAAACCCTGCGTGGAATTTGGATTTGAACTTGCACCGAACAGGCAGAATAAGAATTTCGGCTTTCGAATGTATGTTGGAAACTATTATTACGATGGAACAAGGGGTAGCACGGGGATGCTTATCAGAACGCCAAATGGCGCCCGCATGTTCAGTATACAAGCCACAGCTCCTTTTTCTGTAATCACTATTCCACGCTACAATGATTCAGGGGAAGATCTAAGCATAACGCACGATGGTGTCGCACTGGCTAATATCAGATATAAGTTGGCTGAATAAATGTTCATTAATTATGAGGTTATGAAAAAATTCATTGGTAATTTGTTTTTATCTGCAATCTGCCTATTTGCTGCTTCGGGTTGTTCAAAAGTTGAAAACAACCCGGCGGAGCGTGCCGAGATAAGCGCCGTCTCTACGGAATTTCCCCTTACCGTACCTGAGTCACCAGGGAATCCGCCAGAACCAGGGATTGAACCTGGGCAGCCAATTCCAATTCCGCTTCCTCCATACCCGCCCCTGCTCTCAACGTCCTCCAGTTCGGCTGGTAGCCCACATGAATTCTATATTAAAAGAACATCTCTCCTTAGTTTCGCACACCTGGAAGAAGGAAAGACTTACCATCAAATTAACTCTAACGAGCTGAACATTGCCTTTTTCAGCGGGGATGGAAACGGAAAGGCAATCCATGTCAGGAGATTGAAACCAACATCGGCATCAACGGATAGTTGGAACGCCCATTGGAACACCTTGCCAAATGTAGAAAATGAACATCCAGAAGTCTTGTTTATGTCTGAGTTTAGAGAAACCTTCATGATTGTATTGTCTAAACCCTGCATAGAATTCGGTTTTGAACTTTCACCTAATAGACAGAATAAGCAATTTTCATTTTCAAATGCAGCCGGTAACTTCTTGCGGGACGTGTCAAGAGGTGGCCTGTCGTTTCCGGTTAAAACACCATCTGGAGCCCAATTATTTGAGGTTGAGGCTGAGAAACCTTTCAGCGTAATTACAATTTTGTATGACCATAGCCCAGTCGAAGATCTGAGCATTACCCATAAAGGCGTAGCCTTGGCTAACATCAGGTACAGATTAGCCCCTTGATATCAATCAATATGATGAAACTGGCCCGTCAATTGGCGCACTGTAGTAGTATGGGTGCTATTGCAGAAATAGTTCGATACTTATATCTCTTTTCATGTAAATCGACGTCTAGTGTGGGTACGATCCAACCTAATACAACAAAAAGCGCCTGTGAATTGCTTCGCAGGCGCTTTTAATTTATGTATTGAAAAGAAACTAGATGGTTCCTTCTAATTGCATATTTTGTTTGTAGATAGCATGTTTAACTTGCATGCGACGAGCTACGGATTTTTTCTCGTATGCCTGACGACTACGCAATTCTCTCAAAACTCCAGTTTTCTCAAACTTCTTTTTGAAACGTTTAAGCGCTTTATCTAATGATTCGCCGTCTTTAATATTAATGATGATCATAACGTTGAAATACCTCCTCTCGTTGTTTTTAGGACTGCAAATGTAGCATAATTTATTTTAATATCAGCACAATAATTATACCGGCTGAAATAAAACTGCAAGGGAATGATGGTGATCAAATAGTCAACATCTTCGTACCAGCATCGGGGTTGACCCGGGGTCCACCCGCCCTCTACCCGGGGTCCACTCGCCCTTGGCCGCCTAGTAGCCGGATCAACTCCGGATAGAAGCCCTATATACCACCGCTCAACCTTTAACCAGTTTTATCGCCGGTGGCGCTAAAAATGTGGATTCCTCCCGCAGCACCCGGACATAAAAAAATCCGGCACCTTAAATGGAAAGGGCCGGATCAACAATATATTTGGTTAGAATATGTTGGATGGATGTTATTCTACTTTATGCATTGAGCACCTCACGGGCAATGACGATCTTCTGGATCTCTGATGTCCCCTCGCCTATTGTGCAGAGTTTGCTGTCACGATAAAACTTCTCTACCGGGAAATCTTTGGTATAACCGTAGCCACCAAAGATCTGTACCGCCTCGGTACTGGCCTTCACGGCCACTTCTGAAGCGAAGTATTTGGCCATTGCAGATTCCTTTGTCATCTTCAATCCACGGTTTTTCAGATCGGCAGCCTGTCTGATTAAAAGCTCTGCAGCTTCGATCTCTGTAGCCATATCAGCCAGTTTAAAGCTGATCCCCTGAAAGTTTGCAATGGGTTGTCCGAACTGGTGGCGCTCCTTGGCATAAGCGACCGCAGCTTCATAAGCACCTTTGGCAATACCCAAGGATAGTGCAGCGATCGAGATCCTGCCGCCATCAAGTACTTTCATGGCTTGTTTGAATCCCTCACCTTCAACGCCCAACAGGTTTTCTTTTGGTACCCGGCAGTTGTCGAAAATCATCTCTGTGGTTTCTGAAGCACGCATGCCCAGTTTATTCTCCTTTTTACCTGCAGAGAAGCCTGGTGTTCCACGCTCTACGACAATGGCAGAAATACCTTTAGAGCTACCCGATTCTCCGGTGCGTACCATAACCACGGCAACATCTCCGGAGTTACCATGGGTAATCCAGTTCTTGGCACCATTGATCACGTACTCATCGCCTTCCAGTCTGGCGGTAGTCATCATACGCAGGGCATCAGAACCTGTATTGGCTTCTGTAAGCCCCCAGGCACCTATCCATTCCGCAGTTGCCAGCTTCGGTAACCATTTCGCTTTCTGCTCCTCGTTTCCGAAGGCTAATATATGTCCTGTACAAAGAGAGTTATGTGCTGCAAGCGAGAGGCCGATAGATCCGCATACCTTTGAAATGCCTACGATGACGTCTACATACTCCTGATAGCCAAATCCAGAACCGCCATAGGTTTCTGGTACGAGCACGCCCATCAAGCCCAGTTCACCGAGTTTCTTAAATACCTCCACCGGGAAAATCTGTGCTTCGTCCCATTCCATCACATGTTCACGGATATGTTTTTCCGCGAAATCCTTAACCATACTCCTAACCATCATCTGGTTCTCTGATACAGAAAAGCTGTATCCCATTGGTTCACTTAATGTTTCAAGCATGTTGTTGTGTTGTATTTTCACAATGATAAAGAATTATAACAACAGCAATTACAACAAAATATTTGCCCAAGAACAGAATGAAATGGTATTTGGTTCAATATCCTGATTTTTTAATCCATCCCATGCTAAATACAGCAAAATCAAGCCAATGAGATTAATTTGAAAAAAGCTTGCACTAAATGTGCATTTTAGGTGTAAGATGCCAAAGAAAAGGTCACCGGACTAAATTCAGCCAGTCTTTCCTCACCTTTAAGGAAGTCTAAGCCGATGATAAAGGAGAAAGCCGACACCTCTGCCCCAAGTTGCTCGATTAGTTTTGCAGCTGCTACAACGGTACCGCCAGTTGCCAGTAGGTCGTCATGAACAAGCACCTTTTGTCCTGCGATTAGTGCATCTTCGTGCAATTCCAGTACAGCACTGCCGTATTCCAGGTTGCAAGCCTGCTGAATGGTTTTAAATGGAAGTTTACCTGCTTTGCGAATCGGCACAAAGGGAACATTCAAGGCCTGTGCGAGCAGCATTCCAAAGAGAAAACCGCGACTTTCAATTCCTGCCACAACATCGATCTGCACACCAGACAGGCGCTCAACTAATGCCTGAGTTATTTCCGCGCACAAAGCAGCATCTTTAAGAATTGGTGTAATGTCTTTGAAAATGATACCTGGCTTTGGAAAATCAGCCACATCTCTAACGGTGTCTTTAATTTTTGACTCAATCATATCTAAAATGAAAAATACGGCACCAGCTTGTCTACGGTTTCTGCCGGCAAGATGGCTACCTTTTTTAAGTCTGCAAAACTACTGTAATTTCCGTGTTGTTTCCTATATTCTATAATTGCGTTCACCTGTTTATACCGCAGGTATGGGTGTTGTCTTAAAGTTTCGAAGTCGGCCGTATTGATGTTGATCTTTCTTAAAAGGCCCTCATCTATGCGGATCTGAGGCCTGATCTGCTCATAATGGACACTGTCGATACCAAAAACTTCCAGCAATTGCTCCGGCTGTGCAAAGCCGCCAAGCCGTTCCCGATATTTAAAGATCCTTCTGGCGAATGCCGGTCCGATGCCATTAATGGCTTGCATCTCGGTGGTGTCAAGTGCATTTAACTCGTATATGCTTAGGGGTTTCTTCGTGAATGTGGCTTTGCTGTAGTTTTGGTAAACTGGCCGCTGAATGGTATCACTGATCTGTACATGAGGTTTGAGCAGTTCGTACAGCTCCGGCCGGATGGTGTACATCTTTTTCAGATCTTCTGCCTTGCGGAACTTGCCACCCTTGCTCCTATAATTTATAATGGCTTTAGCTTGTTTTGGCGTTAGGCCGAAGTCCTCCCAACCCTGCTGATTTAAGGTATTTGGGTCGAAAGTGTAGCGTTTAGCTTTTGTCTTGTGCTGATCGCGTATACCAAAGCGGGGCTTCTTTGGCTTTGCTTGAAAATGCTGCTCGAGCTTGAGGCTTCTGATTTCTTCAACTTCAGCCGAATCAGGCTGCACTGGTTGCAACCAGAAATAAAACCTGGGCAGCACTGAAAACAAGATGATTAACACAAAGAGGCTTAACATTCCATTGAACTCAGCCTTTGTAAAATTAAAGTAGGTATTGATCCATTTCCGCATAGCTGTATAGTATAGCCCGGGTTTTAACATTATTAATCATATTTTTGAAAAAAGCTTTTTAATACCACATTCATGAAGATCATTACCACACAGGAATTCGCGAAAGCCACGAAAATTGATAAACTCGGTGTACCAGGTTTAGCTAAATTGCTGATGGAGGTCATGAAGCTCAATGACATCAATGAGGTATTTTCTAAAAATCAGCATTTCGAAGGACTGGAGTTCGTAGACAAGATCCTGGAAACCATTGGCGTGAGCATTGAGTTTGATGAGCAGGACTTGAAGAACATTCCAAAGACTGGCGCTTTCATCGCAATAGCGAACCATCCTTATGGTGGTGTAGAAGGCTTGGCCCTGGTAAAGCTATTATGCACGGTAAGGCCCGAAGCTAAGGTAATGGTAAACTTTATCTTAAAGAAAATACCCAACCTGAGCGAGTTTTTCGTAGCGGTAAATCCTTTTGAAAATGTTCAGCATTCCTCGAGTATCAGCGGTATAAAAGCTACATTGGATCTGCTTAAATCAGGTACCCCTATCGGAATCTTCCCTGCAGGTGAGGTTTCCACCTTTTCATTGGAAAAGCAGGAGATCACGGATCGCCTTTGGCATCCGGTAGTTGGCAAACTGATTGGCCGCGCTAAACTTCCAGTGGTGCCCATTTACTTTCACGGCAACAATGGCGTACTGTTTAATATTCTGAGCTTTATTCATCCTACGCTTCGTACTGCAAAGCTGCCTTCAGAATTCTTGAATAAGAAAGGATTGAAGATTAAGGTGCGCATTGGCAAACCGATTGACATCAATGAGATCTCCTATAAAAACAACAGCAACAAGTTACTGGATTTTTTAAGAGCAAGGACCTATGCTCTGGGAACAGCATTGGAGGAAGAGCGCAAATTGTTTAATCCGATAGGGCTGTTTAAAATCCTAAAAACACCAAAACCGATCATTGAGGAAACATCAACCTTAGCGATCAGTCAGGAGATCGGGCAATTGGGAGATTTCAAAGTTTGGACAGAAAAGAATTACGAAGTATACATTGCGCCCACTACCCATATTCCCAACATCCTAAGGGAAATTGGCCGACTTCGGGAAATTACCTTCCGGGAAGTTGGTGAAGGTACCAATAAGAAGATTGACCTGGACAACTACGACATCTATTATCACCACCTTTTTATATGGGATAAAGAAGCGCAAATGATTGTTGGCGCTTATCGGATTGGTAAAGGCGATCAGATTCTGGATACTTTTGGTCGCAGGGGCTTTTACCTTTCTGAGTTGTTTAAGATTAAAGAACCTTTTTATCCATATTTAAGGAAGGGCATCGAACTTGGACGCTCCTGGATCAGGAAAGAATACCAGCAGAAACCTTTGCCGCTGTATTTACTGTGGAAGGGCATTTTGAAGTACCTGCTGGACAATCCACAGTACCGTTACATGTTTGGGCCGGTAAGCATCAGTAATAACTTCTCCCAGTTTTCTAAGTCGCTGATGGTTGATTTTATCACCAAAAACCACTTTGACTATGATCTTGCGACTTATGTGAAGCCCAAGAACAAATTTAAAGCAGACCTAAGTCCGATTGATGCTGAACTTCTTGTTGACACTAGTGACAGCCTTAGGGATTTGGACAGTTTGATTTCGCAGATTGAAAAATCACATATTAAGATTCCAGTCATGTTGAGGCAGTACTTGAATTTGAATGCGAAGATCATCTGTTTCAATATTGATCCGAAGTTTGCAGATTGCCTGGATGGGTTTCTAGTGGTGGATATGCAAAATATCCCCGCAGAGATGCTGGAGAAGATTGGGAAGAATATGTAAATATCAAGGCTGCCTGGATAAGACCATTTCCAAGGGGATCGAAAAACTCATGATCTGATCCTTGGTGAATCGCCACTCTGGTCTTTTTGGAGTGATATGCCAATGCATTTTACCATCGCCAAGAAGCTCCATAGTACCTTTACCTCTGAATTTTGTAGTTCCGTCGGTGATGAAGAAGACCAGTTGCCCATTTTGTATTTCTCCAGCAGCAAGGTTAGATGTGGTCGTATCATTTACAGAATTATACTTTTCGACGCCACTAATAATATATTGGTACTGACCAAGTAAAAGCTCCATTGTATAATCCTTATTACCTGCAAAATCAACTATACGCTTATATAGCTTCAGCTTAAAAGATTGGTTATTCTGTTTCCACTCCCATACCCCCTCATATGGGGTGACATTGGCTGTCTCAATGCGATCACCTTTCTGATAAATTTTTCCATTGATCTCCATCTGCTGGGCATAAGAAGATAATGAAAAGAATAATACAACCAAAGAGAGCAAAATCTTCATAGCTAATTGAATAAGGGGTTTTAAATTTTTACCAATGCAAAAAACGCGCAGGTCTTTCGACTCTGCGCGTTCTAGTTTTAGATTATTTAACACACAATGTTCTAGAATGAAGCACCAGTGGCAGCAGCTGAACCAGCTTTTACCGTGAAGTTAGGTGCTGTTAAGCTGTAAGGTGCATTTAGTAGTGCATCAGCAGCAGTTTTGTCAATGATTACGTTACCTTTTGATGTCAGGTAAGTTTTTAGAAGATCTACGTTAGCGAATGAAGGTGTTGCACCGCTTGTTCCACTTGCCATAACCTCTTTGCCTGCTTCATTTGCCTGGTAGATGTTGTTTTTAATTAAAGAGCTTCCGTCAGTTAGTGCATCTCCGGTTTCTTTATCACGAACGTCAATTCCATATCTTGCATTGATGAATATCGAATTCGCTAACACCATTTTAGAACCTTTTCTCCAAAGGTTAGCATTTTCATGTTTAGCATCGCTTGGTGTACCCGGACCGATTAAGGTAAGATTTGAAATTACCGGACGTGTTCTAGGCTCAGTTGTAAACGCTTTATCAGAGTTATCAGATTCTATACCGTTAGATTGTCCAGCCTGATCTGCCAGTGCAGGATCACGTTGTGCAACCAGATATTGAAGCTTTCCAGTATAACCATTATCGAAATCGAATACATCATCAATATTGGCAATGGAAACGAGGTGTTTCGCATTTACGTTACCACCAAACCATTCAAATGAATCGTCGCCAGAGTACGAAACCTGTACATAATCTACAGTTGTGCCTCCACCAACGGATCCAAAGGTGATACCGTTGATCTCATTGTTTTGTTGAAAAGCAATTCCCGGAAACTCAACACGTACATATTTAAGTACACCTGAATTATCATTATTATCGGTACCACCATGGTTACCGAAAGGTGCGGTAAATCCACCTTCAATTAAACCTGTTCCGCCTGGTATATTGTTAACTGCTTTTCCAAGGATTAACAAGCCACCCCAGTCTCCTGGATTTCTAGAGCCAACTTCTTTATTTGAAGTAAACACAATTGGTTTAGACGCAGTTCCTTCAGCCATTATTTTTGCACCTTTAGTAATAAGCAGTGATCCCTTTGAACCCTGATCACCACGTATAACCGTACCTGCTGGAATTGTCAGTGTTACGCCATCGGCTACATATACAAAGCCCTTTAACAAATAAACTTTAGAAGCATCAAGGGTTCTGTTTGCTGATATTGTACCCTCTAGGGTTTCAGTCGCAGCAGCATATACCGTGTTTTTAGGATCAAAGTTTGTCCAGTCTTTTGTCCAATCTGCGGTACCGAAAGCACCTTTGTAGGCAACTTTATCAAAGAAAGCGTCTGCAAGCGCTGCATTAGATTCTCCTGGTGGGGTAACTACTGGAGGTGCAACCGGGTCAATAGTAGGATCGTCGCTTTTTGAACAACTGCTAAATAGTGCAGTTCCTGCCATCATTGCGGCTATAAGACTAACGTTGAATTTACTTTTCATGTTTGCTATTTTGTTTAATCAAAAATAGATTGTGTATGTTATCAGTATGTTAGGTATGCGTTACCAATACCTTTGTTTGTTGTTAAATTAACATCAACAACCTGCCGGTAAACACAAACAGCTACAATGCCTTCGCACCATAGCTGTTTGCAAGAACATGCATTTAATGGTTACTTGATCCGGTAAGATAAACCGATGGTAAGAGTGGAACCAAAGGTATCGGCGATATTCAACTTATCCGTACTTTTATCATAGGCTGCATCCGGATCTGATCCTTTTGCTTTTTGGTAATAGATTGCACGGTTGTTCAGGATGTCGCTATAGTTTAGCTTGATCTCTGCCCTCGATTTTGCAAAACGCTTTGATACCTGCAAATCTAGAATGTTTCTCGGATTTTCGTAAATATCTGGATCCAAGACATTACCCACTGCCCATATCCGTTTTCCGATCCGGTTGAATAGTAAGCTAACACCTGTTGAGTTCTCAACTTTAGAATTGTATTGTAACCCTGCATTGATCAAGTATGGCGACTGACCCTGTAATGGACGCTTACCTGTACTATTTACAGTGGTTGCAACTTTTACTTCCGATTTCATATAGGATGCGTTTGCGCTGAAGGTGAAGTTCGTCAAATCTTCGCTGATCAAGTCTAATGGCCTTCTAAATTCCATTTCAATCCCGTACAGTGTTGCAGATTCTGAGTTTCCGTAGCCGAAGATCCTTCCGGTACTACCTAACTCCAGTCTTTGTTCAATCGGCAGATCAAACTTTTTATAGAAAGTAGAAACCGAGAACACCTGTCCAGCTGACGGGTAAAGCGCATATCCTAAATCCACATTGGTCGTTTTGGATTGCTTCAGATTAGGGTTACCAACAACAGAAACGTTTTTGTTAAAATCATAGAAGCCAAAGGGTGCAATTTCCCTGAACTCCGGGCGACCTACGGTCTGTGAACCGGATAAACGTACGCTGGCTTTTTCGGTTAAATTATAGATTAGGTTAACGGATGGCAACAGGTTAACATACGTGGTATCTACATTAATCGCGGTACCCGCATTATCGGCACTGTTCAACTGCTGATTGTAGGATTCCAGTCGGGCACCTAATCCTACTCTTAGTTTCTCTGTTACAAAACCATCAAACATGGCATAACCAGCATTCAAGAAAGAATTCGCATCGTAGATATCAGATCCGTTGGTGATATCCCCAAGGACGTAGCCGTTCTCACGGATGTTTTCAGGTGCAAAGATTTGATCTTGCGGAAGGTTTAGTAAATCGGTATCGAATTGGCCGTTCCTAATAAAACCAAGTACCCTTGCAGCGAAATCACGTTTCCTGTATTGAGTAAAATAGCCCAATTTGATTTTGTTTTTTTCGTGTATCCAGGCAACAGGAATGGTCAGGTCTAATGCACCGCCATAAAGGTTTTCATCTAGTTGAGAATTGAAATCACCCGCAAGTCTTGGGTCAGGCTGTCCGGACGAAGGAATACTTGCACGGATGTAGGCACCCTGGCCACCTTCCTGCTGATACTCCATTCTTTTGAAACCTGGCTCCTTACGATCTGTATTTGCATAGTTCAGGTTCCAGTCTAGTTTGATCTTGCTGTTTTCAGATAATTGGTGATTACCTGTAAGTTGTGTGGAGATTAACGAACGTTGAAGCAGATAATCTGCTGTTCTGAAGAATCCGCTACCGGAATCATCAATACCTTCACGTGCTGTAAATTGATTTTCAAGTACGCGGTTGTAGATATTCTTTAGCGCAATTTTGTTTGTTCCCCAGGAATAAGCAAAATTTGCCAGTCCACCGATGTTTGTATTGTAGTTGAACACATTGTCACTGAACCGATCACCAATAGCATCTCCCATAAAGGCGATCTGCTCGCTTTTGCGTAAACGTTCATCGTAACGGTAAGATAGTGATAGTACGGTTCCAAACTGGCTGTCGTCTTTAAACCGCTTGCTGGTACCATAGTTTGCCTGAAAGATCGGGCCCAATACAGATTTTACGTTATTATAACCCCAATTATTAGAGAACTGTCTGGAAATTGCCACACGTTCATTGATAGGTAAGCTCAGGTACTGGTTCTTCGAAGGGAAGTTTGCGGGAATTTCTCGATCTTTGTTCACAAAGCCAAACACCTCACCACCGCCTCTTTCAGAACGCTGAAAGTCTTTAAATGCCGACTGGAAGTTATACGCTGTACCTAGAGAGAAGTTCAGGAACTTGGTGTCCGGGAAATCTTTTGTGGTCACTTGTACAACACCACCAGAGAAATCTCCAGGGATATCCGCTGAAGCGGTCTTATTTACAACGATTGCATCAATAAGGTTAGACGGTAAAATATCAAAGGAGAATGCTTTCTTATCTACCTCGGTATTTGGCAAAACGGCATTGTTCAGCATTGCAGAATTATAGCGATCGGATAATCCTCGCACCACGATGAACTTGTTATCCTGAATACTCGCACCACTAACTCGCTTTAAAACCTCAGAGGTATTCTTATCCGGACTTCTGCGGATAAGTTCTGCGGAGATACCGCTCGAGATATTGAGACTGGCCTTTTGGTTCGCATAAAGATTGTTGACCGACTCCCGGTTAGCCTTGTAGGTAATTTTAACCTCTGACAGGTTATTCTCAGAAGACTCTTCAAGTACGACGTTTAGCGGTGTAATGGTATTCTCTTTGATCTCCACGTCGGAGATGGTTTGTGTAACATAACCAACATAAGATACTTCGAGGGCATATCGTCCGGTAGCTACACCAGCGATGAGGAACCTGCCTTCGATATCTGTTGAAGCACCAATTTTGGTACCTGCAATCTTAACGGTTACACCTACCAAGGTTTCGCCGGTTTTCTTATCCACTACTGTACCGGAGATTTTCCCGATTGGGGCAGCGATACTGAAACTGCTGATGAAAAGAAGTAGAAGGGTTAATACGCTGCGCGTATAATTAACTTTTGCTTTCAATTTGCTTAATTTTAATTTAAAGCAAAAGTAGCCTGAGCTTGTTAGCTGAAAGTTAGCCTAACATTACCATTCATTAAAGGCTATGTTAACTAGATGTTAAATGTGCCTTTAATCAGTATTTAAGGCCGATTTTCTTACAGATGAAATGTAAAAGCCAAATTGGCCCGATTAACAGAAATTTAACATCGTCCAGAAAGGAGGGTTTCTTCCCTTCCACCTTGTGCCCATAGAACTGTCCAATCCAGCTTAACACAAAGATCACCAGTGCAGATACCCACATGGCTGGTCCCCCATTCTGCTCCCATTTCTCCAACATAACGATGAAAAAACTCATGATAAACACGGCAAGCAACATGAAGTAAGACATTACCGGTGAAAGTTTGTAGTAGTAATAGATTGCAAATGCAATGAGGAAGGATGCCCAGTTTACAAAGCCGTTGTATTTACCGAGAAAGTCCAGGAGCGGAAAGGGTATTGCCCAAACCAGGGCTAGCAGGCTGAACACGATCAGCGGAACGCAGATCCAGTGGATCAATTTGTTGGTTGCATTTTGATGACTCTCCGCATACTTGTCGAAAAGTACATCAATTTCCCGTTTCTCTATTGCTTTTCCTGCTGTTTGCTTCTGGATCTTGGCCATGTTGTAAAAATAAAAAAAGCGGCAGATAAACTGCCGCTTTCGATGTTTAAATTGGTAAGATTACTTTGGATTGCATTAAAGCTTAGCTTCCAATGCGCCCTGATATCTTGTTTTTCTATTTAGCGAATGATACTGAACGTGTTTCGCGAATTACTGTAACCTTGATCTGACCAGGGTAAGTCATCTCCGTTTGAATACGGTTCGAGATGTCTGCCGCAAGTAATTCAGCTTGCTGGTCCGTTACACGCTCACTTTCTACCACTACCCTTAATTCACGTCCTGCTTGAATAGCGAATGTTTTTTCGACACCAGGGTATGATAAAGCAAGCTCTTCAAGTTCTTTCAAACGTTTGATATAGCTTTCTACAACCTCGCGTCTTGCTCCAGGGCGCGCTCCGGAAATGGCATCACAAGCCTGAATAATTGGAGAGATCATAGAGGTCATCTCAATCTCGTCGTGGTGGGCGCCAATCGCGTTACAGATTTCTGGGTGTTCTTTATATTTCTCTGCAAGCTGCATACCCAGGATTGCGTGTGGTAGTTCTGGATTATCATCCGGAACCTTACCGATATCGTGTAGTAATCCTGCACGTTTAGCCATCTTCGCATTTAAGCCGAGTTCTGCTGCCATGGTTGCACAGAAGTTAGCAACCTCACGGGAGTGATGTAATAAGTTCTGGCCGTAAGATGAGCGGTAACGCATACGGCCTACCATACGGATCAACTCCGGGTGTAAACCATGGATGCCAAGGTCAATCACGGTACGTTCACCGATCTCAACGATCTCATCTTCAATCTGCTTTTTGGTTTTAGCAACGACCTCTTCAATACGGGCTGGGTGAATACGACCGTCTGTTACCAGGCGGTGTAATGCTAAACGGGCAATTTCTCTTCTTACCGGGTCAAATCCTGACAAGATGATGGCTTCCGGGGTATCATCAACGATGATCTCGATACCAGTTGCAGCTTCCAGCGCACGGATGTTACGTCCTTCACGACCAATTACACGACCTTTGATTTCGTCACTTTCTATATGGAATACAGAAACAGTGTTCTCGATTGCCGCTTCAACAGCTGTACGTTGAATGGTTTGAATTACAACTTTCTTCGCTTCTTTAGTTGCAGTAAGTTTAGCTTCATCTACAATATCTTTAACCTGAATCATGGCTTGTGCCCTTGCTTCAGTTTTCATGTTCTCTACAAGTTGGTTTTTGGCTTCTTCAGCGCTTAAACCAGCAATAGTTTCCAGCTGCTTCACGTGCTGAGTTTTTAAGTGCTCTACCTCCTCTTGCTTCTTAACAGCAATATCAGTTTGCTTTTCCAGGTTCTTTCTCTGATTGTCAAGTTCCTGCTCTTTGCGGTTTATGTTTTCCAGCTTTTGATTTAAAGACTGTTCTTTCTGCTTGATGGCATTGTCACGCTGATTGATCTGGTTGTTTTTAGTATTTACTTCCTGCTCATGCTCGCCCTTCAATTGAAGGAACTTCTCTTTGGCTTCAAGCAGCCTATCTTTTTTCATGATCTCTGCCTTAGTCTCGGCATCTTTCAAGATCTTTTTAACTTTCGTTTGTGCAGCAATTTCCTGCTTCTTCAGTAAACTCCTCAACAGGTATCGCCCTGTGATAATCCCGACTGCAAGGCCGGCGAGTATGTATCCTATTATTCCTACTATTTCCATTTTATTTATATATAAAAAAACCGTTATTAAAATTTAAATTTCTTGTACATACCATTAAAAGGAACAAGTCTGGTATGACTTCCACCCTCTAAAATTATAATAATGAAACTTAAAATTTAACAACGGTTAAATTTCTTTGCTAAAGTATAAAGAACGCCCTATTTGGAAAAGAAGTCGTTTAATAAATTATCCAACTCCTCTATTTTTTCAGTAACGGCAGTATCCTGATCCTGCACCTTAGATTCCACCCTTAAGGCGGCGGTTGCATAATGCAGCAATGCCATAGAGAGTAAATCCTGTTTATCTCTTACCGCATAGTTTTCCTGATAATCTTTGATACGTTCATTGATAACCTTGGCTGCACGCCTTACGATTTCCTCCTCTTCCGTAGCCACCTTTAAGGGATAGATACGGTCAGATATAGATATTTTAATCGAGATTTCTCCCATTTCTTAGCTTTGTTTCACTATTATGGTATGGCTCATTTCTTCAGTAATACAACACACTTGTCAATCTCCCTTACAAATTCATTGATTTTCTGTTTGATGTCAAGTGACTTCTCGGAGGTTCCCTCCAGGCTTTTAGCAAGCTTTAAAACCCTTAGTTTCTCCTCCAGTTCTGCATTCTTGGTTCGTGAGCTTGTAAAAGCAGCTTTAACAGATTCATTCTCCCGTTTAAGCAGGTCATTTTCCTCCTGAAGCGCATTACACAACTCGATCAATCGAGCTGTTTTATGTAGTACGGAATCTAATTGATCTGCTACCGTGGACATTTGTTATCTGTTAATCTAGCTGTAAAACCTTGCTAAAATAAAAAAATATATTATTTTCTTATCTCCGCTTTTGCTGTTTGGGCTAAGTTAGAAATAATCTTTTGCATAACCGCATCGATTTGCTTGTCGGTTAATGTCTGATTCTCATCCTGTAAGGTGAAACTCAAAGCATAAGATTTTTTACCTGCCGCAATCTTATCACCCATATAAACATCGAATACCTGAATGTTTTTGATCAGTTTTTTCTCAGTTTTATAAGCAATACCCTTTAGGTCTTCGAAAGTCACACCCAGATCCACATACATGGATAAGTCACGACGCACCGCAGGGTACTTAGGCATTTCCTTGTTGATAATTTTGTTTTTTCTAACCATGTCCATCAGCAGTGCCCAATCGAAGTCAGCATAGAACACATCTTTGTCTACGTCAGCTGTCTTGCGGTCTTTAGCAGTCGCTGCACCGAAAGTCACGATGGCTTTATCACCGCGGAAATACTTTAATCCATAAGCTAAGTTTTCATCTGCCACTTCCTCAATCTGGAAGTTTGTCAACCCTAGTCGGCCCATTATTGCATCTACCGTAGCTTTGATGTGATAAAAACTTACTGTTCGTGGTTTTTGATTCCACTGCTCCGTTTCCAGATTTCCGGAAACCAACACCAATAGTCGTGATCTTTCCACATACTTTTCATTGATCAGATGGTAAGTTTTTCCAAATTCATATAACTTAAGATCTGCGTTCCTGCGATTCTGGTTATAGGCAACACTCTCTAATGCTGGCATAAGCAAGCTTTGGCGCATTACATTTAAATCCGAACTTAGGGGATTCAAGATCTTTACTGCTTCAGCTTCATTCTTTGAATAGGCAGCTTTGGTTAAGGAGTTGCACCAGATCTCCAGAAAACCATTTGCAGTTAACATATCAGCAATGACATGCTGTGTTTGCTCCAGATTAGGCTTTACCCCATAAGATAAACTTGCATTTACCTTGGTTGGAATAGGAATGTTGTTGTAGCCATAAATACGAAGTACCTCTTCGGTAACATCACATTCCCTGGTTACATCAACCTTATATGCAGGCACCTGAAGCTGTAGACCAGCTTCTGTTTCGGCAGCGACGCGCATGCCCAAAGCTTCTATGATTTCCCTGATTTCTATTTCTGGGATCTGTACGCCAATTAAAGATTGAATATTCTCGTAACTTACCTCAACCTCGAAAGGATTAACTGGGTTTGGATAATGGTCACCCACCTGACTGCTGATACTACCGCCACCAAGTTCCTGAATTAACAATGCCGCACGCTTTAATGCGTACACCGTGATTTCAGGATCTGTACCACGCTCATAACGGAAAGAAGAATCTGTTTTCAGCCCATGTCTTTTAGCGGTCTTACGAACACTTACTGCATTGAAATAAGCACTCTCCAGGAATATGTTTACCGTTTGCTCCGTTACACCAGAATTCTTACCGCCGTATACACCGGCAATCGTCATTGGACCTTGCTCATCACAGATCATTAGATCTTCAGCAGACAGTGTACGCTCTACACCATCTAAGGTTACAAATGGTGTTCCTTCCTCGCATTTCTTAACGATTACGCTTCCTTTGATCTGATCTGCATCAAAAGCGTGCAAAGGTTGTCCAAGATCATGAAGCACAAAGTTGGTTACGTCTACAATATTGTTAATTGGCCTGATGCCGATTACTTTTAACCTATCCTGCAACCAGTCAGGTGATGCCTTTACGGTTACGCCAGAAATGGTTACACTGCTATAGCGGGGACACGCAGTTTGGTCTTCTACCCTTACCGGGATGCTTAAGGATTCATTTGAAATACTAAAGGCTTCCACTTTCGGCAGCGTAATGGATGTACGAAAGTAAGCCGCAAGATCTCTGGCTACCCCTAAATGTGAGGCTGCATCAGCACGGTTCGGTGTAAGTCCGATCTCAAACAGGAAATCATCTTCCATTTGAAAATGATCTTTCGCAGCAATACCGATTGGTGTATTTTCATCCAGCACCATAATGCCGGCATGCGAGCCACCCAGTCCAATTTCATCTTCAGCACATAACATCCCCTCAGACACCTCACCACGGATCTTGGATTTGTTTATTTTAAAAGGTTCACCTTCATTCGGATAAACGGTTGTACCTACTGTTGCAACCACAACTTTTTGCCCTTCGGCAACGTTGGGTGCTCCACAAACAATCTGTAGTAAGTCCGGGCCGCCAACATCTACAGTGGTTACCCGCAACCGATCAGCATTAGGGTGCTGTATACAAGTCATCACCTTACCGATAAGTAAGCCTTCCAGCCCACCTACAATCGGCTGTACCTTATCTACGCTTTCAACCTCCAAACCAATGTCCGTGAGAATCAAGGAGAGTTCCTGCGGAGTTTTATCTATTTGGATGAATTGCTTAAGCCAGTTATATGAAATCTTCATGATATTACTCAGTATAAAGCGCAAAGATATAAAATTATGCTGTTGCTGTTCCATGAGGGATCAAAACACCTAGATCAAACCCTCATCACAGAAGCTATAGTATGAATGGTCTGTTAGGATCAGGTGATCTACCACGAGCAAGTCCAGCAGCTTGCCCGCTTCCACAAGCTTCTTGGTGAGCTTGATATCTTCAGCACTCGGCTTCAGATTTCCTGAAGGGTGATTGTGTGCTAGGATAATATAGGCGGCTTGATGTTCAAGTGCCGTTTTAAAGATAATCTTCGGATCTGCTACAGTGCCAGACTGACCACCTTTACTAACCAGGTGTTTGGACTTGATGTGGTTGGCCCGGTTTAGCAACAGCATCCAGAACTCCTCATGATTAAGGTCTGCAAAGTCTGCATGCAAGTGCTGGAAGGCATCACGAGAGCTGCCAACTTTCAAGACCTCAGATTTGACCGTTTCTTTTCTGCGGCGACCCAGTTCTAGTGCTGCGACAACTGCGATTGCTTTGGCCGCTCCGATACCCTTGAACTTTGCCAGGTCTTTGATCGAAGCTTTCCCAAAAGCATCTAGATCATTCTGGTAGGCGGTTAGCATACGTTTACTCAGGTCAACTGCAGTCTCCGTTCGGCTCCCTGAACCAATTAAAATAGCTACAAGTTCCGCATCCGTTAACTGCCGTCTGCCATTAAGCATCAACTTCTCCCTGGGCCTGTCGGCTTCGGCCCACATCTTAATTCCCAACTTTTGTTCATATAAATCCATAAACAAAAAAACGGGATAAGCGTCGCTTACCCCGTTCGGAATATTGTAAGTATATACTTAGCCTAACCCATTAACAAATTTAGTTAACTTGGATTTGTTGTTAGCTGCTTTGTTCTTGTGAATAATGTTTTTCTTAGCTAAACGGTCTAACATAGAGATCACTTTAGGTAGTAATTCTTGACCAGATTTCTTATCTTCTGCAGCACGTAATCTCTTGATGAAAGTACGAGTTGTTTTTGCCTGATATCTGTTACGTAAACGCTTCGCTGCGTTTGCTCTTATTCTTTTTAAAGCTGATTTATGATTTGCCATTGTTTTTAGCCTATAATTTCTATTTTTTTCGGACTGCAAATATAGAACTTATGTTTTTAATTTACAAAACCCTGGGAAGAATATTTTTATTAACCAACTAAACTGTCAGCCTTCCCGCTAATAAAGCGCCAAAATACGGATTTAAAAAGCTAAATTGTTACTTTTGGAAAAAAGACTAACAGTGAAAAAACGAATTGCCATCTTTGCCTCCGGTTCAGGATCCAACGCTCAGAAGCTAATGGAGTACTTTAAGGACAGCACCGAAGCAGAAATCTCGCTTGTGTTAACCAACAATCCCGATGCATACGTTATTCAACGTGCAGACAACTTCGAAATTCCCGTGCACATTTTTGATAGAAACGAATTCTACAAAACAGATCGGGTACTGGATCTGCTGAATGATCTCAACATCGATCTGATCGTGCTTGCCGGTTTCTTATGGCTTATTCCCGAAAATTTAATCACACGCTATCCAAACAGGATTATTAATATCCATCCTGCTATCCTGCCGAAGTTTGGTGGTAAAGGTATGTATGGCGATCATGTACACCATGCAGTTATCGCCGCTAGTGAGGCTGAAGGCGGTATTACCATTCATTATGTAAATAAGCACTATGATGAAGGTGAATACATTTTCCAAGCTAAATATAAAATAGACAAGAACGATAGCTTGGAAATGATTAAATTCAAAGGTCAGCAACTCGAACACTTACACTACCCTAAAATCGTCGAAAACATCCTAAAAAAGCTTCCTGAGTAGTTTTATTGCAGCTCCTTAAAATAAATCATCAAAAAAGGCTACTTTTGCGGCTCAAAATTCTTCACAGATGAGTCAA
>Ga0265798_10002645_pt1 | contig 26130 bp, 27 predicted proteins | sample P3T30metagenome_FD_192430 | JGI IMG/M metagenome (GOLD analysis project Ga0265798, IMG submission 192430) | Plant litter microbial communities from East Loma Ridge, Irvine, California - P3 T30 | ecosystem: Environmental > Terrestrial > Plant litter > Unclassified | place: USA: California...
ATCCCAGCATCATCGTTATCAACGTCACCGTCGCTCCAACACTCGCACCCTCCATCACATGCCCGGCGGCTGGACTCTTCGATCGGCAGCGCGAAACGCAAGGCGCTCCCAGGAACTCGGTTTGCGTCTGGGGCTGACCGGCGCGTGTCACCGCCCTCTGTACTCTCGGCGTTTCATGGTAGCGAGAGCAGCACTACATGGCCACTGAGTACCTGTAGGTCGTCTTCACAGAGCGAAACCTGAGGTTGCAGTGGTGCTGCTGCTGCGGCCGAGGTCAGAGGACCGATTGTGGCCCTTTCTTCGGGGCCAGGAGAGGACCTCGCTGCCCGCATTACACATGCATCGGGCCAATCACCAAATTGCAGGGGGCCCACCGAAGCCGCAGGATTGGCGAGTATTGAAGTGGTGGGAAAACAAAATGCGGATGCAAAAGGAAGAAGACAGAAATGCCATATGTCCAGACTCCAGCCTCGCCGGCAAAAGAAGTGAGCACATGCAGCCGAGCACCTTCCTGTTTGGTGGCGCCTGCCGGCGGCCATCGTTGAAGCACGCGGGCGCCCGTCACAACGCTTTTGCAGCGAGCTTCGCCGTCAATCGCTGTCGCTCGTCAAACAAGCCGTTGTAGACATCACAGCCAGCACGCTGTCTGACAGTGCACCTCTGCGCATCTCTGCGTTTGTACAGGCGCCCTGTGCGACCACCCACGGTTGCATCCCTATTGGGCTGCTGACCACGATCCCTTGCTCGTTGTCAAATGCTGCTCTCTTCCGTGCCTATCTACACACAGTTGTGCACCAATCGTCCGGACCTTTGTCACTCGACCTTCAGCGCCACACGGCACTCCGCACACCCTCATCAGCTTGTTTTTGTTGCCGCCTCTCAAACCAAAACTCTATGCAAACCTGCAGCTCTTGTCTCTGCTGCCGCCTAAAAGGCAGAGGCAGGAGAGGACGTAATGCTTGCGTCTAACAGCTCCCCCATGTAAGAAGTACACTTACACGTGGGCTTTTGTGAACTGCCGAAGTCCATCACCAACGATAGCAATATCACAAGTCCGTCGGTCGGCCTAAACGATCGGACTTGTCGTCCGCGGACAGGTATATCGACAGGCATTCTTGCAGGCAAGCAATTCTGACAAACCTGCTAAAAAAAACGCCTTCCCCCAAGTTCCCAACGCGGGACCGTTTGCCCACATCCGCCGGGAGGCCTAGGCCGGCGCTCGCACAACGGACTTTTGTCGAGAGGAAAAAAAAGGGTTTTCATGGTGGTTTTGAGAGCAAAAAGTCAAGGCGGGGCTGGCGGCAACCACCAAACTTAGGAGAATTGGCCTTCCCCTCCCGGTCCGTCGCCCGGTCGTGATGCCTAAGGGGGGGATAAAATACACATTTGTGGGCTTGTTTTTGTTAGCCTATGTGGAAGTGGAAAGGAAGTTTGGAGCCGGGGAGACGCGTCAGCTCGTTTGCTTCCTGCTTCTGCGATTGTCGTGATTCATTGTTGACGTCGTGAGGAGTCCAGACTTTCGCGCAAGCAAATCGGCTTACTAAATTCCTCGCCATTATCGTTGCACATCGGCAGAACAATGGAGCATAGAATGGAAAAAAATCATGGCGCTTTCGCGATTATCGATTATCGCAGAATCCAACGGTCACTCTGCAGAAGGATTTTCAGAGCCACGTTTCGTCTCATGATCGGTCAGCGAAGCTAAGAGGTGTTCGCCTTCTGCAGGAACGGAGACGAACCAAACGGCTGACCTGCAGGCCGAACAAGTCATGTAGCTCAGAGCTTTTTATCCAACCGGTGTGTATACATGTATACATGTAGCCAAGTAGATGATGGGAACAGACAAGACGCAGGTGGCTGGGAAAAGCTTCCCATTCATCTATACATCCAATAGTCGGGATGGCGGTAGGGACATGGTTCCACGATCGATCAGCCTCGCGAGGGCAGGGGTGCTGTGACATCGCGTTCTGCCTTTTCGTGCGGAATTCGGGGTCTTTGCTGTGACTATTAGTAGCAACTCACAACATTGGTACGGAGAATTGAGGATGAGGAAAAGTGTCTTTTTCGCTGGCTTTGGAGGGGGGAGCAACAGCCGAGAAAAAAGCGACGAGGGCCTTGTTTACAAATTCGGTAAGAGGGCACGCGGATGTAACGAGTGCCTCAGAACAAGAAGAGGCGCTGCTGTGGCTTTCTCTTCCAGGTCAGACTCAGGCACGAAAGCGGCGCAGGACAGGTGGCAGTGGCAGGTAGACAGGCAGACTGGCAGACAGGAACCTGTCAGTCGGGCTCGCATCCTTCTCAAGGTAGTCACTACTCTTTCTGTGTGTCCTATGGGTACAAGTCACAGCAGCCAGAGATTCCCGGATCAATCTCCGGGCCACCGCGTCCGTCCGTCTGTTGTGTTTGCGCTTCCGATCCTGCCGACGCTTTGACAACGCACCAATGCTCTCTATTCCAAACCCCGTTTGCACAGTCCTCTTGACGTGGCGGCGGCGGCGCTTGCTGTCGTCCACCGCCAGAAAAAGTCGGTCACAGACTCACAGCGTTGATGTGTGAAAAGAAATTCAAACGCAGTGCCTCCGGATGATAACTCGAGTGGGGTCGACCGTGGGACTCCACGCTACCATGCGGGTGATCCATTAGGCGAAAAGGGCCAGTTCACAAAGCTGCGCCCAGCGGATGTGGGACCTTCTTTTTGTCAAAGGCGTGACTACAGCTGTTGCACGTGTTGAGGCGACCCATGTGGCGGTTACTTACAGCTTGGCGCAGGTCGCCAACGCGATCGCTTTCCAGATTGCGACTAAGCAAGCCGGCATATGGAGCTCGCCTGCCGGTCTATCAAAGATGCAGCTCAACGCGGCCGCAGTGAACTTCAGCCACGTCCACAGGTTTGGATGCGTCCTGGATCAAGACACCCAATATTTGCGCCATTCGGCCTTTTGCGCTTCGGTCCCATTGAACTGCCGGTGTCAAGTGTCAGTATTATTACATGCTGCAGGCAGGTCCAGGCAGGTCACTGCAGGTGGAGGTGAAAAGAGGGGGTGTTGGATTGGATTGAATCCCAACGAGTGTCAACAACGCACCTTGAAGTTCACTTTCGTGATGTCGTCAAACCCTTCATCCACAGTGGGTTCGCGGTAGCGAGAAGCGAAGCCTGTGAATGCCATTTTTGGCAGCATTGCTCTCGATTCTGGGTTCATCTGCTGCATGTCAGAATGGATACTCAATATGCAGGGCGCGCGCGCCGTTCTTGCACGAGCTTTCTGCAACTCACCAGGTCACCTGTCAACGCTCTCACCGTGTCGTTATGCTCGCAGAGCTTTGCTGGCGCCGTGAAGTGCACCAGCCTAATCGGTACGTTGAGCTTCGCTGCCAGACCGACCCATACAGCTCGTGTATCCTTGTCGGCGTTTGTGTTGTCTACCACAACAGGCTGCTTGTCCTCAACGTGCTGCGTTGCAACTTTGATGCACTTGTCTCTTGTCTTCAAGAGGTCCTGGTTCACGCGCTCGTACCCCAACGGCTGCATGTAGGTCCAGTAGAACGTGCTTTTCCCTGCGCCGGGGCTTCCGCAGAACAGAATGATCTCCACTTCGTTCTTTTTCGTAAAAACCAAGGGAGAGACCTCAGTATCCGTGGTAAGCTCAACGTCTAGATAATCGCTCGGATGCAGCAGGCGTTCGAACGGCTTGGTCTCGTCGCCGAGGAAGAACTCTTCGGGAGTCTGGAACCCGATCCTGACGTTTGCAGCAAAGTCTCGGTCCGAGCACGAGTGATCCTTCTTGAGCTTTCTGGACTTGTCTCCCGCTCGTCCAGCCGCATCGCCGACGAAGACACTGCCCTCGAGATCGACACTTTCTTCGGTCAGCCCGTAGCCTTCAAGTAGCTTCCCCCACATGCCCATTCTCGGTTTGCGATACAAATCATGTCCGGTAGCAGCGAAGACAGTGACGGGGAGATCCAGTGTCGTGAGTACGGCTGCGACCTTCGCTTTCCAGTTGTTGAGACTCTTCATCCCGTTTGGCAGTTTGGTGTCGGATCGTAGGCTGATGGCTGCCTGATTGCTGATGAACACAATTGCGAAGCCTTCGCTGTGCAGTTGTTTCACTTTTGCAGGCACAGATGCGTGCCACCATCTCCAGTCGTTCTTGTCCTTTGCGAATCGGTTGCCGGATGCAGTGGCAATGATGGTATCGTCCAGGTCGAAAGCCGCGATCCGAACCGGTTTAGGATATGCTGCGACAACAGCTTCAGGATTTCCATGCTGAGCCTTGAGGACCGTGTCGCTGATGATTTGAAACGTGACAGCCTCAGGATCTTTGGTTTTCTGTGATGTTGGCTTGAAAAAGTTGGCAGCGGCTTTGCTGGTGGTTGTCGCTGTGACTTTGCGCTTCGCTGGTGGTGAGATGCCCCGATCTGCCGTGTTCGTCCGCTTCAAGGGATTTGTGGACATTTTTGAGATTTTTGAAATCGTATGTTCCTGCTGAGGGAGTTTGACTGGTAATATGGATGTCCTGATAATTCGCCTCATAGAGTCTGGTGGGTGTAGGGGAGGACGTGAAAGCTCGACGAGGAGCGCGTTCGATAGGAGCGCGGGATCACGTGCCTGCCAAAGTGCAATTTGGCGGCAGTTCTCTCACCAGCAATACGATCAGCGTCGAAGGCGACATCAAAAGTCACATTCCAAAGCGATATGCCGAAGAAAACGACACACGATAGAAAGGTGATAATATCCTGTATCAAGGAAGAGCATTGCATTCACACGAGAAACAGCCCAGTGTCTAATTGGACGATTTCGCCAGTATCAAACGGCTCGACAGAATGATGAACAAATGCAGCATACGCTTCTTGGACGGACACAGCACCTGGAAAGACTACACCACAGACGCAATGTGAAAGCCAATTTGATGGGCAAGAGCAAAAGACAAGCAGCACACCAAATTTAAAGAAAATTGAGCTCGTCGAAATGGTGGTCGACGATTGCATTCGGGTATATGACCATTTGAGCAGTATTTGCTCCTCTGAACGCCGCACGTCCGTCTCATTCTGTGCCGCGAATTTCTGCGCGGTTCACATCGAGACGCCGCAAGTCCTTCCGTCATAGCAAGCCATGTTCCACCTTGACAAGCGCCTGGAACGCCGTCATGCCTTGATCAATACATCTAAGCGTCCTCAACAACGGCGGTCTGGAGACCCTTGGGGTTGGCGACGTTGACGGCCTGGACGTAGGAGTAAAGCTTCTCCTTGGCGTCCTCCTCGTCGTTGCGCTTACGCGAGATGCGGACGCGAAGGCGGAAGGGGACACCCTTGATGCCGCACTCCCAGACCTTCTTGTTCAACTGGGGGTCGAGGCGGACGTCGGAGGTACCCTGTCGCATTGTGTTAACTCGGCCGGGCCAGTGCAGGATGGTGTGACCACTGTCCATGGTTAACACGCAGCTGGGAGGGAATTTTCACTTACCATGGCGTTCTCAGCGAAGGCGCGGATCTCCTTGATGGCGCGGGGGGCGCGCTTCTTGAAGGAGACACCGTGCACCTGTTAATCGCGAGTATTGATTAGATTCAACTCTTGTCTCAGTCTTCCGTCCGATGCTGGACAGAGGCGCGCACAGCATGTGTGGTTGCATGTCACAGCCATCCGTGGACTTCATCAAACTGAACGTACCCTCTTGTGCATGTGGATGGTGTACTCGCGGGCGACGACATCCTCGATGGCGCTGCGACCCTGGGGACCGGTCTTGCCGGCGGCGGCCTTGTTGGACTTGGAGACGTTAGGCATGGCGACGGTATTGACGGTATATCGAATGTCGAGTATCGGTAGTCGCTGGAGTCGTCCAAATCGGAGTCGCGAAAGTTCGACTTCAGCAAATTCGGGCGGGCTTGTGCGAGCGGCGGGCGCATGTGCCAAGCATGGAGAAAGCAACTTAGCCGATGATGCCTGAGGTCTCACGCCAGCAGCGCGCGAGTCGGCGCGCGTTTGGTGCCCTGGAAGCGATTCGTTATCAATCAAGACATCGCATCGCATCGCATCACCTGACACCTCACTTCGCCGTAGTCGACTCCCTCAACACCTCCATGCACCCTCGTTGCGTGGACATATCCCAGCCATGCGTCGCGCAATAGTGCAGAGCCTGCGCACTTTCCGCCGGCCGACTCCGCGCAAGGCCATCAAGAGTCTCCGCATCAGCGGACCCAGCAATGTCTCCTTCCAGCGCTCGATCGCTTCCCGTAACCTTCGTCCACTGCACTCGTCGATGCAGTTCCGCCGCCTCTCAGCACCCCTCGCGCTGGGCGTAGGCGCCGGTGCCATCTACTACGGATACCAGAACACCTTTGGACAGACCGGTGGAGACGTTGCGACCACCTCGGCAAGTCTTGCAGGAAGCCAGGCTAGGGCATATTCGAGCACCTCCTCTGTAGCGCACGCGACTCCTTCTTCATCTTCCGTGGACGGACTGGCCTCGAATCAGGTTCCAGAAGCTGTTCGCAAAGCGCTCATCGTTGAGCAAGGCCAACTCTTCACGGCTCAGATCCCGGCGGACGTTCCTATCAGCAAAGAGACGGATAACTCGGGACGCAAAGTACTGGAGATGTTGACACCGGAGCAAGCCGATGCCAAGCTGAGGACGAATGAGGAGAGCTATCTGGTGAACAGAGGCGAGGGTGTCGTGCGGTACGATGTGGTTCAAATTCCCAGCAACGATCCCATCGAGGATGACCACGTTGAGAAGATCGTAGAGGTTCCGGGCTCGACTGCTGCTGCTGAGCCCGGCAAGACTAGCTCTGACTGGATGTTCTGGGGTGTCTTTGACGGCCATGCTGGATGGACGACTTCTGCTAAGCTTCGCGAAACGCTCGTGTCATACGTGGCGAGAGAGCTGAACACGACCTACAAGGCTGCTCTTCAAGATCCCAAGCTGACCTACCCTACCGCCGATTCCGTGGACGCCGCGATCAAGAGTGGCTTCGTGAAGCTAGATCACGAGATTGTTCACGACTCAGTGCAGAAGGTCCTCAAATCGCAGTCAAAGCGTGTTGCCGCCGAACTCTTGGCTCCAGCTCTATCTGGTTCATGCGCACTCCTCAGCTTCTACGACAGCCGCTCCAAGGAGTTCCGTGTGGCGTGCACTGGTGACAGTCGTGCCGTTCTTGGACGCAGAGGCGCGAGCGGCAAATGGACCGCAACCGCGCTCTCGGAAGACCAGACTGGTGGTACCCCTTCGGAAGATGCACGCCTTCGCAAAGAGCACCCCAACGAACCTTATGTAACCGCGAACGGTCGTATTCTCGGAGGTCTCGAGCCCAGTCGCGCCTTCGGAGACGCTGTCTACAAGTGGACCAAGGAGACTCAGGACATGATGAAGAAGTCCTTCTTTGGCCGTTCGCCTTCAAAACATTTGAAGACTCCGCCTTACGTTACTGCTGAGCCCGTCATCACCACTACAAAGGTCGACCCAACCAAGGGTGACTTCGTTGTGCTAGCCACTGACGGGCTTTGGGAGATGCTTTCCAACGAAGAGGTAGTCGGCCTTGTCGGTCAATGGCTAGAGAAGCAGGCTTCGACTAGCAAGTCGAGCACATCTTCCGCAAGCGGCTGGTTGCAGTCGTGGTTCTCTTCACAGAAGGCCTCCCTGCCCGTCGATCACCACGACGAAGGATCCAACGGCGGCCAGCGCGCACCCATCAGGCAACAGCAGTGGGGCGTCGAATCCGGCAAAGACGAACGATTCGTCGTCGAAGACACGAACGCCGCCACCCACCTTGTCCGCAACGCCCTCGGCGGAAAGGACAAGGACATGATCTCCGCTCTGCTCACCCTCCCTTCGCCTTATAGTCGTCGCTACAGAGATGACCTGACTGTCCAGGTCATTTTCTTCGGCAACGGCGAGAATGCGGGTACTGTTGAGCTCAACAAAGATGCTTCCGCCACTGCCTCCAACGGCGGTGCACACGGTGTCGAAGGCCTGAAAGCCAAGCTTTGAGAAACTACTTTTTCTTCTTTCTATCCTAAGCGACCTGGATTCCTGGTATGACATGCACAGCGTCGGAGTTTTTTGGTGTTTATGAAAAGGGTCATGCTGCTCGTTGCTTTGACCAAGCAGCTCCAACCGTGGCGCCCTGGCCTGTACCACTACTACAATATTTACAAGCTCTGCTCGCCCTTTTATTGCGAAGCGTAGACAGAAATCATCATTATATATCTTCATCTCACAAGAAAATTGATTCTCATTACGTGCAATACCGGTCTTGTTTAGCACTATCTTTCACCTTCTGTTGAGCATCTGGCAAGTCGACGTGGCGGCGGAGGCGACAAGCACTTTGACTAAAGGCAACCCCTCATATTCTTGCGTGACTGATCGTTGATACCGAGAATTCTAAGGTCTTACAAAGTCCTCAAAGTGTGCATGTAGTCATGTGCATGTCGCGAATTCGAACGTCTTTCTATTGTATTCAGCCCATCCACGACATGTACCTAGATAGTGCACCACGACTTGGACGGCGTTCGAGATTCCCCTCGCACACATTTAGGTTTTCTGCTGTGTGCATGGTAAATTCTGGGGCATTGTAGGTGAGTCGGTCGGTGGAAGCATGGTAATGCAGATGAAAATAGTGAATCTCGTTTCTATTACTTTTGCTTTCGTACCGGGGGCGAACCCCGACGTCTATGTTGATTTCCCCCCTTTCTTCATTCCCATCGCTAGGGAAAGCTACATAGTAGATGGCGTGGTATTGAAAACGCACAGCGAGCGTCTATTCTAGATCTCCACCAAACGAAAAAAGAAAACGAACGCCGTCGCTAAACTATGGAATAGAGGTTATGTTATGTAGGAGAAAAATTAAAGAAAAATAGAGAATAGTGTGAAGAAGAAAAGAAAAACAAGAAAAGAGTAAGGTCTAGGTAGACTTCTCCTTCTTCTGCTTCTTCTGCTTCTTGGGGACGCGAGCGAGCCAGTAAAGGCCGATGGCGGCGAAGACGTTGAAGATGATGAAAGCCCACAGGATGCCGAAGTTGCGCCAGCGCTCGTCGTAGCTGCTGTTGATCTGGTCAAGGAAGACGTCGGTGTTGGTGTACGAGCAGAAGCGGCACATGGTCTCGCTCGTGTCGGAGCCGCCTTCGAGGCGGCCGGGGAAGCCGGAGTCGAACCACTGCGTCATGTACGTCTGGCAGTCTTGGCCGGACGGAGGCGAGAACTCGATCAGTTCGTTGTCGGCGCAGGTGATTTCGTTGCCGGCGAGGCCGACGCTGAGCATGCCTGAGACGAGGTAGGTGAAGGGCGAAAGGCGGTACATGAAGATCCAGAAGCGGGGAAAGGTGCTGGGAGAGGCGATGACACCGCAGAAGATGAGGCAGAGCGAGAACATCAAGTTGGCGATGTTGCCACCGGTCTCTGCGTCGGCGATACCGGCGATGATCATGTTGGTGAAGGTTGAGGCGAACAGAAGGAACTGCAGGGTGAAGAGGAAGAAAAGAGCGCCGCGCTCGTGGGTGGCGCCTGCAGCAGCTGCGTTCTCCTGCAGACCGATAGGGTAGTAGAAACAGAAGAAGATAATGACGGCCATGAGAGCGTTCCAGGGGATTTCGACAGTGATGTTGGAGATCATGAAAGCCTTCCACGAGTAGGTTCTGCTTGGGCGCTCGCGAACCTCGTACAACGCACGCTGCGTCACGAAATGAGGCATGATCTGTTGGACGAGTTGACCGAAGATGGTGAAGAGCAGGAAGATCGAGAACATCTGGTTCTGAACACCTTGCTGAGTGAGCGGAGCGCGGAAGAAGATGAATCCAATGAAGAGGGAAGAACCGAGACAGAGCGCAGCTTTCGAGTAGATGTAAGACGGAGTGCGCCAGTACTGTTCGAAGACACGCTTTGTGACCTCCCAGAGCTGGAGACCGAAAGGTGCGGCAAACTCGCGGTACGATTGCTTGTCTTCGGCTGCGCTGGGTGCCTCGATTTGTTTGGGACGCTCGTCCCTCAGGAAGTCAAGCTCACGCTGCACCTCTTGATATTCTTTGCTGGCGCGCCAGACCTGGTGCCAGTCAATGTCCGTGTGAGAACCAGGTGCTGCACCAATCACTTCCAGCATCCATTCAGCGGGGTTGGCATCAGGCGGGCACTTGTGTGCGCCGTTCTGCTCGAAGTAATTGGTAAGGATGTTGGAGTTCTCGCCGACTTCACCGTAGTAGACCGTGCGGCCACCCTTGGCAAGGAACAGGAGGCGATCGAAGCGCTGGAAGAGCATAGCAGAAGGTTGGTGAATAGTGCAGAGAATAGCCTGGCCAGAGTTGGCAAGCTTCTCAAGCAGATCGAGAATAGCCCAAGATGTCTGAGAGTCAAGACCAGAAGACGGTTCGTCCAAGAACAGGAGAAGCTCGGGTTTGGCAGCAAGCTCGACACCGATAGTAAGTCGTTTACGCTGCTCCACGTTGAGACCTTCACCGGGAACACCAACGACAGCATCGGCGTACTCCTCCATGTCGAGAAGCTTGATGACTTCGTTGACGTAGGTAAGTTTGTCGGCACGGGGGACATCGGCGGGTTGACGAAGGATAGCGCTGAAGTTGAGAGCCTCGCGAACAGTCGTTGTCTGGAGATGCAAATCCTGCTGTTGAACGTAGCCGGTCTTGCGCTGGAAGGAGTCGTCACGCTGGTGGCCGTCGACGAGCATCTCACCGCTGATAACACCCATTGTGACACGAGTAGCAAGCACGTCGAGAAGCGTAGTTTTTCCGGCACCAGACACACCCATCAATGCGGTAAGAGTGCCCGGCTTGACCCAGCCATCGACATGGTCGAGGATGCGCCTCTCTTCCTTCTTGATCTTGATGTCGTAGCATACGTCTCTCCAGCTGAAAATGGCAGTCTGCTTCTGAATGATGTCGGTTGCCGACGTGTAGCTCTCCTTCTTCGCAAGAGCTGCACCGTCGTTGGCGGTCTCTTCATCACGAACCTTCTCCTTCAAAGCAGCCGGGGTGTGGCCCTTGCGGAACACAAGGACTTCGCCCTTGGACTTCTTCGCGGAGATGAACTCGGTGGCGCTGATGTAGAATGCACAAAGGCCGATCATGAAAGCGAACAGAATGCCCACGTTCCTCCACTTGTTGGCGTTGTAGTATTGGAAGGAAGAGTTGATGTAAGCATCACCGTTGACGTATTCCTGACCAGGAACGGAGCCGATGGCTGAGCAAACCTTCTGGCCACCTTCCCATGTACCGTAACTGGGGATGGCCGCGCTGGCGCCGCATCTGAATTCACGGTTGTGGAACTCGTTGACCATCAGAGATTCGAAAGCGAATGCGATGGGGTCAAGGTAGTTGATCCACCTGCACCAGCCGAGCATGTAGGGTACCGGAATCGCGAATCCAGTGAAGGTAACGATGGCCAAGATGATGATTGCAGCGGGAGCCATAGCCTGTGAGAGAGTGCGTGACACCGAGGCGATCGTCCTGAACAGCATGGACATGACAAGTGTGGCGATGAAGCTGACGAACACGAAGAAGAAGAAAGCTCCAGGCTCGCGTCGAAGGTTTGCCAGGAAGTAAAGAACCAAGTTAAACAGGATCGCGTTCATGATCTTGTAGGGCATGTCTGTAAGCATCGATGCGAAGGCTTCTGCGGAGGGATGGTAGAGCGCATATCTGCTGTGCTTTTCGACGATAGGACGTTGAGCGTAGAGGGTGAGAATTTCGAGAGCGGAACCGAAGGCGTTCATGAGCACTGCGAAGAAGAGTACTGCACCACGCTGGAAGAAAGAGTCGGTGGTCTTTTCCATGTTGTAAAAGACAGATCCGATGATGAGGGCCATGATGATGTTACCGAAGAGTTGAGTGAATGTCAGACTGGGGTCACCCTTCAGACGTTGGAATCCTCGCCAGAGGCAGAGCTCGATCTGTTGCGTGTAAGAGAGGGTGTAAGGCGACTTGCGACGAGCGTGCTTCGCCTGTTGGGCGCGGCGGGAGTCCAAGAACTTCTGAGCCTGCTCACCACCGATGGGGTTTTCCTGGTTGTAGATCTCAATGTCCTTGAGCAGCTGAGCACGCTCGGGGCTGTTCTTCCAGCGAGCAGCGAACTCTTCTGGGGTTCTCGGGACCTGATCCTCGAAGCCAGGGCGCACCACGCGCTCTTGTGCGGATGTCATAGAGGTAAGGAAATCAGAGTCAGTCTGACGGTCCGGGCACACGAAGCCCATTCTTTCGAAGAAGCCACGCGCCTCGGTGGTGATGCCGAAGTAGATCTCGTAACCCTCGTACAGCACGATGACCTTGTCGAAGACGTCATACGCTGCCTGAGGGGCCTGGTAGATGGCGACCATAGCCGCCGATCCACCAAGCTCAGTAGAGAGGCGCAGGGTCTTGCAGAACTCGATGGCGTTGGCAGAATCCAAACCACGCGTACTGTTGTCCCAGGCCTGGAGAGGAGCTCCACTGAGTGCTGCCTCGGCAATGGATACACGCTTGCGCTCACCACCGGAAACACCACGAACGAAATCGTTACCGACCACGGTGTTGACGGTGTGGCTGATACCGAATGTAGCCATCATCATGTCACGCATGTGTTGAGAGTAGACCTGCCTGCTCACGCCGCCTGGGATGTTCCTCGGAGCCCTGGCTCTAGCAGCGAAGTCCAGAGTGTCGCCGACTGTCAACATAGGGAAGTGGACATCGACCTCTGCTGTGTAGATTGCTTCACCACGGTGGTAGCTGTGCATGTCCTCTGGTGAGATACCCTGATAGTTGATATCAGATCCATTGTCGACGTTGAAACCGTGCGTCTCTCCAGTCAACGTCTTCAGGAAGGTCGAACAACCAGAACCGGGAGGTCCAAGAACGACGAGCATCTCACCACTCTTTACAAGACCCTCAAAGTCGCGAAGAATGTCGATTCGGCGTTGTTTGGCCAGACCGAGTGCGTTCTTGATGGGGTCAATCATCTTGATCCAGACGTTGGCCACATCGGCTTGGTAGTCGGTGGCAGCACCGAATCCGTGGACATTAAGGTTGCGGAATGAAACACCAGACGTACGGCCTGGAGTCTTGTTTTCGTCGTGGTTGAGTTTGATCATGCTTTTTACCCATGATCTTGCCTTGAAGTTTGGTGAATGTGGGTCGAGCTCGGAGTCTGCGGCGGCCTGGAAAGGGTTGCCAGGAACGTTGGACCAAGTACTTTGTCTGCTGAGAGATCGTGCAAGTTCGTTGATGGTCTTGTCGGTCTTGATTTGTTGGTCCTTCTCCCGCTCCGCTTCAGACTCGCTCTCTGAACGATCGAGACCTTCCGAACGTTCAAGACCTGCTTTGGATGCGTCGACCTCGTCAAAGGTCTTCTCGAGCATCGGCGTGGCGCCGGCGCTGCTGTACATGACATTTTGTTGTGTGTTGCCGCGGCTCAGGTGGGTTTGTGCGGTGGCGTACGTTTCCTCGCGAGTGGCGGCTGGCCGGACTGTGGCAGACGCATTTGATGCACGGCGATTTGAAGAGGACATGCGGCGTGCGATGCTGCCCCGGCGTTCCTGTTGGTGACCCTCCTGTACTGGGTCTTGGTCTGTGAGATTTGAGCGAGGCAGGAAAGCAGTGCCACCTTCTTGTGCGCCGCTCGTCTCTGCGGTCCGATCGTAGTTGCCAAAGGCAAAGTTGCCCACAAGGGACATGTTGGCGAGTGTTGACGGCTATGCCAGTCGTAGGAGTATCCGAATGTGCCGGTTTCGGAAGATGTTTTGTGTTTGGCGGTTCGATACTTTGCCCGTGGCCGTTGAAGGGTTTGCCAGGAAAACAGAAGATAAAGAGTGTAAAAGATCGAGTAGGTGGCGCCGTACGCTACTGAACGGCAGGCTGTGATGATCTAATAACGGCGGCCGGAGACTTACTGCAGTAAACGGCAGCAGGACGGGCAGCGGAGGAGGATGTTATTAAGTTAGCAGTTGGCGAATGCCATGTGCAAGGATCGACTGGTCCAACGCCCCGGAGTGCAAGGTATTGGCAAAGACACCAGTCTCCAAAAGTAGATAGCGCTCGCAGCCCTGTTCGCGGCGAGCCCGGCTCGACTGCATCCGGCCCTCGTTTATCTCGTTTCGCTGCCATGCTCGGATCTGCCCTGGTCCGACGAGCCACAGTTAAGCCACGACTCTGCAAATCCTCACCCTCAACGCCTGCTGATAGGTCACTGTCGATGACTTATGCAACAGACAGCACCCTCAATTGTGCGCTATCCACCTCATTTCGCGGCTCTGTCTGCTTTGTCCTCCCGCCCCGCAGGCCTCGTGTCAAGCCTAATATCATTTCTGATTAATCCTGCCCGCATAACACAGTACTTGCGCCATCACAGTCTTGCATTTATGAACCTGTTGCTTAGCAGTATGGCTCTGTTGACTCAGCTTGAACCGGGAGCGGAGCTCAAATATCATCCTACGCCTCCGCATGTTCACACCCATCCGTCTTATGAAAGCTTACCTAAATACTCCACTGCGTGTCAAGTCCTTGGGACATTCCGAGATTTCCTGCGGAGTACCTAGCGGGGTTCAAGGGGAAGTCGTGTCGTGTCGGTAGTCTATACAAGTGGCACAATTCGACTGTGGCCCCTTTCGATAGTCTACAGTATATCGACTAGTATTTGGCGAGAGTGGTCCGATTCTGTTGCCAGGTCTGGTATTTGTGATGATGTTTATCGTTGTGTCAGCACACGTGTACACGCACGTTCTTCACCCAACGGGTGTCATCGTACCATCATCGAAGTCTCCGCGAGACGAGACATGCAAGAGCATCCCACCTCAGACGATACACATGCATCAGCCACGCTGAAGTCGAGTGCATAAGGCAATCGTCCCGGAAAGTTTTGTCGTTCCAGACCCGGCATGATCTGTCGCTTAACCTAATTACTGGAGATCAGGCTCGCGCGAGCGACTAGCTTCTTGGTCCCTTTATCTCGCAGCGCCCAGGGTGAGGGCATTTTCGAAAGTTGCATAAAATCGAATCATCATGAGCGACAACCCGTAAGGATGGTTGCACATTCCGGCTGGGCAGCTGTTGTTCAGTCACATATGGCGCTGTACTGAAAACGCCTCCGAAGCGGCGCATACGCATGTTCCACTGTCGTTTGGATATCGAAGCGAGTGCGACATGTCGTTCGTTTTCGCTTTCACTACTTTCATGGTGTGAGCGGCTTCTTTTTGAGTTCAAGGTCGTGACTTGTGTTTCCTAAGAAGTCGCCGCTTGGCTCCTTTTGGTTGGTGGAATGTTTATCTATGTGCTCGTCTATGTTGTCCAGAAGATGGACAATCCTGTCGACCTAAGTGTTGTGCAACATCGGAGTTCCAGATCTCGGTAGGTAACTTCTTCTCCGTTGCATCCAGGCAAGAATAACCGTCTCACGTCAACGGTTGCTGGCGTGAAGTATCCCTTCTGTCGTGCTTTCCGTACCTAGGCCGTTGTAGGACCTCTGACGCCGACGACGTCATGATCGCTGGACTTTGTGCGAAGCCTCAAGCAGCATTCAAACGTGACACATGCTCGTTACAAGCACTTTCACATCCGAGCCAGCGGGTGATCAACGAGCAGTCGCAAGTTAACACACATCGGTGCACGCCTGCCCACCGAAAGTACATGTAACATGTCTTCACGCGCCCTACGCAAGGCGCAGCGTGAGCGCGAAGAGCAGGAGCAACTTGAGAGACTCCAACAACAAGAAGAGGATGAATCAGAGGACGATGAGCCTCTTCCGGCGCCCGCTAAGAAGAGTGCATTCGCTATGCTGGCCGAAGAAGATGAAGCGGGAGATGATGACGAAAGTCAAGAGCCAGAAGAAGAGGGTGGTGTCGCAATCGACGAGCCCGTAGAAACAGCGCCCACAAAGGCACCCTCCAAGAAGAAGAAGAAAAAGAAGGCAAAGGGTAAGAGCAGCGGAGGAACGCCTGGTACACCCGCACAGCAGGGCCCTGGGCAAAAGGACGAGCCTATGGACGAAATCGATGCTGCGCTCAAACAATTGTCCGCGTCTGGGAAGTCCGCAGGAAGTACCACGGGCGGCGTCAATGATGCGATCAACGAGGCTTCCAAACTTCTCGCGATTGATACACACCACTTGCACGCCCAGAACGAGATGCGACGACTGTTTGGTCGTGCAGCATTGGAAGGCGGCGATGATGACGATCAAGGCGCGCCAGGGAACGCAGGAGGCAACCGAAGACAGCAAAGAAGGGTTCAGCAGGTCGGTCTGGCACAAGCACTGAGAGGTCAGCGAGGACAAGGCGGTCGAGCTAGCGGTCTTGGTTCGCTTAGCCTGCGGCGAAACATATTCATCCAGGGCAAGGAAGAATGGCCAGTGGCTACAGGAGGAGGCCTTGGTATGGAAGTTGTTGAGAAGGATGCTGACGGCACCGTGGAGTACCGCTATGTTCACAACCGCGCCTACCAAGACGTGCAATCTCAGTTTGAGAGCTGCGTCGCATCGATGGACCCCAACCGCCTGGTTGTGCTACTACAACACAACCCTTATCACATCTCGACACTTTTGCAAGTCTCCGAGATCGCAAAGCAGGAGAGCGACCATGCCACTTCAGGCGATCTTTTGGAGCGCGCGTTGTTCTCGCTGGGCAGGGCAGTACATAGCACGTTTGCCAAAAACCTGGCGGAGGGCAAGGCTCGTCTGAACTTCAACAGACCCGAGAACCGAGAGTTCTGGCTTGCAAGCTGGAGATACATGCAAAACTTGAGCATGCGAGCCACCTGGCGGACTGTCTACGAGTGGGCAAAGCTACTGCTTTCCTTGGCCCCAGAAGAGGATCCGTACGCAATCTGGCTTGTGTTGGACCAGTACGCCATTCGGTCACAGCAGTCACTGGATTACATCAACATCAGCCGCAATCCGACCTTCAAGGCTGTCCACAACAATCTGCCAAATGTGCAATTGAGTCAGAGTCTGGCAGAGTACCGCGCCGGCAACAAGAGCAAGGGACAGCAAGCTCTGTTCACAGCTATCGGTCGTTTCCCGTGGGTAATCGCTCGTCTGATGCAGGAGCTCAGTCTTGATCCTCCGCCAGCGGTCTGGGGCAAGTCGCCACGTACAGACAGAGAGAAGCTGCATGCTGAACTCTACGCCGTCCGCGCCAAAGACCTCTGGAACACTCCCGAGATCTGCGACTTCCTCGTCGAGACTGCCAGTGCGCTGCCTCCTGACATGCCCACTGCTGAGCCTGACACTGCAGACATAACAATCAACGAAGCTCGCCAAGTCCTCCTCTCAGAGACACCCGCTCTGGTCGCTCTCGTACCACGCGAGTTCACTGCCCAACTCACCTCAACGGCCGACCCTCTTCCCCCACCTACCTCCATCGCCTCCTACGAAACCACATCCCAGCCTCAGGCTGGCTCCATACCTCGTGCCGTCGGTGCCTCTTCTATGGCCAACAACTTCCGCGAACTGCAAGGCCTCTACCGCTTCTTCTCGGACCTTTTCCCGTGGTTCAACGCACCTGGAGCCAACACGGATGGGGCCATTGAGGCGCGGCCTACAGAGGAGGAGATCGAACGCCGTGTGGTAGAGTCCGGCTTGGACGAGGATATGATTGAACAGCGTTCGCAGCGGATGATGGAGCTGCAGGCGATCTTGCTCGCGGAACAAGATGACATGGGCCGAGCTAATGGTGATGATGATGATCTCCCTGCTACGCACACTGGACCACAGACGCCGGACGGCTTGGCTCAGGCGGCTAGAGTCGCAGAGGCTGAACGATTGAGGAGAGCGCATGTTGAGGATGCTGGTGATGAGTGATGTGTTGATTGCCGTGGCGTGTTTGGCGCTGCTGGCTTCGCGGACGACGCTGATGAGTTACACGAGTAGAGTATATAGGCAGATTTTAGCCGAATGTATGTTATGTCATGACGTGATTACACGAGTGTGTCGTCTCGATATCTCATTGTACATCGCTGCATGCATGCGTTTTCCTCTAATTTACAAGATCAATATCTATCACGCAGGGTTAGGGTTGGTGTTAGCTTCGACACTCAATATACGTGTAAAATACGACCAGTAAGCTATATGTCTTGTCTGATCAGGCAGATTGATGGTTGTGATCCGATCTGGATTACTGTGTACTCAAATCTCTGGTTGGCGGCGTGTTCGGTCGTTTCGCATCGTTGTTGCTGGTTCCGTCTGAAGTACTGGCACCTGGTAACTGTCGGTAACACTTGGAGATCAAGTTTCTCAATGTGACAAAACACTTGTGTCTCGGGATTGATGCAACCGTGATAGCACTATACTCGAGCATACACAGCTTGAATGAACTCACCAAGCAAAAACTCAAGAACAGATGCAAGCATATCCAACAACCAAATCTATGTTCTAGGAAAGCACTCTGCTCCTCGGCGAGCAGCTTGAACTCCCACGTCATACTTAACGAACCTCAAACTCCCAGAGAGACCTCCATTGGCATTGATCGTTAACCGGACGTCGAACACCCAAGATCAAAACCTAGCCATCCAGACTCTCCATCTTCCAGTCCGACTCACGCTCTACCTCCCGCCCTACCTAGCATGGGTACACCCTACAAAAACCATGCCTCCTCCGTGATCCCGGCGCAACTCTCCTTCCTGGCAATCTACAACCCCACCCTCGGCCCTACAGACGAGACCTTCGCCGACCAGCTGGTCTTCTGGTACTCGCGAAAAGCAAGCGAAGCCCGGCGCGCAGACAAAGATGGCAACGGGAAGAAGAAGGCAGGCGCGGACGCCGCGACCAGGCGCAAAGCCGCGGACCGGGAGGAGGAGAACGAGCGCTTGAGGCAGATCGGGCTGGCGCAGGGCATGATCGGCTTCGCAAAGACCTTTTCCGACGGCGAGAGGCCTGTGGATTCGATCGAGACGGACAAGTCGCGGATTGTGCTGCGCGAGCTCGAGAATGGCTGGTGGATTCTGGCTTCGATTGATCTCACGCGACTTCCCAGTCCCCCGAGTGCGAGCACGGGTGGTAAGGGTAAGGGCGATGCGAATGCGAAGCCGGCGGTGGAGTATTCGTCGCGCGAGGTCAGTCCGGCTGTGTTGCTCACGCAGCAGCTGATGCAAGCGCATTGGGTCTTCCTGATCCACCACGGACCGACTCTGGATGAGCTTTTCGTGAAGCTTTCGCGGGATAAGTTCTGCAGCACACTGGAACGCTACTGGACGCGGTTTGCTCGGAGCTGGGATGTGCTATTGCATGGCAACCCGGCTGCCGATGTCTTTGGAGGTATCAAGCTTGCTGCTGGCGGCGAGCTCGGCGTTGGAGTCGGAGAGGAGGAATGGGGTAGTGGGGAAAGAGAGGTGCTGGAAGATTTAACGAGACGGACGGAAGGGCTGGTAGATGTGGTTGCGGCTAGGTTTGGTGATTCGGCGACCAACGATGTTAACCCCATGTCCGAGACTGAAGCACTCCCATGGTTGGGAAGCGGCAGTGTTCCTACTGCTTCAGATGGGATCATCTTTAGCGGGATTGACGGTGTCAAACGCCATTCAGTGCGTAGCGTCTCGCTCTGGATGCAACATATCTACAGCTACGGAGAATACGCGTACGGCGTCCGAGACAACCCAAACCGCGAGCGCCGTAGACCACGACGACGAAATGCTCCACCAGGATCCACCGCGTCTAACTCACCGAGGCAATCTCGACACGTAGATGCGAAAGATCTGTCAAAGAAAGTGATGAAGCAAGAAGCTGTCAGGTCAGAGTCGCCACTGATCGACCCGGATCTGTTGCCCAAGGACGAGCGACCCAAGATGTACGACCGAGTCGCTTCCCACGATCATGCCACAGGGGCGATGACGCCGCAGAGTGCCAGTCACCCTGGTATACCTCCACCGATAGTATCGGCTGCTGAGCAGGCTCTCAACAAAGCGACACAGAGTGCAGATCAGAGATCGACCGAAGAACGCGTAGAAGATCCCGAAGACAACACGACAATGGGCATACCAGACCAGTATATGAAGTACATGACCTTTGGACTCAGTTCGCTTGCAAAATCATACACGAAGAAGCAACCGGAGACACGGCAGCAATCAACATCAGCCAAATTGAAGAAAACGAAACCATCAGGCAGCGATGACAAGTCACGCAGTGCTCCGAAAGACGAAGAGCCAGCCCTCTCCCATGCCGATCCAATCCCTGACGGCGAAGAACTTCGCGCCAAAATCGCGCAGCAAATCCAGGCCGAGAACGAAGGTCACTTCGTCGTAGGTCTCAAAGGCGATCTCTCAGACGAGATGTCCGACTCTGGTGGAGACGACGCCACTCTGACCAGTCTACGTTCCGAGTCTGACGGTAGCCGCATCCTCATCCGCACCTTGCAAGTCGAGCTCGTGCCAAAGAAGCAAGCCTACTCAGACCAAGTGAACGACGACCTCGAGCGCGGCGACGAAGCCGGCAGCTTCAGCGGCCACCTAGCGCCACAAAATCCGATCACGAAAGACTTCCGCCGCCTGCGAGTACTGATCTACGTCCACCGCCCGTTCATGTTCGCCTTCCTCTTCGAACCACGCACCTCCTCCCTCACCTACTCGGGCCTCTACAAAACCCTCCACGCCACTCTTCGCCCCATCCACACCCGGCTCCTAGCCTCCACGAGCCCCGAAGTCGTCTCCCAGCGCCTCAACGACGCCCAACACCAGACGCAAAACCCCACCGTCGCAAACCCAGACACCCAAGACAACACCAACCCCATCTACTCCCTGCTCCACGACCCCGCGACCCTCGCCCTCCACTCCACAATCCCCAACATCCCCGCCCCAGGCGCCTACAAACCCTGGCCGCGCCTCGAAGCCCTGAACGTGCACTCCGCCCTCCTCGCTTCGCTGATGGCGACCAGCACCGGGCCCTCCGCGGACGCCTCGGCTCTCGAGCGCTCCAGCAAGACTGCTCGCGGCTGGTGGGTTGTGTGGCTGCGCTTGCCGCCTTCGGTCGCTTTGGACGACGCGAGACCACTGGAAGATCGTGGCAGAGGTGGCGGCGGCGGCGGTGTCAGCGAAAGAGACGACGGAGCGTCGGACACGGAAGTCAAGCAAGCTGCTGAGACTGGCGCGGGCTGGCTGTTGGATTCGCAGGGCGGGGCGCATAGTACGGTTGGGCAGAGTTCTGTGCTAGCGCCTGGACCTTCTGTGGGGGAGACGCATCGCGTTGCGTTCCTTGTGAGGAAGGCGGGTGAGAGTGGGAGTGGGAGCGGTAGTGGGTCTGCTTTGGCGGGCAAGAGTGGGAGTAGTAGTGGAGGTGGCGGTGTCGGGAGATACATGGGCAGTGGGATGTGGAGTTCTTTGGGGATGAGAGGGCTTGGAGGCGGGAACAGCGACAGTCCCGCTAGTGGCAGTGGCGGCGGCGGAGATGAAAGCAATGGAGCGTCGAATTTGGGTGGTTTCGGAGTGGATGCGAGGAAGTACGTTGAGGGTTTGCTCAGTTTGAACCGGTGATGAACGAGCGAGGGAACGAACGGACGAACGGTGGAAAATACATGTAATGAGAAATCAGGCGCGAGGCGTCCGGGTTCTGAATCCTGAGCTTTAGCTCTGTTAGTTAATTTAAGCACACATATGATAGTAGGGTGGTGATACGAATACGAAGTAGAGTTGAAACTACGATTTGGACCCGTGTATTTTGCTTGTTCTGGCGATGCCGTGCTTGAACACATTCGACCTTGTTCGACAAACGTTGGATAATGTCCATCAGAATTGGTCGGCTGTTTCATGACCTGCTTCTGCTTTCAATCACCGGAGCTGCAGCACTGGGGACTAGCGGGTCCGAAGAGTGATGTGCTTGTTCAAGACTGGACGATCGAGCTAAGAGCGAGAGACTCGGCCACGTATAGCCGTATCTTACATTCAGTCGTACATGTAGTGTGTGTTGCGACTAGTAGAGCGAGCATAATCCTTCGATGACAGACCGAATGCACGCCAGCATGCAATCTCGAGTCACAGCGCTGTCCTCCCAGCGAGCTCGAACAATTTTCCTTGCTATAATCTCAAGGCGAAGTCTTACTACTGTAGTAGCAAGTACCTCAATCTCAAGCAGCTCCTTCCTCAGCGCCGACCTCCTCATCCTCATCCCACTCTTCCTCCTCGCCCTCGCCATCCTCATAACCTTCGCCCTCGCCCTCGCCCTCGCCCTCGCCCTCGCCATCCTCATCATCACTGTCCTCCCCACTCCCCTCACTCTCGCCCCCGCTAGGATCATAGTCCTCCTCCTCCTCATCTTCCTGATCCTGCAACAACTCCTCGGCCTTCTCAATCTCGCCCCTCCCATCCGCCTCCTCTCCATTCTCACCACTCTCGCCAGCCGCAGGTTTGTTGACATTGTGCACTTTCGCGCGGCGCTCCGCAGCCATACTCGCGTCGTTCAGCCCGTGAGCATTGATGTAAGCGTTGATGGGCTGGAAGTCGGCCTGGTCGACCATGCTGAGCTCGTGCTCGGTGCGTTTCTCCGGGTCCGCGGCGTCGGAGGTTGTGATGACGATGTTGAAAGTGCGCTGCAGGACGGAGGTGAAGGAGATGCTTTCGATGGCGTTGAAGGGGAAGAAGGCGACGGGCTTTTTGAAGCCGAAGACGATGCCTGTGGAGAGGAGGTAGAGGTAGCCTGGGATAGTTTTAGCTTGATATGGTGGCGAATTCGGGATGTAGGTGGACTTGATTGGACATACCTTCTTTGCTGCCCTTGAACGCTTTGGTGTGGAAAGCTTTCTCGCCCTTGCGGTGGCTCTGTGGGATTTCGCTTGCGAATTCCCGTTCGTCCGGGAGGACTGTTTTCTTGTGGAAGGAGGCCATGAAGACATTGAGCTCACTTCGCGTCATGTCGACAAAAGTGTCGTCGTCATTTCTATACAACGTGCCCTTGATGATTTCTGGAGGGGCTTTCGTCTCGTTCATAGTCCAGACCAGTGGCTCTGCAGGTGATCCATCAACGGTCTGCGTACCAGGGAGAGGGAAGACAACGAAACACTGCTGACGTTGCGCCTTCTCGGGAACAGGTAGACAGAACACCGCGTCTGTGTTTTCAGCACGCAAGGCATACTCGACGGCGTCTGTGGCTTGGTTAAGTAGGCGGATTTGTCGGGTGCGTGGATTGGAAGGGTTGACGACGAATTGCAGCTTCAACTTTTTGCGCAACGGCGATGTGAAGCTGACATCTTTGCACTCGAATAAGACATGTTCCGGGCCCAAGGTCTCGTCGTTGCCGTTCTCCGTGGCAATGGACCTGTCCGGTACTTGGGACGATTGTTCTAGCTTGCGTTTCTTGGCTGTAGGTTCTGTTGATGCCGAATCGGCTTGGCCAGATTGTGGAAGTGAAAGAATGAAGATGGCAATGTCTCTGAGGAGCTCAGGGATGCCGTTTTGAAAATGCTCTGCAAATGGGTAAGTTATTGCGCGTGGCGGATGACATTTTTTGAAACTTACTTGAGGCGTCGACGACTCTTCTTTGGAGGTCAAGATCGTTCTTGAAGGCCTCTTCCACGATCTTAGTGGAGTGGACATCCATGATGGGCGTGTGTATTGATTCAGGTCACGGGACCAGGTGAGGTTAATCCCAATCGCGTCGTCTGGGAGTGAGACGCGACTGTCTGTCTGGCATTAGGGTAAGGGTCAAGCTGAACTGAACTAAAGTCATCGGCAATCAGCGGACCGAGCCAAGATAGCGGCATCCTTGGTGCCGATTTGATTGACAAGGCCGCAGCTGTCTCGTTCGACTACTATGTAACTGGGCCAGCAGGCACCTTGCCTTAGCAATTCCTCTCGTCCGTTCCGCCAGTCCACACGGCCATGTCTGTATCTCTCTGTCTTTGATGGTACGACTGGCACTACCACTGCTGCCACCATCCGTCCACCCTTTCAGTGACACAGGCAGGCTTCGGGTCAGGCAGGTGATCGGATGTCAGTCAATAATACCGCCCAGCCCGCTTGGCACCGCGAGACAAGACTCTACGCGCACCAAGTGGTGGTAGGCCGAGGGAGGCAGCGTCGTCCAGGTAGTAGCCAGGCAGGCAATCACTCCATCTTCCACTATTTCCCCTTCTCCCATCATCATCATCACCTCCATATCATCACTGCCATCGCCATCGCCAGCAGCCTGCATACAGCGGCGTGCATCTCCACACGCTCCAGATCATCGCCTCCTCTCCAGACTCCAGCCCGCGTAAAGCCCCCCGTTCTGGCACTTGCCTACTTGGGCCGAGCCATCACGTGACATTCAACCTCACTTGCAGCACCATGCTGGCCCACTTGATTAACATTCGTTCAATCCTCTCTTTTCTCGCCATCCACATCACACTAGCCGCAGCACAAGAGTCAACAGAAAATGCACAACCGACCTCATCCGCCCCACCAGATCCATCACCATACCCAACCGCCACCATCTTCCTCCCAGGCAGTTTACATGAGCTTCCCGGAAATGGAATGCACTTGGCTGCTTCGGTCATCACCGCCGTGAGTCTTATTGACAGCATACTGTTGTACATGGAGCTCAAACAAATGACTAACCTTACCACCCAGAACGTGAACCAAACCGCCTACGCCGTCGGCTGCATGTACGCCGCAATCAACGCTTCCACACCCGGCACCCACAGCTGCGGCCTCCAATCCTCAATCACAGTAACAGCCGGCGAGAGCACTCTAATCTACACCTACAACCCCATCGTCACAACCGACAACGGAATGTAAGCATCCAATCCAATTCCACCACAAGTCCACAAACCCTTCAAAATGGCAAAAATCATCAACAACTAACCATTCCCCTTCCATCCCAGGCCCGGAACCTCCGACGTTCACCCCACCCACGCCAGCGACTCCGGCGCCACGATCAACTGCAACCTCTCCGGCGGCACGCGCGCCACAGCCGCGACCTGCACGGGGTCCTCGCAAATCCCAGGGCTAGGGCGCGTGGGCTCCAGCACGACGCTGGCGTCGACGCAGATCGACTACGCCACTTTCACCGTGACGGCCGGCCGCGCGATGCTGGCGGAAGCGAGCGAGGCGGCCGAGCGAGCGGGCGAAAGCGAGGGTGGGAGTGAGGGAGGGGAAGGGGAGAGTAGTGGTGCTGCTGGTGCTGCTCGTCTTGCTGCTGGTGCTGGTTTAGTTGTGGTTTCTGTTGCTTTGGGAGGGGTTGTTGTTGTTGGAGTGGGGGTTTTGGGGATTGGGGGGTTGTAGATCGTGCGGACTGGGAGTTCTAATTATCTGTCTTGTTTTGATCTGGGTTTGGCGCGCATAGGGGTATTCGGCATGGGCATTGTCTTCTGACTGGGCCCGTTGTGGTGAGACAGCATGGTGTCGACGGCGTTTTTTTGGTTAAAGGTCTTTGCTTGATCAAGGTGTTTGGGAGAACAGACCCCTTTAATACCATCAGAGAGCGGATTAATTTCACATCATGACTACGGAATCTCAATGTACGCACTTTATTCACGAGTGGATATGACCGGAGCAGACGGAATACTGTTGGAAAGCGACGTGATATTTTCATTGTAAAGCATTTCTCGTTTCATGTGTTTCATGGCTATGGCGGGGAGTGCAGAACATGTGGACAGCTGGCTTCATCAACGCGCCGCCTCTATGTACCTGCCTCATGACAGCCATGCCGTGTCTCTCCAACTAGGAGTCCTTGTGTGTCCAACCATCGGATCACATCGTTCGATAGCAAAGAAAGTGTCTCATTGTGCCCCGAAGAGCAGTGTGGAGGACCCGCAGACCAACGCTGAGTTTCCTACAAAGAATCGTCGTCAGAATCATCGCTGTCGTCTGAGTACATGGCCGGAGAGCGGATGATTTGGAAGGAGGCGTCACTGCCGAATCCAGACGACCCGGAGCTGGCAGCCTCGACGGCAGCATCCTCAGTCACCTTGACGGCGTCAGTAGCCTTGGCAGCCTCGATACGAAGGCGCAAGGTCGCCACCATGGACCCAAAAGCGTCCAGGAAGATTTCATAGTTTTTGAGATAGCTGAAGTTGGTGTTGACCGTCATATGAACGTCGACTTCGAGTCCCGCCGGAAGGTCAAGGGTCAGACGGCCTTCCCCGTCTGTGCCGTCGATGGTGAAGGCGAGCTCAGCAGTGCCAAGCTCGGCGGTGTCTGGCACGTCCATGGTGGCTACCTCGACAGCATCCGGCTGAGCGGCAGAGGAACCTTCGGCAGTGACATGGGCG
>Ga0265798_10002646_pt1 | contig 26114 bp, 29 predicted proteins | sample P3T30metagenome_FD_192430 | JGI IMG/M metagenome (GOLD analysis project Ga0265798, IMG submission 192430) | Plant litter microbial communities from East Loma Ridge, Irvine, California - P3 T30 | ecosystem: Environmental > Terrestrial > Plant litter > Unclassified | place: USA: California...
CAAGGAGCATAAGGCCTTCTTACGCGAATTGGGATTGCCTCCCTTACCTTGATCGTTGATCAGACCTCAAAGCCTGACTAAGTATCCATCCCGATAGGTCATAACAATTGCGCTCGCGATCTTTTGACCTCGACTCGAGGTCAAAAGGCGAGGCCTGTTCATGCAAGACCCTAACTACTCTTCAGGTTTACTTGCTTCTGCAAGATAAGCACCGCAAGTGGGCGCTCGGGATTTACATTCTACGTGGGTTTACCGCGGTGGCGGCTGTCCGGTGGCATGGTCGAGCTCGCAGCACTCGGCCACTTCAATCCGTGGAGCTAACGATCAAACTTCTTACCGCCCCGTCATCCGGACCGATCTCGATGGTGCAGCGCACCGTCTTCTTAGTCTTCACAGCGGTCTTGTAGCAGGCTTGCACAGCCTTGCGATTGGCGGTGACGATCCGGTCGCCCGCCGCGATGTTGGCGAAAGCATCGGGCCCAGCAGCCCGCATGAGGCGCTGCCCGGCTTCCCATTTCGGCAGGTCGAGCGTGCGCGCTGCCATCCACTCGGGGACCTGCCACTTCGCCGGCAGCTCGCGCGCGACGATCCCCGGCACGACCGTCCATAGCAGTGCCCCGCCAAGGCACGCTCCCGCACCGACCTGCCATAAAGTCCGGCGCTGCTCATCCGCACGGCGGGCCGAACCGCCGATGCCGTGCAAAGCGTTCGTCGCCTTCTCCATTTTCTCGCCGGCGGTCGCTATCATGCGCCGGTCCTCGTCACGGGCATGGACGCCGGCCGCGACGATCCGGTCGGCGACATAGCGCGGCGCGACATTGTCCTCGGCAACCTTCGCCAACACGCCCACATTCTGCATGGTCGCGTTGAGCGCTTTGGCCATCTTCCCCAGCGTCTCGCTGTAATCGGGTATTTCCGGCACCTCGGCGTGCTCGGCCGACAGTCGTTCAACGGCGCGACGCAACAGCGCCAGCTCACCGCGCACACCCTCGAACGCCTCCGCCGCAGCATCCGGTTCGTGATCGTCACCCACGCACTGCTTCCCCTTTACCGCACGAAACCACGAACCGGATCATACCCGAAAGCACGAACCGTCATCGGCTCATCCCCCGGTCCCGATCGCGCCCACGATCGAGCGACGATGACAGTGCATCGCCGATCGACCGCTCGCTCTCCCGCTTCAGCGCCAGCTCGGGGGCACGGCGACGCAGCGCGGATTCGAGCTGCGGATCGCGGTGCAGCCCGCCCGCGGCCTTCTCCATTCGCTCGCACAACCGCTCCGCACCGGCACTGTCGCCCGCCTGCTCCAGCCCGACGCGCGCCTGCTGCATCTTCTGCCAGCCGGACACGAACCGATCGGCGCGCGCGTCGGGGTCGAGCCGCACGCGCTGCTCCTCGGCCATCGCGCGCGCCGCTTCGCCCGTGTCGCCCCCGGCCGCCTGCTCGATCAACTTCGGATTGCGCGCCAACGCGGAAGCGAGATCGCGCGCGGCATGGGGACGCATCGCATCCAGCGTCTCGCCGGCCTTACGCAAGGCGCTTTCCTGGTGCGGCAGCACCGGCAGGTCCTTGTCGCTCATCCGGCCTATATCGCCCGCGGCGCGCGCATAGCGTTCGATCGCCTTCGCCTGGTCGGGCTTGCCGCCGATCGCCGGCCCGCCGCGATCAGACGCCGGCGACGTCGCTTTCTCCGACGCGGGCTTCGGCCTGAAGCCGTCGAACATGCCCCGCGCCTTGTTGCGGACCTTCGCAACCATTTCACGCGCGCGTTCCGGGAACCGGATCTCGCGCCGATCGGCGAAAGCACGGGCCTGGTCCTGCTCCGGCCGGGCATAGTCACCGGCCATGTCCTTGCCCCGGTCGCGGGACAGGGCGCGAACGAGCTGGCGCTGATCGGCGAAGTCGTCGCGGCCATAGTGGAGCTGCACGTCGTCGCGATGCCGCGACAGGCCGACATAGGCGCTGTTCCGGTCCATGCCGGGGGTGGCGAGGACATGCGCGCGATCGACCGTCACGCCCTGCGATTTGTGGAACGTCGCCGCATAGCCGTGATCGACATGGGCGTAATCTTTCAGGTCAAACGCGACGCCGCGCCCGTCATCGAGGCGCACCGCCATGCCCTCGGGCGATACCCGCTCGATCGTGGCGAGCGTGCCGTTCTTCACCCCCATGCCCCGTTCGTTGCGCAGAAACATGATGCGGTCGCCGGTCGCAAACTGCCTCTCGCCGCGCTCTGCCTTCACCGTCACGTCGTCGCCAAGGTCGCCGGATGCGCGCAGCCGGTCGCGCGCCTCACCATTGAGGCTCTGCACCTCGGCGTTGGTGTGGGTGAGGATGATGCGGCTCTTTCCCGGCTCGGCGTGCCGCGCGCGATCCCAACCGTCGACGAGCTCGCCCCGTGCCTGCTCGCGCGTGTCGGCCGCGTGGACCATGCCGTTATCATCATAGGCGTGGATCGCCTCGCCGGTGCGTCCCGTCGCCAGCGCGCGCGTGGCGTCGCGCTGCCAGTCCTCGCGCTGCCGGCGTATCTCGGTGATCTCGGCCGCGCCGTGGCGCTCGGCGACGCTGCGGAACGCCGCGCCCGCCTCGATCGCCTGCAACTGCTCGGGGTCGCCAACCATCACGACCTTGGCCCCAGCGTCGCGCGCCTGGCTCAACACGCGCTCCATCTGGCGCGAGCCGATCATGCCGGCCTCGTCTATCACTAGCACGTCGCGCGGGCCTAGCTGCTCGCGCCCCTGCCCCCATGCGTGTTCAAGACTGGCGATGGTGCGGGACTGGATGCCGGCCCCGCCCTCAAGGTTCTCGGCCGCGATGCCCGACAATGCCGCGCCGCGCACAGTGTAGCCCTGCCCCTCCCAAGCCTCGCGCGCGACGCCAAACATCGCCGATTTGCCCGAACCGGCATAGCCGACGACCGACGCCAGCCCCGCGTCGCCGGTGACGTGATCGAAAGCGTCGCGCTGCTCGCCCGAAAGGACAAGGCCGCGCCCTTCGGCCGCCCCGATCGCGGCGTCACGATGCCGATCGGCGACGCCATGCCCGGCGCGGCCCGTCAGCTCGTCGCCAGCGCGCTCAAGCCGGTTCTCCACCGCGATCATGTCACGCGACGTGAACCGCTCCTGGTCCCGCCCGTCTTTCCCCAATGCGACCAGCTCGGGCGACGCACGCACCGCCCCCATCACCTGGTCGAACTGGTCCTTGCCGTCGCTGTGCCGAAACGCGAACGTCGCAAGGTCGCGGGTCGTGAACGTGGCCTGCTGCCGGGTGATGGCGTCCAGCGCGACATTGGGATTTGCGATGATCTTCGCGCCGTTCTCACGGGCGATGCGCGTGTGATCCTCGATCCGCTCCGCCTCAAGCCCTTGGCTTGGCCGCCGCGACGCGGCCGGGCCGATCTTGTGCTGCGGCTCCAGCTCGATCCCCTGCGCCTCGTAGCTGCGATGGTCGATCCGACCCTCAAGCCCAAACGCGGCCATGCGCTCGTTAACGTGCGCGCTCCACGCCTCGCGCCAGTCCTTCAACAGCTCGGTCGAGTTCCAGTCGCGGTTCTTCTTTCCAAACCCCTCCGGCCCCACGTCGCGCATCGCCAGCATGACATGCGCGTGCGGTTTGGGGGTGCCGTCCTTCGCCTTGTCCCAATGCACGTTCAGGTCCGCGACCATGCCGCGATCGACAAACTGCGTCTTCACGAAATCGCGGGCGAGCTGGACGCCCTGCTTCTCGTTCATCTCGCGCGGAATCGAGAACTCCACCTCGCGGGCAAGCTGCGCGTCCTTGCGCTTCTCGCCTGCCTCTACCTCGTTCCACAAGGTCGTGCGGTCGTTTAAACGCTCCGGTGCGCCCTGCGGCAACATCACCTCGGAGTGGATCACGCCCGCCTTGTTCGAGAAGTCGTGGTCGCGCCCAAGCCGGTCATCGTGCAGCTCGGATGCGGAACGATAGGCGGCGCTCGCAACGGCGCTCGATCCGTTCGCGCGGCTCACAACCTTGGCGGAGAAGTGGTAGATCGCCATGACGCTTCGCACACTGCCCTACTTAGCGCACGTCGGCAACGACGTATAAGCGCGCACTCACAACTCGCTTCGCTCCCTGCTTGTGACTTGATGCTCTACGCGGTTGGTGCCATTCTCCCCTTCAGGAGATCAGCTATGGCTACAAAGATTACCAAGGGAACCGGCAGTACGGTTGTCGCCACGATCAACGGCACCAGACTGCTTCAGGGAACCGGCAGCTCGACGATCGCATCGGTCGATGCGAACAAGGTCTTTCGTGGAACGGGCCGCACCCAGATACTACACATCAAGGACGCGAAGGTGTTCGAGGGCACCGGCAGTACGCAACTGGCGAGCATCGACCAGGGCAAGGTATTTCGCGGCACCGGCAGCACACAGATCGCGGGCTATTCCGGCGGAAAGATCACCGAAGGAACAGGCAGCACCGTGATCGGCCGGATCGACGGCCCCCTGTCGATCGCGCAGCTCGCCGCGGGCCTGCATCTCGTCTTCCCAATCTTCTGACGGAGGCACCATGCGCAGGGTCCGCAATTACGATGCCGAGCTGAAAGCGCTGGAAGACAAGGCCCGTGCGTTGAAAGCCCGGCGCGTCGAACAGCTCGGGGCGCTCGTCACGTCCACCGGCGCCGACGCACTAGACATGGAAACGCTGGCCGGCGTGCTGCTCGATGCCGTCGCATCCGGCGACGCCGAAGCGAAGGAGGCGTGGCGTGCGAAGGGCGCCGCCTTCTTTCAGCGCCGCGGGCGAAAAACTGGCCGGGCTGCTGGTGGCGACGACAACGGCGGAAACCCGCAACCGGGCGCTGGTCCTGCGTCTGGAAGCGGCGCGACGCCGGACTGATACGCGGGGCTGGGTCGTGCAACGCCGCGAGCGTACCCGTCACCTGATCGAGCTGGGCGGCCTCGTGCAGAAGGCCGGACTGGTCGATCTCGCCGGTGACGATCGCGCGGCCATCTACGGCGCGCTGCTGGAGTTGGTCGGCAAGGTGCGGAGCAACGATGCCGGAGATACCCTCGCGCTCTGGAAACGGCGGGGCAAACGAGCATTCGATGCGGAAGCAGAAACGACGACATAGGGGGAATTGCGATGGTGTGGGTTCGCTATGGCATGTGGGATCGATGGCGCGATCTGACGCGATTCCGTCTGGCCTGCGAAATGGCACTGGCGTCCTACCGGACCTATGTGAACGGCTTCCCGATCGCGTCCTCCGCACCGCTGGTCATCACCGATCCCGCCGGCTCCAACTTCAAGTGCGACCTGACCGATTTCACTGCCGTCCTCAACGACGGACAGCAGCTCTACCGGGTACTGTTCCCCTCCTATGTCGCGCTGGTCGAGGATCTCGGCCGCGAACTGGCCGAGACGTTGCATTCCAGCAAGGGCATCCCGCGCACGGCCTTCACTGGCCTTGATGCGGCAGCGCCGATCGATCAAGCGACCGAACACTGGATTACGGGCATGCCGGTCGAGACATGGGGCGCGACCATCCTGAAGCTGGGCGGCCGCAAATGGTCGGACTTCAAGGGCGGGCGCCGCGGCGTGGTGGAGGCGGTCACGATCCGAAACCTCTGCGCACACGGCATCCCGGTCTTCAACCAGCGTGCATTGAACCGCCTCGCCAGCGCCTCCACCGCCAGACAGGCGCTGCCGGCGCTGGGCGACCAGATCGTGCTCGATCGCGCCGCTTTCGTCCGTCATGTCGGCGTCCTACGAGGGTTCGCCCGCTCGATGGCGGACGGCGTCGCGAATATGCCGGACGTACCATGATGGAGCGCACGCCCGGGATGATCGCGGACGACGATCGCGCGACGATCTACGGCGCGCTGCTGGAGCTGGTCGGCAAAGCGCGGAGCGGAGCGACTGACGATACGGTCGCCCTCTTGAAAACGACGGGGGCGACGCGCCTTCGATAACGAAGCGGAAGGGAGCAAGAACGATGCCTGAACTTGCCGACAAAGAACGTATCGCTTGCCAGCAGACGGTCGATTTCGCCCGTGGCAGCATCAAACTGTCCGGGGGCGGACTGTCGCCTGAAATCGAGGCGTTGAACCGCCGCTATATCGCCGGTGACCTGTCGAGCAACGAACATCGCGAAGCCTTGCTCGCGCATGCCAGGTCCCTGCCGCCCGGTGAGCCTGCGCAGGAATATTTCATCAGCTTCGAGGAAGCCATCAAAGCAGCTCGCGCCTGATGGACGGACTGGGCGACGTGCCGCCGGACGAACTCGCAGAGCTGCTGGACATGCTGATCTGGAACGGCGCAGGCGCCGGTCGGGAACAGGTCGCGGTATGGCACGCGGAGCTGCTCGCCCGTCCCGATCGGGACGCACAGGCAGTACGCCTCGCCGCTGACGTGTGTCTTGAATATCTCGCGGAAGCCGGCTCACCGTTCGAGCGCCGGATCGAGGAACGGGTCCGGCGCGGCTTCGGCCTGCATCTCCCTTACATCCGGCAGGACAACTGAAGTGCGGGTGCTGCGCGCCCTCCGGAACCTGCTCCGCCATGTGGCGCGTGAACCGGTCTGGGCGCTCACGGCAGTTATCCTCAGTCCGATCCGGATTGGTCGGCATCTTTTGGCAGTTGTCGCGATTTTCCTCCTCACTGCCCTGGCATTACTGTTCTGCACCAGCTTCCTTGTCGGATGGCTGGGGGTGGCCAAGGACACGCTGCCCTACAAGGCCGTATACGGCACGGTTTCACTTATCCTGCTGCTGGTTGTGCTGCGCGCGCTGCTCAACCCTCTCTTGACCCGCTATGGCCAGCCAGAGGGCGACAACACACACGGCTCAGCCCGGTTCGCCGGTGATCGGGAAACTGTCGCGTTGAAGCGGGGAACCGGGTTGGTGATCGGGCGCGCGGCGAAGGGCCGTCAGCTCCTCCGCTATGACGGTCCCGCTCATCTGCTCACGATCGCGCCCACCCGCTCGGGCAAGGGTGTCAGCACCATCATACCTAACCTGCTTGATCGCCAGGGGTCGGTGGTATGTGTCGATCCCAAAGGTGAAAACGCCCGCGTCACCCTACGTGCCCGATCCGCAATGGGACCAGTCCATATCCTTGATCCCTTCGGTGTTGTTGACGGCTCTGCGGCTTTCAATCCGCTGGACGGCATCGACCCGAATAGCCTCGATCTGGCGGACGACTGCATGACGCTCGCTGACGCGCTGGTCCATGATGCGCCCGGCGAAGGCGGAGAGGCGCACTGGAATGAGGAAGCAAAGGCGCTGATCGCCGGCTTCATTCTTCACGTCGTAACAACCGCCACGCCTGTTGATCGGTCGCTTGCCACCCTGCGCGAGTATCTGACTCTGGCACCGGAGGCCTTCCGCACGCTACTCGCCGAAATGCAGGCGCAAGGTGGACTCGTCGCACGTGCGGCCAATCGTCAGCTGGGCAAATCCGATCGGGAAGCAGCCGGCGTGCTGTCGGCGGCTCAACGTCATACACATTTCCTCGACAGTCCGCGTATGACGCAGGTCCTGGGCCGATCCGATTTCACGTTCGCGGACCTGAAAGCACGGACGGTGACGGTCTTTCTCGTTCTTCCTCCCGACCGCCTTGCTACCTATTCGCGCTGGCTGCGTTTGATGGTGGCACAGGGGCTGACCGATCTCGTGCGAGCACCGGGACAGCCTACTACCCCCATCCTGTACCTGCTTGACGAATTTGCAGCACTTGGCCGGCTGGAGCCGGTTGAGCGGGCGATGGGACTGATGGCGGGATACGGGATCCAGCTATGGCCGATTTTGCAGGATGTGCATCAGTTGCGCGCGCTCTACGGTCAGAAGGCAGGCACCTTCCTTTCCAATGCCGGCGTACTTCAGGTGTTCGGCGTGAACGATCATGACAGCGCCAAACTGATATCCGATCTTCTTGGGCAGGAAACAGTGATTTTCCAGACCATGAGTCGTGCACTCGACGCGGCCGGGTCGGGCATCAGCTATTCGGCGCATCATAGCGGTAGGCCACTGCTCACTCCAGATGAGGTACGCACCCTGCCCTCCGACCTCCAGCTTCTTTTTCTGGCAGGGCAACGGCCGATCGTCGCAGGCAAACTGCGTTATTATTCCGACCGTGAGTTCGCGGGAAAGTTCGATGCTCTACAAGCATAGGAATATAAGTATGGCCGAAGATTTTGAAGATAAAGATGACAAGGAATTATGGAAAACAAGGCATTTGGTTTCTCAGGAACTTGGCCTCAGGCTTGATAAAAGTCTTGAGAATCTGTTAGAGGAATATAATAAGTTATATGGTTATGATGTCGGTATTCAGTATTTTGGAGATGAACTATGCAGACTTGCTAACCGGAAAAGGTTTTACTCACATGGTTGGGACGGATTTGTTAAGTATCTTGTAGCTGCCAGTGGTTGATCCGATGTTCTTATGAAATAATGCTCAAATTTATGGTGTGCCGTACGCACGAGAACGCGAAAGGAAAAGATCTTGGAACCTTTGACCTCGGCAGAGCAAGCGCTAGACGATCGCATCCGGCACATTCTATCTAAGTACCGGAGTAAGAGCGGTGTAGAAATAGCTGGCGATGGCCTGCTTCGACAGTTTCGGATACAGACTATAATTATTGGCATTGTGGGAACGATTATCGCGATTGAGACCACGACCATCGCAGTTCTGAAAATCTGGTATGGCGTTTGATATTTATTTTGATTTAGGCCGTTTCAGACAACCTGATCGTAATGACGAAGCCCGCTGCACTGGCGACATTCACCAGGGCATCGAGACTGAACTTGTCGAGTTTGCCGTGCATCAAGTCGTTTAAACGCGGTCGTGTCAGTCCGACGCGAGCAGCCACTTGCTCCTGAGGCACATCCCATGTTTTGATTTCCTCTCGAAGCGCTAGCAAAAGATCTGCCCGTGCAGTCATGTTTGCCGATTCCTGCGGAGTGTTTGTCAAAACGTCGAACACGCTCTCGTAAGTTTCTACACTCATTTCACTGTTATCCAATCCTTGCGGCGCTTTGTTGGCACAGGTTATATAGGCGTCAGTACATAGAACGGACCCAGATATACGGTAACGCGACAGGGTGTCGGAAAACCATCCGCTCTTGGTTTCCGCGTAGGAAATCAAAGCGAGGGGGTTTGCCGCACATTCGGCAATCGCGTCGCCACCACGCCGAGGGGCCGGAGCAAACCCCATCGGAAAACATGTGTTTTCCGCCAGTCCGCCTAGCGCCCATTTTAGCCGTACTGGTTCTTAATCACGGCTCAAAACTGACTTCCGATTCACCGGCTTATAGATTTGAGATGGCCCTTACGCCGTTCCATGGCATTGACGAGCAGTCTCACTAAAAGGTGGGCCAAGATAGTGAGGCGAGCGGGCAGCTATGGCGCTAAGCATGAGGTATGCAAACATTGGAATGGTCAGTTTCATCGACCTGCTGGGCTACTCCGCGCGTGTGGAAGCCGTTGAAACTGAGAGTGATTTGAAGGCGATCGAGAAGGACGTTCGACGTGTTCAAAAATGGTTCGATCACCGACCTAAAGACGACGGCATCCGCGAAGTCCAAAAGCTCCAGGCAAAGAAGGTCCTGGCGTTCTCTGATTGTCTCGTAATCACAGTTCCTTCCTCATCAGAATTGGCCGCTAGCGAAGGCGACTTCGACATTCAATTGGGTGAAATGGTTACGCTTGCTTATGCGCAAGGTATGTGTGCCGCTAATGGCATTTTCATCCGGGGGGGCATTGATTACGGGCTTTGGTATAAGCGCCGTGACACAATTATCAGTCCCGCTATGATCGGTGCCTACAAGCTTGAGCAGACCGCTGTAGTGCCGATGCTAGCTATTAGCGACGATTTAATATTGCACTTTCAAGATCATCCCCATCGGAAGTTTTACTACGAGAAGCCCGATCCAGTTGATCGCTACTTCAAGCAATTTGACCTGCCGGATGGTAGGAGGCAGTGGATGCTCGATTACCTGCCGTTGATCTTAGGCGAAATTGATGGACACCTCACACCCGAAGAGCGTGAACGCTATCAATTGGAGGATACATCCGGGAAGCAGAGCTTGAGAGACAGAGCTTGGTTGCGGGCGATCAGCGAAACTGCGTCCCTTCACAAAGATCAAATATTGGCAGCTCACGCGAGGGCAGTCACTGACAATATTCGGCTAAAATATGAATGGCTCGCACGATACCATGACGATAGTCTTGAACTCTTCATGGGCTCGCCAGATCCCGAGTTGCTGATAGGTAATTTGTTAGCTGTGACGGCAAGTTCTCGGCCTCGCAACTGATACCTATCGCGGCATGCCTCTTAGCCAGAGCCAGTCATAGCGTTGGTGTACGAAAATCAGGTGTTTTGCGCCGCCTCAGCCGACCTGTCGGCGCTTAGCGTATATTTGGGTCCGTTCTATGTACTGACCCCGGTATGCTGCGTTTCGTGACGGCGACGGGCCACCGGTCACGCGGGCTGTCGCCTTCGATGCGTTCGGCACGCTCGTCCACATCGGCCGTAAGCGGCACCCGTTCGAGCGGTTGATCCGGCAGGCTCGCGACCAGGCGCGTACCCTGCCCTCACCGATGGTCCAGCCGATCGGCCTTGCCGATTATGCCGCAGCGCTTGGGTTACCCCGCCCGGACGCCGAGCTGGCCGCGCTGGACGAGGAACTGGCGACGATCGCTCTCTACCCCGACACGCTCGATACGTTGCGCCGCATTCGCGACCAGGGCCTGACGGTCGCCGTCGCCTCCAACCTTGCGATGCCCTACGCAGCCCCGCAGAAAGCCCTCCTGGGCGATCTGGTGGACGTTTGGCACCTTTCCTTCGATGCCGGCGCGATCAAGCCTGACAGGGTGTTCTACGCCGGCCTGGCCGCAAAGCTGGGTTGTGAGGCCGGCGAACTTCTGATGGTGGGCGATACCTGGGCAACGGATGTTGCCGGTGCCGTCGATGCCGGATCGCGTGCGCAATGGCTCGATCGGAATGGTCGCGCTTCCTATGTCCGCCGCTTCGTCGCTGTCCGCAGCTTAAATGATGTGGGATGGAGCCTTCGGACATCGCGATCGATCAAGAACGCGCCTGACGCCGCGACATAATGGTGATGATCGATATCCACTGGTCACCTGCTCACTTCTTCCTCGCCAAGCCTGCGGCCGACAGGCCGCTCTGTGACGGCGAAGCCGGCACGCATCATTCGCGCATCGGCCGAAGGCCGATTCCGTTTTCTATTTCGACGTTGGTTGATCGCGTTATCGTATCTTGCTGCATTTGCTATCGGGGTTTTGGCCCCCGATTTAATCATCGGCTTAGGTTATCCACAGGCTCTGACTTTTAAGAAGAATCTCCTATGTAATAGGAGGTTTAAGACCCTTACGGAGCTGTTTAAACTCGTCTTATCAATAGGTTATCGGCTGTTCCAGGGGCCAAAACCCCGTGATTCACGGGGCCAAAACCCCGTGATTCGTAGGGGCCATTCCCCCGATAGTTTGGGCATCGCCACTATCGGGGTTTTGGCCCCTAGCAATCAGTTGGCCGGAAACCCCATTGGCGGGCGGGGCATACGCTTGAATTGGAATCCTGGATGGTCCGTTGAAAGCTGGCATCGCTCTGTGAAGTTAAGAACCTCCTCGCCTTCATAGTTCCTTACTAGTTCGAGCCAGTAGCCGGGTAGCCGCTGTCGCTTGACCGCGATCCGCAACTCCTTGGCAAAATCCGCAAGGCGCTGTGTGCTGCCGCTTTTGTGATGGAGCTGCTTCATAGTGAAGGCCCATCCTGCCGCTTGATGGCCGCCATGCTTGCGCACGACGCGGTAAAGCCACCGCTCTATCCCACCAGTCAGCTTGAAATAGGCGCGATCAATACCGAGCACGAGGCGGTCGGTAAGCACACCCTCATAAAGCCAATCGGATATGGTGAACTCCACACCCGTCGATCGCCCTAAGTCGTCGGTCGGTGCCGAGTAACGCTCGATCCAGTGAAAGCCCTCGGGGCGCTTTTTCTTGCCCTGGCGGATGTTGGTGCGGATCAGGGTGGCACTCAACCGCTCCAGCGCTTCCACGATGCGGCGATACTCGTCGCCCCCGGTCGGCCGGTCGATTCCGCGTAACAATTCGTAGAGCGGGACGTGAAAGTGCGGCGTAGTGGGCTGTCCTGCCGCCTTCGCTGCGCGGAGCTGCGACACCGCCCAAATTAGGATATCGCAATCCCATATCGTTGCGATGCCGATCTCGGCCGGGGCTGTGACGTTGACGGTAACGGTCGTGGTGCCGTTCTGAACCGAATAGTCGATCGGCTCGCTACGGCGCTGCTTGGACAGGCTGAAGAACGGCCGCTCCATCATCTCCTGCTCATCGTGGGTGGGTATGTCCCCCGGTAGCGTGACGAACAGGTCGAGCTGATTGAGCAGCTCGACTGGCTCACCTTCTCTACTTCTGCCCTTCTTAGTCATAAAGGCTCCAAGGTTAGCGGCGTGCTCGGCCGCTCGGTACGCTCGCGGCAACCGTCTCCAGCGGCTCCAACCCGCGCGCCTCTAGCAGCCGATTCCACGCTTCATGTCCCAGCTTCTGCAAGCTAAGCCCCGTGTCGAGGCTAAGCTGGCGAAGCCGCCTGCGGTCGTGCGGGGTTACTTGCACGTTGATCGGCACGATCGCCGGCGATGTCCTGTCTCGAACAGGAGCGGCATCAGCCATCGTCGGCGTGATCGGGGCCGCAGTGGGTTCTTCATCCAACTCGCCCATCACATCGGCGAGCGCGCGGCCGGTACGCTTACTGCTCATGTCGTATCTCCTGAATCCAGCTCCAAACCTGGCGTAGCTCGTCGGCCGCCTCGCGCGCGGCGTGGCCGCGCATTTCGGTCACCCCCCTCCCCTCAAGCGAAGCGTCCAGATAAACGGTCCGGTCGGATAGGTGGGTCGGGCAAACCGGGACCGGGTAGCGCGATAGTGCGGCGCGTGCAGCGGTCGCGCGTGAATCATTCTTGGCCGCGTTGACGATAACAACCGCGTTTTTGTCGAGCCGGCGGAGGATTTTCAACGTCTCGCCGACTGCCTCAAGGTCGTCGGGAGATGGTCGCACCGGCACGATAATGAGGTCCGCCACGCGCGCTGCCTCGGCCTCCGGCTCTTCAACAGCCGGGCGCGTGTCGATAAACAGTGCGCCCTCGGGCTTGCGCCGAAGAAGCTTAGCTGCGTCGGTCAAAGTAGTACCGTTCAAATCGACCAGCTCGGGACGCTCAAACGCAGGATCGATCTGCTCGCGGCGCGTCCACCATTTCGTCGTGGTACGCTGCGGGTCACGGTCGATAATAAGGCTCGGCTCCGTCTCGCCCGCGAGGACCGCAAGCTGTCGGGCAAGGGTGCTTTTACCAGCGCCGCCCTTTTGACTGATGAGTGAGTAGATTTGCACCTTCGTCCCTTATGACATTCTCACCTAAGACACTATGAAGTACATTAGGTTTGAAGGAAAGACCCTTTACACCTTTTGTGCGAGCGCTCGTTAGTGCCAGCGTCAACACAGTCTTGCAAGAGACGCAGCCCGCCTTACAACTATTCCCTAGCGCTTGGGTTTCTGATATGTCGGCCTATGCCCGTTGTCTATCGCATTGGTGGCCTCCGGGTCGTGATCTGGCCCAACGATCATCGGCCGGCGCACGTCCATGTGAAGGGCGCGGAAGGAGAGGCGGTATTCAACCTGAACTGTCCCGATGGTCCGCCCGAGCTGCGAGACAGTTACGGTTTTAAGCTGTCGGACGTGAACAAGATTGAGGCCGCGCTGGTCGAACTGGTGCCGGCGCTGTGCGTGGAGTGGAGGACGATACATGGCGATTACTAAGCAGGAGCTGGCCCAAGCCGAAGCGCGGATGGAAACAATCCGCGCCGCGGGACATGCCGTGTCCGCCCGTTACGATCGCCGTCGGTCGCGGGTCGTGGTTGCGCTGAACACTGGGGTCGAGCTGACGTTTCCAACCCAACTCGCCGAAGGGCTGGCTGATGCGTCGCCCGACAATCTTGCGGAAATAGAGGTGAGTCCGGCAGGGTTGGGGCTGCACTGGCCCAAGCTGGATGCGGACCTGTATGTGCCGGCACTGCTCCAAGGCGTGTTCGGCTCTAAGCAATGGATGGCCCGCCAGCTCGGCGCGGAAGGGGGGCGCTCGCGCACTCCGGTCAAAATTGCCGCATCTCGCGCGAATGGCCGCAAGGGCGGCCGTCCGCGGAAGTCCGCAGCGGCGTAGCTCCAAACTGCTTACCTTTTTCCCTTCGACACTAAGAAGGTTCCTAGTTAAGTAGTAGTGAAGTGAAGCTTACACATTCATTCCGCTTTTGGCTGACTCATAGACTCGTGGTGCTGGTCGCGCCCGAACATCGCTGGCTCTATCGGTGATGTTTACCCTCCCCTTAACGGGGTCGATTGCCCCCCACAGGTGATAATCGGACCCCCTCATGGTCGATGAAGGTATCAGGGGTTCGGGCCGCTGACGCCCTAGCAGCGACGATTGTGGAACGGTTCCATCCACGGACGGCTGCGGACCTCAACCAGCTTGCCGTACCTCTTTAGTCCAGACCGAACCCACTTCGAGGCATTAGAGCCTTAGGCATCCTCAGAGTTATAGGGTTTCCTAGAGCCATAGAGATTGACTACGGCTGATTATCGATTCATAGAGCTTCTCAGAGTCAAAGGAGGTTCATTATGATGCCCGATGTCACTATCTCATCTGCTACCGTCGCTCGCCTACAGAAGATCGCCACGCCTTTGGTGGACAGCTACGACACTGTGATCCAGCGGCTGCTGGACGCTTACGAGACGAGCAACGTATTCGACATTCCGGGCACGACGGATGCCGGGCTCGGCCAGCCGATCAAGGATGATGGCGGCATGATGCTCTTTAACTGGCGCAATCCCCCTTCGTTGGCTCACACGACGATCCGGGAAGTCAACTTGAACGGGGAGCAGTTCGAGAAGTCTGATAACTTCTGGAATAACATCATGTTCGCACTCATCCGTGCCGCTCATAATCATGGCAAGACGACCGATCAGCTAAACAACCTATTGTTCGTTAATCACCAAATCGGCAAAAAAGACGACCACGGCTACAAGTTCATGCCTGATGTGGGTTTGTCGGTTCAAGGCCAGAACAGTGATAACGCTTTCCGACAGGCCTACACGCTAGCGGAGCACATGAAATTTAAGTTGGATGTGTTCTTCCGGTGGCAGAACAAGCCGGAAGCCGCTTTCCCCAGTCGCTCTGGTGCTTTTACCATCTGATCAGGCCGCCTACCCTGACCTCTTCAAAGGCCGCAGGAAACTGCGGCTTTCGTCGTTTAGGGAAGTGGCAAGTAAACGTGCCAAACCTGAGGCTTGACGTCAGGCCGCTTCGGCTCGACGCTGCGGGCATGGGAGACTGGCTAATCGATCTAGGGAACTGGCTGTCTTCGATGCTGCCGACGGACCTACTTGGGCCGCAGGCGACGGTGCGTGGCGCGCAGATTACGTCGTTGGCGGCGCTGGCGGCCGCGTGCATCGCGCTAGTCGCCGCCATCATCACTGCGCTAGTTGCGTTGCGGAACGGCTATTTGACCGTCCGCACCACCGTGCAGGTAAAACACGCTGACTTTCGGCAGGCGTGGATCAACTCACTCCGCGATGAGATGACGGCCTTTGAGTCGCTAGCGCTTGCCTCGGCGACCAATGTGTCCGAGCGGGAGCGAAAGCTGGCCGCGTCGGCGACCAAGATCATTTTGTTGATGAATCCCAAGGATACCGACTACCAGGAGCTTCTCAACAGCCTGCACGCCGTGTTCCGCGGATGGGACGTGAGCCAAGCCAACTTCCTCGTGAAGCACGCCGAGATGAATGGCCTTTTCCAGCGCATTCTCAAGCGTGAGTGGAACGTGACCAAGAAGGAGATGCACGAGACTGCACGGTTCCTGCCGACGCGCTTGGTCATCGGCTTGTGGCGGCTTACGATCTGGATTCCCATCCAACTCTACCGTTGGATCCTGCGACCTTTGGGGCGGCAAATATGCCAAGGTGACATCAACCCGCTTTGGGACAAGCACGGCAACGCGACGAAGGCGTGGATCAAAGCGAAGACGCCGAAGCCAATCATGGTCCGCTACTGCTACTGGTCTGGCGAGTGGCAGGATCGGCAAAAGAAGCGAAACGCGCTGGCCGTGCCCGGCGACCTAGACCTGAGCGAACTGCCCGGCCGCGGGCAAGGTCTCGACAGCCTCTTCAGCACCACGTCCGACGGCGTCCCTCCCACGTCTAACCCAGCCCCCGTCACTAGGTGATTGCGGATAGATTAGCTGCTCTGCACCGCCGCCACCCAACGACATTCAGTGAACGCTCGGCCGCCCACCAGTGATAATCGGACCCCCGAGGGGTGATGATTACCCCTAGATCAGCACCCGCTCCACCTCGTCCAACGTCACGTCGTCGGGACGACGATCGTAGAGCTGGGTGGTGCGCGTGGATGCATGGTTCGCCATCGTCGCGGCGCGCTCCAGCGTTCCGCCATTTTTGAGATAGGCGGTGATCCCGGTCGCCCGAAACGAATGGTTGCCGATCGCCGTCTCAATGTCGGCCGCGACAGCGCGACGACGTACCATCTGGAAGGCATTGGCCTGGGGCAGGGGGGTGTCGCTCAGTCGCCTGGTCCCGCGTGCGATCGTGCGAAACAATGGCCCCTTGCGATCTTCGCGAAGCGCACACCCGTCGAGGTAGGCAGACAGATACTCTTCCAGATTATGGTGGCATGGCATCTCGTGCCGCTTGCCGCCCTTCTCATGCAGCCGCACCCAGAGGCGCCGGTTTTGCACGAACACATCCTCAACCCGCATCGCTAACGCCGCGCCAATCCGTGCGAACGAATAGACCATCAGCCCGATCAGCGCCCGGTCCCGCAAACCTGCCGGCGTCGTCACGTCGATTGCGTCCAGTAGCCGGCGCGCTTCTTCGGGAGCCAGCACCGGCGTCTTACCGCGCCGGACGCTGTGTGCTGGCCCGCGCACCGACGCGGCCGGGTTCGTTGTCACGACCTGGCCGGTGACCAGCCAGTCGAACAGATGACGCACCCCGGCAAGCCGCTGCTTGACGGTAGGCACACTCACCGCGCAACCGAGCTGCTCGACCCATGCTGCGACATGCAGCGGTTGCACGCTACCGATCGAACCAACGCCGCGGGCCTCGCACCATGCCAGGAACTCGCTCGCCGCGCGGGCATAGGCGCGTCGTGTATGCCCGTTGCGGATCGTGACGGCGAAGAACTCAAGAAAGCGGAGCTGCGCGCGATCGTCAGCCGACGAGACCAGCGCTGGCAATGTAAACCCAAACGGGAGGAGGGGGACGAGCTGGTTCATGCCTGTTCTGCTTCGTCGGCCGCCTCGGCCGCAACAGTCTGGATCGGGGTGAAGCGGTACGGCGCGCACGCGGCGATCGTCGCTTTCGACGGGCGCGGCTTCGAGTAAGTACCCCCGTCCATCCATGAAGCGGTCTTGGTCACACCCTCGGCTTCGGCAAGGGCCACCATCGCGTCGTGCGGCATGACATACCAGTCACCGGCAATGGGGAACGCCACCCATATGTCGCGGTCGAGGTACTTGCGATCGATCGTCCAGCGGCCTTTAAGCTGCACCTTGCGAACGAGACTGTCGCTCTCGCGATAAAGGATAAAATCGACCCCGCCATCATAGACGGGCAGGAACGCGTTGAATCCCTGATCCAGAGCCAAGCTTACGACCGTGTTGCGGTTGATGACCTCGCGAACTTGGCTGCGGTAGCGGCTCATTCCAGTGTGATCCCAAGCCGCTCGCTCGCGACCTGTTTCCCGTACGCCTTCGCAAGCTCCCACAGAAAGCCGATACTGGCACCGCCCGCTTTCTCGGCACCATCCTTTGTACGACGCCAGACCTCGCCATCGCGAATCGTGTCGAGGAACTCGTGCCCTTGATAAGTCAGCCGCTTGGGCTGCCATTCGAACTTACCGTAAGTTGTGAGCTTCTGCCCTTCGAGGAAACCCGCCTCGTCGAGAAGCATCACGTGGTAGGAGGTCTCCTCTAAAGTACGTTCTGGCAAATCAAGCGTCATCCACTGGATAGGCAGTGTATCGCTCGCCTCCACCGCCAGCATGATCTCGCGCATCAGATCCTTGTCGAGCCTCATTCCTGATCCTCATCCTCCAGGGGCAATATCGTCGCAAGGTCCCCCTCAACCTCAAGGTCATAGTGCCCGACGAGCATTGCCACCTGCTGGCCGATGGTTGCCCGCAGCGCACCAAGCGCCATGAAGAAACCTGCGCTGCCTCCATGACGAAACCCGTCGCCCATGTGCGGGAAGTCCATCTGCGCGTCATCATGGAAGCGCCGGCACGCCTCCCGGATGGCGCGGATTGGCACGGTAGCGAAGTCGGTCTCGTCGAAGCGTCGTAGCGCCTCGGTGCTGGCGACGCGGATGTCGTGCAATGAACCGATGACTTGGCTGTCCGTCTCAAGCCACATCGGATTGTAGAGCGCCCGGCGATCCTCCAGCATCAGGATATAGTCGCGGACCCTGTCGCGCTGGGAGGGACCTGGGTCTGCCCATTGCAAGCCGCCAAGCGGAATCGAGACTCCAGTAATCCTCCGGGCTGTCTCGCCGGTCATACGGCCTGATCGTCGAAACCAATTTCCCACGCGCTACCTCCTACATACGATAAAGGACATTATCACACATATAGCGGTAGGTAACTGGATTTGGCTGCATCAAGATTACGCACCACGGGAGGCTGGATTGCGGCTTTCCAAGCTGGTGCTTAACCTCGGATTCTCGCATCCAAAGCATTGGTCACCTCCATGAGAATCGGACCGGTTCTTCCCCTGGGATTGATTGCTTGCCGACAGCAAATCCGCCACAAGCGATGCGAGCAAGGGGCATTCTGATCGCAACAAGGACGCGGTGCGGATCGCTTCCTGCGTCAGAAGTAGCGGAATTCCGCATTAGAAGAGACTGGGTTTGGCATAATGGCGGTAACAGAAAGTGATATCGAAAGGGATTTAGTCGCCAAGCTTACCGAGCTCAAATATGAATACCGACCAGATATCCGCGACCGGCTGACGCTGGAAGGAAATTTTCGCAAGAGGTTTGAAGCCCTTAACCGGGTTACATTGTCCGATGCGGAGTTTCAGCGCCTGCTCGAACAGATTGTGACACCTGACGTTTTTGCCGCGTCGCATACCCTACGAGAATACAGTAGCTTTTTCCGCGACGACGGCACCCCGTTTAACTTCACTTTGGTTAACATCCGTGACTGGTGCAAGAACAGCTTTGAGGTAATCAACCAGCTTCGTATCAGCACCGATAACAGCCATCATCGTTATGATGTAATATTGCTTATCAATGGTGTGCCGGTCGTTCAGCTTGAATTGAAAACCCTACAAGTGAGCCCCCGGCGGGCGATGCAGCAAATTGTCGAATATAAGAATGAGCCCGGCAGTGGCTATGGCCGAACCTTGCTGTGCTTCATTCAGCTTTTCGTAGTCAGCAACTACGGTGACACATGGTATTTCGCAAATAACAACAACCGGCATTTCAGCTTTAATGCCGACGAGCGTTTTCTTCCCGTCTATCAATACGCCGCATCAGACAACAGAAAGATTGTCCACCTCGACAGTTTTGCCGACAAGTTTTTGGCGAAATGCACGTTAGGCCAAATGATCAGTCGCTACATGGTGCGCGTTGCTAGCGAGCAAAAGCTAGTGGTGATGAGGCCATACCAGATTTACGCGGTGAAGGCGATCGTCGAGAGTATTCAGCAGAACTGCGGCAATGGCTATGTCTGGCACACCACGGGCAGTGGCAAGACGTTGACATCGTTCAAGGCATCAACGCTGCTAAAGGATAATCCGGATATCGAAAAATGCCTATTCGTTGTGGACCGCAAGGACCTCGACCGGCAGACACGCGAGGAGTTCAACCGTTTTCAGGAAGGCTGTGTCGAGGAAAATACCAACACCGAAACGCTGGTACGCCGCCTCTTGTCCGATGACTATGCCGACAAGGTGATCGTCACCACGATTCAGAAGCTGGGTTTGGCGCTCGATGGCGCGCACAAGAAGAATTACAAAGCGCGGCTGGAGCCGCTCCGCAATCAGCGCATGGCGTTCATTTTTGACGAATGCCACCGCTCGCAGTTTGGTGAGAATCACAAGGCGATCAAAGAGTTCTTCCCAAAGGCCCAGCTTTTCGGCTTCACCGGCACGCCGATTTTCGAGAAGAACGCCAGCTATCAGCAGGTTGAGGGCGAACAGGCCAGTTTCCGCACCACAGACGACCTATTCCAGCGCAGCTTGCACGAATACACGATCACCCATGCGATTGAGGATCGCAACGTTCTCCGCTTCCATATCGACTATTACAAGGCGGAGGGTGAGCGGCTGCCCAAGCCCGGCGAGGGGCTGAAAAAGGAAAAGGTCGTCGAGACCATCCTTGCCAAGCATGGCATGGCCACGGCTCAGCGGAAGTTCAATGCCATTCTGGCAACCAGTTCGATTAACGAAGCCATCGAGTATTTCAATAAGTTCAAGGAAATGCAGGCCAAGCGGCAGGCCGCTGACCCTGATTTCCATCCGCTAAACATCGCGTGTGTTTTCTCGCCACCTGCTGAGGGCAACAAGGATGTGCAGCAAATTCAAGAGGATTTGCCGCAAGAGCAGCTAGATAACAAGCAGGACCCGGAGGCCAAGAAAAAGGCCCTGAAAGCCATTATTGACGATTATAACGCACAATATGGCACAAATCACCGGATGGGTGAGTTCGACCTTTACTACCAAGATGTGCAGAAGCGTATCAAGGATCAGCAATTCCCGAATGCCGATCTGCCGCATAGCCAAAAGATCGACATCGTTATCGTAGTCGATATGCTATTGACCGGGTTCGACTCCAAATTCCTGAACACGCTCTATGTCGATAAGAACCTTAAATTCCATGGGCTGATTCAGGCATTCTCGCGCACCAATCGCGTACTGAATGACACCAAGCCTTACGGCAATATTCTCGATTTTCGTCAGCAACAGCAGAATGTCGAAGAGGCGATTGCGCTCTTTTCTGGCGAAAAGATCGATCAGGCCCGCGAAATCTGGCTGGTCGATCCTGCACCTACCGTCATCAACAATCTGCAAAGCGCGGTCAAAAAGCTTGGCGAGTTCATGGCCACTCAGGGCCTTACCGCCGCGCCCGAAGATGTGCCGAATCTGAAGGGCGATGCAGCACGCAGCCAGTTCGTTACGATGTTCAAGGAGGTGCAGCGTCTCAAGACCCAGCTAGACCAATATACCGATTTGAGTGACGATCAGCGCGGTCAGATCAGCGCGACCGTGCCGCCCGAAACCCTGCAAGGATTCCGCAGCGCCTATCTCGAAACCGCGCAGCGATTGAAGGAGCATCAGGAGCGGAAGGGTGACGTCGCCGATCCGGCGGTGCAAATGCTCGATTTCGAATTCGTGCTCTTCGCCTCGTCGGTCATCGACTATGACTACATTATGGGCTTGATCGCCCGCTCGACCCAATTGGGGCCGAGCAAGCTTAAGATGAGTCGGGAAGAATTGATCGGCCTCATTCAGGCGGACGCCAAATTCATCGATGAGCGCGACGACATCGCGGAATATATCCGGGGGCTGGAAGCAAACAAGGCGTTCGACGAAAACGCAATTCGCACCGGATATGAAAACTTCAAAGAATCCAAGAAAGCGCAAGAGCTAAATGCCATCGCGAACACGCATGGAATTGGGCCAGCCACGCTGCAAGCCTTTGTCGATGAAGTGATGCGCCGCCGGATTTTTGATGGCGAACGCCTGAACGACCTGATGGCCCCACTTGGGCTGGGCTGGAAAGCGCGGACGCAGAAGGAGCTGGCGTTGATGGAGGACCTGTCACCGCTCCTACACAAACTTGCCCAAGGCCGTGAAATTTCCGGCCTTAGCGCCTACGAGCAATAGAGGCAGGCGTGGTGACGAAGAAAAATAGACAAGCTCTTGTGCCGAATATTCGGTTTCCAGACTTTCGAAACGCTGAAGAGTGGGTTCCAACGGCGTTACGTGATGTTTCCACGCCAATCACGGAGAAGGTGCGTTCGACCAAATTAACTCCCGTCAGTATTACGGCTGGTAAGGGATTTGTGTCGCAAGCGTCAAAATTTGGGCGTGATATCGCAGGCGATCAATACAAGAACTACATCTTTTTGCGAAAAGGTGATTTTGCTTACAATAAGGGAAATTCCAAGAAGTTTCCCCAAGGTTATGTCTGTCAGTTGCACGAATTTGACGAGGCGGCTGCGTCGAGTGCGTTTATATGTTTTAGACTTTGTGAAGGCCTCGCGCCAAGGTTCTTTCAAAGCTTCTTCGATAAGAATGCTCACGGGCGCCAGTTGTCGCGTTACATTACAAGCGGTGCGCGAAGCGATGGGCTACTGAATATCAAGCCCGAAGAATTTTTCGGCATTGAGTTTCCTCTGCCTCCAAGGAAGGCGGAGCAACAAAAGATTGCCGAATGCCTGTCCAGCCTCGATGCGCTGATCGTAGCCGAGACGGGGAAGCTGGCAGCGCTGCGGGACTACAAAAAGGGCCTGATGCATCAGCTCTTCCCCGCCGAAGGCGAAACCACCCCCTGCCTTCGTTTTCCTGAGTTTCTGGATGCGGCGGAGTGGAAGCGCCAGACGTTGGGGCCGATGACGCTTAAAGTAGGAAGTGGTATAACTCCGAAAGGCGGACAAACGGCATACAAGAGCGCCGGGTACCCGTTCATGCGTAGCCAAAATGTCGGGTGGGGTGAACTTCTGCTCGATGATGTAGCGTTCATTGACGACGCCACCCATTCGGGATTTCTGGCTACTGAAATTAAAATTGATGATGTGCTGCTGAACATAACTGGGGCTTCAATCGGCCGAAGTGCTGTGGCCGACAATAGGATTGTCGGTGGCAACGTGAGCCAGCACGTTTGTATCATACGGGTCGACAAAGCGGAGGTGATACCCGGCTATCTCAGCCAGTTCTTGCTTGGTCAGCAAGGACAATCACAAATCGACAGTTTTCAGGCTGGTGGCAACCGTCAGGGGCTGAACTTCGAACAGATTAGATCCTTTCAAATCCCGCTGCCACCCATGTTAGAAGAGCAAGATCGAATTGCTGTGCTTTTGTCATCCGTCGATACCCTCATCGCGGACCAAAAAAATAAAACATCCGAGCTCAAGGCGCACAGATTCGGCCTCATGCAACAACTTTTCCCGTCTTTTGCTGAGGCGGCTGCATGAAGCCCGCTACGCCCTATCCCGATCTAGCGACATTCGCCGCGCACCTTCGAACGTTGTTCGATCCTGAGCAGGGCAACAAAAAGTACGTCTTACTCTACGCTTATAACGGCACAGGCAAGACACGTCTGTCGATGGCATTCAAGGACATCGGCAAGGCAGGCGATGCCCGCGATACACTCTATTTCAATGCCTTCACCGAAGACCTATTTTCCTGGGACAATGATCTGGATGGCGATGCCGACCGCAAGTTGAAGCTGAACAAGGCCTCGCGCTTCTTTGATGGCTTGGCTTCGCTCGAACTCGACAACCGCATCCGCCCGCTGCTGCAACGCTACGCCGATTTCGATTTCGTGATCGATGCCCGCGAAGACAGCGATGACTGGAATGTCCGCTTTTCCCGCACCATCACCGTACCCACCGAGAACGGTGGCACCAAAAGTGAGGTGCTAGACAACATCAAGGTGTCGCGCGGCGAAGAAAATATCTTCATCTGGTGCTTCTTCCTTGCGATTGTCGAACTCGCGATTGACGGGGCAGAGGCCTATCAATGGGTCCGCTATGTCTATGTCGATGACCCCATCTCGTCGCTCGACGAGCACAATGCCATCGCCGTCGCCAATCACCTCGCAAAACTTCTGAAACGCGAGGATAATGGGCTTAAAACCGTCGTTTCGTCACATCACACGTTATTCTTCAACGTGCTGTGGAACGAGTTTGGACGGAACAACAAGAAGGTTGAGCGCCTGTTTCTGGCCAAGAACTATAACGCCTATCTAGTCCGTGAAACCGGCGACACGCCCTTTTTCCACCATGTCGCGTTGCTCGCCGAACTGCAAAAGGCGGCGGATAGCGGCAACCTCTACACCTATCATTTCAACATGCTGCGCGCCGTTCTGGAAAAGACCGCTAGTTTTCACGGATTCCCCGGCTTTTCCGCCTGCATCAAGCAGGACGACGATGACCCTGAGGGCATACTGCACACGCGGCTGATCAACGTCATGAGCCACGGCAGCTATTCGCTTTTCGAGCCGACTGAGATGGTCCCCGAAAACAAGGATTATTTCCGGCGTATCCTGAACGATTTCAGGGTGCGCTTTCCTTTCAATCCCGAACTCTTCGCAGAAGAATTACAGCAGGCGAACGGCCAATGACCGAACAGGAACACAAGAAGCTGGGTGATACCCTGTGGAGGATCGCAGACCAGCTTCGCGGCGCAATGAACGCGGACGATTTCCGCGATTATATGCTGGCCTTCCTTTTCCTGCGCTACCTGTCCGACAATTATGAAGCGGCAGCGGCGAAGGAGTTAGGGCCAGATTACCCGGCCTTGGATATAGAGGACAAGCGCGCTCCGCTGATAGCTTGGTATGCGGCCAACACCGATGATACGGAGGATTTTGAGCGCCTGATGCGCCGCCGGGTCCATTATGTCATCCGCCCGGAGCATTTGTGGACGAGCATTGTCGAACTGGCGCGGGTGCAGAACGGCGAACTGCTCAACACCCTGCAATCGGGCATGAAATATATTGAGGATCAGTCCTTCGAAAGCACGTTCAACGGGCTGTTTTCGGAAATCAATTTGTCCTCGGAAAAGCTGGGCAAGACCTATACGGACCGCAACGCCGCGCTGTGCAAGATTATCACTGAGATCGCGACCGGGCTTAAGTCCTTCTCGACCGACAGTGACGCCCTGGGCGATGCCTATGAGTATCTTATTGGTCAATTCGCCGCCGGGTCGGGCAAGAAGGCGGGCGAGTTTTACACTCCACAATTCGTGTCTGACATTCTATCAGAGATCGTGGCTTTGGACGGGCAGGAGCCCGCGACAGGGAAGCGCACCCACATCGATAGCCTGCTCGATTTCGCCTGCGGTTCCGGGTCACTGCTTCTCAACGTGAGAAACCGGATGGGCGCACATGGGATCGGAAAGATCTACGGTCAGGAAAAAAATATCACGACCTACAACCTGGCACGCATGAACATGCTGCTGCACGGAGTGAAAGATACCGAGTTCGAGATTTTCCACGGCGATACGCTGACCAACGATTGGGACATGCTGCGCGAGACGAACCCGGCAAAGATGCCGCGCTTCGATGCCGTGGTCGCCAATCCGCCATTTAGCTACCGCTGGACGCCAACTGACGCGCTGGCCGACGATGTGCGTTTCAAAAACTATGGCTTAGCGCCCAAGTCAGCCGCCGATTTCGCCTTCCTGCTTCACGGTTTCCATTTCCTAAAGCAAGATGGCGTCATGGCGATCATACTGCCGCATGGCGTCCTCTTCCGGGGCGGTGTCGAGGCGCGTATTCGCACCAAACTGTTAAAGGACGGCCATATCGATACGGTTATAGGCCTGCCTGCCAACCTGTTTTACTCCACCGGCATTCCGGTATGCATTCTTGTGCTTAAGCGGTGCAAGAAGCCCGACGACGTGCTGTTCATAAATGCGGCGGAGCACTTTGTCCGGGGCAAACGACAGAACTATCTTGGAGATGGAACAGGCGGCAAGCCAGATCATATTGGCAAGATTGTCTCGACCTATCAGCACCGCACCGAGGAGCCACGCTATGCCCGCCGGGTGTCGATGGCCGAGATTGAAGAAAACGACTTTAACCTGAACATATCCCGCTACGTCAGTACGGCTACGGCAGAAGAGGAAATTGACCTCCCGGCAGTCCACGCAAAACTGACAGCACTGGACAAGAAAATCGCCGCCGCCACCAAGGAGCATAATGCCTTCTTACGCGAATTGGGATTGCCTCCCTTACCTTGATCGTTGATCAGACCTCAAAGCCTGACTAAGTATCCATCCCGATAGGTCATAACAATTGCGCTCGCGATCTTTTGACCTCGACTCGAG